>Ga0105047_10020592_pt1 | contig 10126 bp, 9 predicted proteins | sample MAT04_FD_78384 | JGI IMG/M metagenome (GOLD analysis project Ga0105047, IMG submission 78384) | Freshwater microbial communities from Lake Fryxell liftoff mats and glacier meltwater in Antarctica - MAT-04 (megahit assembly) | ecosystem: Environmental > Aquatic > Freshwater > Ice > Liftoff... | reverse complement strand
ATGGACAAAGCCGGTCATGCGCTGACTGGATATCAGGTGGGCAGATATGGTTTTGAATCCTTGCAGTGGGCAGGCATCAGTGCCCCGGTAAGTTCCTTAATTGGAGGAAGTTATAGCCTTCTTTTTCTGACTACCTTGGAAGTTTTGGATGGTTATTCCGCCGGATGGGGATTTAGTTGGGGCGACATGGCTGCCAATGTCACTGGAGTCGGCTTATTTGTAGGACAGCAATTTCTGTGGAATGAGCAGCGGGTCGCGATGAAATTCAGTTACTCACCAACGAATTTAACCGGTTTCCGCCCGGAATTGTTGGGCTCAAGCCACCCCGAACGAATCTTTAAAGATTATAATGGTCAGACCGTATGGCTCTCAGTAAATCCCGCTTCATTTTTTCCCGAAAGAGAAATCCTTCCATGGTTGAATATAGCCCTGGGATATGGTGCAAACGGAATGCTCGGAGGAAGTGATAATCCATTAGCAAACAGAGCTGGAGAAATATTGCCGGTCATGGATCGGTATCGACAGTATTATCTCAGCCTGGATATCGATTTGTCCCGAATAGAAACCAGATCAAATGTATTGAAAACGATCTTCAGCGTCGTAGGATTCGTTAAAATTCCGGCACCGGCCATTGAATTTAGCCAGGGAGTTATACAGTGGCATTGGATTCATTTCTGAAAAGTGAGCCGCGTATAAACTGGCAAATGATCACTGTATCCGCCTAAATATTCATTACCACCATAAGTTCGGAAAGGTGCTTCATCGCCCTGTTTTTCATCCAGGTAGATCATTTGGGGTGTCAAATACGGTTGTGCAGAACCATCAATCACGTGCAGCCCTTTTCCATCCACGAGTGATGCGCTGACAATAATCTGATCAAGAAAATCCCAATCACCGCGGTAATTGTACGAACCCCTATGATCTTTTTTCATACCTGACATGAGATTGACTAAGTCGCCTGTTTGCGTATCGTCAGACTTTGCTATTGATTTTAGCGATTGATTTTCAGGATAGTCATTGAAATCACCGAGGCAAATAATATGTGCGAGGTGATCGGCAGACTGTAAACTGTCAATCGCTTCCCGAAGCACCTTTGCGGCAGCCAAACGTTTTGGTTCACTCACTTTTGCACCACCATAGCGTGATGGCCAGTGATTTACAAAAACATGAATCTCCAGTGCTTTTTTTGTGCGAAGTTTCGCATAAAGAATGTCTCTGGTGGGCCTTTCTCCTTCGGGCATTGGCACTGCAAAGACCTTGCTGTTGAGTAAATTAAACTTGCGCGCGCCGTAAATCAACGCAACGTCAATTCCTCTTTCATCCGGACTATCTATGTGCAAAACGGAATAATCGTGCTTCCGCAAATCAGGTGAGTTGATCAAGTCGCGCACAACAGCTTCATTTTCAATTTCACACAATCCAACAATGGAGCTTTGTCCTGAAGTAAAACCAGCAATGACCTCTGAAAGCATCCTGATTTTATCCCCATATTTCTTCGAATTCCACGCTTTTTCAGAACCTGGCAGATATTCTTCGTCATCGATTGCTGGATCATTGATCGTATCAAACAAATTTTCTACGTTATAAAAACCAACGACGATTTCATTTTTTGCAGGTCCCTGATCTGTTTTGGCATTTTTAAATCCACTGCAGCCTGTCGCTAGAAGTCCGACAAAAAATATAAATGCCATGCAACGGTGTCGCATCATCGGAAATGTGGAGATCATTTTACCTTTGTTTACTATTCGGCTGCGAATTTACTATTACCAGCAAGAGAAAAAGGAATTCATTTCACATCCACATGCAATATAAGCCAGGTGATCAGGTTGATTTTTTAGATATGGAAGGCTCGGGTGTCGTTTCCCGGATTGAGGGTGATACGATATTTATAAAAGATGAGAGTGGTTTTGAATATCCCTGTATGACCGGAGACATTGTTTTGCGGAAGCCCAATGCGGATATATTTCTCTCTTTCGAGAATCCCGAATTGAATATCCGAATTTCGGATGATTTGATGTCTGGAACAGTTGGAAAGAAACTTCGTCGTTCAGAATCAGGGGCAGAGCGGGATGTGATTCACGAAATCGATTTGCACATTCATGAGCTGTTGGATTCAAATGCCAACCTGTCGAATTATGAAATGGTTAAGATTCAAATGGCGCACTTCACCAGAATGATGAATTTGGCTTATGAACAGCGGATTGCAAAACTGGTATTTATCCACGGTGTTGGCAAAGGCATCCTGAAACAGGAAATCATTCAGGCGCTGCAATTTTTTCCGGATTGTGAGTACCGCGATGCAGATTTTCGATTGTACGGGCAGGGTGCGACGGAAGTAAATATCCGATTTCATTAAGCTGGGCTGCAATTCGTCAGAAATACTAATCCTGAGCCGCGACAGGCACATTGGGCTCAGCAAAATGTTTTGCAAACTCCTCAAATGATATTTCTTTCACATTGCGTGGAATGACAAAAGTTTCCAGAGTTACATTGCCTTTCTCGATTTTTTTGGCGACGAAATGCATATGCAAATTGTTTTGCTTCACTTCGTAGTCCATAGGTAATCCACCCAAGTCAGGAAACTGAGGTACAAGCATTCCGTTGTACATGGTATCATTAAAATAAACCGTCAATGTATCATTTCCATTGATGCCAAATGCCTTTTTGCAGGATAATCCCAGAATATTTTTTCGACCTTCGTCGGAAATAACAGGGTAGGGTTTTATTTTTTGCAATGTCGATATTGATTCCTTGTCTAGTCTCACGTAAAACTCTTCACCAATAAAGTTCATAAGAAGCACACCAGAATCATCTTCGGAATTTGAAATAAAAACTTGGCGTCCTCCACCAGCGATAGGCTGTTCAAAACGAGATGCATTTCCTTTTATTGTCAAAATGCTCTCGGAAGGTAAAAGGGAAATATACTGTCCCACCGACGAGTCATCAGTTTTGTAGGTCACTTGATAATAAATACGCCCTTCAAACTGGCTGTAAGCTTGTAAGCCTATGAGCAAGATAAAGACAAACGTGCAAAGCTCTTTGTAAAGTTTTGTCATAATTCAAATGTTTCCACCAACTGCGCCAATTCAATATCCATCATTTCTCTGGAAATCGTTGAATACTCTTCTTCCCCAGGATTTAGATCCTCTTCCACAGGCTTCGCTGTGACTGAGATGGCCTGAAGACGCATCCTGATGCCAAATTCTTCAATTTCGTAAGCCATTAACACACCTTCTATCTCGTGATATTGGGTGCACCAATTAGGCGAGGTCATATTGATCTCATTGGTATAATAAACTTCTATTTCGGCCATACCTACCTCTTCGAAAATGATGAGCGCTTTTTGACAGCGATATCCAGCAATGGTATCGATGTCGTCCGTTTTGATCACAGTCATTTTTGGATATGCACTCAACATTTTATTCACATCAGTCTCGTTCATTTTAACCTTAATTTTCTTTCTGAAAATCTTTAATTGATGTTCCAGCGTTTTGGTTGACTGATCTGCCACAATTCGATTTTTAAATACCCCACCAGCAGTTTCAAAATTTGAAGCAAAGGAATTCTGAGAGAAGGCATATGTCATCCGATCTGGTAAGAGACTGGCCGTAATACTTTCTTCAGTGACTTCCGGAAAACTGATGCTATACTCAATAATTCCTGTATCCATGCGATGATCAAGCATGCGTTCGGAGATTTGATTGCACGCCACGGCAAGCAATGCCATCATGAAAACAGGCGTAAGCCACAAAAGCTGAACGGCGAATTGTGTATCCCGATTTGAGGGGGGAGTCGAAATATTCAAAGCAGTTTTATTTTGGTCAGGTTGATTCAACAAGTGCGAAGGTTAGAAGTAATACGGTGCAGATACGGAACTTCGACACACAGGGTTTCGCTCAGTGGTTTAGATTTGTCGATCAGACCTTTCTATGGCACCGCGAATTAACAATTTGTTTTGCTTTTTCGGCACCACTTCGACAGGAAATAATCGGGTTTTATGATCGTGTTAAAAATGCAATCTTTGCAGCGCTCGACCAAAGGGAAAAACCCGACAACGTTAGACCATCAACATTTGAATTTTAGGCATGAAAAAAATCAAACTTATTGAAGTTAGATCAGAAATAGGTGCAGGGACAAGAGGAGCCAGCCTCGGTATCGATGCCCTCAAAACGGCTTGTCTTGACAAAAAGTCAGACTATTTTATCCAATATCCTTCAACGGAGGTCGAGACCTACAACGACGTTCTTTTTCAGGAAACGACAACGAAACATGCGAAATACATTGAATATGTATATGAAACATGCGTGAATGTAGCAACAGAAGTTGCCAATGCGCTTCGCAACAAGTATTTTCCAATCGTGCTCGCCGGAGATCACAGTTCTGCTGCAGGAACAATTGCTGGCATCAAGCGTGCGAGAAGAAAAAAACGCCTTGGAGTCATATGGGTCGATGCCCATGCCGATATTCAAACGCCGTTTACCACAGGCTCTGGCAATGTGCACGGTATGCCACTCGCTGCAGCCATGGCTGAGGATAATCTTGACCTCAAAACAAATGATATCAGCAAGGAGACTTTGAAATTTTGGGAGAAATTTAAAAATATGAGTTTCCGGGGACCCAAAATTAATCCCAACGACATTGTGTATATCGCCGTCAGGGATGTGGATGGCCCGGAAAAAGCGCTGATTAAAAAACACAAAATCCGCAACTTCGTCATGGCTGAAATTATGGCGAAAGGCGTTGCAAAAGTTGCAGAAGAAGCGCTCGATCACTTATGGGATTGTGATAATATCTATGTGAGTTTTGATGTTGATTCGATGGATACGAATATCTCGGTAGGCACCGGAACCCCCGTTGAAAATGGTTTAAAAGTAGCACAGGTGAAAGAATTATTGACGATACTGGTATCGGACAGAAGCGTGTGTTGCTTTGAGATGGTGGAAGTAAATCCCACGCTTGACTCGGAAAATATGATGGCAGAAGTGGCATTTGATATTTTGGAAATAACAACGGAAGCCTTGAAGAACCGATAGAAATTGGGAATTGTTCAATAAATCATTGAACTATAAATGCTGGGATTGCGATCTTTGTCGCAATATGTAGATCCTTTTTGGGAAACCGAAAAGTATAATTATGGCCAATTTGAATCATACCGTATCCATGACCGAAAATAAAACAGCCGATTTTCAAAATAAACAGACTACCGCCCACCTGATGATGGTGCGGCCCTTAAATTTTGGTTTCAATCCCGAAACCGCTGTCAATAATTTTTTTCAGATTGAGAATGCCAGTCTTAAACCTGCAGAGATCGCTTTGCTTGCTCAAACGGAATTTGACAAAATGGTAGATAATTTGAGAAATGCGGGTATGCGCGTCATTGTATTCCAGGATGATGAACATCCGCACACACCGGATTCTGTTTTCCCCAACAATTGGGTAAGTTTTCACGAAGATGGTCGCATAGCGGTTTTCCCCATGTTTGCGGAAAGCAGAAGAAATGAAAGGAGGGAGGAGATGTTTGATATTCTCGCCGACGATTTTGGCTTTGAAATAAAAGAGATTGAGGATTTTACGCACTTTGAAGATGAGGGCCTTTATCTGGAGGGGACCGGCAGCGTTGTTCTTGATCGGATAAACAGAAAGGCTTATGCAGCCTTGAGCGACCGTACTGATTTTCATGCATTCGAAACCTTTTGCGACAGATTTGATTATGAAGGAGTTGCTTTTAAAGCGTACCTTTCCAGAGATGATAAACGCGTCCCGATTTATCATACCAATGTAATGATGGGGATCGGTTCGAAATATTGCGTCATTTGCTTGAATGCCATAGATCATCCGCAGGATCGACAAGTGGTGCGCGACAGTCTGAAATCATCCGACAGAAAAATTATAGAAATATCAGAAGCCCAAATGCTTCAATTTGCGGGTAATATCCTGGCAGTAGAAAACCGGGATGGCAAAGAATTTTGTGTGATGAGTAGCGCGGCCCATGCCTCGTTGCGCCCGGATCAGCTGGAACTTCTCAGCAAATACGCCACCATTATTCACAGTCCGCTTTCTACGATCGAACTTTTGGGTGGGGGCAGTGCGAGATGTATGATTGCCGAAATTTTCCTACCCGTAAAGGTCAATTCATGAACATTATTTCAAAGATAACGAAGGCGACTGCTGAAGCGGCTTTATCTCTTTTTCAAACATCTCTCGATCAGACCACAATTCAAATCCAACCAACACGAAAGGAATTTGAAGGTGAATTTACCATTGTGGTTTTCCCCATGGTGAAGTTATCCCGCAAATCTCCTGAGCAAACCGGTGAAATGCTCGGTGCTTATCTGTCGGAGAATTTAGAGGAGATCGAAAATTTTTCTGTTGTCAAAGGGTTTCTGAATCTCAAACTCCAATCTTCTTTCTGGACACAACATCTTTCCAACGTCTTGACCCAATCCGACTACGGATTTCAGCAGCCTCGTTCAAAAGGTCTGGTCATGGTGGAGTATGCTTCACCAAACACCAACAAGCCATTGCATCTCGGACATTTGCGCAACGTGTTCCTGGGTTATTCAGTTTCTGAAATTTTGAAGGCTGCCGGACATCAGGTCGCCAAGGTGCAGATCATCAATGACCGCGGAATTCACATTTGTAAGTCCATGGTGGCCTGGAAAAATTTTGGAGCGGGAGAAACACCACAGTCGTCCGGCATGAAAGGCGATCACCTTGTCGGAAAATATTACGTTGCCTTTGACAAGGCATATAAGAAGGAAATAGCCGGATTAATGGAAGTGGGGCTGACAAAAGAGCAGGCAGAAAATCAGGCACCCCTGATGTTGGAAGCCCGGGAAACCTTGGTAAAATGGGAAAAAAACGATCCGGAAACATACGCCCTCTGGGAGAAAATGAACGGTTGGGTTTACGGAGGTTTTCAAAACACCTACGAAAGGATGGGCGTTGATTTTGACAAACTTTATTACGAAAGCAATACATGGAGTCTTGGCAAGGATGTCGCATTGAAGGGCGTAGAGAAGGGGATTTTTACCAAACGCCCCGATGGCTCTGTATGGGTCGATCTGAAAGATGAAGGGATGGATGAGAAGCTGCTCCTTCGCAGCGATGGAACTTCGGTGTACATGACCCAGGATATTGGCACAGCTATTTTGCGCTATGAAGATTTTCCGGAAGTTGAACAAATGGTTTATACCGTGGGCAACGAGCAGGAGTACCACTTCAAGGTGCTTTTTGCTGTTTTGCAAAAGCTGGGCTATAAGTGGGCCAGTCACTGTCACCACCTGTCATATGGTATGGTGGAATTGCCTGAGGGCAAAATGAAATCGCGCGAAGGCACGGTGGTGGATGCCGATGATCTAATGGAAGAGATGGTGACGTCTGCACAGGAAATTACAGAATCTCTGGGCAAACTCGAAGGCATTGATCATCAAGAGCGTGAGGCGCTCTACGAAATGATTGGCATGGCGGCGTTGAAGTACTTTTTACTGAAAGTCGATCCGCGAAAAAATATGCTCTTTGATCCAAAGGAAAGCATCGATTTTAATGGTCACACGGGTCCATTTATCCAATATGCCCACGCGCGGATTCAATCTATTTTGCGAAAGCATGACGATAAACTTTCTGTGGAAGCCCAGGCAGTGGAAATGAATTCACTTGAGCGCACCCTTCAATTGAAAATTTATCAGTATCCCGAAGCGATTCAAGAATCTGCCGAAACGTATAATCCAGCCAGTCTTGCCAATTATATTTTTGACCTCGTCAAAGACTTTAATTCATTTTATCAAAATGTATCCATCCTGCAGGCAGATACAGAAGAATTGAAAATTTACAGACTTCAACTCGTTACTGTCGTTGGAAAAATTGTCAATTCCGGGTTGAAGCTTTTGGGAATTGACGCTCCCGATCGCATGTAGCCCGTGGTTTTCAACCCGGAATTTTTACCTTTGCAGCCCTAAAATGTCACCGATATGTTCGATAATCTTACCGATAAATTTGACCGCGCATTTAAAATTCTCAAAGGCCAGGGTCAAATTACAGAAGTAAACGTAGCTGAAACGCTCAAGGAAGTGCGCCGCGCCCTTCTTGATGCCGATGTGAATTTTAAAACAGCAAAGGATTTTACCAACGAAATAAAAGAAAAAGCCCTTGGACGGAACGTTCTGACTGCGGTGAAGCCCGGCCAGTTGCTCGTCAAAATTACCCAGGAGACGCTCACTGAGCTGATGGGCTCAGAACATGAAGAGATTAATTTGAAGGGCAATCCCGCTGTGATTCTGATGTCGGGATTGCAGGGTTCGGGTAAAACCACCTTTTCAGGAAAACTGGCCAATTACCTCAAAACCAAGAAAGGCAAACGCCCCTTGTTGGTGGCCTGCGACGTCTACCGACCCGCTGCAATCGATCAGCTTCACGTGGTGGGAGAGCAAATAGGCGTCGAAGTTTTTTCAAACCGGGACGAGAAGAATCCCGTGAAAATCGCAGAAGCAGCCATACTTCACGCCAGAAGTAACAATTTTAATGTGGTGATAGTCGATACGGCCGGTCGACTGGCCATCGATGATACCATGATGAAGGAAATTGAAGCCGTAAAACGCGCGATAAATCCTTCTGAAACATTGTTCGTAGTCGATTCCATGACGGGTCAGGATGCGGTAAACACCGCAAAATCCTTCAACGATCGCCTGAACTTTGATGGCGTGGTCCTTACCAAACTCGATGGAGATACAAGGGGTGGTGCTGCCCTATCAATTCGCTCAGTGGTAAATAAGCCGATCAAGTTTGTCGGGACCGGTGAGAAAATGGAAGCGCTCGACATATTCTATCCCAACCGGATGGCCGATCGGATACTCGGAATGGGTGATGTCGTGTCGCTCGTGGAGCGGGCACAGGAGAATTATGATGAGGAAAAGGCCCGGAAACTCCAGCGAAAAATCGCCAAAAACGAATTCAATTTTAATGATTTTCTCGATCAGATACAGCAGATCAAGAAAATGGGAAATATGAAGGATTTGATGGGAATGATTCCGGGCATGGGAAAAGCCGTGAAGGATATGGACATCGACGACGATGCATTCAAAGGAATTGAATGTATCATTCGGTCTATGACTCCCGCTGAGAGAGAAGATCATAAGATTTTGGACGGAAGTCGGCGCAAGAGAATTGCCCAGGGCAGCGGCACCAATATCGCTGATGTAAACAAACTCGTCAAGCAATTTGAGGAAACGCGAAAAATGATGCAACTCATGTCCAATAAGAGCAATATGGCCAACCTGATGAAACAGATGGGCGGTATGAAAGGAAAGATTCCTGGAATGTAAAGCGATCACCGAGCTGGAAATATGAGCACCACTAAAATATTGGATGGAAAAGAAACCGCCAGACAAATTCGTTTGGAATTGGCAGCTGAGGTAGAGAAACTCAAGGCCAGGGGAGATAAAATTCCCCACCTTGCAGCGGTGCTCGTGGGCAATGATGGCGGAAGCGAAACGTACGTCAGTTTTAAAGTAAAAGATTGCAAAGAAGTTGGTTTCGGTTCCACGCTCATCCGCCGACCTGATACGATTACAGAATCCGAACTTCTCCAGCTTGTTGCAGAGCTCAATGCCAATGACGAGATAGATGGATTTATCGTTCAACTTCCCCTTCCAAACCACATCGATACCCAAAAAGTGATCACAGCCATTGATCCAAACAAGGATGTGGATGGATTTCATCCCACCAATGTGGGCAGAATGGCTTTGGGCCTTCCTGGATTTCTTCCGGCCACGCCTTCCGGCATTATAGAACTTTTGAAACGCAACGGAATTGATCCTTCCGGAAAACATTGCGTCATCATTGGCCGAAGCAATATCGTGGGTTCTCCCCTCAGTATTTTGCTTTCGCGAAATGCAGCCTACGCCAACGCCACAGTGACCCTTTGTCACAGCAAAACCCAAAACATGTCATCCATAACGCGTCAGGCCGATATCTTAATTTCTGCACTCGGCCGGCCGGGGTTTGTGAAAGCCGATATGATCAAAGAAGGCGCAGTGGTCATTGATGTAGGAACTACGCGGGTGCCTGATTCATCAAAAACCAGCGGTTTTGCGCTCAAAGGGGATGTTCAATACGATGAGGTTTCTGT
>Ga0105047_10020591_pt1 | contig 10127 bp, 11 predicted proteins | sample MAT04_FD_78384 | JGI IMG/M metagenome (GOLD analysis project Ga0105047, IMG submission 78384) | Freshwater microbial communities from Lake Fryxell liftoff mats and glacier meltwater in Antarctica - MAT-04 (megahit assembly) | ecosystem: Environmental > Aquatic > Freshwater > Ice > Liftoff... | reverse complement strand
TCGTTGCGAGACGTGAGGTGGTCGATGAAGTCGGCCACGAGTCGCGGTTTGCGCCGTGTGGGCCAAGCGATCGCAACGACGCTCGGCTCGATGTCGTCGATCGGCACCCAGGCGACGTCGTCTCGGTGGTAGGCGGATGCGGCGCTCTCTGGAAGGAACGTGATGGCCGCACCCGAGGCGACGATCTCGAGCTTCTCGGCGATGGTCACGACGGTTGCTCCGGTTGCGGGTGTGGTCCCGTCGGGGCGTGGAGAGATGGTCCAGTAGTCGTCCCAGACGCCGCCGTGGCGGTGGCGGATGACTGGTTCGTCGGCGACGTCGGACAGGCCGATGTGGTCTTTGCCGGCGAGTCTGTGATCCGCTGGCAGCAGCGCTCCGCGTGGTTCGGTGTAGAGCGTCTGGATACGAAGGGCGGTCGTGTCGATCGGGAGGCGGACGAGGGCGACATCGACGGTTCCGTCGCGGAGCGATGAGGCCTGGTTGGTCCATTCGAGTTGACGTATCTCGATGGTGACGTCGGGGCGTGCACTCGCGGTCTTGCGCACGGCTGCAGCGGCTCTGGTTCCGGCCATGAATCCGACGATGAGTGTCCGATCTCCGCGGCTGGATCGCCGGGCGTTGCGGATCGCGGCGTCTGCGTCGGCGAGGACGGGGGCGATGTCCTTGAGGAACTGGCGCCCAGGGTCGGTGAGCGCAACGTGTCGACTCGTTCGCTCGAAGAGTGCGACACCGAGTTCGGCCTCCAGCACTTTGATGTGCCTGCTGACCGCTGGTTGGGCGAGGTGCAGCCGTTCGGCAGCTCGCCCGAAGTGGAGCTCTTCGGCGACCGACTGGAAGCACCGCGCCCGCTGAAGGTTGAGGTCCATCAACGCATCGTAGGCGACTCCGCGGCGCGATCAATCGCAGAATGCTATCAATCCTCACGGGTTGGTCTTGGTCTTCGAACCGGCGGGACGCATGCTGGTCCGCACGACGCCGGGTATCGCCGGGGCTGTCGATGTTCTTCCACCCAGGAGTCGCGAACCGTGAGTAGATCTTCGTCCCCGCCCGCCGTCGGGTCGTACAGCACGCAGCGCGTCGAGATCGATTCCGATGGAGCTTCGATGGCCGGGTTGCTCTGCAGCCCCGCAGGCGCCGAGCACGCATCTCCAGCCTTTGCGATCATCGGGCCGATCGGCTTCGTGAAGGAACAGTCCCCGATCCAGTACGCCACACGACTCGCACGGCTCGGCTACGCCACGCTGGTGTTCGACCCGAGACACTTCGGCGAAACCGGCGGAGCGCCGCTGCACTACGACTCGCCGGCGCTCAAGACGGCCGATCTCCGGGCCGCCGTGGCGTTCTTGGCGCAGAGCCCAGCGGTCGACCCCGAACGGATCGGTGCGATCGGCGTCTGCATGGGCGCGAACTGGGCAGCTGCTGCCGCGGCAGAGGATCCGGCCGTGTCCAGAGTCGCGCTGGTCGTCGGGGCGTACCTGCTGCGGACGAAGATGATCGCCGGATACGGCGGCCAGCAGGGCTTCGACGACTGGGTTGCTTCGACGGCGCCGGCGCACGAACGCTTCCTCGTGACCGGCGAGACCGAGTACCGCCCGATGATCGCGGAGCGGATGGAGGACAGCTTCTTCAACTTCGACGTGCCCTACGCGTGGTACTCGAACTGGGTTCGCCACGAGCCGCTCTGGTATCGGGGACGATGGGGCAATCGGCTCGCGACCGTCAGCGAGCACGAACTGTGGCAGCACGATGCAGAGCGATCGTTCCGAGCCATCGACGTGCCGACCCTCGTGATCAACAGCACCGATTCAGCGACCGACCTTCCGACTGTTGAACACCTCGTCGAGCAGATGCAAGGCGACAGCCGTCTCGTCGTCACCGGTGATCAGATCCAGACACAGTTCTACGACGACCCGCTCACGCTCGACGTTGCAGTCGATCTCATCGACTCGTGGGCACGTTCGTGAAGCGAACAGCGCGACCGATCGACCCGTTCGCTGGTATCCAAGCGACGACCCGCGAGCACCAACGCCAACACGGATGCGGCGCCTACACGTATCAGGACGGAACGCTGCCGGGAACGATCGCAGCGGCCGCCAGCGCCCGCCGGATCGTCGAGGTCGGCACCGCCCTCGGCTACACCGCATGCTGGCTCGCCGCCGCCACCTCGACCACAACGGTGGACACCATCGAGTCCGACGCCGACCACGTTCTCCTCGCACGCGAACAGATCTCGACGGTCGGTCTTGCCGACCGAATCACGGTCCACCACGGTGACGGTGACGACACCCTGGCGTCGCTTCCGGCAGGTGAGTTCGACGTCGCGTTCTTCGACGGGTTCACGCCCACGACCGCGACGATCACCGGACTGCGGACCCGCTTGCGGGTCGGCGGAGTTCTCCTGGCCGCGAACCTGACGCTCGGCCCGGCCGCTGAGGTGCTCGATGGCCTTAACGATCCGAACCTGTGGCTCACCCACTCATTCGGCGAGACCGCCATCTGCGTGAAGCGAAGTGTGGATACGACGCGATGAGCCAGTTCGAACCTGCCCTTGACCTTCCGACGGAGTTCGTTGATCTGTGGTCGTCCACGGCGACCGCTAGACGATGAGCTGCCGGCGCCCATCGACGACGTCGACCAGGCGCAACTCTTCCTCGAGATCGCGAAACGTCTCGACGTGACGGGACGGTCGAGGATGACCAAACCCCAACTCGTCGAGGCCATCGACAATCAGAATCGTCGGGCGACCATTCGAGCCAGCCGCGACTGAGTACATCACTCCGCCTCAGCTCGGGCCAGCGCCAGTGAGCACACAGCAAGGTCTTGGATGGCCATGCCTGAGCTGTCGAACATCGTCACCTCGCGGTCATCGCGCCGCCCGGGGGCGGCGCCGATCAGGACGTCGCTCAGCGTGACAAGGTCCTCGACGGCAATTGCCCGTGCGGCGAGCGCGTGCTGGAGCTCGCCGATGGAGCTGGCCTGCTCGACCCGGTCGACCACGCAACGGGCCATCATCGGAATGTCGACGTCGAGCTCCTGCTTGCCCGGTTGAGTCTGCGCCCATCGCCGAGATGTGCGTGCCCAGGCGGAGGTCTCCCGCTAGCAGCAGCGGCTCGTGGGCGGAGGTGACGGTGACGACGATGTCGGCGTCGGCGACCGCCGACACGTCCGCTACTCGGGCCGGAAGGCCTTGGCTGGCGAGGTCCGCGACGAGGCGAGCCGCGGCTTGTTGGTTTCGTCCACAGATGGCGATGTCGGTGAGTGGGCGGATGTAGGCGATCGCACGGGCGTCGAACCCGGCCTGATGTCCGGTGCCCACGACGACGAGGCGCGAGGCGTCGGGCCGGGCGAGCGCGTCGACGGCCACGGCGTCGACCGCCGCGGTTCGCAGCGCGGTGAGGTGAGTGGCGGCGACGACGACGGCAACGGGGAATCCGGTGGCGTCATCGAGGAGCAGGACCGTGGAGCCGTGCGCTGCCAGCCCGTCGTGCACGTTTCCGGGCCAGTAGGTGCCGATCTTGACACCGAGGGCGAGGCCATCGATGCGCCTGAAGGTGCCGGAAACTCGATCGTGTGCTGTGACCTGGGAGTTCTCCCGCGCCTCCGTGAGCGGCGGACGGCCCCGGCGGGCTGCGACAGCCGCCCCACCGACACGGTTCGGCGGTGTCTGCCACCAATTCTCGCCACCGGACCGCCGTGCATCCGGGGCCGATCGCCTACCGGCTGTTCGTCGCCATCGTTGGCCTGCTCATGGTGCGTGCCAAGCCGCGCCGGGCGCTCGAAACCGAGGCCATGGCGCTGCGCCACCAAGTCGCCGTGCTGAATCGCCAGATGCCACGGCCCGCGCTCACCGAGCCCGACCGTGCGTTGCGCAGCGATCTCGCCAGGTTCCGGGCTCCTCGAGGAGTACGTCGATCACTACAACTCGCACCGCCCTCACCGCGGCATCGGCCAGCGAGCCTCCACCACCGTCGATGAGCCGCTACCGGATCCGGCCCCCATCGCAACGATCCGGCGACGACCGATCCTCAACGAACTCATCAACGAGTACCACCAAGCCGCCTGAAGCACCCGCTGTGCACAACTCTGCAAGATCGCAATTGGTGACCGATCACGCTCCAGCACGCTCCCCCGCCGACCTGACACCATCACCCAAGCCCGTCCACGCCAGCACAACCGACACGACCGAGTTCTCGGCAAGATCTACCACCAGCGCCGTCACCCTGCGTTCGGTACTGACCGATCCCTGTGAACTTGGGCCCGAGCTGCGCGTTCGCTGCAACGGAGCTCGGGGTGACCGGTCAGGCGCCGTCCCGGTTGATGAACTCGCAAACGGCTCGTTCGAGCGTAGGCAGGTCGGAGATGAGCGTGTCCCAGATGACGCCGTAGTCGACGTCGAAGTACCGATGGGTAACGCGGTCACGCATGCGAGCGATCCTGCGCCCAGGGCACGCCAGGGACCTGGTCGGCGAGGTCTTCGAGGTTCTTCGCCGCCTCGCCGATGTCGTCAAGTCGGCGGCGTGGGTCGTTCACCGGAGCGGAACAGCCTCGTCGAGGATGTGCCGCATCCGACCGTGAGCCGACGTCACGACATCGACGTGGCGCTCCAACGCCTGCGCAAGCTCGTCCTCCATGGCGCCGAGCTCCAGCAGGCCCGTGCCAGGCTCCACCTCCACGAGCAGGTCGACATCCGAGCCGGGACGAGCCTCGCCCCGTGCCACCGATCCGAACACCCGAACGTTTCGCCCTCCGTGCGCCTCGACAATGCGCCCGATCTCGACCGCCCTGGCCCGCAGCTCGGCGAGCGTCGGCGCCGCGAGCGCACGGGGCTGCTGCTCGAGGGAGAATCGGAGACCGAGATGCGCGGCGACCGCCTCCAAGGTCTTGACGGTCGGGTTGGCGTGTCGACCGGAGAAGAGACGGCGGACCGCCGGCTCGCCGAGGCCAGCGCCGCGGGCGACCGCCGCCTTCGACTCGCCGCGCTCCCGCCGTGCCCGATCCAGCTGCTCGATGAGACGCGCCGTCGCGGCGTTCAAGGGAACCGGCTTGGAGCCGGTCTTCACAAGGGATGTCAGCGCGGGACTCGCTCAGGGTTCGCCCAGGTGCGGCGCTCGCGGGCTGCTCGTAGCCCAGGACCGGTCGGCTGCACATCTACGATTCGTCGGCGTAGGGTTGGATGTCGACGATCGAGCGATCGGCACGGGAGGGGAAGCCACATGGGATCCATCGCGGACGACACGCGTTGGCTGGACGCAACCGATCAGGCCGCCCTCGTCGCCTCCGGCGAGGTGTCGAGCCGCGAGCTGGTCGAGGCGGCCATCGAACGGGTCGAAGGCGACGACGGCCCGCTCAACAGCGTGGTGGTCCGCTGGTTCGAGGTGGCCCTGGCGGAGTCCGAGGCCGTCGCGCCCTCCGCCGCCGCGCCGTTCGCCGGGGTGCCCACGCTGTTCAAGGACCTGAACGCCCACCGCGCCGGGCAGGTGCTCACGAACGCCAACGTGGGCCTGCGAGACGCGCAACCGGTGTCGCCGTTCGACTCGACGGTGGTCGCCCGGATGCGGGCCGCCGGGACCATCGACCTCGGCCGAACGGCCAGCTCCGAGGTCGGGACCCTGCCCGTCACCGAGACCGCCGCCTACGGGCCGACCCGGAACCCGTGGAACCCCGAGCGCACCCCAGGCGGTTCGAGCGGTGGCGCGGCCGCCGCGGTGGCCGCCGGCCTGGTGCCGGTGGCGCACGCCTCCGACGGCGGCGGGTCGATCCGGATCCCGGCCTCGTGCTGCGGCCTGGTGGGGCTGAAGCCGTCGCAGGGGCGGATCTCCATGGGACCCGATCGGCAGGAATCGGGGCTCTCCGTCGACTTCGTGGTGACCCGCAGCGTGCGCGACACCGCCGCCTTCCTCGACGCGCTGGCCGGACCTGCGGTCGGCGACAACGTGGTGGCCCCGTCTCCCCGACGCCCCTACGCGGCCGAGCTGGGCGCCGACCCCGGTCCGCTCCGCATCGGGCTGCTCGACCACCGACCGGACGGCACGGCCGTGCACCCCGACTGCGCGGCCGCCGTCACCGATGCCGCCCGGCTCCTCGAGGGCCTGGGCCACCACGTCCAGGTCGGGTTCCCGGCCGGCCTGCACGATCCCGCCTTTGTCGGGCACTTCTTCGTGCTCTGGGCCGTGAGCCGAGCCACCGCGCTCGCCGGTTACGAGCACACGCTCGGTCGGCCCCTCGCACACGACGAGCTGGAGCCGACGAACCGGGCGTTGGCCGAGTTCGCCGGGGCGGTCACGGCGACGGCCTACGCAGACGCGCTGGCCGCGGTCGCCCAGCTGCGCCGGCGGATCCTGGGGTGGTGGGCCGACGGTTTCGATCTGTTGCTGAGCCCCACGTTGGCCGCTCCCCCGCTCGCCATCGGTGCACTCGACCCCCCACCGGACAACCCGCTCCAGGCCATGGCGGACGCCGGCGAATGGGTCGCCTTCACCCCGCCGTTCAACAGCACCGGTCAGCCGGCGATCAGCCTGCCGCTGGGGTGGAGCGCCGACGGGCTCCCCATCGGCGTGCAGCTCGTCGCTGGCTACGGCCGCGAGGACCTGCTGGTGGCCGTAGCCGCCCAGCTCGAGCTGGCGCAGCCCTGGGCCGCCCGGCGGCCAGGCTGACGGAGGGCCGACGGCCGGAGGGTCGCTCCACTCATGCGGCGCCGCCTGACCCTGTGGGTGCCGAAAAGTCATCCGCCCAGCAATCCGGCAGGTTTTCGAGCCTCCACCTGGATCGGTACCGTCGACTACCTGTGACCCTCCTCCCCTCACTCACGCGCCTCACGCTCACCCGACTCCGATGGCTGTTCGCCACCGGCGATGCCCGCGACGCTGAGATCCTCGCTCTCCGCCACCAGATCCTCGGGTGCAACGCCAGATCGGCCGACCGCGATTCAACGAGGCAGACCGGACGATCCTCGCTCTTCTCGCCACAGCGGTCGGTCAATCACGTCGGGGTCTCACGTTCCTGATTGTCCGACCCGACACCGTGCTGCGATGGCACCGCCGACTCAAACGCCCGGCACGGGATCCAACCACTCGCAGCGAAGAGCGGACGCCCGCCGGTCGACCCTGAGATACGGCGACTCATCATTCGCCTCGCAGGTGAGAACCCCGACTGGGGATACCGACGCACTCACGGCGAGCTCGGCCGACTCGGCCACAAACTCGCTGCGTCAACCGTGTGGAAGATCCTCAGGACCGCCGGGATCGACCGGACCCGAGACCGGACCGGCCCCACATGGTCCGAGTTCCTCCGATCACAGACGGAAGCGATCATCGCGACCGACTTCGCCTGTGTCGACACCGCGTTCCTGCGCCGGTTCCACGTCCTGTTCGTCATCGAACACGCCACCAGACGGGTCCACCTCGCCGGCATCACCACCAACCCGACCGGGCCCTAGACCACCCAAGCCGCCCGCAACCTGATGATGCGACTCGGCGACCGCCACCGGTTCAAGTTCCTGATTCGCGACGGCGCCGGACAGTTCACCCGATCCTTCGACGCGGTCCTTGCCGGATCCGGAATCACTGCGATCCGAACACCGCCACGGTCTCCCCAGGCGAACGCGTTCGCGGAACGGTGGGTCCGGACTCTCCGACACGAACTCCTCGACCGGACCATCATCTGGAACGAACGCCAGCTTCGAGCCCTGCTCGACGAGTACATCGATCACTACAACCCAAACCGCCCCCACCGCGGTATCAACCAACGAGCACCCAACGACCACACCGACGTCGTCACCCCGATCCGCCCAAGCCAGCCGATCGAACGACGAGCCACCTGCAGCGGACTCATCAACGAGTACCGCCCCGCAGCCTGAACCAACCGACCGGCCAACACGAACACCGGTGGGCCAACATCAGCGCGCCAACACAACCGTCGAGATCAGCGACAGCGGTCGATCTCGACCCCCCGACGAGTTCTCGGCACGAACAGGGTTAGTCGTCAAAGACCGGCACGTAGAAGAATCCACGGCCAAGCTTGTTCTCTCGACCAGGAGCCAGCACGCCGTCGTCGGTCATCGCCGTGAGCAACGTTCCGACGCGGACAACGCTGAGTCCTGTCAGGTCGGCGCCCTCGGTCGTCGACACCCGGCCCCGCTGCCTCGCCCAGTCCAAGATCAGGGAGCCGCGCCCGTTCGGGGTCTGCAGCGGTCCGATGCGGCCCGCCAGCGCACCCCGAGAAGTGTCGGAGAGCCGGATTGCCTGCGGAGTATCAGGAGGCGTTCCCGCCACTGGGGCTGCCACCGGGTCTCCATGCTGACGCAACCCGAGGAGCCGATCGATCGCTGCAGCGGCCTCCGCCGGCGGCCGCTGCAACAGCGGTGCGGCTCGCTCTACGTCCAGCCAACCCCGGCGGCTCAGTTGATCGATGAGCAGCAACGCGTCGAGGTCTGCGGCTGCCCATGTGGGTTCCAGGCCAGCCAGAAACCCGACGACTTCCGCATCCGGTTCGCCACCGATCAGCCCGACACGAACGTACGGGCCCTCAACCTCGGAAATCTCAGGCTCGCTGCGACCGACCGACAGCATGTCTGCGACCATCCGATCGACGCCGATGCCCTCGCGCTCAGCGAGATGCAGGCTCGCCATCGCCTCCGCCAAGCTCCGATACCGCGGCACGCTCGGATGCGTGATGATGTTCGCTGGCGTCACACCACCGATAAAACCGCCGGGCGACGTGACGACGAGCGTGTCACCGACATGCTCCGCAGTCGTCGGCTGGTCCGACAACCAGTCCCGGTGCACCACCCCGTTCACGATCGACTCCCGGACAGCCCGGACAGGGATCGCCCGCACCTGGTTGTGAGCAAACCCGCCAGGTAGGTGCATGATGCGGTTCGCTGCCTGGCTCGCCTGGTCGACGTCCCAGACCTGCTCGAGCAACGGCCTCTTGCTGGCAACCCTGATGGTGCTGTCGCCGCCGGGGTAGTCCCTCCGGATGTAGTCGATGCCGACTCCCGGGGTACCGACGAGAAGGAGCGACCCGGCGTTCGTCAACCATCCCTCGCCGTCGACGAGGTTGAGGCGGCGCACCAAGTCCTCGTCGGTCGCCTGCATGAGGTCCGCAGCGCCAGAGTCGGTCGCCGCCCCCAAGTACCGGCGCGCGATCTCGACTGCGGTCGCCCTGACATCTGCGAGGGTGTGGCCGGAGCGGCCTGCTGACCAGTCGACGCCGGCCCGCTGGATCTTCCCGGCGTGCCACGTCGTGGCATCGATCTCAACGCAGTTGTCGTCAACCCTCCACGACAGCTTTCCCCGGTAGCGGATCGGCTCGATTGCCTCGTGGGTCACGAGGACGAGGAGCCGAGTCCCGTCGAGTTCGCCGACCCGCACGGTCACGGTGAGCTTCTGCTCGGTGAGCTCCCAGATGCGGTGACGCAGCCACGCTTCGTCGAGGCGCGTTCCGATGCGCTGTCCATCGTCGGCGACACCGACGACGATCGCCCCGCCGCCCGGCGTGTTGGCCAGGCACGCCATCTCACCAGCGAGGTACTTCGCTGCGGCGTCGTTCTCGGACTGCGGCGGCATGATGACACCGCCGGGGCCTCGCCGGCCAGGTTCCTCCTTGATGTCGACCTGAGTTCGCTCGATTGCACTCGGTGGTTCACCAGCAGCGAGCAGGGCGCTGACCTGGTCAATCTGCTCATCCACAGGGTCCGGACCCAGGAAACTAAAAGACATGACGCCCCTAACCCCAAAAGGTTCTACTTTCCGTCGAAGAAGTATAACCAGGGACAAAGGTCGCACGTGTCCTCTACATTCGGCTGGTCAGCCAATCGGCGCCCGATGCCCGAGACCGGCCGACAGAGGGCCGCCGAACAGCCGCGGTTCCCGTCGCCGCCCGAAGGTCGGAACACCCATTTGGCCACGGTGACCTTCGGGCTGGCCACTCGACGGCCAGGCTTCTGAGGCACCGGCTCGCTGAGAAACCGCAGGTCAGGGAGTTGCGCCGATCGAGCTGGTGCGCAGAATGCCAGACGGACTGTAGAAAAAACTGTAGAAGCGCCCCTGCAAAGCAGCAGGCCCCACTCCGAGAAGTGGGGCCTGACCTGCGTTTACGTTGGTGGCGGGGGTGGGATTTGAACCCTC
>Ga0105047_10020588_pt1 | contig 10127 bp, 8 predicted proteins | sample MAT04_FD_78384 | JGI IMG/M metagenome (GOLD analysis project Ga0105047, IMG submission 78384) | Freshwater microbial communities from Lake Fryxell liftoff mats and glacier meltwater in Antarctica - MAT-04 (megahit assembly) | ecosystem: Environmental > Aquatic > Freshwater > Ice > Liftoff... | reverse complement strand
CGGCAACAATCAGATTGAATGGGGCACAGGTGTATTTGTGGCCTCCGCTAATCTCGATACGGTTTTCGCGAACGGTTTCGAGTGAGTATTCATTTGCGCGTTCGTCTAAGTGCTAGTCGTCATCCTCGCGAATGCGGGGATCCAGCGCTTTTGCTAAGCCGGTGAGTGACATGTTTCTCTGTCGGCACGAATAAGCGCGCGCGAAATCGAGGTTCAGATGCAGGCTGCTCACATCGAAGCCGTGCGTTTTGCCAATCGCGGTAAGTAGACCGAGCTGCATCGAGGGTGCGTTGGTGGCCAGAAAGGGCATCGCCACCAGGGCAACGCGAAATGGCGCCTCTGACGAGACCTCGTTCGCGAGAACCGAGGAATCGGCTTGTGGCTGATCGAGCATGCTCATCGTTAATCGCTTTGCATCTGCAGCAAAGAAGTCGACATGTTGTGCTCCGATGGTCATGGCTCAGGTCGACCGTTACTGACCCGTACGCTGCATCGTGTGCTCAGCGATCACCGATTGCGAAAATAATTTCGATGAAGTGCTGTGCTGGATCCAGTCGACGGCCGGACTGCGAGAGGTTGAGGTGCGTGCTTGCGGCGCAGATGATCGGGTTAGAGCGCTCGCGATCTATCCACCGCGTACGAATATGACGGTAAAAATACGTTACGTTGCCAATTTGAACTCCTCTGAGTGGCGTGGGAGCGCGCTCGAGGAAAGCAGCCTCACCCCAGCACCTCCCAAGCTGGGAGACGGGAGCGAGGCTAAGGATTGCGATGCCGCGATTGCAGGCGTGCGTCAATGTGCCGCGGCATCACAAGCCGATCAAGCTGCGCGCACGCACTTCTGCGAGGGTCCAATCGCGCACCAGTTTGCCGTTCTCGTAGACGGTCTCCAATGCGTGCCGGTAACCGTCAGGAGGCGTTGCATCCTCTATGCGCTGCGCCGACGACGGCACACTCATTGTTCGATACAGATCCTGCTCTGCATGGTGCACCAGCGTCAGGCGACCACGCTTTGAGGTCTTGCCCTTGTCGGTGATCGGATCCTTGTAGACATCGCGCCACTGACCATCCACGCGCGCGGCCGAGCATTTCAGCGCGAATTTTTGCGTGTCTCGGTCCAGTCGCTGCAATAGCGCGCCGCCCATGCCAAAGGCTAAGTTGTCTGCTGAGAATCCGGCTGCGGTAATGCGCTCAAGGATTTGTCGAATGCTATTCGGATTCACGCCATCGCCTTGGATCACGCGCACGTGTTTGAGCACGCGGAAACCTTTGCCATTGGTGGTGCTGCCGAAATGCGCCTCTAAGCGTTCAAGGCATTGATGGACCACATCTACCGGTTCGCCTGAATCCGGCCGGATCACAACGGTGGCGCCAGATTGAATCACTTCATCGCGCAGCGTCTGGCCCCAGTGCTGGTCAATGGCTTGGTAGATGTCGTAGCTATCAGAAACGACGGCAACCAGGGCGCCCGGTTTGGCGAACTGGCGCAACATGTTTCGATAGGCATCGACTTCGTGCTCGCGGCCCCAACTGGTGATCGTGCTGTGCTCGGCGGCGGGGATGGAATAGCCGGCCATCTGCTCGTGATAGTAGGCACGCGCCGTGAGCACGCCAGAGACGGTATCTGTGCCCAAAAAATTGACCAGATGCGCAGCGCCGCCAATGCCAGCCGATTGCAAGCTGGATACGCCACGCGCACCGAAATCATGCAGCTTGAATGGCAACTGGCCGTCAGGGTCGTCCGAGGTTTTGAGCAGAAATTTGCGAATGGTGCGCTTCGCGTGCCAGCTCACCGTGGCCACGGTGACCGGATACCACAAGCGCAATAGCAGCGTTTCCAGATACGAAGGCAACCAAAACGCTTCTGCATCGGTCGATTCGATGGTCACCAAAGCTTGGTGCGTCGGCACCACGCTGCCCTCGGGCACGGCGCGAATACGGATCGGCAGGCGGCCGCCATGCACGTCGGCAATGCGATGCCAGCCGCTCTCATTAAATGGTTCACCGTGCGCGGCAAAGAAATCGCGCGCTTCATCGACGTCGGCGTGCGTGATCGGGCGCAGCAGCGATTCTTTGATGATCGCCTGCAGGCCGAAGAACAGCGTGCGCTCATATTGGCCGCCGCGTGATTCGACGTAGAAGAAGGTGCTGTCGGTGCCCGGTGGATACTGCAACCAGTGACTGGCCTTGTAGCTATCGGTATCGAGGATCAAGTTGTCTAGATGGCGCATGACGGAAGCTCCTTCGCGTCGAAGAATCTGCGGTCTATCCGCAGGAGGGAATCGTGGGATGAATACGGATCGCTCAGCCGCGACCGACAAAGTATTCGAGGATGTGCAAATGATCTTCGAAGAGCTGCGAACCCATATCGAGTGCATCACTCAAAGCGTACCAGCGTGCCTTTTCGGCATCGTCGCCGCCTTTGACCGGCGGTAAGTCGCCAGATGGGAACTCAAAGTGAAATGCATGGGTGATGGTGCGGCCGCGCATCGAACGATCGGGATGATCAAACACGCGCTGTCCGCGAATGGATCCGCGCAGCACGGGCACCGGAAGTTTCAGCCGCGTTTCTTCGCGCAACTCGCGAATGCACGCATCCAGAATGCTCTCGTTCGGCTGTATAAATCCGCCCGGCAGCGCCCATAAGCCTCTGCCAGGCTCGGATCGACGTTTCACCAGCAATACATGACCCGAATGCACGACCACCGCGTCCGTGGTCACAAAGGTGGGCGGGTAGGGCGTCTTGGCCCAACCGGCGCGATAGTTCTCAATAAAGCGATGCTCGGCGACCAATTGTGTGTATGCGGGCGAAGTTGCGCGGAAGGCATCCAGCATCTCGAACACTGGCGTAGGTACATTGGCTTGCAGCATGCGCATGGCGCCAGGCAAATCGTCCGAGGCCAACAGATAGCGACGCAAATCGGTTGCTGACATCGTTTCGCTGCGACGCACGTCGACTAGCGGCCACTGCGGGAATTCCGCCAAGTAATAGCTGCTGGCGTCCTTGTCCTGCCCGATCAAGCCGACGCGCGACGATGCGTCAGCGCGATCAAGCGTCATTGCTTCGGCGACCGCGCGCTGCACACCGGCGATCCATTGAGATTCGTTGTAGAGATGATCCCGAATAGAACCCAGGATCAATCGATCACCAAAGGGTTCGAGCGCCGCGCGGATCATCACCGTGCGTTCGGAGGCAGACCAGGGATTGCGCAGCGTGCGCGGCGTCTGCGCAGAGCCCACCAGTACGATGAGCTTCAGTGCGCGCTCAAGGGCGTGACGGGCGACAAAGGCATGGCCGTTGTGGAACGGCTCAAAGCGCCCAATAAAGACCAAATAATCAAAGTCCATGAGGCTCCCTCACGGTGAATGGGTGTCCAGGTCTTTCCCGGACGCGATCTACGATACGCCAGTGTCGGCAATGCGCAAGGTGTGTAGGGGCGTCATGCGGCGGCCATTCAGTTTTAGGGAAACGCTAGAAACCGCGGCGAGCGGTTCGAGTGCAAGGCGCTGCGTGACGGCCCGCCGCCGTAAAGCGTCAAGCTGACCGAATGGCGATCAACATAACCTACAAAACGAATGGTGAGCTGATCAACTCGGGCAATGCCCGCCGGTTTTAAGCCATGCGCGAATGAGCTCGGCGAACTGCGCTTGCGTGCCGGGTGCAGGCGTCTGGTTTGCGCCTGGATTCCAGCCCCAGCCAACAAGCGAATCCTCGGCCATGTGGTGAATGAGCTCGGCGCTATCCATACCGCCGTTGCGTTTGCGATCCTGCAACTGCTTACAGATTTCGCCCAAACTTTTGCCTTGCCAAGCCATCGAGGCAGGAGCGACCGCCCATTTTGGATGGCCCGGAATTCCCGCCGCATCGTAGTTGCTATCCTGATGGCAGGTGTTGCAACGCATGCCAAGCGCACCATGCCCATCAACACCGCGCACAACCCACGGTTCGTGCGGGCGCAGGGTGTCCGTTTGCGTTGGCCGCTCACTGACAGGATGGCAATTCATGCAGCGTGGATGAGTGATGACCTTCGCTGCCTCTTCAAACAACGCGACGGAGCGCGCTTTCTTCGGCGAGATCGAGTCGAATTCAGAGACTTGGCGTAAGCCTTGCGCGTCGGTGGCTGTGCCAACGGTTTCGGCCGCAATATCAGTTGATGCGACGAGTGCGAGACCCAACGCGCAGATTGCCTGTCGCAGCCTGATCCTCGGCATCACACGCCTCCTCTGACCATCGGCAGTTCTTGTGGGCGATCGCGCCCCAGCCGCGCCAGCGCGTTCGCGACGGCAGGACCGATCGGTGGCACACCGGGTTCTCCGACGCCAGTGGGCGGGGCACTCGATGGCACCATGACCACCTCAATCTGCGGCATTTCGTGTATGCGCAACGACCGATACGTGTCGAAATTGCGTTGCACCGGGCGCCCCGCGCGCAGTGTGATTTCGCCGTACAAAATGTGCCCGAGCCCGTAGCCGATGCCGCCTTCCATCTGCGCACGCACAATGTCCGGATTGACCACCACGCCGCAATCGACGGCGCACCAAACTTTGTGCACGCGTGGCTCGCCCTTTTCGTTCATCGAGACTTCGGCGATCTGCGCAACATAGGTGCCAAAAGATTTCACGATCGCCACGCCGCGCGCGCGCCCGTCCACTGCTTGAGGACCCTTCCAATCGCAAGCCTTGGCGACCGCACGCAGGACGCCAGCAAATCGCGGGTCATCACCGAAGCTAGCGATGCGGCCCTCTACCGGATCAAGGCCGGCGGTCTGCAGCATTTCGTCCATGAAGCATTCGACCGCATAGCCTGTGTGCGTGGCCCCCACAGAGCGCCACCAAAGCGTTGGTACGATGCCCGGCTGAATGTGTAGCTCGCAGCGGAAATCTGCGAATTTGTATGGGATTTCACTGGCGCCTTCAACCATGGTGCTGTCGACACCGTCCTTGATCATCATGGCGGCAAAGCCGGTGCCTTCGGCGAAGGACTGACCGACGATGGTGTTCTTCCACACGGCTGGCTTGCCGTCACGAATCGCGCCTTGCATCAAGTGCAGGAACAGCGGGCGGTAGCGGCCACCTTCGAGATCGTCTTCGCGTGTCCACATGAGCTTGATGGGCCGCGAGGTGCCGAAGGCCTTGGCAACCTGCGCCAGTTCGGCAGCGAAATCACCATCTGGCTGCGCACGCCGCCCGAAGCTGCCTCCTGTCAGCGGCGTATCAATTTCCACTTTATCTGGCGTAATGCCAAGGACGCTGGCGATGGCACCCTGATCAATGGTCGGGATCTGGCTGCCGAAGCGCGCCTTGGCGACTTGCCCGTCCCAATGCAAGAAGCCGTCGAGCGGCTCCATCGGCGCGTGCGCCAGAAACGGGAAGGTGTACTCGCGCAGGAGCATATTGTCTGCGGTCTCAAGCGCAGCATTGGCATCGCCATGATTGCTGGCAACTGCACCTGGAATGCCACTGCGTGCTGCGGCGCGATACTGCGCGTAAATCTCGTCGCTACTGCGCATTTCTGCGCTTTGCGTATCCCATTCGATTTTCAGTTGCGCACGTCCCTTTAACGCCGCCCACGTGTTTTCGGCATACACGGCGACGCCGCTTGGAATTTCTTTGACGGCGACCACGCCGCGCACAGCCAGCGCATCACCGGCCTCAAACGACTTGAGCTTCGCGCCGAAGTGCGACGTATGAGCGACCACCACGGTCAGCATCTTTGGCGCGTAGATATCGATCGCAAACTTGGCGCTGCCATCGCTTTTACCTGGACTGTCCAATCGTTTGACCGCGCGCTCCTTGCCGATGAGTTTGAAATTGGCCGGATCTTTCAGCACGACATCTTTAGGCTGAGGGATGCTTGCTGCGGCGTGCGCGAACTCACCGAAAGTGCCGCGCCGGTCACTGGCCGCGTGTTCGATCACGCCGCCGTTGACGGTCAGTTCCGATGCGGCAACTGTCCACGCCTGGGCGGCTGCCTGAACCAACATCGCGCGCGCCGTCGCGCCGGCCTTGCGCATCTGTTCATAGGATTCGGCAATGGCATTGGAGCCACCGGTTCCCTGCATCGGTCCAAACTGCAAGTTGTTGTACAACTTGGCATTGGCCGGCGCGTGCTCGGCACGCATTTGCGACCAATCGGCGTCCATTTCCTCGGCCACCAATGTGCTCAAACCAGTGAATGGACCCTGGCCGAATTCGATGTGCTTGATCAACACGGTGATCAGATTGTCGCTACCGACACGCACAAAGGCATTCGGCGCGAACGGCGTCACGGTAGCAGCCTGCGCGAATCGTCCCGGCGGCGTCAGATAGACGCCAACGACCAAACCCGCTGCGGCCTTAAGCAAATTTCTTCGGGAAAGCGCGGCTGTGGTGAGATTCATGTGCTAGCTCTCCAAAGCGGCGGCAGCGTCGTGGATAGCTGCGCGAATACGCACATACGTTGCGCAGCGGCAGATGTTGCCATTCATGGCGAGGTCGATGTCGTGATCGGTGGGCTTTGGCAGCATCTTCAGCAAAGCAACCGCGCTCATGATCTGGCCAGACTGACAGTAGCCGCACTGCGGCACATCGAGCGCCACCCACGCTTTGCGTACAGCATCGGCTTCGGCGCCCGCAATCGATTCGATGGTGGTGATTTCATGATCGCCCACCGCTGAGACCGGAATCGAGCACGAGCGCAGCGGCTGGCCATCCATGTACACGGTACAGGCACCGCATTGCGCTACGCCACAACCGAATTTGGTCCCGGTCAGGCGCAGATCGTCGCGCAGTACCCAGAGCAATGGCGTGTCTGCTTCGACATCCAGATCGTGCATCTTGCCGTTGACTTTGATCGAGTAGGGCATAGCGATTCCTCGTGAAGCGACGCCGCGCGGCGCGCGCGAACAGCAACGAAAGGGAACCTTAAAGAAACCGTAGCGAGCGATCCGAGTGCAAGGCGCGCGGAGCGCAGGAAGCGCAATGTACTTGGCCGTACATGAGGACTCCGAGCGCCGCGCAACGCCGCAATCGGACTGCGCAGTAGGTTTCTAGAGGTTCCCGAAAGCTTGGGTCTGAGTCGCATCATAGTGGCATCACATTACGCGCACTCTACGCCGCACACGACAAGATTCCACTGCGAGTCTTGCGTGGCGAGTGCGGCGACCACCGCGCGCAATTCGTTGCTCCCAGAAGTCGGATTGCAGTTTACGCAGAGCCGAATCGCTGCAGCGTTGTGCTTCATTCAAGGGGGATTTGGCGACAGCCTTTTTCCTTTTCGTCAGATCGACACGGTGCGCGTAAGATCTCCGAATGTGTCTGCGAGGAAGCCACTATGAGAAAACGCAAGCTGTGTTTTACGCGCGCTAAGCTCCCTCTTGCTCGCCTGCCTGATGCTATCGACGCAGGCCTTCGGCGAGACACAATCTGGATGGTGGTGGAATCCGATACAACCAGGACGCGGATTCTTCATTGAGCAACAGGGCACGACGATCTTCTTCGCGGGCTATTTGTATGCCGACAATGGACGTGCCAGTTGGCTAAGTTCGGCGATGCGTTTGACAAGCACGAATGATTTCAGTGCTCCCTTGCAGATTTTTAGCGGCGGTCAGACCTTGACCGGACCTTGGCGGCAGAATGTGGAAGATCAGCCCATAGGCCAAGCGCGATTGCAATTGAGCGCTACACAGCATGCATTGCTGACGTGGCCAGGCGGCGGTGTGCAGATCGAACGCGCGGAATTCGTCGTCGGAGGGCTCAGCTCAACCAACTCGGTTGGGACACCGCAAACCGGCTGGTGGTGGAATTCGTCAGAGCCTGGACGTGGATTTTCCATCGAAGTTCAGAACGGCGTGATGTTTCTGGGCGGCTTCATGTGCGACGACTCCAGCCGCCCGATCTGGTATTTGTCGAGGGCAGGCGCCAATGACTGCGCTAGCGCAATACAACGGAGTCTGGTCGCAATACGGCAATGGACAAACGCTACTAGGGCCATATCGTCCAGCTAATTTAGTGAATGCGGGTGTTGGATCCGTCGCCATCGCGTTTTCAACCCCGACCGAAGGCATCATGACCATGTCCAATGGCCAAGGGATCCCGATCACAAGATTCATCTTTGCTTCGCGGGATTAGGCCAGGTCAGGGGGGCAGAGCCGTCATCTGGAAGTAGCGGCGCGAAATCTCACCGCGCTTGGCTATACAGTTGCGCAATCGACGATTACGATATGGCCATGAGGCTGTGAATGGAGCCGGGCGTTTTTACCGGTAGTGCACCGCTGATAGCCGCGGATCAAAGTTTGGCGAAACTTGAAGCCCGTGGTCGATCCAATGAAAATTTTGGCGTCGGGGGACAGCATGCGCGGCCTAGTGTGGGCGATTATCGCGATGTGGGGGACGCTGGTTGGGGCGCAAAGCCCGACAGAGCGCCCGCCACTGACCACGCAAGAGCGCATGGCAGCCTGCGCTGAAGCCGAGGATGGTGCGCCAGAGCGCGCGATAGCCTTGGCCGACAGCGTGCTGGCAGAGGGTACCAGTGTCCCGATCGACCTCCGTGCGAGTGCCTTGGGTTGTCGCGGCTGGGCATTAGTCGGATTGGGGCGCAATCAGGATGCGCGCAACGATGCTGCTGAATTGCAGAAATTGCTCAGAGTCATACCCGCGGGCCCGCCGCGATTGTCGCTGCTGCGTCGCGCAGGCGGCATTCTGCATCGCAGCGGCGATCGCATCGGTGCCGTGGATCTCTACGGAAAAGCGTTGGCAGAGGCTGAAACTGCGGGACTTGAAGCCGAGCGCATTCCAATTCTGATTAACCTTGGAGTGCACCATTCTGAGTTCGAGGAACACGAACGCGCGCGGGTGAACTACGAGCAAGCGCTCGCCTTGATGGATGTGGTGGACGACCACCGTTACGAAGCGCCGGTGCGCTTCAATCTCGGCCTGACGCTCAACGGTCAGGAAAAATACGTTGATTCGCTGCCGCATTTGGAGCGCGCCCTCGCGCTGGTCCGTGACGGCAAATTGGGTGGTCCAGAACAAGAACTGCAAGTTAAAGTCGCGTTAGCCACGGCGCTGCAGCGTGTTGGCCAAATTGAGCGCGCGAACGCCATAATTGAGCGCGTGCGCAAGTCAGATCTGGTAGAGAAGGATTTCGCCATCAACACGCAGTTCAAGGTGATTGATGCCGAAAGACTCGCCAAGTCTGGAAAGTCGGCTGAAGCCATAGCTATCTTGCAGTCGATCAAATCCAGCGGCGTGAACGATTTGCTCTATCAGAGCTCGCAGCGTCTGCTTGCGACCGTGCAGCATGAGGCGGGACGCGATTCCGACGCGCTCGATACGCTGTGGAAGCTGTATGACATTCGCGAGGATTTCCTGCGCGGCCAGAACCACGAACGCGTGGCTGCCTTGGAAGCCCATTTGCGCGATCGAGAGCAACGCACAGAGTTGCAGCGCTTGCAAGAATACGGCGCGTTGCAGACCGTGGCGCTTGCGCGGACACGACAAGTCAATTGGCTTGCCGGTGCGGCCATCGCGACCTTGCTGATATTCGGATTCACCGTATTTGCGTGGCAGCGCCGAATGAACCGACGTTTGGACATCGCCAGCCGCACGGATCCACTCACGGGCTTGTCCAACCGTCGCGACATGACCGAACGCATGCGTTTGCACTTCAATCGGCCAGCAGCAGAGCAGCAAGCGATGTGCCTTTTCGTGATCGATATTGATCACTTCAAGGCGATCAATGATCGCCACGGCCACGATGCGGGTGATCAATTGCTGCAGGCGCTGGCGCACCGATTGAGGGCGGTACTGCGCACTGAGGATGCGGTGGCGCGCTGGGGCGGGGAGGAATTTCTGGTGTGCGCGCAAATCAACAGTGTTCAGACGGCGCAGGTACTTGCTGAACGCATACGTGCGCGCCTATCGCCGTCTTTCGACTATCGCGGCGCCGCTATGCAGGCCAACGTATCGATTGGATTTGCGCCCCTACATATGCCTGGTGCAACAGTGAGTCGTGGTTTGCAAAGCAGCATGATCGTGGCCGACGCTGCGCTCTACATTGCCAAATCGGCTGGTCGCGATGGCTGGGCGGGCTTCTGGATTGAGCGCGCAATGGACGATTGGCCGGCCGAGCGCATTGCCAACGAACT
>Ga0105047_10020587_pt1 | contig 10128 bp, 10 predicted proteins | sample MAT04_FD_78384 | JGI IMG/M metagenome (GOLD analysis project Ga0105047, IMG submission 78384) | Freshwater microbial communities from Lake Fryxell liftoff mats and glacier meltwater in Antarctica - MAT-04 (megahit assembly) | ecosystem: Environmental > Aquatic > Freshwater > Ice > Liftoff... | reverse complement strand
GGGTCGAGAGTAGAGAACACGCCGCACGCCCGGGTGCCCCCGCGGCGTGTTCCCTACTCTCGACGACGGGGTCCGGGCCGGCGACCCCGGGCGGGGCGCCCTGGTGTCGCGGCGCTGGCCTAGGCTCGCCCCCGTGACCGGACGTGACGGGTTGTTCCTCGCCTTCGAGGGCGGCGACGGCGCGGGCAAGTCGACCCAGGTGCGGCTGCTCGCGCAGGCCCTGCGCGCCCGCGGGCGCACCGTCACCGTCACCCGCCAGCCCGGCGGCACCGAGCTCGGCGCGGCGATCCGCGACCTCGTGCTGCACGGCGACCACGTGTCCCCCCGGGCCGAGGCGCTGCTCTTCGCGGCCGACAAGGCGCACCACGTCGACCAGCTCGTACGGCCCGCGCTCGACGCGGGCGAGGTCGTCATCACCGACCGCTACACCGACTCCTCCGTCGCCTACCAGGGCGCCGGGCGCGATCTCGGAGCCGCCGAGGTGCACGACCTGCAGATGTGGGCGGTCGACGGCCTGGTGCCGGCGCTCACCGTCGTCGTCGACATCCCCGCTGCCGAGGGTCGCCGCCGTCGCGAAGGCACCCACGACCGGCTCGAGTCCGAGCAGGACGCGTTCCACGACGCCATCCGCCAGCACTTCCTTTCGATGGCTGCCGGCCACCCCGGTCGTTACCTCGCGCTCGATGGCACCGAGCCGCCCGAGCGGCTGCACGTCGCCGTCCTCGCCCGGCTCGAGTCGATGGGGCTGGTCGACCCGTGAGCGTGTGGCGCGACGTCATCGGCCAGGAGAGCGCCGTGGCCACGCTCGAGCACGCCGTGCGAACCCCGGCCGCGATGACCCACGCCTGGCTGTTCACCGGGCCGCCGGGGTCGGGGCGCTCGGTCGCGGCGCGCGCCTTCGCCGCCGCCCTGCTCTGCCCCGACGGCGGCTGCGGCACCTGCCGCGAGTGCCGCACGGCGCTCGGCGGCACCCACGCCGACGTCGACGTCATCGCGACCGAGGGCCTGTCGATCAAGGTCGAGCAGGCTCGCGACCTCGTCGCGCTCGCCGCGCACCGCCCCTCCGTGGGCCGCTACCGGGTGATCGTCGTCGAGGATGCCGACCGGCTCACCGAGCGCGCCGCCGACGCCCTGCTCAAGGCGCTCGAGGAGCCCGCGCCGCGCACCGTGTGGATGCTGTGCGCGCCCTCGGTCGAGGACGTCATCATCACGATCCGCTCGCGGTCACGGCACGTGCGGCTGCGCACCCCGTCGGTCGAGGCGGTCGCGGCCCTGCTGACCCGGCGCGACGGCGTCGACCCGCCGATGGCCCTGTACGCCGCGCGCGCCGCCCAGTCGCACGTCGGGTTGGCGGCCCGGCTGGCGCGTGACGAGCACGCTCGCATCCGCCGTCACGACGTCATCACCCTCGCCACGCGCATCGTCAGCGTCGGCGACGCGATCGGTGCGGCCAGCGACCTGATGACGATCGCGGCCGAGGAGTCGGCCGCCGCGTCGAGCGAGCGCGACGCTGTCGAGAAGGTGCGGCTTCTCGAGGTGCTCGGCGCCGACCCGAGGGCGCGCACCCAGCCGCCGCACATCCGGTCCCAGCTCGGCTCGCTCGAGAAGGAGCAGAAGACCCGGGCCACCCGGTTCACCCGCGACGTCATCGACCGGGCTCTCGTCGACCTGCTGTCGGTCTACCGCGACGCGCTCGTGGTGCGCAGCGGCGCGGGCACGGCCCTGGTCAACGAGGACAGTCGCCAGGTGGTGCAGCGGGTCTGCGAGCTGCTCGGTCCCGACCAGCTCCTGACCGCGATGGACGCCATCGGCACGGCCCGCGAGCGGATCGGCGCCAACGTCAACCCGCTCCTCGCGCTCGAGGCGATGGCCCTCGACCTTCGGCTGCCGCGCTGAACGGCGACCGGATCGTGATCTCACGAATGCGGTGGCTCGCAGGTCCCTCGCCTATCGTGCGCCCATGAGCCGCCGCGTCGTCGTCGCCCTCGTGGGGGCCACGGTCACCGCCGCGGCCCTGTCGGGGTGCTCGGTCGTCGACGGCATCAGCGGCTCGGGGAGCGCCCCGTCGGTGGCCATCACCCCGCAGAGCCCGCCGCCCGGGGCGGAGGCGCTCTCGCGCTACTACGCGCAGCGGCTCGACTGGGCCGACTGCGAGCGGGCGCAGTGCGCGACCCTCGAGGTGCCGGTCGACTACGACAACCCCGAGGGCGAGACCATCGACCTCGCCCTGTCGCGGGTTCCGGCACGCAAGGGCTCCAAGCGCCTCGGGTCGATCGTGGTCAACCCGGGCGGGCCCGGTGGCTCCGGCGTCGACTACGCCAAGGCGGCCGACTTCATCGTCGGCAAGAAGGTCCGCGACGCCTACGACGTCGTCGGGTTCGACCCTCGCGGGGTCGGGCGATCAGCCCCGATCAACTGCCTCACCGATGTCGAGCTCGACACCTACCTCGGCTCGGACCCCACGCCCGACGACCCCGCGGAGCAGGAGTCCTTCGCCGCAACCGCGAGGGGCTTCGCCCTGTCGTGCGCCACCACGGCCGGGCCGCTGCTCGCGCACGTCTCCACCGCCGACGCCGCCCGCGACATGGACGTGCTGCGGGCCGCCCTCGGCGAGGAGAAGCTCACCTACCTCGGCAAGTCGTACGGCACCTACCTCGGCACTGTCTACGCAGACCTCTTCCCGGAGCAGGTCGGGCGGATGGTGCTCGACGGTGTCGTCGCGCCCGACCTGACGCCGGAGGAGCTCAACCTCGGCCAGGCCAAGGGGTTCGAGCTCGCGACCCGGCAGTGGGCGGCCTACTGCGTCCAGGAGGGCGACTGCCCGCTCGGGAAGTCGGTCGACGAGGTCATGAAGGGCCTTCGCACCTTCCTCACCTCGGTCGACCAGAACCCACTGACCCGGACCGGCGACAACGCGGTGCCGCGGCTCACCGAGGGCTGGGCCTCGCTCGGCATCGCCGTGGCGATGTACGACCAAGGCGCCTGGCAGGCCCTCGTCGACGCCATGCGTGACGCCGTCGGTGGAGACGGCACTTCCCTGATGCAGCTCGCCGACCAGTACGCCGACCGCAACCCCGGTGGTCAGTACGCGAGCAACAGCGCCGAGGTCATCTACGCCGTCAACTGCCTCGACCGGCCCGACACCAGCGACCTCGCCGAGCGGGAGCGGCTCGCGCAGGAGTCGCTGAAGGACGCGCCCACCTGGGGCCCGTTCCTCGTGTGGAGCTCACTGCCGTGCGGTTTCTGGCCGGTCGAGGCCACCGGCACGCCCGAGAAGGCCTCCGCGCAGGGCGCCGACCCGATCGTCGTCATCGGCACGACCCGCGACCCGGCAACCCCCTACGAGTGGTCGGTGCGGCTGCGTGACCAGCTCGCGGATGCCGCGCTGATCACCTTCGACGGCGACGGCCACACCGCGTACACACGCTCCAACGAGTGCGTCGACGACGCGGTCGACGCCTACTACCTCAAGGGCACGATGCCCAAGGACGGGCTGCGCTGCTGACCCCGCGGGCGGCCGGTGGGTGGGATTCGCGGTGCTCGCCGGTCGCCTCGTATACTCGTCCGGCGTGCCCGGGCTCCCTCGGGCGCACGCCGCCTTAGCTCAGTCGGCCAGAGCGATTCACTCGTAATGAATAGGTCATCGGTTCGATTCCGATAGGCGGCTCCAAAGAAGACGCAGGTCAGCGACCTGCGCCTTCTGCTGTCAATGGCACGACTGACGCGTCAGTACACATCGAGTACACACGAGCCCCGTGGTGCTCCTCCCGGTCGGCGGCCTTCCAGAGGTTCCTGTCGTGATGACCCTCGCCGAGCTCCAGCAGCGTCTTGGCCACAGCTCGGTCTCCGCGGCGCTGAGGTACCAACACGCGGCCCAGGGGCGCGACAAGGAGATCGCCGCGGCCCTCTCCGCGATGGCTGGCCGCGAGAGCCACTAGCGGGCTACGGGTTTGCCTCGCACCGCACCCGGGTCAACAGGGCTGGCCTCGGGGTGGGAGAACACTGACGCTATTGCCGCACGCCTGAGCGTGAGTCATACCGCGACTGTGGGCGACCCACTTCGCCCATGGTGCGCGGGTCCCTGTCGGGGACGCGGAGTCGGGGTGAGAGCAGTCTCGACGGCAGGCCACTACGGCTCGATCGTCGCGGGACAGTGTGCACTTGGGCGAGGACGAGGGGCGATTGCTCGGACAGGCGCCATCGCTCCCAAGCCCCAGTGATACGGACCAAATTCATGCAACGCACCCATTGCGCGCCACCTAGACATGTGTGTACCTTATTGGTACGTACCAAAGGAGAAGCAATGAAGAAGATTGCAGTAGTCGTTCTCGCGACCGTCGCAGTGGCGGGGTGCTCCCCGAGCACTGGTGGTGGCGGTGCCAGTGGCGGCGCGTCTGGTAGCGGCACCGGGACGGTGAAGATGGTCCTGTGGCCAGGGCCCGAAGGTGACGCGATGTCCAAGGTGGTCGAGCAGTACAACGCCGGGCAGGGCAAGACCGACAAGGTGAAGATCGAGATGACGCTGCTCTCGCGTCAGGACACCTTCTCCAAGGAGGCGACCCTGATGGCGGCCAAGTCCAGTGATCAGGACATCTACTTCGTCGCCAGCTACAACGTCGGCCAGTTCGCGGCTTCCCTGGACCCGCTGACCAACGTCGACGCGTCCAACTACTTCCCGGTCGCGGTGGACGGGCTGAAGTACCAGGACAAGCAGTACGCGCTGCCCCTGGATGTCAGCAACCACTTCCTGCTGTACCGCAAGGACCTGGTGGACGCGCTTCTGGCTGACGACGCCCAGCGGGCCGCCTACCGTGCCGTGGCGCTCAAGGCGGTCGGGCAGGAGCTCGACCCCAAGCCCGCGGACGAGTGGAGTCTGGACGACTACAAGGCCATGGCCGCCTACTTCACGGTCGGGACCAACAGCAAGTCGCCGACGAAGTACGGAACGATCCTGCAGGCCAAGAACCTGCTGTACAACACCATGATCTGGAACGACGTGCTGTGGGGCTCGGGTGGGTCCTGGACCGACGACAGCGGCAAGGCGAACCTCGACACCCCGCAGGCCGCCAAGGCACTGAAGGTCTACTCGGATATCTACACCAACAAGTGGGCCTCCCCGGACAGCTCGCAGGCAGAGTTCCCCGAGACGCAGGCCGCCCTGAAGTCCGGTAACACCGCCTTCGCGCTGCAGTGGTCCGCGGGCTTCGCCGAGCTGAACGACCCGGCGAAGTCCCCCGACGTCGCCGGGAAGATGGCTATCGCACGCGTCCCCGGGGGCAAGACCCACGTGCACGCCCTGGCCGTCGCCCTGAACAAGTACTCAGGCAACAAGGCCGCGGCGACGAAGTTCATGGACTTCATCGCCACTCCCGCGGCGATGACCACGTACGCCAACGCGGGTGGCATTCCGGCCATGCCAGCGGTCCTGAAGGACCGCGCCTCCATCAACCCCGCCTTCACGATGATCTCGGAGTCCATCGAGAAGTACGGGTACGCCGAGCCGGTCTTCCCGCAGACCTTCCAGGCGTACTCCAAGCTTGCCGAGGACCTGAGCGGAGCATGGGTTGGTACCACCGACCCCGCCGCCGCGCTGAAGACCGCCAACGACAACCTGCAGTCGTTGCTGCCCTGACGGCTCGCCGCGGTGTGGCACGCCCGGCGTGCCACACCGCGGGCCTTGTGAAAGGACGCCATGTCAGCATCGACCCAGGCTGGGGCCGGGCGGGCCAAGTGGGTGCTCGCCTCCCCGCTGATTGTCTTTGCCGCGGTCTTCGTCGCCTTCCCCCTGTTCCAGGGGATCCAGACCAGCTTCTACGGACTGACCCTTCAGGATCCGGCGGCCCCATGGGTGGGGTGGCAGAACTTCGTCGACCTCTTCTCCTCCCCGAACTTCCTCAAGGCGGCGCGCTTCACGGTCGGGTTCGCCCTGGTGGTCACCACCATCGAGACGGTCCTGGGATTCGCACTGGCCCTGCTGATGAACCGCGCCTTCCCGGGCAAGAAGGTCATCTTCACCTTCCTCCTTCTGCCCATCATGATCGCCCCGGCACTGCTGGGCGTCATGTTCCGGCTGCTGCTCAACGGCGACATCGGGCTCGTGCCGGCGCTGCTGTCGCGAGTGGGGCTGGACGTGTCGTTGTTCGCGCCCGACACGATCGTGCCGATGATCGTCCTGCTCGACATCCTCCAGTGGACGCCGTTCACGTTCCTCATCATCTACGCAGGCCTGCAGTCGTTTCCGACCGACCTGGTGGAGGCGGCGCAGATCGACGGCGCCGGGCGCTGGCGGACCCTGGTGTCGATAACCCTGCCGATCATGAAGCCGATCATCTTCGCAGCCGTCTTCCTACGGCTCATCGACGCGATCCGCACGTTCGACGTCATCTACGTCCTCACTGCAGGGGGGCCTGGCACCTCGACCACCACCTTGAGCATCTTCGTGTACAAGACCGCCTTCGAGTCCGGCAACTTCGGACTCGCCGCTGCGGCATCCACCGTCATCATGGTCGCCTTGATCCCCCTCGTGCCGGTTCTGGTCAAGCGCATCGCACGATCGGAGAAGAGGCCATGAGCGCACTGACGACAACGGCGACGCGAACCGACGCCCACGAGCCTGAGCACCCCCGACGACGCCACCGCAGACTCTGGGGCGTCACCGCGGTCGCCGGGACGATCGCGCTCGTGGTCAACATCCCGTGGCTGAACGCCATCCTGGTGAGTCTGAAGTCCGAGGGCGACATCGGCCGCGGTGCGCTGGTCACCGACTTCGCCCCCACCACCGAGCACTACGCCAACGCGCTCGGGGCGGCAGGGTACGACTTCCCGCGGTTCTTCATGAACTCAGCGCTGATCGCCCTCGGAACAGTAGTAATGGTCCTGCTCATCGCGGTTCCCAGCACCTACTCGGCTGTCCGGCTCGGCTTCGGCGGCAGGTTCATCATGAACTCCTCCAGTGCCCTGCGCCTGCTCCCGGCGATCTTCTTCGCCATCCCCTACTTCCTGCTGATGTCCAACCTGCGCCTCCTGGACACCATCGCAGGTCTGGTGATCGCGAACACGTTCCTCAACCTCCCGCTCGGGATCATCCTGCTGAGTGCGGGATTTCGGGACATCCCCATCGAGGTCGAAGAGGCCGCCTGGGTCGACGGCGCCACCACCTACCGCACGCTGCGGTCTGTAGTGATCCCCATGTTGGCGCCGTCACTCGTGGCGGTCGCAGTTCTCGTGTTCATCTTCTCCTGGAACGACTACCTTTTCGCCCTCGTCCTGTCATCCTCTCGAGCCACCCCCATCACCTTGGGCGCCGCCAACTTCGTCACGAGCACCGGGATCCGTTGGGGCGACATCTCCGCGGCCACCCTGCTGTCCACCCTCCCCCCCATCCTCTTCGCCGTCTTCGCCCAGCGGTACCTGGTCAGCGGCCTCTCCTCGGGAGCTGTGAAGGGATGAGCGCAGCGCCACACACCCGGGCCGCCCTGAGTAAGTACGAGCGGCTGGCTGCCAACCTTGAGGCTCGCGTGTCCACCATGGCGCCGCACATGGCGTTGCCCACCGAGCGCGAACTGCTCGAAGAGTTCTCGGTCAGCCGTAGCGTCGTCCGACAGGCCATCCGGGTGCTGGCGAGCAAGGGGCTGGTGTACAACATCCAAGGGTCGGGCACCTACGTCTGCGACCCCGCGGTCGTGTCGAAGACGTTGCGGTTGACGGGCTTCAGTGAGGACATGCGCCACCGTGGTTTGCACCCGTCAAGCACCGTTTTGGGGCACGGGACCGCCGAGGCGTCGGCAGAGCTCGCCTCGACTCTGCAGGTGCCAGTAGGCACCCCCCTGCGGATGCTCCATCGGCTCCGCCTGGCGGACGGCGTCCCCATGGCGCTGGAGACCATCTACCTCGTCGACGAGGTCATCTCATCAGTGGATCTGGACTTCGACCGCTCGATCTACGAACAGATCTCCGACGCCGGTTTCGTCATCGACCGCGCCGCCCAGACCATCACCGCGGTCAACCTCGACGCAAGCCAGGCGCGACTTCTGGACCAAGCAGTCGGGGCTGCCGCCATCCAGGTCAGCCGGGTGACCTACACCGACCGCGGCCAGCCGTTCGAGCAGGCCACCACGACGTACCGAGGGGACCGCTACAGCTACCAGATCGGCGTCGGGAGGACACTGTGACCGCCCTTGCCGTAGACATCGGCGGGACCAAGATCGCCGCCGCCAGGATCCGTGACGACGGCACCATCGACGGCGACGTGGTTGTCCTGCCCACTCCCGCCGACAATGGCTCCACAGCCGTGCTCGCCCAAGCCACCAGTGCGCTGCGCCGCCTGGATGCCGGTGGAGTCCACGTCATCGGCATCTGCAGCGCGGGCGTGATCAACGCCGAGGCCGGAACCGTTGTCAGCGCCACTGACAGCATTCGAGGATGGGCGGGCACCGACCTCGCCGGCCACACCCGCGACGCCATGGGACTGCCCGCCTTTGCCATCGGCGATGGCCACGCATTCGCAATCGGCGAGGCCATGTACGGCGTGGCCACGGGGTACGAAGCCGTGCTCGTCCTAGCCATTGGTACCGGCGTGGGCGGGTCCTTCGTGAAAGGCAAGGTGCCCATGCTGGGAAGCCACTGGGCTGCTGGACACTTCGGCCACGTACCGGTCCCTCAGGCCGCCGGCCTGCCCTGCTACTGCGGAAAGACCGGCCACCTCGAAGCCATCGGCAGCGGTGCCGGGATGCTGCGGTGGTACCACAGCCAAGGAGGATCATACGGTGTCACCTCAACCAAGGACCTCTTTCGTCAGGCCGCAGCGGACGCCATCGCTGCGGAGGCGATCACGACGGCCGCGGAAGCGGTCGGCTTCGCCGCTGCGGGGCTGGCAAACTCCTTTGACCCAGACCTCGTAGTGGTCGCCGGCGGGGTGTCTCAGGCTGGACCCCGTTGGGAGGACCCCATGCGAACAGGGTTCGCGCAGATGCTCATCCCCGCCCTGCAACAGCTCCCCCTCGTCACCTCCAACGCCGGCGACTGGCTCGCGCTCAAGGGAGCCGCCCTCCACGCCGAACGAACAAGGACAAACCAATGACGGCAACGGCGCTCGAGTCAATCCGCTCCCAACTGGTGGTGTCATGCCAGGCGTACCCGGGCGAACCCATGCGCGACCCCAAGATCATGACCGCAGTGGCCCTGGCCGCAGCCGCCGGTGGTGCAGCAGGGATCCGAGCACAAGGAGTCGAGGACCTGCGCGCCATCCGCTTCGCACTGGCACTACCGCTCATCGGGCTCATCAAGCACGGCGACGCGGGAGTGTTCATCACACCCACCGTCGCCGACTGCATCGGAGTAGCCCACACAGGAGCCGAGATCGTCGCACTGGACGGAACGACCCGACCACGCCCGGACGGAAGCACCCTGGCCGCGTGCATCCAAGCGATCCACGACCACGGGGCCTTGGCGATGGCAGACTGCGGGTCAGTCGCGGACGCGAAAGCGAGCATCACCGCGGGGGCGGACTGCTTAGGGACCACCTTGGGCGGCTACACCGGCGACCGCCCAGTCACCCCTGGACCCGACCTGGCGTTTCTTCGTGAGCTGGTGGTCCTGTCCCACGTGCCGGTGCTGGCCGAAGGGCGCATCGCGACGCCCGAACACGCGGCGGCAGCCCTAAACCTCGGTGCGTACGCCGTCGTCGTGGGAACCGCGATCACACACCCCACAAGCATCACGCGACACTTCGTCAAGACCATCGACGCGATCCGAACGAACCGCACCCGGAGTGAAAGCACAGACACCACGTCAGGAACGCACGCGTGACCTCCGCTATCCGGCCAGCAAGCAGAACCCCATGGAAACGGGGCTAGAAGACGGTCGCTTCCAAAGGGCGGGGTATAGTCCTCGGAGTGCGGGCGTCGCTGGTGGTGAACCGCGAGTCCACTTGGCGTTCGTCGGCGTTCGTGGCGCGGGCCCAGGCGGTGAGTTCGTCGTTGAGGACTCGAGGTCGGCGATGCGTCGGCCTAGGTGGGCGGTGTCAAACGGCTGTCGGTGGGGCACGGGGGCCGCTGGGACGGGGCCACGGCCCCGCAGCCGGCCTCTGGCGAGGCCGCGGCGAGTTGACCGGACGAAGTCCATGGGCCC
>Ga0105047_10020584_pt1 | contig 10129 bp, 10 predicted proteins | sample MAT04_FD_78384 | JGI IMG/M metagenome (GOLD analysis project Ga0105047, IMG submission 78384) | Freshwater microbial communities from Lake Fryxell liftoff mats and glacier meltwater in Antarctica - MAT-04 (megahit assembly) | ecosystem: Environmental > Aquatic > Freshwater > Ice > Liftoff... | reverse complement strand
CTCACATGGATGTGAGGACAAAATAGCGACGTAAGTCGTTATTTTGCGAGCCTCGCGAAGCTTTGCTTTGCGCCGGGCGAGGTTGAAAAACGCCACGACGGCGTTTTTCAACAGGCAGTTAGGCCTTTTGCCTCAACCGGCCGTCGGCCGGGCGCCACCTCCCCAGTACCGGCCTGGTCTGGGAGCCGATGCGGACGATTTCCGGTCGCAAGCCCCCGGTAAACTAGGGGTTTTTTGCTTGGCTTTCCACGGAATGTCGATTACTCTCAATGGATTGAGAGGGCCCGGTTTGCGCGCGAGGCGCGGATTGGGTTTGCGGCGACTGCTAACGCCTGTCGCGACGCGATCGGATAACGCCTGTCGCGACGCGATCGAACACGCGATTTTACGGAACACAAAGAAGAAGTCTTTTCCTGGGAGTGCCGTCATGGCTCATTTCTGTGCTGGTCGTGGCCTGCGATCGATCGCAATGCTCGTGGCGACCGCCATCGTTACCGCTGCTTTGGGCGCTGCCACTGGCATGGCCGCTGAAACCCGCGCGAATTCCTCGCGCGGCGCCCAGAAGGAAGCCGCGGCAACGGTCGAAATGTTCGACGGCATGAAGAGCGGCCAGCTCGAAGTAAAGTTGATCGCCCGCGATTCCACGCAGGGCAACGTGATGATCACCAACAAGACCGGCAAACCACTCACGGTCAAGCTTCCCAAGGCCTTCGCCGGCACGCCCATCCTCGCGCAGCGTGGCGGTGGCGGCTTGGGCGGTGGCGGCGGCGTGGGTGGCGGTGGCATGGGCGGCGGCATGAACCAAGGCGTCGGCGGTGGAATGGGCGGCGGAATGGGTGGCATGGGAGGTGGCATGGGTGGCATGGGCGGCGGCATGGGTGGCGGTGGCATGGGAGGTGGCTTCATGAACATCCCGGCCGAAAAAATGGGCAAGATCAAAGTACAACTCGTTTGCCTGGAACACGGCAAGCCAGACCCTCGCGCTTCGGTCCCTTACGAAATCAAGCCCATCGATAGCTTCACCAAGGACGCCTCGGTGCAGCAGTTGTGCAGCATGCTGGGCGAAGGCAAGCTCGATCAGCGCGTCGCGCAGGTCGCCGCCTGGCACCTGGCCAACAACATGAGCTTCGATCAACTCGCCGCCAAGCAGGTGGAGCATCTCGGCAGCCCACCGGAGCCGTACTTCTCCCAGCACGAAGTCCGGGCCGCCATGGCCGTTGCAGGTCACGTCACGGCACAAGCCGCGCTGGCCGAAAAAGACGGCAAGGACAATGGGAAGTCCACCAGCCCTGGCAAGTCTTTGAGCGACGCCAAGAGTGACGAGCCAGCGTTCGGCACGGCCTCGGCCGAAGCCGTAATCGAGCAGCCAGTCAGCCGCCGCAAATTGCGTTCGCGATAAGCGAGCGTCGCCAAACGAGCGGAATCCCGGAAGCTAGTTCCGTTTGCCGCATAGCCCACGGGTTGCCTCGGTCTTAAGAGGCCGCGTCATCGCGGAGAGAACAATCTCCTTCGCGGCTCCACTCAATAAGCTGCTGGCTTACAGCCCGCAGTCGGTGCTCTAGCGATTCGCGCTCGCGGGACCAGGCGTGCCGCTGGTCGCGTACTTGATCTTCGCTAGCGCGAACTTCGGCTTCGCGCAGAGTGAGCTCTGCGGCTTGAACGCTAAACGCCTGCTCGCGCGATTGGCTCCAGGCTTCGAGCTCGGCCTTCTGCTGACGCAGTTTTTGCAACTGCGCGGCGACTTCCTGGCTGACCGCGGCCAGGCTCGCGTGATCGGCCGCGCCGCGCAAGGCGGCTTCTTGCCATTGCACGCTCAGCTTCTGGCGCGTTGCATTGAGCGTTTGCAGGATCAGGTCATGCGCTACGGAGTTCGGTCCGGCGAGTTGGGCCATCGCCTCCTCGGCCGCCAGCCGAGTCTCGAGCGTCTCGCGATGCACCACGGCCAGTTCATCGCGCAGCCGGTCTAAATCCTGCTGGCGCTCGTCGAGCTGCTGCTGCTTTTGACGCATCGCCAGTTGTTGCTGCTCGGCCAGCGCGTCGGCGGCGCGGCGCTCGTCGACCAGCCTGCGGCGATCGATCCGCGCTTGGGCTTGCAGGCGTTCCGCGTCTTCTTCCAGTTGGCGACGGAGCAGCGCCCGCTCCGACGCGGCGCGCTCTTGAAGAATTTCGGCTTCCGCCAGCGCCGCCTCGCGCGCGGTAAGCCGCTGGGCGATCGATTGCAGCTCGCGCGCGTAACGCCGCTGGGCGTCGCTTGGGCGGTTGAGAGCCGCTTCGGCGGCAAGCCGCTTTTGTTCCCATGCGGCCATCTCGGCTTCGACTGCCGCGCGGCGGGCTTCGACACTGGCAAACGCCAGGCGGATCGTGGTAATCGTTGCGTGGCGTCGACGCTCGACTTGTTGCCGCTGCTCGACCAACGATTGATGCTCGCGCTGGCGACGGGCTTCGACGTCGCGCTGCGCCGCGGTCAGTGCAGAGAATTGCCGCTCCAGCCTGGCGCCGGCCGCCTGAACCTCTTGCTCGCGACGCTCAAGCATCTCTTCGCGCGCTGCTACTTCGGTCGTCCATTCGCGGCGCGAAGTCTCCTGATACGCCTCGGCCGCGGACAATTGCGATTCGCGCTCGGCAAGTCGCGATTCGCAATCGGTCAGTTCCTGTTGCCGTTCGATCAGCCACAGCCGGGCGGTGCGGATCTCGTTTTCCAGGCCAGCGGCCTGGGCATGATTCTGCGCCTCGCGGCGATCAAGCTCGCGTTGCCGCTCGCGCAAGCGCTCCGCCAACTGCCGCCCTTGCACGCGCAATCGAGCCAGCAGATCCTCGGTCCATTCGACCTGCACATTGTCGACGACATCGGACGCGGCCCAGTCTGGCGCTGCCTGGTTTGGCGCCGCCTGGTTCGACGGTGCGCTATCAACCGCTTGCGCCGGCGCTCCTTGCTCAAGCTGCGGCGCTGGCCCGTCACCCAGGACGTGCGCAGCGTCAATCCGCGTGCCGGCCATCGGTGGGCCGGCCGCTGGATTGATCTCTGCGGCAGTGCGACTGGATGTGATTTTCGACATGCGGCCTGGACAAGGTGCTGGGGGAGGCCGGCTGGAGCGTTGGCCGGCGCCCGCTCAGAACGAGGGGAGTCGACCATGATCTAAGATCGGCATTCGGCGGACGGTAAATCCACCGCAACCGCTAGGGGCGCCGGCGCTGCTACCATGCACCGCAGCGCACACAGTCAATCAACCAACCAATCAACGAAATGAGCCCCTTTCGCGATTCACGCGAAAGGGGCTCATGTTGGTTTCAGCGATCTATCTCTAGCAAGCCCTGATCCTTGCAACCAGCATTCACGCCGGCGGCCGTGCTATCACTTGGCCGCTTCCAACGCGGATTGCAGGCGGCTCTTGGGCTGCACGCCCACAAAGCGGTCAACAACCTGCCCCCCCTTGAAGATCATCAAGGTTGGGATGCTGCTGACGCCGAATTGCGTGGCGGCGTTCGGGCTGTCGTCGATGTTGATCTTGCCGATCTTGACCGTCCCCTTGTACTCGGTGGCCAATTCCTCGACCATCGGGGCGATCATGCGGCAAGGGCCGCACCACGGAGCCCAGAAATCAACCAGCACGGGCTCCGAGCTGTCGAGCACTTCGCTCTGGAAATTGCCGTCAGAAAACTCGGTGACGTTGCCAGCCATTGTTTGGGTCTCCCAGAAAAGCATTGGGCGAAGAACTTTTCGTCCCAACGCGGGTCGTCTTCTCGCCTGCGATCACGGAATTATAGGTGGGGCCAGGGGAGTGTCAACGAACGCCGGACCTGCCGGTTTACCCCTGGTTTTGCCGTACCGGACACGTCGTCCGGACGCGGTTTGGCAGCGTCCGTTTTCCGCACGGCGCGGGCGTCCCAGACATGTGCCGGCCGGGCGCCCGCTCGTCTTGCATCGCCCCGCCGCCCGGGCGCCGTTCATTTTCTTTGCCATCGGTCCTATAATCCTCCACGCATGGCCATCATAGAATTAACCGGGCTTACCAAGTCCTATCGGGTTTATCAGAAGCAAGAAGGGCTGCTCGCCTCGGTGCGCGGCCTTTTCAAGCGGCAATACCGCACCGTTGAGGCGGTCCGCGGCGTTGATTTGCAGGTCGAACAGGGCGAATTCGTCGCCTTTCTCGGCCCCAATGGCGCCGGCAAGACCACCACGCTCAAGCTTCTGTCCGGCGTGATCTCCCCCACCGGCGGGTCTGCCCGCGTGATGGGGCACATCCCCTGGAAGCGCGAAAACGCGTATCGCCGTCGGTTCGCCCTGGTGATGGGACAAAAGAATCAACTCTGGTGGGACCTCCCCGCTCAAGAGTCTTTTCGGCTCCATCAACAGATCTACATGATTGAACCGGAGCGGTTCGATCGGACCCGCGATGAGCTGGTTGATCTGCTCGACGTCCGCCGGCTATTGAGGCAGCCCGTCCGCGAGCTGTCGCTGGGCGAGCGCATGAAAATGGAATTGATCGCTGCCCTGCTCCACTCGCCCGAGGTGTTGTTTCTCGACGAGCCGACCATTGGGCTGGACGTGATCGCGCAGCACAACATCCAAACGTTCCTGCGGCATTATCAGCAACTGCGCAAGATCACCATTCTGCTGACCAGCCACTACATGAAGGACGTGGCCGCGCTCTGCCGCCGCGTGGTGATCATCGCCCACGGACGGATCATGTACGACGGCTCTCTGTCTGGCATCATCGATCGCTTCAGCAATCACAAGGTGATCACGCTCTTGTTTGCCGGCGACGAGCCGCTGCCGACGAACCTGGACCGCTATGGCGAAGTGATCGACCAACAGGCGCCCAAGCTCAAGCTGCGCGTCCCGCGGCGCAAAGTCCCCGAGGCGCTGGCCGGAATTCTGGCCAGCCACGCCATCGAGGACGTCAGCGTCGAAGACCCTCCGCTGGAAGAAGTGATCGCCGAGATGTTTGCATTGACCGGAGAGGCGGCCGCCAAAGAGCGCGACGCTGACGCCATTGCCGCGCGCGTGGTTTAGCCAAAAGAAATCGAAGCACGATGTACGCACGCGCATTGATCTGGTGGACGATCCTACGCATCTGCGTCGAAGAGCGATTAGTGTACCGCGGCGACTTCGCGCTCGGGACGCTGATGCGGTTCTTGCCGTTTATCACGCAGATTTTTCTGTGGCGAGCGGTCTTTGCCTCGCGCGCAGAGCCAACGATCGGCGGTTACACCTACAATGAGATGATCGCCTACCTGTTGTTGACCAACATCAGCCGCGCCTTCTCCAGCATGCCAGGATTGTCGACGGCCCTGGCCGCGTTGATCCGCACCGGCGAGATCAAGAAATACCTGGCGCAGCCGATCGATTTGATTGGCTTTTATCTCCTCTCGCGCGTGGCGCACAAGCTGGTTTACTATCTGGTGGCGGCGGCGCCCTTTGCGCTGGTGTTTTATCTCTGCCGCGGTTTTTTTGCCGGCTGGCCGGACGCCGTGACGATGACTGCCTTTATGGCGTCGCTCGTGCTGGCGTTTTTGCTCGGATACTTTTTGGAAGCGACCATCGGCATGGTCGGCTTCTGGTTTCTCGAAGTCAGCTCGCTATTGTTCGTCTATCAGCTCTTCAGCTTTTTTATCTCAGGGCAAATGTTTCCGATCGACATCCTGCCGCAAGGCGTGCAGGGATTTGTCGACCTGCTGCCCGTTCCGTATCTGGCGTACTTTCCGGTCGCCGTCTTCCTGGGCAAGGTGCAGGGAGCCGATCTCGTGCGCGGCTTGGCGATTGAAGTCGGCTGGGTTGTGTTTTTCATGCTTGCCAGCCGCTTTGCCCTCCACCGTGGGCTGAAGCGCTACAGCGCCTTTGGAGGGTAACCCGGCCGATGCTCGCCTATCTCCGCGTATTTCTGACGTTCGCCCGCAATAGCCTGGTGCGCGACATGACGTTTCGCGCCAACTTTATTGTCGATTGCGTGGCGTCGCTCACGTGGGTGGCCATGCAGTTGGCGTTTTATCTGTTGATCTTTGAGTTTACGCCGTCGATCGGACCGGTCGGAGACTGGGGCAAGTATGAGTTCCTGGTTTTTCTAGCGACCACGCTGATGGTGAACAGCCTGGTGGGGGCGTTCTTCATGCCCAACCTCAGCGAGTTCAGCGAGATGATCCGCACAGGGCATCTGGACTTCGCGCTGCTCAAACCAATCGACACACAGTTTTTGATTTCGCTGACCAAGATCGAATGGTCGACCCTCTCGAACGCGATCTTTGCCGTGGCGCTGTTGGTGTTTTCGCTCGCACGCTTGAATTCGCCGCCGAGCGCCGTGCAGTACATGCTCTACCCGGTCTACGTGTTATGCGGCACGGCGATCTTCTATAGCCTGATGATCGCTCTCTCCAGCATCAGCGTCTGGCTGGGGCGGAATCAGAACCTGTACGATTTCTGGTTTTACATCACCAATTTCTCGCGCTATCCAATGGAGATCTACGAAGGCTCCATCGGGACGCCGCTCCGCCGGACGTTTACGTTCTTGATTCCCATCCTGGTGGTGGTAAACGTCCCGGCGCGATTGCTGGCGCATCCGCTCCAGGATCAGAATTGGCCGCTGGCCGGTTTTGCGCTGCTGGCGACCGCGGCCTGTCTGTTGGGATCAAGGATGATGTTCATCCGCGCCCTGGCCAGCTATCGCAGCGCCAGTAGCTGACGACGAAGCGTCTGCAGGCGATCAAAGAAACACAAAGCACGCCACGGCAATCACGCCCAGCAGCGCCAGGATGGCGGCCCAAGTCAAAAAGCTGCTGCCCGGGGCGAACCGCGAGCGCGATCGTGGCGTGATGTATTGCCGGCAGCTTGGGCACTGCTCGCAGTCTTCGTAGACTTCGGCCCCGCACTCCGGACAGTCGTACAGCGCCGTCGATTCGTCGTCGGAGTCATCGTCCGCTTCGGGATTCTCCCAATCGTCGTCTTCGTCTTCTTCGTAATCCCGTTCGCGCATGTTTGCACCGACAGACAACGTTGGGCGATTCATGGAGAAATCCATTACCCCTGCGAGACGTCATGATACCCGGAGCCAATCAAGTTTTCTTGATTGCGGGCGTCGATATCTCCCAGGTTGCTGTCCGTGGAGAAACTTCGCGGCGGGCCGATCGGCCTGTTCAGATCCAGATCTCCCAAGGCCCGCGCCGCGCGGCGCGCCTGCGGATTCTCAATTCCTTCGAACCACTCGAGCACCATCCGCAAATTGACAAAGAAGTTGGTCTCCCCTTCCATGCAGGAGATCTCTTGTAGTTCGATCGTGGCGTATTCGCCAGGGCTTTGTTCGAGCGCCGCCTGCAGGCACGCGCCATGCAACGCCAGCGAGCCCGCCGGCTGTTGCAATAGCGTCTCCAGCAGCGGAATGTTCGACTCCAGCCGATCGATGCACAACTCGCGCGAGGCAATCGGCGCCGTGATCGTGTAGCTGTAGGTGTTGGTGCTGATGACTTCGACCGTGCCGTCGCCGCGGATGCTGAGTTCTTCGTTGCCCGGTATTTGAATCACCTTGGTCACCAGACTGTCTGGCCCAAACAGCGCCAGCCAGGCCAGCGGCACGCAGTAGACGCCGACGGCGCGGACGTGCTCCGTGGCGTCAAAACCAGTCATGCCCAGGCTGGGGCAGATGTCCGGATAGTCCGTGCAGCAGAGGTAACTTTTGTTGCTCATAGCCGTGGTCGCCAAAACGTGTCCGCGGGCGCGCAAGGCCGCCCGGATTGTCCCATATTTCAGAGTAGCTCTCTGTATGAGGCACGGCGGTCGAAAGGCCCGCCGGATGGCCGGAATCGCAGGGCCGCCTCCAATGGACTCCGGCGGCGGCAATCCGCGGCCTGCGCGTCCGGCGTAAGCGCCCTAAACGGAACATCCTCGGTAAAACCGTCGGTCGCGGCGGCGTGAGCCGCCTCGCACGCGGTGGCAAAGCGATTTAGAATAGAACCCTTACCCGCCGGCGAGCCCGGCCCAGCCGTCGGCCCAAAAAGTCCGGCGCCCCTGGCCCGAACATCGTCCCCCTGCCCCGCTCCTCTCGCGCGATCTCCTCATGCAACTTGCCTTTAGTTCCAACGCCTACACTCAATTTCCGGTCGAAGAGGCCATCGCCCGGATCGCTGCCGCCGGTTACAGCGGCATGGAGTTGCTGGCCGATGTCCCGCACGCCTGGCCGGTCGGTCTGCTGCCAGAGCGCCGCCAGGCCATTCGCGATTGCCTGGCCGCGCACAACTTGCAGGTCTCAAACGTCAACGGCTTCATGATGAACGCCGTGGCCGATCCGCGACAGCCGTACTGGCATCCCTCCTGGATTGAGCCAGATCCCCACTACCGCGCCATTCGCCGCGAGCACACCAAGCGCGCGTTGTTACTGGCAAAAGAAGTGGGCGCCAAGAACGTGCAGACTGAGCCGGGAGGCCCACTCGCGCCGGGGCAAACCTGGCATCAGGCCGCGGACATCTTTTACGAAGAGTTCATGCCGTGCGTCGAGGTGGCGGAAAAGCTGGGGGTCTCGCTGCTGATCGAACCGGAGCCCGATCTGATGATCGAGCGGTTCGGCCAGTTTTTGGAATTCATGGAACGGATGGATTCGCCAGCCGTTGGACTCAATTTTGACATCGGCCACGCGTACTGCGTCGGCGAAGATCCGCAAGATTGGGTCGAGCGCATGGCGCCTTACGCGCGGCACTACCATTTTGAGGACATCGCCTCCACGCGCGTTCACCGCCATCTGGCGCCGGGGCACGGCGCAATTGATTTTGTCGCCACGCTCAAGGCGATCGCCGCGACAGGGTATGATGGCTGGATTACCGTCGAGCTTTATCCTTATATCGATCAACCGGACGAAGTCGCTAAATCCTCGTTCAGCTTCATGACTGCCGCCATGGCCGAAGCCGGCGTCAGCCTCGCAGGCGCATAGCGGCTGCAAGAATCAAACATCGCCGACGTTCATTCCACCTCAGCAAAACGGCAAACCCATGCCTGAGCCGCGATTGCGTAGTTGGCTGCAACTGTTTCGGCTTCCGAACGTCTTCACGGCCGCGGCCGACATCTTCCTGGGCTTTTTGCTGGTTCACTCCAGTCTCGAACCGTGGTGGATTTTTCTGTCGCTGCTCTCCGCGTCCTGCCTGATGTACACGGCCGGGATGGTGCTGAACGACGTCTTTGACGTGGCAATCGATCGCATCGAACGCCCCAGCCGCCCCCTGCCTGCCGGCCGCATCCCTTTGCAGTTGGCGCTCCACGTAGGTGGCGTGATGTTAGGCGCAGGCGTCGCGTTGGGCTGGGCGGCCACGGCCCTCAGCGGCCAGTGGCGCTGCGGCGTTGTCGCCACGCTGCTAGGCGTGATGATTATCGCGTACGACCGAATTCTCAAACGCACGGCATTGGCGCCGGTAGCGATGGGCGTGTGCCGATCCTTGAACGTGCTGCTGGGCGCCAGCGCGGCGACAGAGCCTCTGCACAACATTCACTGGATGATCGCCGCTGGACTGGGCGTGTACATCACAGGCGTGACCTGGTTCGCTCGTAGCGAAGCGAGCAAGAGTCACAAGGGGCAGCTCGTGGCGGCGATTGGCGTGATCGCCGCCGGCCTGGCGACCTTGGCCTGCTTTCCGCTTTTGGCCGACGACGCCCTCCCGCCTGATTGGCAGCCCGTCTACGCGGTGGCAATTGGCGCGCGCTGGTGGATGCTGTGGGGCGTGCTCGGCGGCTGGACCGTGCTGCAATGCGCGAAGGCCGTGGCGGATCCCAAGCCGGCCGTTGTGCAAGCCGCAGTCAAACACTGCATTGTGTCGCTAGTAATCTTCGACGCGGCCTGCTGCTTTGCCGTGCGCGATATCTACTGGGCGGCCGCTATCTGGGCACTCGTGATCCCCACCCTATGGCTGGGACGCTGGATCTATTCGACGTAGTTCGCAGCGCACGCGAACGATTGTGGCAGCCGCCACGCGCGATGATGCGCGCTTCGCACGTTGGTTGTCCGCCGGTTTGTAGTCCACTTGCTGCCCATTCGCCGCTAGCAGCCTGTTGATTTTCTCGACAGGCTGCGACCTCACATGGATGTGAGGACAAAATAGCGACGTAAGTCGTTATTTTGCGAGCCTCGCGAAGCTTTGCTTTGCGCCGGGCGAGGTT
>Ga0105047_10020583_pt1 | contig 10129 bp, 7 predicted proteins | sample MAT04_FD_78384 | JGI IMG/M metagenome (GOLD analysis project Ga0105047, IMG submission 78384) | Freshwater microbial communities from Lake Fryxell liftoff mats and glacier meltwater in Antarctica - MAT-04 (megahit assembly) | ecosystem: Environmental > Aquatic > Freshwater > Ice > Liftoff... | reverse complement strand
GCTCGAGTGGTCACCGGCATGCGGATACGCCGCCCGGTCCCAACGCCAGCGCGAACCGCAACGACGCCGAGGTGCTGGCCGAGCGCGGCTACATCGCGATCTCCACGCCGTATCCGGTCCTCGGATTCGGCAGCCGCTCCGGCCTTGGCATCCCGCATAATCCCGACCTGAAGGCGCTCGGCTACAAGAGCGGCACGATGAAGGCGATCTGGGACAACCTGCGCGCGCTCGACGTGCTGGAGACCCTGCCGTACGTGCGGCGGAGCGGCTATGCGGCGATCGGGCACTCGCTGGGCGGACACAATTCCGTCTACACGGCGGTGTTCGACGAACGCATCCGGGTCGTCGTGTCGAGCTGTGGACTGGACTCGTACCTCGACTACCGCGCCACGCACTGGGCGCCGGGTCGGGGCTGGGCGCAGGAGCTCTACATGCCCGCGATCCTCGACTATCCACGCGACCAGATCCCGTTCGACTTCCACGAGATGGTCGGCGCGCTCGCGCCCCGGGCGATCTTCATCAACGCGCCGGTCAACGATTCCAATTTCAACTGGCGCAGTGTCGACCGCATCGGCGCCGCCGCGCTCCCGGTTTACCGGCTCTTCGGCGTGCCGGAGCTGATCCGCATCGTGCACCCGGACGGGGCGCACGAGTTTCCGCCGGAGATCCGGGAGGCGGCCTACACCTGGATCGCGCAGAACCTATGAAAACCACCACCACCCTCGCCCTGCTCGCCCTCGCGTGGACCGGGTTCGCCGCGGCGCCCGTCGGACGGCTCGACCGGGAGAACCTGCTCGAGTTTCGCAACGCCCAGGGCCAGGTCGCCCCGGTGCGCTCGCTCGGCGACTGGCAGCGCCGGCGGGCGGAGATTCTCGCCGGCATGCAGCAGGTCATGGGACCGCTGCCGGGCCCGGAGAAACGCGTGGCGCTCGGCGTCCGCGTCGAAGAGGAGAAGGACTTCGGCTCCTACGTCCGCCGGCGGATCACCTACCAGGCCGAGCCGGGCTCGCGCGTGCCGGCGCATCTCTTCATCCCCAAGGACGCGCTGGCGCCCGGCGCCCGACTGCGCTCTGGCGTCCTTTGCCTGATGGGTACGAGTGGTCACCGGCATGCGGATACGCCGCGCGGCCCCAATTACAGCGACAACCAGAACGACGCCGAGGCGCTCGTCGCGCGCGGGTTCGTCGCGATCTCGCCACCTTATCCGACACTTGGATTCGGCGGCCGTTCCGGCATCGACATCAAGCACGATCCGGACCTGAAGGCGCTCGGCTACGCGAGCGGCACGATGAAGGCGATCTGGGACAACCTCCGGGCGCTCGACGTGCTGGAGACGCTGCCCTTCGTGAAACGCAGCGGGTTCGCGACGATCGGCACCTCGCTCGGCGGCCACAATTCGATCTACACCGCGGTGTTCGACGAGCGGATCCGGGTGATCGTGTCGAGCTGCGGCTTCGACTCGTATCTCGAATACGCCGCGACGCCCTGGGAACCGGGCAAGGGCTGGGCGCAGAACCGTTACATGCCGCGGATCACGGACTTTCCGCGCGCCCAGATTCCGTTCGATTTCCACGAGATGATCGGCGCGCTCGCGCCGCGGGCGTTCTTCGCCAACTCACCCTCCCGGGACGCCAATTTCAAGTGGCGCAGCGCGGCGCGCATCGTGGCCGCGGCGCTGCCGGTCTACCGTCTGCACGGCGTGCCCGAGTTGATCCAGATCGTGCACCCCGACGCGGCGCACGACTTTCCCCAGGAGATCCGCGAGCAGGCGTACGCGTGGATCGAGGAGTATCTGTAATGCCATTTGCCCGAAGCTTCTGAACTTGACCGCGCGGTCAACCAGTCCGAGCCGCCGACCGGCAACGGGTCGATCGCAGAGTCCACTTGGCATAATACCATCATCCCGAGATAAGTGGACTTTCGAGCCCTGTCATTCTGAGACCCACCGCCAGCCGCGGCGCCGCGGCTGGCGTGGAACAAGCGGCGTCAGCTTTCCACCGGATGAAAAGCAATGCGAGCGCCTCGCTTCAATCCTCAGGTCAATTGTTTACTCTCGACTTTCGACAGCAGCCACATCCCGCCACCGAACAAGAGCAGCAGTGACAGGATCGAAGTCCTTGAATCGGTCAGCAACGCGGTGACCCCCATGAGGGTAGGGCCGAGGATCGCGGCGAATTTTCCGACCATATTATAAAAGCCGAAATACTCCCCGCCTTTCTCCGCGGGGATCAGGCGCGCGAAAAAGGAACGGCTGAGCGATTGCACCCCACCCTGCACCAAGCCGATTGCGACGGCCATGATGAAGAACTCGCGGATCGTCGTCATCCGGGTCGCGAAGATACAAACGCCCGCATAGACCATGATGCCAATCATGATGCCACGTTTGGCGCCATAACGTTCGCCGATGCGGCCAAAAATCACCGCCGCGGGAAATGCCACGAATTGAGTCACGATAAGCGCCTTCAGCAGGCCATCACTCGCCAGCCCAATCGACAGCCCGAAATCCGCCGCCATCTTGATCACGGTGTTCACGCCATCGATATAGAGAATATAACCACCGAGGAACCACAGGATGCGACGGTCCCGGCGAATCTCCCTAAAAGTCATCGCGAATTGCCTAAAGCCACGGGTCAAAAGCGAACCCGTCCCCACATTCGGCACGCCCGGCGTCTCGCGCACCCAGAGCAGACAAGGAACGGTGAACAGCAGCCACCAGCCCGCCGTCAGCAGGAACGCGATATTCACGGCCTGAACCGGACCGGTCAGGTGAAACGTCGCCGGCTGGGCCACCATCACGGCGCAAAAAGTAAAAAGTCCCCCACTCCCCACATAACCCAACGCGTAACCCAACGCGGAAACCCGATCGTAGTTTTTCGGTTCCGCGATGTCCGTCAGCAAAGCATCGGAAAACATATTGTTTCCCGAGAAAGCAAAAGCAGCCACCGCGTACAACGTAGCTGCCAGGAGATAATTCCCTTGTCCGGCCAGCGGCAGTAGCGCGGTGGAAGCCGCGCCCAGCAGGGTGAACCCCACCAAAAACCGTTTCTTTCCGTTGCCTTGATCCGCGATCGAACCGAGCAGGGGCGCGAGCAACGCGATGACCACGCTCGCCGCGGTATTCGCAAAACCGAGATAACTGGTACTCCGCTCGGGCGTCATGCCCGGCACATCACACCAATAGCTCTTGAAGAGGATCGGAAAGAAAGCGGTCATCACGACAATCGCGAAAGCCGAATTGGCCCAATCGATGAACGCCCATGACCAGATCGCACGTCGTTTTTCCTGCATAGGATGAAAAGTAGAAGGACGAAGCTTCCGCGAATCGCGGGTTAAACCCAATGCGTGAGATAATAAACGCCAATGATGGCCGTTCCGGCCGCTGTCTTGATCAACGTCAGGACGAAGATGTCCATATAAGATTGTACATGTCGAAGCCCGGTGATCGTCAGAAGGGTGATCACCGCGCCATTGTGCGGCAGGGTGTCCATTCCGCCGCTCGCCATCGCCGCGACCCGATGCAGAACTTCGCTCGGAATGCCAGCCGCCGCCGCTTGCGCTATATAGGTGTCCCCCAAGGCCGCGAGCGCGATGCTCATCCCGCCCGAAGCCGAACCCGTCATGCCAGCCAGGATGTTCGTGGTCACCGCGAGATTAAGCAGCGGGTCCGTAATGGAGGTCGTCAGCAGGTGACTGACCGTACGAAACCCGGGTAACTGGGAAATCACAGCGCCGAAACCGTATTCGGACGCGGTGTTCAATGCGGCGAGCATCGCACCGGCGACTGCCACCGACAACGCGGGGCCAATCGTGCCGCGGACCGATTTCCACGACGACAACAAGACCATGCCGATGCCCGCAAAGAGCGCACACTCGACCGCCCAAATGGCCGTCAGCTTGCCCGTCTCGATCGGGGCGGGCCCGGGCATACCGGCCGCGGCAAAATCGATGCGCGGACCAAAGTAGGCGGGGAAAACGGAACTCAGTTTAAAATTCAGCGCGGCGACCACCACCAGCGGCAACAACGCCAGGAGGATCCCGACCTGCCGCGGGGACGCACTCTGCGCCGGTTCGTTGATATGATTGCTCCCGTAACCCTCTCCGGCGCGTTCCGCCGTCCGCCGTCGCCATTCGAGGTAAACGATGCCCAGCACCGCAATAAAGACCGCCCCAATCAGCCCGAGCGTGGGGGCCGCCCAAGCGGTGGTCTTAAAAAAACTCGTGGGAATGATATTCTGAATCTGCGGCGAGCCTGGCAGGGCATCCATCGTGAACGTGAAGGCGCCCAGTGCGATGGTGGCAGGCAGCAGCCGTTTGGGCACATTCACCGAACGAAAAAGCTCGGCGGCAAACGGATAGATCGTGAAGACCACCACAAAGAGTGAGACGCCCCCATAGGTCAGCAGCGCGCAGCTGGCGACGACGGCGACAATCGCATGCCGCGGACCGATAAAACGCAGCGCCGTCTGAATGATCGCCCGGGCAAAGCCGGAAATCTCCATCAGCTTCCCGAAGACGGCTCCCAGGAGGAAAACAGGGAAGTACAGCCGAAGAAACTCCACCGCCCTCTCCATAAATACATTGGAATAGACGGGCAGAACCAGCCGCGGCGACGTCAATAAGACCGCCAGCAACGCAGCGAGGGGCGCAAACAAGATCACGCTGCCACCGCGGTAAGCAGCGACGATGAGCAGCGCAAGCGCGAGGAGGATCAGCAGGGTATCCATGAAAAATTTACAGGAAGCGAAGCATGCGTCGGGTGCCGATCACATCCGGAAATAGCGGCCTCAGCGGTAGCGTTGCGGTTGAATCGAGAGCGGAGCCCGCTGGCAGGTCCCGGTCATTCTCTCGTAGCGGTGAGCACCAGCGAACCGATGGGGGCCACGATAGCTGCAAACTTCGGCTCGCTGGTGCTCGCCGCTACGCTTTTTCTTCGCGGCCGGAACAGAACGCCGTTTCCGATGGGGGCTGTGCATGGTATCACTAAGCCAGCAGACGCTGGATGGCGCCGGCGAGCAGATCTTCTGCGTCCGGTTCCCAAAACGCATATTCGACCTCGTATCCGCCGCTGGGAAATTCGCGTCGCGTGGGGATATACCACGGACCGCCGTCGCCATACGCGGCCACCGCAACGACGCCCTTCGGCCGCAGCCGCTGGGCCTGCAACTGGTACTCGACGAAAGGTTCGGCGGGAAGATGGAGCAAAGAAATATCATTCAGATGCAATGCACTCAGGACGAAAGGAATTTTACGCTCGTACCGCTGAATCGACGCGAGCTTGAAGGCTGGCCTCAGTCTGAAAACAACCCCGTCACGCGGCTTGCCAACCAGTTCCTCCAAGGCCCCCAACCCGAGCGCTGGATTCGGCGGCGGTTGAATTTCCTGGGTGCGCCATTCCACCCGACGAAGGGCCACCGGTTGCAAATCAGCCTCGGCCGCTTTCATGCCGCGATACATGCGTTCGGTCAGCTGCACGCGGGCGGCGGGCGAACCGTCATTGTATTTTCCCGCGGTGACGTTCCCCGCGCAGCCCGTAAAATACAGATGGGTGCAATTCGCATCCTCGGCCTGAAGGCGTTTGCGCGCCAAACCGCAAAAATCGCTGCTCACCCGGCCATCGCCGTAATAACTCATTGGATGCGTGGCGTAATAATGACAGGCCGCGATTTTTTCCCCGCGGTCAAAGAACGCCACCGTTTTCAGAAAGGGATCGATGGGGCCCTCCGGTAGCGCGCGCAATTCGGGATCGCGCGTGCTGCTGCCGCGCATCTTTGTGACCCGACCCTGGGCGTCGCGGGCCATGCGACGATTCGACGCCACTTGCTCGATCCGGGCCGTGCCGTGCGCGATCTGCGTGACTGCGCGCGCTTTTTTGAGGCCCGCCTTCAGGGCAGCCTGGCCACTCTCCAGACAACGCTGGTGAAAGGCGCGATCAAAGATCGGCGGCAGGTCCCGCTGTCGGCTGGCTTTCTCCTCGGCATCAAAACATACCAGTGGAGCGTTATGTTGATGCACGCACTGCACCGCGACCCGATCGGGCGTCGTACCGGCGGCGGTGGCCAGGGCCGTCCGCCACGCCACGTGCGCGTTGTTCAGGATCCCGGTCCAGTCCACGACACAAACCACGATGGGCGCCCCGGCACCCAACAAGGTGAAACCAATCGCTTCGAGCGAATCGTCATAGTCACTGACGGGCTTGATCCAGCCGCCGCAGAGTGAGTGCCCCTTGGGCGGCGTGACATCGAACCGGAACGGCGCAATTCGGAATTCGCCCGCGCCCGTCGATCGGTCACTCGTGGCGGCGTGCAACGCGGGGCCGAGCGCGGTTGTGCCCGCGGCCAGCGCAGAATGGTGTAGAAATTCGCGACGCGTGATTTCGCTCATGGGGAGAAAAGAGAAGCGGATCAGAGACAGTCGCTGCGAGAGGTACAACGATTGCAGCGACACGAAAGACAGGAATCGCGAAAGAAGACGAGACTCCGTTTTGCGACCCTCGGCTCGCTGGTGCTCGCCGCTACAGGGCGGAAGCGCCGCGGGACCCGGGACTCGCTGGTGCTCGCCGCTCCTTTCAGGCCCGAGCTCTTTTTTAGCGACGCCAAGAAATTTGAAGTCCGGCCTTTACGTCGGACCAAGGCGCTCTGAATCATACAGGTGATGTCCGCGATTGTTGTGCTCTCCGCCACCCGCACTCCCCTTGGCGCGTTTCAAGGCGCCTTTGCCGCCGTGCCCGCGTCCCGGTTGGGCGCGACGGCCATTCAAGGCGCCGTTGCGCAAGCGGGCGTGGCTCCTGCCGATGTCAGCGATGTCCTGATGGGAAATGTTCTCCAGGCGGGCCAGGGCCAGGCGCCGGCGCGCCAAGCCGCTCTGGCCGCCGGGTTACCCTCTGCTGTGCGCACCGCGACGATCCATAAAGTGTGCGGCTCCGGACTGCAGACAGTGATGCAAGCCGCCCACGCCCTCACGGCGGGCATGGGTTCGATCTATGTGGCGGGTGGCATGGAGAACATGTCGCTCGCCCCGTACTTGTTACCGAAGGCACGCGACGGTTTCCGGATCGGACATCAACAGGTCATCGATTCGTTGATCACCGATGGACTCTGGGATCCGTATAATAATCTGCACATGGGCAACTGCGCGGAGAAATGCGCAGCAAAGTACGGATTCACCCGCGAAGCGCAGGACGCCTATGCCATCGAGAGTTTCCAACGCGCCAACGCGGCCCAGAAAGACGGTCGATTCGCTGCTGAGATCACGCCCGTGGTCCTCACCGACGCGAAGGGCAACACGACCAAGATCGAACACGACGAAGGCCCGACGAAGGTCAAGTACGACAAGATTCCCACGCTCAAGCCGGCGTTCGATAAAGCCGGCACCATCACACCGGCCAACGCCTCGAGCCTTAACGACGGGGCGGCTGCCCTGGTACTGACGTCAGGTGCGACCGCCGAAGCCAAGGGGTTTTCGCCCATCGCCCGGATCGTTTCATTCGGCGCGCATGCACACGAACCGCTGTGGTTCACCACGGCACCGATTCAGGCGGCGCGCGAAGCTCTGGCCTCGGCGCGCTGGACGGCCGACGACGTCGATCTGTGGGAAGTCAACGAGGCTTTCGCCGTGGTGCCCATGGCGTTCGCCCGGGAAATCGGCGTGCCGGCGGACAAGCTCAACGTAAGAGGCGGCGCGATTTCGCTCGGCCATCCCATCGGATGCTCGGGCGCACGGATTCTGGTCACGCTCATCGCGGCCCTCCGGGAACGTCGGCTCAAGCGAGGCGTGGCCGCGATCTGTATCGGCGGCGGCGAAGGACTGGCTGTCACCGTGGAACTGATTTCTTAATATGAGCAAAGTTTACCTCGACGCCCCTGCCGCCCTCGCCGGGTTGGTAATGGATCATCAATTAATCGCCGCCGGCGGCTTCGGTCTCTGCGGCATTCCCGAAAATCTGATCGCCGCACTTCGGGACAGCGGGGTGAAGGGCCTCACGATCGTGGGCAACAATGCCGGGGTCGACGATTTCGGGATGGGCCTGCTGCTCGGAACGCGCCAGGTCAAAAAAGTCATGGCCTCGTACGTGGGCGAAAACAAGGAGTTCGAGCGCCAGGTTCTGAACGGCGAACTCGAGCTCGAGTTAATTCCGCAAGGTACGCTCGCGGAGCGCCTGCGAGCGGGCGGAGCCGGCATCCCCGGCTTTTATACCCGGACCGCATTCGGCACGAAGCTGGCCGAAGGCAAGGAGACCAAGGAGTTCGACGGCAAATCGTATGTCCTCGAGCCGGCGATTCGCGCCGATGTGGCGCTCGTGAAAGCGTGGAAAGGCGACGTATCCGGGAATCTGATTTTCAGGAAAACGGCCCGCAACTTCAACCCGATGATCGCGGCGTGCGCGCAGCACTGCGTCGCGGAGGTCGAGGAACTGGTCGACGTCGGCGCGCTCGATCCCGACCAGATTCACACCCCGGGCATCTACGTAGATCGGATTTTTCAGGGCAAGAATTACGAGAAACGGGTGGAGTTTCGCACCGTGCAGGGAGCCGCCGCTTCGAAAAAGGAAAGCCCCATCCGCGAACTCATGGCCCGGCGGGCCGCGCAAGAACTGCGCGACGGTTATTATGTGAACCTCGGCATTGGCATTCCAACCCTGGTCGCCAACTTCATTCCGCCCGGCGTGAACGTCACGTTGCAGTCCGAGAACGGATTGCTGGGCATCGGCCCGTTCCCCACCCCCGATCAGGTCGACCCCGATTTGATCAACGCCGGCAAACAGACGATTTCCACCATCCCGGGTTCAGCGTTTTTCTCCAGCGCCGATTCCTTTGCGATGATCCGCGGCGGACACATCGATTTATCGATTCTGGGGGCGCTCGAGGTCGCGGAAAATGGCGACATCGCGAACTGGATGGTTCCCGGCAAAATGGTGAAGGGTCCAGGTGGCGCGATGGACCTCGTCGCCGGCGTGCGGCGGGTCGTCGCGGTGATGGAACATAACGCGAAAGACGGCAGCCCGAAACTTCTGCGGCAATGCTCACTGCCCCTCACCGGCAAGTCCGTGGTGAACCTCGTCATCACCGACCTCGGCGTATTCACGGTGAAGCCGGCCGGTGGCCTGGTCTTAACCGAGTTGCACCCGGGTGTGACGCTCGACGACATTCGCGCCAAGACCGGCTGCGAATTCGAAGTCGCGCTGCCCGCTTAATCGGTCCCCGCTTAGGTCATGCTTAAAAACAAAGTCGCACTCATCACGGGATCCACCAGTGGGATTGGTCTGGGTCTGGCGCAGGCGTTCGCCCAGGCGGGCTGTCACGTCATGCTCCACGGTCTCGGCGACCCGACCGAAATCGAAAATCAGCGCCGTACGCTCGCTGCGAATACCGGGGTGACCGTGCATTACCACGACGCCGACGTGAGCAAGGGCAGCGAAGTCACGCGACTCATCGCCGACACGGAGCAGGCTTTCGGCGGCGTCGACATCCTGGTGAACAATGCGGGCATTCAGTTCGTCTCCGCCGTGGATGAATTCCCTCCCGAACGGTGGGCGGCCATCCAGGACATCGTCTTGAATGCCAGCTTCCATGCCATTCGCGCCGCGCTGCCCGGCATGAAACGCCGCGGCTGGGGTCGGATATTGAATCTGGTGTCGGTCCATGGCTTGGTGGCCTCGCCTTTCAAGAGCGCGTATGTGGCCGCCAAGCACGGTCAGATTGGTCTGACAAAAAGCGTGGCGCTCGAACTCGCCGAAACCGCCATCACCTGTAATGCGATTTGTCCCGGCTACGTGCGCACCGCGCTCGTGGAGGGCCAGATTGAAAGTCAGGCCAAAGCGCATGGTTTGCCCCGCGACCGGGTGATTCGCGACGTCATTCTCGCGGCGCAACCTTCGCGTCGGTTTGTCGACGTCGAGGAGATCGCCGCCCTCGCCATTTTCCTTTGTGGCGAACCGGCCCGTTCCATCACCGGTGCCGCGATCCCCATCGATGGCGGCTGGACGGCGCGCTGAGGGTCGCGCGGTGCTTCAGCCCGCGATTCCGAAATCTCGACCGCCGGTCAACCCGCGATCCCCAACCGCGGGCTGAAGCACCGCGCGACCTCCTGAAGCACTCGCCACCCCTCTCGCACGCCTTATTGCGGCTCGTTT
>Ga0105047_10020582_pt1 | contig 10129 bp, 8 predicted proteins | sample MAT04_FD_78384 | JGI IMG/M metagenome (GOLD analysis project Ga0105047, IMG submission 78384) | Freshwater microbial communities from Lake Fryxell liftoff mats and glacier meltwater in Antarctica - MAT-04 (megahit assembly) | ecosystem: Environmental > Aquatic > Freshwater > Ice > Liftoff... | reverse complement strand
GTCCCGGGATCGTTGGGGCTGTTGAGCGTAACGCAGATGCTCAGCAACAGGGCCGCCGGCCTGGAAGGTTTGGTCAGTGCCGTGTTCGCGATCGTCTCGATTGCGCTCGGAACGCTCGTCGGCGCATCGCTGTACAAGTGGCTGACGGAACGACTGGGCGCCTGGCAGTTACAGATCGGCCGTGCAAGCGCGTATCTGCGGCGGACGAAGAAGTGATGTACTCGTCGTCAACGGACGATCAGTGAAGCCGCGACGCGAAGCGGAGCGTTCCGGCGTGCGAGTCGAATCGCTCCGCTGCGGAATCCCTTCGCGTCGCGGCTTCACGTGACCTGCTTGCTGACCACCAATAACGCTACTTCACCAGCACCGCGGCGATCTTCTGGTGGACTTGCAAGTCATCGGGAGAGTAGAAGAACACCGCTCCCCCGTTTTCCATCACGCGTTCGATCACTTCATCGACCACGTCATCCAGCGCGGCCGCGCCCTTGCCGGTGAAGTCGAGCAGTTTCGTGCCATCTTCGCTCAGGTCGGCAGCCTGATGGAAGTCCTTCTCCACCAGCAGCGTCTTGACCTTCCCGGCGACGGCCGCGCGCCAGACCTGGTCGAGGCCGGAGGCGTGCCGGTTGGCGTCCACGGCTGAATCGAGGTCGATGAGCGCATGCGTCCGTTTGCCGGTGGCCGCCGCATCGAAGATCGGCCAGACGACCTTGCCCAACTCACTGGGCGATTTGCCTTCGTGATTGCCGGCCAACAGCCCGGTGATTACGCTGGCATGCGAAGTCACTTCCTGGAAGAAGGCGATGTTCCGCTCCACACCGGCGACTACCAGCGGCAGCGGGTTAACCCTCTGCACGCTGGCGAATGCGTCATCAACCGAGCGAAAGAATGCCCGGATCGCATCGTCGCGGATGCCCGAGCGGTTGATCCCCTGGCCGCCCGGCAGCTTCGAGCCGCCGCCCGGCCCACCGTGGATGAGCGGGAACGGCTTGCCGTGTTCTTCCATCACGTCGGTCCAGGCGTCGTGCAGGCTGACCGTGTGGCCCAGCACCAGCACTCGGTAGGGTACGGCCCGATTATAGGTGTAAACGAGATCTCGCGTGGCGAACGTCTCATCCACCACGGCACGCGACCTCACCTTGAACGGCAGGCTGACAGCGGACGAATGGCCTTTCCCCGCGAACAGCGCCAGGCCATCGAGCGTGTGCTTCCACTCGATGTTCTTAACGAGTTCCTGCAGGTTCCTGACGACCGCCTCCACCTCACGCTTCTTGAACTCGCTCTGCAGGCGCTTGATCGCCTGGCGGACAAGGTTCTTGACCTTGATCGGGTCCTGTTTGTTCGTAGGCGCCGTGCGATGCGTGCGTGCGATGATCGAGACTGACGGGTAGTCGCGATGCGCCTGCAGAACCTTCAATTCGGTGCGTGTCAACACGGATGGAACCTCGTGGAGTGTGGGGAAAAATCAAGGCGAGGGGCCTCCCTGCGGAAGGCCCCTTGAACAGTGGCTACTCGATCGTCGCGAGAGCGACGGCCAGGCGGCAACCGTTGAAATACTCGGGGACGTCGACGTATTCTTTGATCGTGTGAATCTCATACTGGCCCGCACCGATTGTCACGGTCGGTATGTCATGCTTGTCGAGCCAGTTGGCATCCAGCCCGCCGTTGGACAAGACTGTCGTCGCGGTCAGGCCCAGCGCCTCGGCCGCGCGCTTCGCCCGCGCGACCACCGGGGCGTCTTCCGGCACGTTGAACGGAGGATAGGACGGCTTGCTGGTGAACTTCACTTCGGCCGTCGCGCCGCCGGCATCCTTCACTTCCGCCTGGGCCTTGGCGAACGCCTCGCGGTAGCCTTGGGCGATCGCGGTGGCAAACGCGGACTCGGGGCTGCGGGCCAGCGGCAACGCTGGAGACGATGCCGACGAACACAAGAATGTAGGTCACCGCCCGGCGCGGTGAGATGATCACCAGCTTGCGGATCAGGGCGTTGACCAGCCCCGAGGTTTCCGCCACGCCGGCCCCCACCATGGCGACGATCATCAAGCCGACTGCCGCGAAGCCCATGAAGTTCGGAATCAACGAAGTGTACATGAAGCGGATGCCTTCAGCCGTCAGCAGACTTCGCACTTCGATCCGCGCGGGCGGATCGACCGGCTTCTTCCCGCCGGGCGTGTAGTCCCTGTAGTAGGTGTCCGCCGCGCCTTCCTTCACCACCTCGATCTGTTCACTGGCCTGCGGGGCCAACGCACCCGCTCCCATCAGGGCGAACACCGCCGACAGCACGATGACGATGGCCATCAGGCCGAGGAAGATGAGCGCGGGGTGCGGCACCTTGTTCCCGACCTTCTCGACAACATCGAGAAACTTCTGCATCCCGCTTTTGGGGGCATCGCCCGGCTGCGTCATGAAACGTATCCTTCTCAGAGCGGCAGAATCAGGGGAACCATGATCACGCAGACAATCATCACCACGATGCTGAACGGCACGCCTACCTTCAGGAAGTCACCGAAGGTGTAGTTGCCCGGCGTGACGACCAGGGTGTTCACGGGCGACGACACAGGCGTCATGAACGCCGTCGACGCGGCCAGTGCCACGATCATCGCGAACGGGTACGGCGACAGGTGCAGTTCCTTCGCGATGGCAAGCGCCACCGGGGCCATCAGCACGGCGGTGGCCGTGTTTGAGATGAACAGGCCCAGGATCGCGGTGATAATGAAGATGCTCGCCAGCACGACATGCGTACCGGCACCGCCGATGACCGACATGAGTCCGTTGGCCATCAGGTCGACGCCGCCACTGCGCTGCAGGGCAGTCGAGAACGGCAGCATGCCGACGATCAGGACGATGGTCTTCCAGTCGATCGACCGGTAGGAACTTTCAAGGTTCACGCACTTCAACGCGCCCATCAGCAGACAGCCGATCAGCGCTGCCTGCACGATCGGGATCGGGTCGCTGATCATCAGGCCGACCACCAGCACCAGACATGCGACGGCCTGCGGGGCCTTGCCGGCCGCGGGCAGCACATCGCGATGTTCGGCCGGCAGGTTCAGAAGCACGAGGTTGCGCGAGTCCGACCGCAGAGTGTCCATCGCCTTCCACGGGCCGATCAGCAACAGTACATCGCCCATCTTGAGCGCTTCATCGCGAAGCCCCTCATCAATGGCCGAGTTTCCGCGTCGGATGCCGATGACCGAAACGCCGTGTTTGCTGCGGAACTTCGCATTCACGATCGTCAAGCCGATCAGTTCCGACGACGCCGGCACGATCACCTCGGCCATGCCGATCTCTTGCGATCGCTCCGTGAAGTACGGCCCGCTCAATGGCATCACTTCAACGCCCAGTTGTTCACGCAGGGTGGCAATGTCTTCGTGAGCGGCGAACAGATCGACGAGCAGGATGTCGCCCACGCGTAGTTCGGTCTTCGCGGTCGGTTGGATAATCATCGGCCCGCGCTCGATCGCCACCAGGCTGGCGTGCATCCGATCACGCAGGTCCAGTTCTTCGAGCGTCTTACCCACCAGCGGCGACCCCGCGGTCACACGCACCCGATGTTCCCGGCCGGCCAGCTTGTAGTCGCGGATCCAGTCGTTGAGCGTGGGCATCAGCGATCCATCCGCCTCTTTGCCGTTGCCGGCGGACAGCCACTTTCTCGCGAACGACATGTAGACGATGCCGAGCACCAGAATCGGCAGGCCGAACGGCGTGAAGCTGAAGAACTGGAAGCCGGCCGCCCCGCTGCGGATCAGTTCGCTGTTGACGACGAGGTTCGGCGCGGTGGCAACGAGAGTCATCATCCCGCTGATCAGTGCGGCCATGCTCAGCGGCATCATCAGCCGGCTGGGCGATGTTCCGGTGCTTTGCGAAATGCGCAATGCGACAGGGATAAAGATGGCCGTCACTGCCGTGGAACTCATCACCGAGCCCAAGCCGCAGACGACGACCATGAGCAGCACCAGCAGTTTCGTATCACTGTTACCGGCCTTGGCGATCAACCAATCGCCCAGCTGGCGCGCGACGCCGGTGCGCACAAGGCCATCGCCGATGACGAACAACGCGGCAATCAGCACGATGTTCGAGTCGCTGAAGCCGGACAGCGCCTCGTTCATGTTGACGGCACCGGTGAACGGCAGCAGCGTCAGCATGATAAGGCCGACGGCATCCATGCGCGGCTTGTTGATCGCGAACATCGCGATGGCACCGGCCAGCAGTACCAGGACCATCACCAGTTGCAAAGTCATGAAGAATAGCCGAGAGGGAATCAGGTGCCGAGCGTTCCGACAGTGCGGGATAACACCGACTTCACAAGACTTTTTATAGCCTGCGCACGAAGAAGTCGGCCAGTGGCAGACGGGGATTCGCCGAAAAAGACGACGCTCACTCTCAACGAAGGGAAGACTCTCTCACGCTTTGGGCGTCATTATCACCGAAGTGGAAGGTCTCTCTCACGCTTTGGGCGTCATTATCACCGAACGGAAGGTCTCTCTCACGTTTTGGGCGTCATTATCACCAGTTCGACCTCTCTCTCACGGAGGGTGTGGGGATGATGAGAACGACCTCCGACGGTGACAAGCAGACATCGCCCTAGAAGTTGTACTGGAACAACGCGTTGATGCGGTTGGCGTGACCACGTTCCCCGTTCAGGTTCTCGCGGTCGCCGTACACATAATCCGCACCGATCGACATGTTGCGGATCGGGATGTACCAGATGCTGGTCGCCAGGTAGTTGGCCGCGGCATACGTGCTGCCCGGTTGCCCGCCCGTGGTGCCGACACGCACTGACGAATACGTGAGGTTCGCCAGCCAGCGTTCGGTGAACCAGTGTTCGTAGCTCGCGCTCATGCCACTGGCGTAAACGGTGTTGAACGCCCCGGTAACCGGGTCAACCTGGGCATCAAGGCCCAGACCCGCGGTGTCCTGGATGTAGCGACCGATGCCCCAGCCGAAGGTGTATTGCAGCGGCACCCGGCTGCGCACCAGGCCGCTCGGGTTCTCGGCCCGAAACGGATTGATGCCGAGCGCCCATGCCCACGGATGAAACACCGTGCTGGCGCTGAAGCCGAACGCCCCCTCGCGAACCGCCTCCTCGCTGGTCGTCGGCTGGTAGCCGATCACGCGATACAGTGTTGACAGCTGCAGGTGGCCGACGTCGCCTTCGTAACGGATATGACTGGCGAAATCGGGCACGTTCTGCACGTTGTCGCCCGGATCGTTGGTCGTGATGTCCGAGAACGGCTGCTCGACCCCGCCGGCGATGAACAACTTGTCCGCCAGCGGAATCGTCACGCGGGCACCGGGACGTCGCTGATTCACCAGGCCGCGCGGCCCGGCGAAGTCGACGGTACTCGGGAACTGCCATCCATGAAGACCGTGTTCTGCTGACCGACGCGAAAGTAACCGAAGTCCGCGAACGCAAACCGCAGGCGGAACGGATTGCCCCCGCCGCCGACCGCCTGATTCGGACCGTTGAAGAAGTCAGCCTCGATGAATGTGTGGACGTTCCATGAATGAATGGATGTCGGCGTCCACGATTCAACAGCGAAGCGGCTGTACCGGGCGGCAACGTCGGCGTTCTGGCCGCTTTCCTGCGGAACCGGGATTGTGTTGGTCACAAAGTCGTCGCGACTGCCGATCGGGTTGAGGTCGTAAAGCCCCGTGGCCCGCACGAAGCCGCGCAGTCGCATTGAGGTGTTCGACCCGGGAATCAGGAACGAGTTCGGCGCGAGGCCGCGAGTGACGAATCGATCGCGGTCCCCGGGAGTGATCGACGCCGGCGGCGTGATCCGGGTGAACTCGGAGACACCGGGGGCTTCCTGGAATCCTCGCGCATCGTAGCCGTACGGCGCATAATCGGCGAAAGGCTGGGGCCCGACACCCGGGATGTAGTAGTCGGCATTCGTCAACGGCACCCGACCATACAGGTCGCCGATGCTTGCCAACGGTGGCGAAGGGCGCTGCGCCAGGAGCATCCTGCGCTTCGCGTGGCGCAGTGCCTGACGGCGCGTAGTCGGCCAGCGCGGGCTTAACGGTGGCGTCCACCTCCACATTCGCCTGCGGAACGGGTACGAATGGAATTTCGGGCTTGGCCGCGGCCGGGAATTCCCCGTTGGGAAACACCTGGGACGCGCTGCCTGCACCCGTCGCCACTTGAGCGCGACCGATCGTCGACAGCCCCGGCGCGAGGGAGAGAGCAAAGACGAAAAGTCGCAGGATTCCCTTGCGGGCAGTGCATTCGTCAGGACCAACGCTATCGGAATAATCGGTAAGGTTTACCATCGTCCTTAACCGAAAGGTGCTGAAGTAGCGATTGTGCCGTTAACTGGCAACACAGGCGTGCATGGCAAACCACCCGCAGCGATGGCGCGGAGAAGCAGGGCCAGACGGGTCGAACTGAAAGGGGCGGCTTTCCCGTATCACGGAGCATTCATGATCAATCGCCGTTCCCTGATGCTGGCCGGCCTGGCCACGCTCGCCGTCCCGATCCGGGCGCTGACCGCCGACCCCGCGGTACCGCCTTACCAGATCGTGCTGCGTTCGCGCCACGCCGAGGCCACCCCTCAGCGCAGCAAGGACGCGCAGACCGGCGGCGGCACCATCGTCGTTGAACAGCCGGACCTCAACACGATCATCGTGACGATGACCGGCTCGGCGGTCGTCGGCTCGGAGTTCTGCGGGTCAGCGGCATCACTCGACTTCAACCTTGAGCAGGACCTCGACATCATCCCGACGCGCAAAGGCCTGCGAGCACCCCGCATCGGCCTCCTCGGTCGGGTCGTCGGCACGTTGGCGGTCAGCGATTCCGGCAAGCACGGCAAGGGCTGCGGCTCCGCGGAGCAGGGCCCGGCCTTCGCCTGCCTGACCTCCGGCGGCACCAGTCTGCTGACGGTGAATGTGAAGTCGACCAGCGCCGGCAGCGGTCAGGAATCGTCGCTGAACTTCCGCGAAGGACCGATCGAGGCCGTCACCGCGGAAGGGGCGTATCGCCTGGCGGGGTCGTTCCATGTCGGCGTGACGCAGGGGAAGGGAATCTGGAACCGCCATTCAGCCGTGGCCGACTTCGACCCGGCCCCGCAGTTGGATGCGTTCTGGACCGATGCGCTGCGTTCGTTCCGCGCGGTCAAGCGCCGGGACTTCGGTTTCACGATCGCGCTGCGTGTGGTGGAAGATGCGGCCGTGGTTCCGGTGGAGAAGGCACCGTAATCAATCGGCCTGTTTAGCGTGCATCCCGGCATTCTGCCCTCACTCCGGCTCCAGCCCCAACAACAGCCGTGAAGCGAGAATCAGCCGTTCGGGGCAGGTCAGGTTGTTCCATTCTTCGCGTGTTCGGATGGCGAGGTCGGGATCGCTGGTAATGATGTTGTCGATGCCGCGTTTGATCACCTGGCCCATCGTGCGGGCGTCGTTGATCGTCCACGCGTGAACTTCCATCCCCTGCGACTGGGCCGATCGCTGCAGCTCGGGCGTGAGGAAATCGAAGCGGACGCTGATCGCATCGACATCGAGCCGACTGACGTTCCCCAGTGCCTGCGCAACGGTCAGCCCGGTTCGCAACTTCGGGTTGTGTTTCTTCGCTTCCACCAGCGAGTCATAACTCAGTGAGGTGATCAGGCATTCGTCTTCGAACTGCTTCTCGCGGATGATGCGGGCGACCGCTTCGCTCAGTTGCGGATTGGGGCCGAACACCTTCAGTTCGATGTTCAGCCGGATCTTCCCCCGGCACAGGTCGATCACCTCTTCCAGTGTCGGCACCCGTTCATTCGCATATGCCGGGTCGAACCAGGATCCCACGTCCAGTTCGCGCACTTCGGCGAATGTCATCTGATCCAGCCGCCGCGACAGCCCGCTCACGCGGCGGAAGTCGCGGTCGTGCAGCAGCACGGCCCGGCCATCGCCGGTCAACTGCACGTCCATCTCGACATAGTCGGCCCGACTGTCGATCGCCCGCTGCATGGCCGCCAGCGTGTTCTCGGGTGCGGTCCGCGCATTGCCGCGATGGGCGGTCACTCGCACCGGTGGCTGTTCGCGCACGCAACGATCCATGTCCACCCACAGCGCCAGTGGAACGATCAGAAACAGCGGCATCGTCAGGGCCATCAGCCGCCAAATCCATGGCGAGATCGGGCTGTTCATATCGAGCGCCGCTTCCCAGCCGCCGGAGATATCGATGCCCAATTCAGCATTGCGCATCAGGTATAGCCGGCGGACGATCAATCCCAGTCCGACAATCAGCGTGAAGAAGACCATCGCGACGATGCCGCCCTGAGTCAGCAGCAGCGCGAGGATGAGCAGAACAGGCCGTTCGCCGGCATTCGCGAGAACCAGCGCGGCCAACTGACGAAACCCGGCATCGAGAATGAGGCCCAGCAGGCTGACGCCGATCACCCAACCGACGAGCGTGAACGCCGTCCGCCGGCCGATGCCGCGCACGCGCTCCCGGCTGGCACGCATGGCCGAGCGGGGCGACTGATTCTCGAACAGCATGATCGGCAGTGCGAACACGAAGCGCACCTGCAGCCAGACCGTCACCGCCACGACGGCCACGGCGATGGCCACGCCAAGACCGGCCGCCTGCCAGAACGCGGCGGGACGGACCGTCAGGTAGTAGTAGATGTCGTGTTCGGACAGCAGCATCTGCTTCGTCAGCACCGCCAAAAGCAGAAACGGTACGATGGCCAGTGCCAGCAACCCAGCCGTAATCGCTCCCAGTTTGAAGATGCCCGGGACCTTGCGCAGCATCAGTTTCAACGTCGGGCTGATGCCGCCTTCGGTGCGCGCGACCAGCAGCATGATCCCGGCCTGTTCGAGAAACAGGATCGACAGTCCGACCGTAGCCACGATCGCCGCATAACCCTGGCCTAAAGGTGTCAGCAGAAACGCAACGATGTCCTTGTTGCTGATGGCGATATGGCCCGCCTGATACAGGATGACGGCCATGATCCAGGCGATGGCTGGCACGACCAGCCAAGCTTCCGCGAGCTTGAAGATGATCTCGTAAACGAACAATGTCCGCCGGGAACGGCGGAAGTCGTACCAGATAGTGCGCGCGACGGCACGTCCCACGGCCGGCAGATCATCGGGTGTGTGCAGGTTGTTGTTCACGTGATCGATGGTGTCATCCCGCCGCCGAAGAAGCTGACCTCCGGCGGGGCGGTCAACCCAGCGGAGATGATCGCCTGCACCGCCTGCTCCGACGTCCAGTTCAACTCCGTCACTTCGTCTTCGGGCACCAGCAGCAGGTAGCCCGATGTCGGCACGGGTGTCGTCGGCACATAGACGCACAAAATGGTCTTGCCCGTCGCAATGTCCTTGCACGTCGCGGTGACGAACGCGGGCACCTTGGTACCCGGATGAGGGAAGCCGATCAGCACCACGCGCTGCGGGCGCTTCTGCCCGCGTTGATTGTTGAGCGTCTGGAACACGTTGCGCACGCCGTTATAGACGGTCGACACAACCGGCACGCGCAGAACGATCCAGTCGAACGCATGACGCAGCTTCGAATTAACGATGAACTCCAGCAGATACAGCATCACCAGTGCGAACAGAATGGCGACGAACGGGGCGGCATATGCTTCAAACCAGTGCGGCAGTTTCGTGTCGGGCTGCCCTTGGCGGATCTTCCAGAGCACGAACAGCGCCAGCGGATCGATGATGTTGACTTCAAGAAACGTGTACGGCCAATGGATGACCCAGAGAGTAATCAGGATCGGCAGGACCAGCAGCAACCCGCCAAGCATCCGCCCGCGGATGCCGGCCATCGTTCTCCGAAAACGTGTCTGCGCGATTTCCGCCTGCGACTGGTCGGCCAACGATGAACGAGAAGTGTGTAACCGCCCGGCGAATCGGCGTCTTCCGCTCCTTGCCGTCACCTCGGTATGGTGTGGCTTTTCCTTTTTGGGGAGGGTGGCACGATGGCACGGACGACGCAGCGGGGGTTGGTGTTGGAGCGGCGGTGCCGGGGGTTGCTGGCGGACTTCAAACGCTCGGGCATGTCGGTGCGGGCGTTCTGCGCGGTGCGCGGGATCAGCGAAGCGAGCTTGTATTCCTGGCGGAGCGAACTGGCTCGGCGCGATCAACGAGTCTCGAAGTCCGCAACGCCGACGTTCGTGCCGGTGACGATCGTCGCCAGCGCGGCCAT
>Ga0105047_10020581_pt1 | contig 10129 bp, 7 predicted proteins | sample MAT04_FD_78384 | JGI IMG/M metagenome (GOLD analysis project Ga0105047, IMG submission 78384) | Freshwater microbial communities from Lake Fryxell liftoff mats and glacier meltwater in Antarctica - MAT-04 (megahit assembly) | ecosystem: Environmental > Aquatic > Freshwater > Ice > Liftoff... | reverse complement strand
AGCGATAAAGGCCAGCAGGAACTTGCAGAAGCTATAACCAAAGCGGTTATACGATACAAAGCGCAGGTTGAAGGGACAAAACCGGTGGCTAAAAATCCTTAAAACAAAAAATTTACATTTTTGGCTAACAAATTGGTATGCTATCTTGTATTATATAAAGGTAAAGTAATAACTAAAACTATTTATTAAGTGAAAATTTCTAACGAAACCAAAGTTGGTGCCATTACTGTTGTGTCAGTAGCATTATTAATATTGGGTTTTAATTTCCTTAAAGGAAAAAAATTATGGAGTAAAGACACCATGATAACCGGTAAGTATGGCAATGTGCAGGGGTTACAAAATTCCAATCCGGTTATTATAAATGGATTGCAGGTTGGTACGGTTTACAAAATAAGAACTGATAAAGATATGAGGGATATTTTAGTGGATATTAACATCACGAAAGATATTGATATTCCTAAAAATTCTATCGCTATCATAAAGGCTAACCCAATAGGTACCACAAGTATTGAAATTAAATTAGGTGATGCCACCGAGAACTTAAAGAACAAAGACATTATTCTAACGGAGACAAGTGGCGGCATTTTTGACGATGTGCTCAAAAAAGTTGATCCTGTATTATATGAATTAAGAAAAGCGGTATCATCTGTAGATACTTTGCTTGGCAATTTCAATAATATTTTAGACCCCAATGCAAGAGGCAATATTGCTGAAGTATTGGCTAATTTAAACAAAGTAACTGCTTCTATGGTTACTTCTACAGCATCTTTAAACGGCTTGCTTAATTCTCAAACAGGTGCATTGGCAAAGTCTTTAAATAATGTGAGTGCTATTACGGGAAACTTTGCCAACAACAATGATAAGATTAATAATGTAATGAGTAATCTTGATAAGACCACTGCAAAGTTTGCTGACATAAATGTGAAGAAAACCCTTGATACGCTTGACAGAGCTATTAATGATCTGAAAAATATGATAGGCAAATTTAACAACAACAACGGCACACTAGGCAAATTGTTGAACGATCCTACTATGTACCAAAATCTTGCATCAAGCGGTAATAAGCTTAATCTTTTGTTGGATGATATTAGGGTAAACCCAAAACGTTATATCAACGTTTCTGTATTTGGAAAAAAGCAAAACAACAATCCACTCTTGGTTCCCCTGCCAGATACACTCAACAGTCCTTATTACGTAGAAAAAGTAAATTAAAAATTTTGTGATAGCATTTGTAATTAATTATTCAAATTGCAGTTTCAAAATAAATGAATGATTAAAATTCTTCGCTGGCTTTTTTTACTGATCATATTTTTTACAGCTAAACATAGTTTTGCACAATCGCCTGTTTCGGATCCAAATAACAGGATAGAAATCTTAAGCGGTAACAGTACCCGGTTTATTACCCTGGATGACAGTACAAGTTTACGAACGCTTGCAGGCGCTGCAAAAGTAAAACAAGGCAACACAATTTTATCAGGAGACAGTATAGCGATCAATTCCCGTACACAAGTAGCAGAGGTTTTTGGAAACGTTCACATTAATGATGCCGATACGGTAAATACGTATGCCAATTATCTTCGTTACTTAGGCAAAGAAAGAATAGCTTATTTAAAGAGAAATGTGAAGCTTACTGACGGTAAAGGCACTTTGCTTACAGATGATTTAACCTACGACCTCGCAAGCAGTGTTGCCACCTACAAAGGCGGTGGTAAAGTTATAAATGGTACCACGGTGCTCACGAGTACAGATGCTGTTTATTATTCAGAGACAAAAGATGTTTATTTTAAAAAATACGTCCACCTTGTAGATCCTAAATATGATATAAAGGCGGATAGCCTTCGGTACAACACAACTTTTAAAGTAGCCACACTCATATCTCCCACCATTGTAAAAACTAAAGAAGGGAAAATTATCCGGTCAAAAAACGGAACTTATAATTTACAAACAGGAGAAGCTAATTTTTTTGACAGAACAAGCATAAGCGATAGCTCCTCCTCCACTATTGCAGATAATATTTTTTACGACGAAAAGACGGGCATTGGCATCTTAGAAGGTAGGGCAAAATATGTTGACAGTATAAATCATATTATTGTTACCGGAAACAAAATAGAAACCAATCAAAAAACGGCTTCTTTTCTTGCCACACAAAAACCAGTAGTAGTAATTGTAAAAGACAAAGACAGTACTTATGTGGCAGCAGATACCTTGTTTAGCGGACTAAGAAAATATGATACCGCAACAAAGAAAAATTACACTAAGGTAGATACCGTAAATAACCGGCAGATTTTCACAAAAACGCCGCAGGACAGCATACGCTATATTATTGGGTACAACAATGTGCGTATTTTTAATGACAGTGCGCAGGCCGTAAGCGATAGTATGTATTACTCCACTGAAGATTCTGTTTTTAGAATGTTTAGAAACCCGGTTTTTTGGAAAGAAAAAAACCAGGTGAGTGGAGATACCATGTATCTTTTTACAGAAAATCAAAAACCAAAAAGGCTATACGTTTTTAATAACAGCACTATTATAAACCAACAAAATCCTTCCATTTATAACCAGGCAGCGGGGCGTACACTCAATGCATATTTTAAAGATGGTCAAATGGATTATACACGAATAAAGGGCTCCCCTGCTGAAACAATATTTTACCCGCAAGATGAGGACAGCGCTTACATTGGTATGAACAGAAGTAGTGGAGATGTAGTAGATGTTTATTTTGTAAAACAGGAAGTAAATAAAATAAAATTTGTAAATGATGTAAACGGAATTATGTATCCGCTAAGGCAAATCCCTGCCGATAAGAAAAGGCTTAAAACCTTTAAATGGGAAGATAAAAGAAGGCCAAAAAACAAGTTGGAGTTATTTGAATAGATACAAGCCTGCTAACTTTCTTCAATCCATCTTTATAGGTGGATTTTTTATTTAAACTACGTTACCATTTATTGAGAACAATAAAAATTAATATAATAGGCGTTTTCAAAGAAAGAATAAACGAAAAAATTACATTTTTACCGATTAGATATAATAAAAATGTTTTTTGAGAGTTATATAGGTTGACAAAACTAACGGTAATTAAAAAACGTTTTTAAACAAATTACTGTGTTCAAAAACCAGAGAATCATAAAAGAATATTAGCAGTATTCATATCCCCAATATGAATTTAATTTTACAAAAAGGAATGAATTTTTTTAAAGCGGTAAAGGCTATTGGCTACACTACCACAATGGACGCCTACGAAAAACGTAGGCTTGGCATTTTTAATATAATTAATTTTTTTGGGGCAGGTACAGGTATTTCAATTCCGTTAGCAGCTTTTTTTAATGATGGATACCTGCCAACTATTGCTTGGATTGTATCATTTTCTCCATTTGTAATAAGCACAGTAGTTTTAATATGCAATTATTACCACCGCTATCAGTTTGGTATGATGTGGTATTTTATTCTATATCCTTTAGTAACTTCCTTAGTGTATGTAGGTGGGGTGGATGTTGGCATTGAGTTGTTTTTTATTTTTTACGGTGTTCTTTCCGTTTTCTTTCTACAAAAAAAGAGTGCCATTTTTGTAACTATCATTTTTTCTGCTTGTTGTTATCTTATTACTTCAAACTTTATTGGTAATTATAAGTTTGTAATGAAAAATATAAATTTTACCTTTTATTTTTTCAATCATTTGCTTGGATTATTTTTTATTTTTTTGGGGTTGTTTCTAATAAAAAAAGAAAACAATGATTATCAATTGGAAATGCAAACTACCAATAATGAATTACAGCAAACCAATACAGAACTGAATGATAGCAAAATACTGATAGCACAAAAAGCAGCCACACTGGAAGAGCAGAAAAAGCAATTGGTTGATTTGGACGCATTAAAAAACCGGTTATTTTCTATTATTTCGCACGATTTAAAAACGCCCATTTACAGTTTAAGAAATCTATTTAAAAATGTAGAAAGGTACGATATAGCGGGGGATGAAATAAAAGTGTTGGTACCAGATATTATAAACGATTTAAACTTTACTACCAATTTAATGGAAAACTTACTGCAATGGGCAAAAAGCCAGATGCAGGGCAATACCATAAATCCACAATTACTGCATATTGCTTTTATGGTACATGAAGTACAGCAGTTATTACGGTTGCAAGCAGAGAGTAAACAAGTTTACATAAAATCTAAGATAGATTCTTCCATTTATATTTTTGCAGATAAGGATATGATAAATCTTGTACTAAGAAACATATTATCTAATGCCATAAAATTTACACCAAACCAAGGTGAAATAAATGTGGGTGCTAATGTAAAAAACGATATGGTAGAAATGTATGTGCAGGATACAGGCACAGGCATTAGTAAAGAAAATATTGAGAAACTTTTTAGTAATAACTATTTTACTACCAACGGCACTGCAAACGAAAGTGGTACCGGGCTTGGCCTAATGCTTTGCAAAGAATTTCTTCAAAAAAACGGCGGTGAAATAATGGTACAAAGCGAACTTGGAAAAGGAAGTAGATTTACATTTACTGTTCCAAAAGCATAAATAAAAAAATATATTTTCATTAAGATTGCTGTATGAAAATGTCAGTTTTCAGTCATTCAATTTAGCCGTTACAGCAATTTTATATAAGTTTGCCAAATATAAATATTGCACAAAGTATATTATGTACCACTACAAACGTTCAGTTGCATATAATAGCTTTTCACATAGAAGAATTAATTTAAAGGCATGTCTTTTTACATTTACATTTTAATAGGTTTTGGGGCAGGTTTTATTTTGGCTTGGGTAATACAATTGATTACTGTTTTAAAACTAAAAAAAGAAAACAAAAGTGCGAAGGGCTTATTGGAAAGCGAGAAATTAATAAAAGAAAATGCACAAAAAGAAAATAAATTTCTTTTACAATCTGCAGATTCATCTATCATTACAACAACGGCAAAATTACGACAAGCCGAAGACCTCATTAAAGTTATGGATGGCGATATATTGCTTTTACAAAAAAGCAATGAAGAAACAGAGGCCTTGCTTGCAAAAGGCGAACCTGCAATACATGAACTGAAATTAAAATTAATAGAAGCAAACAACGTTATTGCCCGTTATAAGTCTATCACCGGTGAAAAGTAATAGTCGTTGGCATACATCAAATAATTTTATTATGGTGGCTGTTAATTATTGAAAAACAATATTAGCAACGTGGGATTTGTATTAATAAAAAATAGATTCATAGCGAAATTAAAGGCAACCTAGTTCAAACCTTTTTCCCTGTACTCATTGAAGATATTACTTTTATAAACACAAAAATGCCACTAAACAATAGCTTTTGTATTGCTTAGCGGCAAAATAAAAAATGATATTAATTAAATGCTGCCATCACAGTAATCTTTGGCTCAGTAGCTACTTTACCTGCAGCTATTGCTCCACCATTTACTCCATAATCTGCAAGCTTTACCGAAAAATTGGTAGTAGTAGTTACTGACTTACCGGCAACCACAACAGTAGCCGTAGTAGTTACAGGTTTTGTTACTCCATGAATGGTCAAGTCACCTGCCACTTCTGCATTGTAAGTACCATCTTTCTTAAAATTTACCGCAGCCACATTGGTAATTTTTCCAGAAAATGTAGCAGTGGGGTATTTATTTGAATCCATCCATTTTTCACCATTAAAATGCTCTTGTATTTTTGGGTTAGAAAAAGTAAAACTTTTAATAACAGATTCAAAAGCCACATTACCTGTTTTTGTATCAATACTTGCAATCACCGTTTTATTATCTGCTTTCGGCAAATTATCTATACTTGTGGTAGCATCAAAATTAATAGTAGCAGAGGTAGTTGTTTTTTTCTTTTGCGCAAAAGCAATGGTGGTTAAACCTACCAAAGCAAAAAGGAGAATTGATTTTTTCATTTGTATTGCTTTTTATTTTTTGTTTTAAGATTTATTTGTTTACTGTGCATCTTTTAAAAGTAATAGATGCTGCTTCTAATATTTTACTGTATGTGCCACCACTGCAAGATCCTTTAATGGAAACACTGTCTCCTTCTTTAAATTGTTTGGCTTCTTTTAAATGCTGCTGTTGGAAAGCAAAAATGATATATGCATCTGTTATGGTATCCCTCATTTTTATGTTTATGGTAGTATCGGCAGCTTCAGTTTCTGTTATCCTGCCGTTTACCGTAATAATCTTTTCTGTATACTTTTTATTTGATAAGTTTTCGTTATCCTGAAATTCTTTAATAAAGTCCATGGCGTTTACGGTATATACAGCCGGTTCCGTGCTTGTATCTGTAAATTTTTCTGTAAAAATATACCAAATGGCAATACCGCCTGCTATAAGTAAAACCAGCCCTGTAAGGAGAATGCGTTTAAACCAAATATTCCTTTTTTTTACTTCTATCATTTAAATTCTAATTGGTAAACAAATATACAATGTTTAAACATTAGTGTGTGTGTTAATAAATTTCATTTGGTTTTGGTATCTTTCATATCTAAACGATTGTAAAAATTAATACATGAAAAATATTTTCCTATCTATACTTTGTATGCTGTGCTTATTCTCCAATGCACAATCTCCTTATTTACTTATTGGCACTTACGATTCCCCAAAAAGTGAGGGAATATATGTTTACAGTTTTAACCAAAAAGATGGTTCTGCAAAAGAAGTAAGCCATATAAAAACTTCCAACCCATCATTTATCACAATATCTCCCAATAAAAAACAGGTGTATGCTGTGAATGAAAATAGTAACAACAATGGAAAAGGTGGAACTGTAAGTTCTTTTGAATTTGACAAAATTAATGGGACATTAAAATTTTTAAATTCACAATCATCTGAAGGAAATCATCCTTGCTACATTACAATAAACAAAAGCGGAAAATGGATAATAGCAGGAAATTACAGCAGTGGAAATTTCGCCATATTGCCAGTTGAAAACCAAGGTAAATTACTTAAAGCAAAACAAATTGTACAGCATAGGGGAAAAGGACCCGACAGTACGAGACAAAAGTCGCCTCACGTGCATGCCGCCGTTTTAAGTAACGACAATAAGAAATTATTTGTTACTGACCTTGGAACCGATAAAATAATGTGTTATGATTTTGATGAGAAAAAAGGAACTGTAAAACCCTCTCTTCAAAAATTTGTTTCTGCTAAAGCAGGATCTGGTCCAAGGCATATGGAGATTTCTACTAACGGAAAATATATTTATCTCGTAAACGAATTGACCGGATCGGTATCTGTTTATGCTTATAAAGATAATGTGTTGAAACTGACACAAACTATCTCCGCACTACCACAAACATACACAGGCGCAGCAGGCAGCGCAGATATCCATATTTCGCCAGATGGAAAATTTTTATACGTAAGTAACCGGGCAGCATCTAATACTATTGCAATTTTCTTAATCAATCAAAATAATGGAGAAGTAAATTTAATTGCTCATCAACCAACACTTGGGCTCACTCCCCGTAATTTTAATTTTGATCCGTCGGGAAAATTTTTACTGGTTGCCAATCAAAATAGCGATGAAATAGTAATTTTTAAAAGAGATTTTAACACCGGTTTATTAACTGACACCGGTAACAGAATTAGTGTGGGAAAACCTGTTTGTATAAAATGGATTTAAAAAAATTGAATTTATTTGTAAAAAAAAATAAAATTTAGTAAAATTACTGTCAGCAAAATATAGAATAATTGCAACTGTTTAACAGACAACAATTAGGGAATTCTTGCCACCCAGGCAAATGAATTTTCAAGAGTAGAAACCCCCAAAAATCAACTTTATTGTAGCTAAAACACTTGCCGTTTTGTGGCATTTATTAGTACAACTATGTAGTGATATTACCAGAAAAAAAAATTAAAAATTTTACACATAATAAATAGGTTAATTATAAGTTAATAGTAGAACGCTATGAAAAATGTAACACTTATATTTTTTGTTTTACTATTAACAAACAGTCTTTACAGCCAAATAAATGTAATAGTCAAACCTTTGTCTGATGGCCAATTGCAATACGTTAATAAAATTACCGGTGCAAAATCTAACGAGTTTTTATGGGAAGAAACAGAGGGTTTCGTAAACGGATTTGCTAAAGTAGCAGCGAACCATTTATGGACGTTGGTTGATGGAAATGGACAACCTATTTCTGTAAAAAGATATGATGCAGTTAGAAATTTTTACAACAAACTTGCTGTAATAAAATCTAACAATAAATGGGGCATTATTGACGAAAAAGGAAATAGCATTATACCGTTTGAATATGACATTATTTTTGATTTTAAAGAAACAGTAACCGTTGCTTATAAAAATAATAAATGGTACTTAGTAAACAGGCAGGCGGTAATAGTAAAGACATTAGATATTGATATTTTTTATGGCTTTCAAAATGGTATTGGTAAGTTTATAAAACAAGGTCGTTCAGGTACGATGAACCTTAATGGAGATATTGTTTCGATAGAGCCCTTGAAAAACACTGTCGTTACTTCCATTCCTTTTAAACCAAATACAGCAGCACGACCTCAAAGTGCACCATGCCCACCAAATATTGATTTTGAATTGGGCAACTTTACTAACTGGAATTGTTTTACCGGTTCTGTAGCTGCATCTGGAACCACGAATGTTATAACTGTTACTCCATCTCCTCCTACTGCTACAAGGCACGAAATTTACACTGCACCATTTGGGCTTGACCCTTATGGGCTATTTAGTACTACACCGCCAGATGGAAGTGGCAAAGCATTAAAAGTTGGTAATAATATTAATGGCGCAAAAGCAGAAAGAGTTACTTATCAAATGACGATACCTGCTGGTAGTACCGATGCATCAATAACATATAGGTATGCGGTAGTATTTGAAGACCCGGGGCATTTTACTTACCAGCAGCCACGGTTTAGTGCAAAATTGCGAGATGTGGCTACCAATACTTATTTGCCTTGTGCATCGTATGAGTATATTTCTGATTCAACTTTACCCGGTTTTTTTGATTCTCCTATAGATGCTACCGTAAAATGTAAAAACTGGGCTTCTGTATTTATAAACCTAAGTGCGTACGCCGGCCGAACTTTAGATTTAGAATTTACCACAGCAGACTGTACAAGAGGCGCACACTGGGGATATGCTTATGTAGATGTGGGAGATTGTAATATTTCAGCAGATATTACTTATCAATGCAGCCCAAGTGTAGCAACAGTTTCTGCACCTCCGGGTTTTCAATTTTACAATTGGTGGAACAGTAATTTTACAACAATTTTAGCCACCGGGCAAAATGCAACCATCTCTCCTATTCCACCATTTAATTCTGTTTTACACGTAGAAGTAATTCCGTTTAATGGATATGGTTGTAAAGACACATTAGATGTGTTGGTCACCAACAGTTATTCGTTGGCTGATGCGGGACCAGATAAAATAATTTGCGAAGGAACAGCTACAACAATAGGAACGAGTGCAATTGCAGGTAATACTTACTCATGGTCGCCTTCAACTTTTCTATCCAATGCAACTGTTGCAAATCCATCCGCCAATCCGCCAATATCTACCACCTACTATTTAACCGTAACCAATGCTGCCAACGCTTGCCCTAAAATTGATACTGTAAATATTGTCGTAAATCCAAAACCGGTTCCTGCTTTTGCACAGCCAGTAAACCAATGTTTAGCAGGAAACAGTTTTACATTTAATAATACCTCAACAGGTGGAGCAACTTATTTTTGGACTTTTGGTGATGGAACAAATTCAACCTTACAAAACCCAACACACATATACGCAACTGCAGCAAATTTTACGGTTAAACTGGTTGTGACTTCCAGCAATGGTTGTAAAGACAGTTTGAGCCGCAGTTTCAGCGTTTTTCCAAGACCCATTCCCTCCTTTTCGCAACCTGCAAACCAGTGTTTAGCAGGAAATAGTTTCACCTTTAATAATACATCAGCCGGTGCTGCCACTTATTATTGGACATTTGGTGATGGTACTACTTCTACCCTTTTAAATCCGACGCATGTTTACACAACGGCTTCTAACTACACTGTTCAGTTGGTTGTTACTTCAACAAATGGCTGTAAAGATAGTGTGAGCCGGAGTTTCAATGTTTTTCCAAGACCCATTCCTTCTTTTACTCAACCAGCAAATCAATGTTTGGCAGGT
>Ga0105047_10020580_pt1 | contig 10130 bp, 9 predicted proteins | sample MAT04_FD_78384 | JGI IMG/M metagenome (GOLD analysis project Ga0105047, IMG submission 78384) | Freshwater microbial communities from Lake Fryxell liftoff mats and glacier meltwater in Antarctica - MAT-04 (megahit assembly) | ecosystem: Environmental > Aquatic > Freshwater > Ice > Liftoff... | reverse complement strand
TCAAAAAAGGACGCACTACGAAGTGCTAAGACCGTCGCGCCGACCCGCGATGCGAAGTATCCGCCTGATCCGCAGAATCCGTCAAAATCCGCTCTATTGCAGTTGCTGTTGGCAGTTCTCAGCAGTAATCAGCATTCTCCGCGCTGCACAGCGTCCCGGCAGTGGCAGTTCCAGTTGCCGCGCTGGCTCCGGCGTCACCGCTGTTGCAGCCGTCAATCCGACTGCCCAAACACCGCCATGTTACTGCTATGCCCCGGACTCACCTTCTTGTCCGGATACACAAAGTGCACCGCCTGGTTTACCGCGATCGCGGCCTCGCCAAACCCGCACGCAATGAGTTTGAGCTTGCCCGCGTACGTCGTGATATCACCCGCCGCGTACACACCGGCGCGGCCCGCCTCCATCATCGGATTCACCGCGATCTCGTCCTTCACAAACGTCAATCCCCACGACGTCATCGCCCCGAGATCGCTGACATACCCCAACATCGGCAACAACACATCGCACTGCACGTCGCGCGATGTTTTAGCCTTGATATCCTTGAGCGAAACCCGCGACACGGTATTGCCGTTCTCCGAATGAATCGCTTCGAGTTCGTTGAACTTGTATACGGCCACGTTGCCACCTTCGTCAGCCGCGCCCTGCACTTCTGCAATCGTCGCCGCGTGCGCGCGAAAACGATCGCTGCGATGCACCAGCGTCACGTGCGCCGCGTGATGTCGCAGTTGCGCCGCCCAGTCAAACGCGCTGTCGCCACCGCCGATGATCACAACGTGCCGGCCCTTGTAATCCACCGGCTTCGTTACCAGCTCCGAAACCCCGCGCCCATACCACTCGGCCGCAAAAGCCTGCGGCAAACGGCGCGGTTTGAAGGCGCCAATGCCCGCCGCAATCACCAGCGCGCGTGTGGGAAAGCGATCCGTCTCCGTCACCAGCACGTAGTGGCCGTCTTCCTCTTCCAGTCCAACCACTTGCTGGTTCAGGTGTGAGGGCAGCCCCGTTTCGCGATGAAACTGCAACGCCTGGTCGGCCAGTGACCGCACCAAATCCTTCGCGAGCACGCGAGGAAATCCGGCGACGTCGAAAATATCTTTCTCGGGATACAGCGCGGCCAGCTGTCCGCCCAGTTCGGGCAGCGCATCCACAATCTGTGCAGTGGCGCCGCGCATACCGGCGTAGAACAGCGCAAACAACCCCGTGGGGCCGGCGCCGATGATAGTCAGGTCTCGGATTTCGTGCGTACGCATAGGGCGAACGCTAGCGGGGCTGCGCGGCTCCGCCAACCCTATTTGCCGAGCCCCTGCGCGTCGTCAGATTCAACCCTATGAAGATCTATACGAGAACCGGCGATGAAGGCGGCACCGGGCTGTTTGGCGGCGGTCGCGTAGGCAAGGACCATCCGCGCGTCGAAGCTTATGGCGACGTTGATGAATTGAACGCCGCCCTTGGCATGGCGCGCTGCATCGAGAGCATGGCTCGCGTCGATGAGGTGCTCGTGCCCATTCAGCGCGATCTCTTCGCGATTGGAGCGTTGCTTGCAACCCCCGATCACGAAAAGATGCGCGATCATCTGGAAAAGGCGCGCGTCGACGAGGAGCGCATCGCAGAACTGGAACGTCAGATCGACGCGTGCGAAAGCGAATTGGAGCCGCTCACGAGTTTCATCATACCGGGCGGATCACCAAAAGCCGCCGCGCTGCACGTCGCACGCACCGTGTGCCGCCGCGCCGAACGTCGCGTGGTACATCTCGCACACGACGTAACGTTGCCCACGCTCGTGGTGATTTATCTCAATCGCCTCTCCGACTTGCTGTTCATGCTCGCGCGCGTCGCCAACAAGCGCGCCGGTGCGGGTGAGGTGACGTGGTAAATCTCGATGGAGCACGTGTTGCTGGCGAACTGAATTCGAGCCATCCGAACGCCAACGCAGCGCTCATGCCAGCAAACGGACAGTTGCCGTATCCAGTCATCGTCCAGCGCGGGCTGCTGTCCACGTTGTCACAGCAGGTGTCGGAGTGTGCGCCGGCGTATCGATACGCCGTAATTGCTGACCGTACCGTGTTCACCTATCACGGCGACATTCTCGAGCGCGGATTTCCGTCCGATCGCACGCTATTCCTTACCGTACCACCCGGCGAACGCGAAAAAACGCGCGAGCAGTGGGCGCGCTTAACCGATGCACTGCTCGACTGGGGCGCTGGTCGGGACACCACGATTGTCGCGGTTGGTGGTGGCGTGGTGTGTGATCTCGCGGGTTTCGTCGCCGCGACATTCATGCGCGGGGTACCAATCGTGCAAGTGCCCACGACGTTACTCGCAATGGTTGACGCATCTGTGGGTGGAAAGACCGGTGTCGACACTGCAGCGGGAAAAAATCTCGTCGGTGCGTTTCACAATCCGTCGGCTGTCATCGTCGATCCAAACGTGCTCGGCTCGCTTCCGCTGCCCGTCTTTCGTTCGGGACTGGCGGAGATGATCAAACATGGCGTGTTGGCCAGTGAATCGTATTTCGAAGCGCTCAATCGCGCGTTACCTGAACTCTCGGGCGAGAATCCCGCACACGTTGCAGCGCTGACCCAGTTGATTGCCGACAGCATCGGCATCAAGGCAAAAGTTGTTATTGAAGACGAGCGAGAGGGCGGCCGCCGCCAAACGCTCAACTTTGGTCACACCATCGCGCACGCCATCGAGCAACAAGCCGGCTACGACATGTTGCACGGCGATGCCGTCGCGATCGGCATGATCGTCGAAACTGAAATTTCGACTCTGCTTGGTATTGCCGACGCGAGCGTTGGACAGCGGGTGCGTGATGCCGTCACGCGCGCCGGACTTCCACTCACTGTGCCCGCGGAAATAGACCTTGAAGTCGTGCTGGCCGCGACCTACGGAGACAAAAAGGCGCGCGGCGGCGTCGCACGGTACGCGTTACCCGAACGCATTGGCACGATGACGATTGGTGATGGCGCGTGGTCGGTCGGGGTTGCCAACGAAGTCGCGCGCGCCGCATTACAGCGACACGCCTAGTACGAGTGCCGCTTCTTGAACAAGAGGAAGCGCGGCTCAGTGCAACTGGCAGTCTGGCTCGTCATCGGAGCCGCAACGCTGATGTTCCTCAATTGGCAAAATGACGACATCGATGGTGATTCGATCGTACCCATTCCTTTCCTCCTCGACAGCGTAGCCGCACCTGTAAAGCTTGAATCATATCCCCCCAAGCCGTTTGCCCGGCTGAAAGCACCAATTGTCCTGGCCCCACGAAAAAGCCCGGCGCCGCCATCCCCAACAAAGCTGCGGGCCGAGCTGGGGCAGCCGGTGCCTGTCTCCATCACCGCGTACTGCCTGAAAGGCCGCACCCGAATGGGTACTGGCGTTCGCGAGGGGGTTGTCGCGGCCGACCCACGCGTGTTTCCTCTCAGTAGTGAAATAGATGTGCTCATCGGCAAAGACACATTGGGTCACTTCCGAGTCGAAGACACCGGATTCCTGATTAAAGGGCGAAAACTGGACATTTGGTTGGGTGATTGCTCCGAAGCACGAGCTTTTGGCCGAAAACGAGGTCAAGCCACACTCGCGCCCAAAAGAAATCGTTGACCGTTTGGGAACCTACCATTATCGTGGCAATCCCACCTCGGGTCGGGCACAATGCCCCCCAACACATGGTACCTCTCGGCGAGGGCGTGTATGCAGTCAGCGATTGCCAGCAAACCTGTCAAAACGCACGGCAAGGGTTTCTTTCGTTCTTCACCCTCAACCGCTTTCGATCAGTATCTGCATGACATTCAAAGGCTTCCGCTCATTACGGATGTCCTGGAAGAACGTCGCCTCGCGCGACTCGCCCAAAACGGTGACGAGATCGCCGCCGAGAGACTCGTTACTGCAAATTTGCGCTTCGTGATCTCCTACGTGAAGAAGTATCAGGGACACGGCCTCGACCTCAGTGAGCTGGTTGCCATTGGCAACGAAGGGCTCCTCAAGGCAGTTCGAAAGTTTGATCCCGACCAGGGCGTGAAATTCATTTCGTATGCGGTGTGGTGGGTGCGTCAGGCAGTCCTCAAGGCGCTGGCCGAGCAGACGCGAAGTGTTCGGATCCCGCTCAATCAGAATAGCCAGCTCATTCGCATGGCCCGTGCCGAAATGGTCCTCGCCCAGGTGCTGCGCCGAGAACCCACCGATGAAGAAGTGGGTAAGCTGCTCGACGAAACAGCGGCTACGATACGATCATCACGGCAGATCACCGGTACCGAAGTTTCCCTCGACGCGCCGATTGACCGCCAAGACCGCGAAGCTTCAAGTCTGGGTGAACGTTTCGCCGGCGAAACGCACACGGACATCGAGGAAACGACCGATTTCAAATTGATGCGCGAGTTTATCGATCGCGTGTTCCGCAAATACCTCACGCCGCGCGAGCGTAAAATCCTGTATCTGTACTACGGCCTCGAAGAGGGCGCCGAGGCGATGACCCTGGAGCGGATCGGCGCCCTGATGGGAGTCACCCGCGAAAGAATCCGCCAGATTCGCGAACGTGCCTTCGAAAAGCTGCGGGAATCGCCTGATGGGAACGCACTCTCCGGCTTCTGGGGAGCGGCGTAACGACGAGGCTGCTACATTGCGGGCGCTTGCCAGATCTGGCAGGCGCCCGTTCTCGCTTCAGGAAATCGCTTGCAACGTGTTTTGATTATCGACGATGAGCCCTCCATCAGGTTTGCCCTGCGCCGTTGGTTTGAGCGGCAGGGATGGACGGCCGACGAAGCTACCGATGGCGTTACCGCCCTCGAAATTCTGCGCGCCCCCGCGGCTGACGGCATATCGGGATATTCAGTAATTGTCTGCGATCTGCGAATGCCCGGGATGTCCGGTCCGCAATTGCACGCTCGGCTTCTGATTGAACGACCGGCGCTCCTTGAGCGATTCGTGTTCACAACGGGCGATGACGTGGCCGCTCCGCCCGGATCCGTCATTGGCTCGCTGAAACGTGTGCTGCAGAAACCATTCGAGTTCTCGGAGCTCCGCGAACTCGTGGAATCCGTTGCAGGCCCCATGTGATCGCGACGCGTGCATAATCCGCCGTCAGACGCACTCATTGCGTCACTCGAAGCAATTGTTGGCGCGCGTTGGGTGCGAAAACGTGCCGCGGAACTCCAGGTGTTTGATGCCGATGGATTGCCCGGCTATCGCATGTTGCCCTCCCTGGCCGTGTTGCCGGGTACGCGGGATGAACTCATCGCGGTTGTGCGCACACTGGCCGCCGCGAAAGTCGCATTTGTGCCGCGCGGTGCCGGAACCGGCTTGTCGGGCGGCGCACTCGGCCAGGACATCGTTGTACTTGGACTCAATCGCCTCACGCGCATTCTAAGCGTTGATGCCGAGAACTGTCTCGCGCATGTTGAGCCGGGGGTGGTAAATGCGAATCTCGGTCGTGCGGTGGCGCCATTTGGTTTACAGTATGCGCCCGATCCGTCCAGTCAGACGGCATGCACCATTGGTGGAAACGTCGCCGAAAACGCGGGCGGTCCGCACTGCCTGAAGTATGGCGTGACGATGAATCACATCGTGGCACTGACGGTGCTGTTACCGAATGGCGAACTCGTCACGTTTGGTTCACCGCACGGGGAAATTGATGGCTATGATTTCACCGGATTGTTTGTGGGATCCGAGGGATGTTTTGGAGTCGCGGTTGATGTGTGGGTGCGATTGGTTCCGCTGCCGCAGGCCATCCGCACACTGCTCGCCGATTTTGACAGTGTCGATGCCGCGGCGCGCGCCGTTTCGGAAATAATTGCCACCGGTATTTTGCCCGCGGCTCTGGAGATGATGGACAACGCGACCATTCGCGCGGTTGAAGCATCGATTTACGCGGCGGGATACCCGGTTGACGCCGCGGCCGTGTTGCTGTGCGAAGTGGATGGGTTGCTGGATGGGCTGGATGCGGATGTTGCGACCATCCAACGGTGTTGTGCGTTGCACGGCGCGCGCAGTGTGCGCATTGCAAGCACCGACGACGAACGCGCGCGGCTGTGGCAAGGCCGCAAAAAAGCGTTTGGGGCGATGGGGCGTATTGCGCCGCATCTCGTGGTGCAGGATGCGGTGGTTCCGCGCACGAAGTTACCGGCAGTGCTCGCCACCATTCATGAAATCAGCCAACGTTTCAACGTGAAAGTGTGCAACGTGTTTCACGCCGGCGATGGCAACCTGCATCCGAACATTGCGTACGATGCCAACAACGTCGATGAGTCCGAACGTGTGCATCAAGCGATGCAGGAAATCATGCAGGCGTGTATCGATGTGGGCGGCACCATCACGGGAGAACATGGGGTGGGGTTGGATAAATTGCCGTATATGTCGAAGCTGTTTTCGGAAGACACCCTCGCGACGATGTGTTCGGTGCGGGATGTGTTTGACCCTGAACGGCGGTCGAATCCTGGCAAGGTGATTCCGGTGCACTCCTGCCGCGAATGGCGCAGCACGGCAGCGCTGCGCGCTGAGCCTAAAAGCTGAAAGGCCGAACAGCCTGCCTGCCCAGAGTACAGAATTCAGAATTGGAGAGTTCAGGATTCCGGGTTCAGGATTCAGAGTTCAGAATTCCGAATGCCGAACTCTGAAGTCTCATCCGTGAATTCAGGGTGTTGCACCCTGAGCCCTGAACCCTGAACCCTGAATCCTGAACCCTGAATTCTTGAATTCTGAATCCTGTATTCTTGTTGTTGCAGCCTGAATTCTGAACTCTGAATTCTTGGTGTGGCACTTGGCATTCAGAAGTCAGAACTCACAACGCTTTCCCTCAACCCCGCCCCGCCCCCCACGCGTGTTCGATTCCCCCTCCGCCCTCTCCGACCATCTCCGCTCTTCCACTACCCCCCTTCGCATTACCGCGAATGGTTCGTGGCTGCATTCCGGGCGCCCGGTACTACCCGCACCGCATCTCTCCGTGCAAGCAATGCGGGGCATCGTCGAGTACATCCCCGGCGATCTCACCATCACCGTTCGTGCTGGCACCTCGCACACCGAGATTGACGCGGCCACCTTTCAGGAAGGCCAATGGTTAGGGCTCGATCCCGCGGGCGCAGACCTTGGAACCATTGGCGCTACAATCGCCACTGCATCGGTCGGACCGCTGGTGCATGGTATTGGCGCCGTGCGTGACATCGTGTTGGGAATGGAAGTGGTTGCGGGCAACGGCATCATCACGCGAAGTGGTGGCAAAGTGGTCAAAAACGTCGCGGGTTTTGACCTCGTGCGTTTGCAGACCGGCGCGTGGGGGACGCTGGGTGTCATCACTGAGGTGAGTCTGCGTTTGCGCGCGCGCCCCGAGAGAGATGAAACCGTGGGCATCGAGCTCGATGCCCGCACGCCGCTGCTCGCGCATCTGGTGCGCCTCAGAAATCTCACGTTGTCACCGCTGGCAGTTGAGCTGATTGGCGCGCCACTCGCAACGTTGCTTGGTATTTCCGATCAGCAAATTTTTCTCATCCGGCTTGGCGGCAACGAAACGCGCGTCACGTCTCAGCGCGCACAACTGGCGAAGCTCGGCTCGTTGATTGACTGTCCGGCCGCCGTGTGGGAATCGTTGCGCAGTATCGAGCACGATGCAACAGCAAGCGGCAGCGAAGGCTCGCTGCATTCCGTCGCACGAGTATCACACTTGCCGTCGCAACTCTCGCACGCGTGGTCGCACGTGCAGTCCGAGCTTGGGTCCGCATCGTTCACCACTATATTGGCTCGCGCGACCGTGTCGCGCGGCATCGTGCGCGTGATCGTTCCTCATCCGCCCAACCTCTCCGTCGATCACTATCACGCCGCGATCGCGAGCGTGACGCGCACGCTGGCACCACCAGGCGGTCACGTCGTGTGGGAGCAGTTGCCCGACGTGGCGTGGGGCAATGTGCCGTCGTCGGTGGCGGACAGTCTGTCACACGGCCTGCAACGCACATTCGATCCGCAACACCGCTGCAATTCAGGAATACTCGGCGCCACATTCGTTGCATGAGCGCGCTGCCAACTCCTCGACCCTGTGCACTGCCCGACACGCCGCTTGCCAACGCGTCAGCCGGGCTTGATGCGTGCGTTCATTGCGGATTCTGTCTGCAAGCGTGCCCCACGTACGTCAATCTGCAGGACGAAAATGACAGCCCGCGCGGACGTTTGGTGCTCATGCGCCGCCTGCTCGAAGGCGACCTCGCGCTTGACGACGCCGACGTTGGCACCCATCTCGACCGCTGCCTCGGTTGCCGCGCGTGTGAGACGGCGTGCCCGTCGGGCGTACCATACGGTCAACTGCTTGAAGCAACACGAGCCACGATGGCACCCGTGCGCGGGACGCCGTTTATAGCGTCGCTGATTCTGTCTGTGTTTGCCAACAGAGCGTTGCTATCGTTGGCGCTCATTGGTGCTCGCGTGTTTCGCGCCACGCGATTGCCTTTGCTGCTCGCAAAAGTGTTGCCAGCGCGTTTGGCATTTCCGATGGCAATGCTCGCGTGTACCGCACCAAAAAGATTCAAGTCAACCAGCAACGCGAATTCGCCCAACGCCGCACCTCTAACGCCCGATAATGCGCAGGCACCGCGCTTTGATGGCACGGCTTCGCGGGGTTCACACTCGAACGCCTCCGTGGCCGTGCTGGAGGGTTGCGTGATGCGCGGTCTGTTCTCGCACACCAATGCTGCGACCGAACGCGTATTGCGGGCCAACGGATACGGCGTGAAACAAACCGCCACGCAATCATGCTGTGGCGCGCTGCACGCACACGCTGGTGATCTCGAAACCGCGCGCACGCTGGCCCGGCGCAACATCGCCGCCTTCGAACACTGCGGCGCCGATTTCATCGCGATCAACTCGGCGGGCTGTGGTGCGATGATCAAGGAATACGCACACCTGCTGCATGACGATCCCGCCTGGCACGATCGCGCGGTCAAAATTTCGGCAAAGGCGCGCGACATCAGTGAACTCCTCGTGCAGGGGGGTGGCACGTCCGGTTTGAAGATCGGCGCGGCACTGCCAATTCGCGTGACGTACGACGCGCCCTGTCACCTCATGCACGCACAGCGTATTACAAAACCACCGTTGGCGGTGTTGGCGTCCATTCCGGGAATGGAGCTGATTCCACTCACCGATTCAGATCAGTGTTGTGGAAGCGCGGGCATTTACAATCTCATCGAGCCCGATACCTCCGACGCGGTGCTCGCGCCCAAGCTGGCACGAATCGCGGAGTCGGGGGCGGATTTCGTTGCAACGGGGAATCCCGGGTGCCTCATGCAAATTGGTGCCGGTCTGATAATGACGGGCAGCAGCGCGCGAGCCGTGCATCCGGTTGATCTGCTGGACGCTTCATACCGCGGCCAGAACTGAGCACTGCGATAGCGGGAGTTTTTGGGTGATGCGATTCTGCGCAAGAATAGGACGCAGATTGCAACTGCTACTGCTACTGCTACTGCTACTGCTACTGCTACTGCTACTGCTACTGCTACTGCTACTGCAACTGCTACTGCTACTGCTACTGCTACTGCAACTGCTACTGCTACTGCTACTGCTACTGCAACTGCCGGGACGCTGAGAAGCACGGAGAATGCTGAGAACTGCTGAGCACTGCTGAGAACTGCAACTGCATTTTACGCGGATTTTGGCGGAGTTTTCGGATTAACCGGATACTCCACATCGCAGACGGAGGCGACGGTTGGTGCACATCGTGGTTTCGATTTTCTTTGATTAGGTAATCTTCCGTCTGGTTCCAGTCGGGGCTACGCAACCCCGCGGGGCTTTGAACCTTGCGAGCGGTTTTAAAAATAATGAGTACTGGCCCATTCACCGTCATTGACCTCCCCACAGCGACGCGAAGTATCCGGTTAATCGGATGACTCCGTCAAAATCCGTTTGATAGTTGTTGCAGTTCGCTGTTGCGGTTTGCTGTTGCGGTTTGCTGTTGCGGTTTGCTGTGCAGTTCGCGGTTGCAGTTCGCGGTTGCAGTTCGTCGTCGCGGTTCGCTGTTGCAGTTCTCAGCGATGCTCCGCATTCTCGGCGCTTCTCAGCGTCCCGGCAGTTGCAGTTACAGCGTCCCGGCAGTTGCAGTTACAGCGTCCCGGCAGTTGCAGTTACAGCGTCCCGGCAGTTGCAGTTACAGCGTCCCGGCAGTTGCAGTT
>Ga0105047_10020579_pt1 | contig 10130 bp, 11 predicted proteins | sample MAT04_FD_78384 | JGI IMG/M metagenome (GOLD analysis project Ga0105047, IMG submission 78384) | Freshwater microbial communities from Lake Fryxell liftoff mats and glacier meltwater in Antarctica - MAT-04 (megahit assembly) | ecosystem: Environmental > Aquatic > Freshwater > Ice > Liftoff... | reverse complement strand
ACCAATTCATGAAACATTGGAATTGCAAAAAAGATTTATAAGTGACGCCAGTCATGAACTAAAAACTCCAATTGCCAGTATAAAAACAGGTCTAGAGGTTTATCTAAGGTCCAAAACCACCACCTTAAAATCAGCAAATCTTCTGATTGAAGATACTCTAAAAGACATTGATCATCTAAACAATTTAACCAAGCAATTGTTAGTATTAAACACAAACACCAGCAATAAAAAAGTTCAGACAAAACCGTCTGATATTTTAGAAAATATTTCTAAAAAAATGCAACCTCTTGCAGATAAAAAACAAATAAGCTTCAAAAAAATAAACTCGCAAATATCTATTCCTATAAATACCCAGGCGTTTGAGCAACTGGCCATAATATTGCTTGACAATGCAATTAAATTTTCCAAACCATCTTCTGTTGTGTCAATTTCTTTTTCCAAAAATATATTTAAGGTTACAGATCAGGGGGTCGGTATCAATCCAACAGACTTACCGCACATTTTCAATCGTTTTTATCAATCTGAAACATCTAGAAATAAGCAACCTAATACAGGACATGGTCTAGGACTATCTATTGCCAAGCAACTTTGTGAACAAAATGGATGGAGTATTACTGCTACTAGCAAGCTCGATAGTGGTACAACTTTTATAGTCAAATTGTAACTCTTTAAAACGGTATCCTTCTTCAATATCTTCTTGCCGACCGCTTCCTGATGCTTTATAAATAAACGTGTCAAGAAAATTAATTAAAAAACCAATTAAATTTCTATTTGTTAGTGGTGGGGTGATTTCTGGTTTAGGCAAAGGAATCACTGCAAGTTCACTCGCTCTTCTTCTGAAATCAGCAGGATATAAAGTTTCAATTACCAAGACGGATATGTATCTAAACCTAGATGCAGGAACCATGAATCCATTGGAGCATGGTGAAGTTTTCGTAACCGATGATGGAATGGAGACAGACCAAGATCTTGGTCACTATGAGCGTTTTTTAAATCAAGACTTAAGTAGAGATAGTTACTTCACGATGGGTCAGGTCTATTGGGAAGTTTTACAAAAGGAACGTAGGCTTGAATACAATGGCAAGTGTGTAGAGGGACATGTACATGTTCCAGAAGAAATAATTAGACGTTGGAAAAAAGCAGGTGACAATCATGATATAGTAATAGTAGAAATAGGTGGAACCGTAGGTGAGTTTCAGAATATGATGTGCTTTGAAGCTCTTAGAAGATTAAAGCAACAGCAACCAGAAAATGTTTCTTTGGTGCATGTAGTTTATCTACCTATACCTAGCTTTTTGGGAGAAATGAAAAGTAAGCCAGCCCAGTCATCTGTTTATGACTTGTACAGACTGGGTTTACAGCCTGATTTTTTGGTCTGTAGAGCAGATACACATGTTGATACAAAGCGTCGTCAAACTATTGCATTCAACACTGGTATCAAACTCGATCATATTTTTACAAATCCCGATGTTGATAGTATTTATGAAATACCACTGATATTCGACCAACAAAAAGCCAAACAAAAAATCCTAAATCAACTTGGTCTACCACCTAAAAAAAGAAATTTAACTGCTTGGAAAAATTTTGTAAAAAGTATCAAGACTGCAAAAAAACCAGTAAATATTGCTATCCTGGGAAAATATTTTAACTCAGGCGCTTTTCAATTACAGGATAGTTATGTTTGTGTAATTGAGGCCATAAAACATGCCAGTTGGTCACAGGGCTTTCAAGCAAAAATTCAGTGGTTTGACGTTACAAGGTTTGAAGACAAGTCAGAAAAGAAATTAATCGAAAAAGAATTAGCAAATTTTGACGGAATCATTGTTCCTCAGGGTTGGGGAAGCCGGGGAGTAGAAGGGAAATTGGAAGCAGTAAAGTTTGCCAGAGAAAATAAAATCCCTTATTTGGGTTTATGTTTCGGAATGCAAATGGCAGTCATTGAATTTGCCAGAAATGTATGTGGACTAAAGGATGCAAACACTCAAGAGGCGGATCCTAGTACCCCTCATCCTGTTATCCATGTTATGCCACGACAAAAAAAATATTTAAAAGAAAAAAAATATGGTGGAACCATAAGATTAGGTTCTTGGCCTTGCAAAATTTTCCCAAAAACCTTGTTGCATGATGCCTACAATTCTAACTTTGTTCAAGAACGTCATCGACACCGTTACGAATTTAATAATGAATACCGGGAACTTTTAGAAAAAGCAGGCTTAATTATCTCTGGTACCAGTCCAGACGGAAAACTTGTTGAAAGCATAGAACTACCCAAAAATATCCATCCTTTCTTTGTTGCTACCCAGTTTCACCCGGAGTACAAATCTAGACCACTATCACCGCATCCAATTTTTTCCAGTTTCATAAAGGCAAGTGCAAAAAGTAGACTAAAGTCTACCTAGCTCTTTTAGGTCATGGTCAGGAAGATATAGGACAAGTAGGCCTACTACTATCCCACCCGCGGCAGTAATCACGGTATTTCCGCCCAAAATATTTACATCTATGTAGTCCAGTAAGTGCCATATACCACGCCATATTAAAACAACGCCTAGTACTGTTAGTAAGTTTTTTGAAAAATAAGCCAATATATTTTTTCTCATAATATCTAGTATAGCAACATGTAGTTTTCAAATCCTAACAAATTGTTACAATCAACTGTTCATGTTTCTAAATTTTACAAATATTAGCTTGGCGGATATCATAGATATCCTAATTATAGCCACTGGTCTATACTCGGTTTTTCTACTGTTTAAAAAAACCAAGACTTATCTAATTCTTTTTGGATCAATAATCTTTTTAGGATTATATGGAATCTCAAAGTACTTCAATTTGGTACTTACCCTGCAAATTATGCAATATTTTGCAGGAGTATCTATTCTAATTTTTGTAATTATTTTTCAACGTGAAATTAGAAAATATTTTGAACTCTTAGGTTTATTTGGCACCAGGCAATTTCCAATAACCACACTTTCTTCAAAATCTCCAAGTGCAACTGAAATAATTCAGTCTTGTATAAAAATGGCCAAAACCAAGTCCGGTGCTATTATTGTTATAAAAGGAAATGACCCATGGGATCACTTATTAGAAGGGGGCGTAAACGTTGATGCACTAATCTCTGAAGAAATATTACTGAGTATTTTTGATAATCACTCTGAAGGGCATGATGGAGCAGTAATTATTGAAAAAAATCGGATAGCCAGGCTAGGTGTTCATCTTCCTCTTTCAAATAATTTCAAAGAAATAGGTAAGCATGGAACCAGACATTCTTCAGCCCTTGGGCTTTCCGAAAATTGTGACGCTCTTTGCATTGTAGTTTCAGAAGAGAAGGGTACAATTTCCATCTGTAAAAACTCAAGAATGAAAACTCTAGAGGAGTATATAGATTTAGAAAAAGAACTAAACAAGTTTATCAAAGAAAAGTACACTAAGAGAGAAACCCCAAGTATATTTAGCACACTTTTTTCAGATTGGATTTTAAAAAGCGCAGCAATTTCAACTTCCGTCTTTCTTTGGTTTTTTATTGTATATAAGGGTGGTATCGTGCAAAAAACATTTCAAGTTCCAGTAAATTTCACCTCCCCGCCCACAGATATGCTTGTAAAAAGCTTCGAACCAAAGACAGTCGAAGTAACCTTATCAGGAAGATCCCAGTCAAGCTTTGCCCAAGTAGCAACCGACAGTATAAAACTAGATATCGATTCAAATAACCTTCAGAATGGAGTCAATGTAATAAATCTATCTCCAAACTTATTTAAAATCCCTAAAAACCTTGAGCTGACTGGTCTGAGCCCAGTCAGTGTTTTACTTACCACAAATAGATATGGCCAACACACAATTCCACTCGTTGTTAAAACCAAAGGAACCCCTTTTAAAGGCTATTTACTTACCAAGACTACCATCACACCAGAGTCACTAGACGTTCTAATCCCAGAAGGCGAGAGTGTTCCAAGAGAAATTTTTACAGAAACTATCGATATTGCCGATCAAAAAGATTCTTTGGTTGTTCCAGTAAAACTAATACTTCCATATATTTTAAAGTTAAAAGAAGAGATAAGTATTAGTGCCGCCTTAACCATAGAAAAAACAGAAAATTAATTATTTTTTCCCATTTCCACGCATTTGGATACAGTATTCCAGGTGCGTGTAGTAACTATTCCACCAATTTTTGCTTCAAAACTTTTTTCAAAAGGTGAGTCATGGCCACCCTTTTCGTGTACCCAACATATTTCAGTCTCGGTTTGTTTTACAACCTGCTCTTCTTTAAATTTACACATACTTGGCTTATATAAAAAACTGACATAAGGTACTTTATATTTACCAAAATATGTCCCATCAAATACATTTTCAGTAATTATTTTTTCCACATCTTCAAACTTTCTGACAACTACCAATATCTCAAACCCAAATTCTTTTTTAAACAATACCTCTGTCTCATTCCGGACTTGGTCCAGAATCTGTACTACACTTTCTAAATAAACATTCCCTGTATTATTGTGAGTTTTTACATTTACAAAACCAGCTTTAAATAAGCAATCAGAAAGTTGCTTCATTGGCACCTTTTTATTTCCACCTACATTTATCCCGCGTAAAAAAATTATATATTTATTCATTTCTAGTCATTTTAGCATAGGAGGGAAGCTAGTATGACTCTATCTTTCCTCCATATTTTGCCAAAATTTCGTCAACTATTTTCCACTGTTCCAGTATTTCTACTGTAGTTGGGGTGTAGAGTCTATCTCCAGCAACAATAGAGGACAGTACATTTTCGTAGGCTTCATGAGTAGGACCAATCGAAAGTGCAGCCAGCTTCATCGACTGAGCTCTCGGCAATACTTGATGTGGATCAAAGCTTGAGTTAATTACCAGTTGCACTTCGTTTTCAGGATATATGGAAATAATTAGTTTATTTGCAGGCAAAAGAGCGCATGCGTCTCCCCATATACAAGCCATTTCTTTTTTAAAATTTATCTTTATATAAGTTTTTTTCTCGCCCATTTTCTTCCCAGTTATTATTTTAATAGGCACACCTTCCCAGTTATTATTTTCTATCCGAATGTCCAATTCTACTTTGGTTTCAGTTAATGAATTTATATCTACTTTTTCTTCTTCTGTATAGCCTTTATATTGACCCATTTTTGCCCCGACAACCTTAAGTTTTTTCAAAACTTCTATTTTTTGTAAAGAAAACGCCTCAGGACTCATAAGTTCTGGTCTACCTACGCAAACTAAACATAAAATTTGCAGCAGATGGTTTTGAACCATGTCTCGAGTCGCTCCAGACTTATCATAGTATTCACCTCGAGTTTCAACTCCAACAGCCTCTTGAGCAACTATTTCAACAGAATCAATTAAGTTTTTATTCCAAATATTCTCAAGTATTGGATTTGCAAATCGTAGGCTTATTATATTTCTAACCAAATCTTTAGATAAATAATGGTCCACCAAATACACTTGTTCTTTTTTAACTTCTTTTTCTAAAATATCAGCAAGTAATTTTGCACTAGCGCCATCTATTCCAAATGGTTTTTCCAATACTAGCTTATCCTTTTGACCAAAAATATTATTTTTTTTGAGTCCCAGTATCAATTCAGTTAAAATATCCGGTCTAATAGGTAAAGATAAATAATACACAGTCCCTGGTAAATAATATTTTAAAAGCCCAGCAATACCAGTAGAGTTGTATTCTCCTGTTACAAAAATATCTTTGTCCCAATTAGGGGTTGATCTACCAAAACCAATTAGCCGAATTTCCTCATCTTTTTCTTTTAGCTTTTCAACAGCAGGGATAAGATAACGTTTTGCAAGATCTCCGCTTGCACCAAAAATGACAATATTTTTCATATATCTATTTTACACCTGCTAAACTAGAGCAATGCTTAGTAAAGACTACATTCGAAGTATAATTTTTGGCTTAGAAGATGCACTAGTATCTACCACTGGTTTGGTAGTTGGCGTGGCCATTGGTTCTGGTCGAAAAGAAACTGTCTTGTTGGCCGGTATAGTAGGGTTATGCGTAGAGGCTACTTCCATGGCTAGTGGTGAATATATAAGCCAAACCACAGGTAGCACCCAAAAGAAAATTAAACTTGCTACTTTTATGTTTATTTCATATATTGCTGGAGGACTGTTTTCCATTATTCCAGTTTTTATTTTTGATAAAGAATATATTGTTATGTCGGCAATAATAAGTTCAGCTTTTGGGCTATTGTTGCTTGGTTGGGGAAAGGCTGTAGTATTAAAACAAGATCGTAAAAAGTCAGCACTACAGGTTGTTATAATTGGTGGTTTTAGTATGGCCATAGGACTAATTGCCGGAAAGCTTGTAGGCACTGCCCCATAATCCTATTACTTTTCAGAAAAAATTCAGTATTATTGTATAACTTTAAAAATTAAATATTTTAAAAAAATGAACAAAAAACTGCCATTAATTGCATTTGCAACATTACTATTAGCTGGTTGCACCCAGCCTGCAACCTCACCACAACCTACAACAGCTCCAGCCACTACGAGTGGAAGCATGATGCAGACTGATAAAACCTATGAGTCTACTGGAAATTATGTTTCATCTGCTGGCCCAGAAGAAATCTCAGTAAAGCTAACTATTGATCAAGACGGTACAGTAACCGATGTTGTAGTAACACCAAAAGCAACTGCTCCAATGTCTATAAAATGGCAAACAGCTTTTGCTGGTGGTATCAAAACTGAAGTAGTTGGTAAAAAACTAGCTGACCTAAACGTAGGAAAGGTTGCAGGATCTTCTCTAACAGGAAAGGCCTTCAACGAAGCCGTGACTAAAATCAAAGCCCAAATGTAATGTTTTCTAGTACTTTTTTTGCACTCGGTACCACTTGGAGTATCGAGTGCACTTCACTTGTAAACAACGATTATAAACTCTGGCTAAAAAACTTTGAAAATAAGTATTCCAGGTTTATAAAAGATTCTTTTTTAAATAAAATTAGCAGAACACCAGGGCAGTATGAACTGGATATGGATGGTCAAAAAATTCTTGAATTTTATTTAAAAATAAATGCTATTACGGACAATCTTTTTACTCCAACTATAGGTCAAAATCTAAGCGAGGCAGGCTATAATATTAGCTATTCTTTAAAGTCCAAAGAATTATCCAAATTAGATGGCCTAGGTTCCTATTTAAATCTTGATAAAAATAATTTAACTATTAAAAAACCAATACAACTAGATTTTGGAGGTCTTGGCAAAGGTTACGCAGTAGACAAAGTTTTTGGATTCTTTAGTTCTCAAGACTACGTTTATATAAATGCTGGTGGAGATATCTATATAAAGTCCGCAGACTATTATCAAGTTGCTCTAGAGCACCCTGACGACAATACTATGGCAATCGGTATTACTAAAATAAAAAACCAGTCAATCTGTGGCTCTGCAGGCAATCGTAGACGATGGTCCGATTATCATCATATTATCAACCCAAAAACCCATTCTTCTCCGGAAAATATAAAAGCAAGTTGGGTTATAGCCCCTACGGCAACCATTGCAGATTCACTAGCCACTTGTCTTTTTCTGGTCAATCCCGAAACTTTAACCAGCCACTTTACCTTCGAGTATCTAATACTAGATAATACAAACAGATTTATAAAATCCAAAGATTTCAATGCAGATATTTTCACTTCTTGATAAGTATTTAAATAAGTACACCATGTACAGGGTGGTTTTATTTTCCTTACTAGTACTTGTCGTCTCTGGTTTTTTTATAAATAAACCTATAAATTATGGCGTATCTATCCTTATTATTGTCCTTTTTTCTTTTCTATTTCATAAAATCTTTATCAGGTTGTTTAAATCAATTCCAAATCATGAGTCTTGGCTAATTACAGCTTTAATTCTAATTTGCTTATTGGATCCAATTTCAAATATTAAAGACTTACTTCCAGTTCTGATTGCTGTCTTTGTATCAGTGGCTGGCAAATATATTTTTGCCTATAAAAAAGTTCATATTTTCAATCCAGTAGCACTAGGTTCGCTCTCCATAATGCTTTTGGGATATGGAAATGCAACCTGGTGGATAGCTAGCAGGCCATTACTACCTATTATTTTTATATTAGGTTTTTTAGTAGCTAGGAAATTAAAAAGACAAACCATGGTTTTCTGCTTTTTAATAGTCGCTTCTGTTTTTGCTTATTTTCAGCAAATTCCCATGCCCATACTTTGGTTGTCTGGGCCATTGGTTTTCTTTGCATGCATAATGTTTACCGAACCACTTACAACACCACCAACAAAATTTTCTCAGCTTTTGTATGCCACTTTTGTCGGTATTTGGTTTACAAAATACTTTAATCTTGGACCTATGTATGGAGGACCAGAATTTGCTCTACTTTTAGGAAATCTTATGGCTTTTATGCTTTGGAAACGACAAAGAGTCTTATTAAAATTAATTAAAAAAACAACCATTGCCACAAATACATATAACTTCGAATTTTCTGCAGATCAAAAATTTAATTTTATACCTGGACAATTCTTAGAATGGACTATTCCACATACCAAGATAGATTCAAGAGGAAATCGTCGCTGGTTTTCCATATCTTCCTCTCCAACAGAAGAAAATATTCTACTTGGTACAAAGATAATTTCTGAAAATGGAAGCAGTCTAAAAACCAAATTAACTAACCTGCAAATAGGCGACTCCATCGAAGCCCACCAGTCACAAGGAGATTTCGTTTTACCTAAAGATACCAAAACAAAATTGACCCTAATTGCTGGTGGCATAGGCATAACTCCTTTTAGATCTATGGTTAAATATAATTTAGATAAAAAAGAAAACAGGGATATTACTCTGCTTTATGCAAACAACGACGAAACATTTGCTTACAAGGATATTTTCGATCAAATAAAAACCATTTATTACAATACTGGTAAATCAGGATATATAACTGCAAATTTTATACAAAAAAATATTCCAGATTTTGCCCACAGGCATTTTTATATCTCAGGACCGCCAGTCATGGTAGATAGCTATAAAAAAATTCTTTCCACCCTGAAAGTAAAAAATATACATGTCGACTATTTTCCTGGTTGCTAAAATTCCCAACCAAGTAAACTTCTTTTAGTTTGCATCCAGATTTTTCCAATTAAATTTGCTTTAAGATATTTTCTGTATCTTTCTTTTTTAACTAAGTCAAAACTTCCGGGTAGAGGAGGATTTACCCATGCAGATATTATTATCCAGTCTTTGCTGTTTTCTTTGGCAATTACTTTATATTCATAACTTCCTATTTTTTTATAAAATTCCACAGTTTCCTTGGTCATACTTTTTTTATCGTATTTAGTTACGGTATTTTCGATATCAACCCCTTTCATATTTCTTGACTGCATTTTGGTCTTTACATGTTTAGTGAAAATTATATCCATAGTCTAATATTAAACTATGTACGAAACTCTAGTAGCTCCAGTTCGATGTCTATTATTGCCACCCGCTGGTCTCTGGTGGAGTCTAAAGTATTTAAAAGAAAAAGATAACAAATCTAAGTTAGTCGGACTAGTGTGTATAACAATAACTATTTTGGTTATTGTTATCACCGTCAAAACAATACAAGTGAATAATATCGGCCTCTAGGTACTTGTGGCAATGTCTTATTGGATATATAACTAATAAGCAACTGTCCATGACACAAGAATCATCAAATATTCGGCGAATTCTATCGGTTTTTAAACACCACGATAAGTCCTATGTCTTATACAGAACTATTATCGGAAATCTTTTTTATGCACCACTGCAAGATGGAAAAATAGATGGCAAAAATAAAAAACCAATAGTTCTAAAAGATATCAAGGGTAAAATAGTTACCGACTATCCCAACGATGCACGCCTGGTGCATCTTGGGGATAAATTTATACTATCCTATACATCACAAATAGAAGACAAGAGACATGCAGTAATTGCTACTGGAAAAAACCTATCCAGACTTTGGGTAGTCCACACAATCGTCTACGATGGTAGTGCTATCTGTATCGTTCCGGATTATAAGATCAAACAACACACAATAGCTTTTTCAGGCAAAGACGCAGTCGACCTATCTCTTATCGATCCTACAGGAAAATTTATTGAACACTTGCATCAACTAGTTGTTCCTCGTGCAGGTCTAGTTTTTGATAAAAAAATT
>Ga0105047_10020578_pt1 | contig 10130 bp, 10 predicted proteins | sample MAT04_FD_78384 | JGI IMG/M metagenome (GOLD analysis project Ga0105047, IMG submission 78384) | Freshwater microbial communities from Lake Fryxell liftoff mats and glacier meltwater in Antarctica - MAT-04 (megahit assembly) | ecosystem: Environmental > Aquatic > Freshwater > Ice > Liftoff... | reverse complement strand
ACCTGCGGCTCGGCAAGGTAGGCAATCGAGCCTGAATCGGCGGCGCAGATCGCCAGCCAACAATCAGGCAAGAAGCCGGCCGGGAAGGCCGGCAAGATGTCCAGCAGGCGCCGACGAAAGAGCATGGCGTGGCTCGAGATGCCGTTCCTGAAGCACAGGGGCAGCGTCGCGCTGCCTGCGCCCATGGTGAAACGGTCAGACATGTTCAGACCCAGGTGCCGGCCCGACTCGTCAACCAGCCTCGGGTCGCAATCGGCCAGCGCATGGCCTCCGCTCTGCAGAGCTGCATGCAGGCGCATCGGCTTCTGTGGATGCCTCAGGTCGTCCTGGTCGCAGGGTGCGATGAAATCGGCCTGGCAATTGCTGAGCACGCTTGCGAAGTTCGCCTGCAGACCCAGGCGGTGTTCATGGTGAAAGATGCGGATGCAGTTGCTGCGGGCGGCCCGGTCCTGCAGCATCGGCCAGGTGCAGTCGGTCGACGCATCGCCGCCGATCAACGATGCAAATCGCACACCTTGCCGGGCCAACACCGAGGCGATCTGCGCATCCAGGAACCGTGCGCCGTTCCAGGTGCGCATGGCCACGCAAACCAAGGGCATTGCTGACATCTGTTGTTCGGTGGGTCGCCGGCAGTGCGGTGCAGGTGTGCTGCCCGATGAAGGGCTGGCGATCAAGCACAGCAATGGTACTTGCAACAGGCGCAGTGGCGCGCGGGCGCTGCGGGTGTTGAAGGCCCGCTGCGTTGTGCTCGGCGGGCTGCGCTGCGCGAGGCACGGCCCGTCTGGCGACGGGCAGTGGCTATGATTCCGGCCTTCGCTGCCAGCCGCGCACGGCGGCCGCAGACCGGCGGCGGCGCCCCCACCCATGACCATGACCCTGCCCACCGCCGCCGCGCTGATCGCCCTGCACGACCACCTGCTGGCCGACCCGGCCTGGCCGGGTGCCGAGCCGCTGGCTGCCGACGAACTGTGGCGCTGGGTGCAGACCAACCACCGCTGCAATTGCCAATTGTGGGCCGAAGAAGACCTGGCCCGCCGCACCACGGTGGCTGCGGCCGAGATCGCCGCCAACAAGCGTGCCATCGACGGCCACAACCAGGCCCGCAACGACGCCACCGAACGCACCGATGAGTTGCTGCTGGTGCGCTTGGGGCTGGTCGACCCGGCATCGGCTGCCACCGACGCGCCGCTGTCGACCGCACCCCCGGGCGCCCGGCTGAACAGCGAGACCGCCGGCAGCATCATCGACCGCCTGAGCATCCTGGCGCTGAAGGTGCACGCAATGCGCCAGCAAAGCCAGCGCGCCGATGCCGACACGCAGCACCGCGCCACCAGCACGGCCAAGCTGACGCGGCTGGCGCAACAGCGCGCCGATCTGGGCAGTTGCCTGGATGCATTGCTGGGCGATGCGCAGGCCGGCCGCGCCTACTTCAAGGTCTACCGCCAGTTCAAGATGTACAACGACCCGCGCTTCAACCCCGCGCTGGTGGCCGAGCAGCAGGCCCGGCTGGCAGCGGTTGAGTTCACCGACGGCGCGGCCAATCGACCACCTGCGTCAGCGTCCGGCCAGCCGGCTGGCCGGAAGCCCTGAGTGCGGGTGCTGGTCGTCAAGACCTCGTCGATGGGCGACGTGGTGCATGCGCTGCCGGCCGTCAGCGACATGCTGCGCGCCGTGCCAGGCCTGCAGGTGGACTGGCTGGTCGAACAGGCGTTCGCGCCGATTGCCGCGCTGCACCCGGGCGTGGCGCGGGTGATCCCGCTGGCCTGGCGGCGCTGGCGCAGGCGGCTGTGGCAGGCCGATACGCGCGCGGCCATCGGTGCGCTGCGCGCCGACTTGCGGCGCGAGCGCTACGACCTGGTGCTCGATCTGCAGGGCCTGCTCAAGAGCGTGTTGTGGGGGTTGCAGGCGCGCGGTCCGCTGGTCGGCTTTGACCGTGCCAGCATCCGCGAGCCGGCCGCTGCGCTGTTCTACCGCCGCCGCGCGGCCGTGCCGCGCAACCTGCATGCGGTGGTGCGCAACCGTGCACTGGCCGCTGCCCACCTGGGTTATGCCGTGCCGGCCACCGCGCCGGATTTCGGCATCGTCGCCGGGCCTGGTCCGTGGAGCCCGCCGACACCCAGCGCCGCCCTGGTGCCCTGTGCCAGCCGGCCCGAGAAGCTGTGGCATGAAGCGCACTGGATCGCGGTGGGCCGCCGGCTGAAGGCAGCGGGGCTGACACCGGTGGTGGTCTGGGGAAGCAGCGAAGAGCAGGCCCGTGCCGAGCGCATCGCTGCGGGCTGCGGCGGCGCGGTGCCGCCGTTCTTGACGGTGGCCGGCATGGCTGCCGTGCTGGGCCAGGCGCGCTGCGTGGTCGGTCTGGACACCGGCTTTTCGCACCTGGCGGCCGCCTTCGGCGCCCCGACCCTTGGCATCTATTGCGACCACGATCCCAAGCTGGCGGGCGTGACCGGCCCGGGGCCGGTGGCCAGTCTTGGCGGCAAAGGCCAGCGGCCTGAGCTGGCCGAGGTGTTGGCGCAGTTGGAGCTGCATCTGCGCCTGCTGGGGCCGATGCAGACTGCCTGAGCCCGAATTCAGCTGCGCCGCTGGTGCCCCGCCTGTGATCTGCTGACGCCGCAAGCGGACATCACGCCAGCGCGTCCCAGGCCACCGGCGTGTTGACGGCGATGTCACGCGCCGCGCGCTTGCCCACCACCGCGTCCCAGTGCTTGGGTGCCAGGCCGAAGCCCGGGCGCACGCTGCGTACTGCATCGGCCGTCACCACCTCACCGGCCTGCAGCGGCTTGACGAAATACAGCGAGCGGCGGAACTGGGCATTGCCGATCTCGCTGCTCTTGCGGCCGTAGTCCACCTGGCCCAGCGCCGACCAGGCGGTGTGGGCGCCCTGGCACAGCTGCGCCAGTTCAGCCGGCTGCAGGCTGAAGCTGTCGTCGGGGCCGCCGCCCGCGCGGTCGAGGGTGAAGTGCTTTTCGACCAGCGCTGCGCCCAGTGCCACAGCCGCGATGGCGGTGGTGTTGTCCAGCGTGTGGTCGGACAAGCCGGTCACCACGCCCCAGCGGCCGATCATGTCGCTGAGCGTGCGCAGGTTGTAGTCGGCCGCCGGTGCGGGGTAGCCGCTGACGCAGTGCAGCAGGGCCAGCTGCGTACAGCCGCCAGCGCGGGCGGCGTCGACCGCCTCGTCGATTTCGTCGGCGTCGGCCATGCCGGTGGAGATGACCATCGGCTTGCCGGTGCGCGCCACGTAGCGGATCAGCGGCAGGTCCACCGCCTCGAAGCTGGCGATCTTGTAGGCCGGTGCGCCCAGGTCTTCGAGTAGGTCGACCGCCGTGGGGTCGAAGGGCGAACTGAAGATGGTGATGCCGATCTCGCGTGCACGGGCAAACAACTTGGCATGCCAGCCCCAGGGCATGTGCGCTTGCTGGTACAGGTCATAGAGCCGGCGGCCGTGCCACAGGCCGCCCTCGATCACGAAGCCGGGGCCGTCGCTGTCCAGCGTGATGGTGTCGGGCCGGTAGGTCTGCAGCTTCACCGCATCGGCGCCGGCGGCCTTGGCCGCATCGACGATGGCCAGCGCGGTGTCCAGGCTGCCGTTGTGGTTGGCCGACAGTTCGGCGATCACATAAGGCGGCGCATCGGCGGCGATGCGCCGGCCGGCGATGGTGATGGCGGGCAAGGGCTTGGTCGTTGTCTTGGTCATGCTTCGGGCTCCTGCGCGGGCCCGGGCCAGTCGGCACGCAGCAACCCGAAGCAATGGACGTCATGGTAGTGGGCGCCGTCTGGGTCGGCGCTGCGGTGCTGCTGGCGCAGCACGCCTTCCTCGGCAAAGCCCAGGCGGCGGTGGAAGGCCAGCGACGCCGTGTTGCCGGCCAGCACCTGGCCACAGACCTTGTGCAGCTGTTCGCTGCCGAAGGCCCGCGCCAGCGCCGTCTGGCCCAGCGCGCGGCCGGTGCCCTTGGGCGCGCCTGGTGCGGCGTAGAAGCCCCAGTCGGCCACGCCGCCAGGCGCCACGCCGCTGAAGTGCACGAAGCCCAGCGGCTGGCCACCGCGCAGGAACAGCCACAGTCGGCGCGTGGGGTCGGCCTGCTGTCGGGCGAACCATTGCCGGTGCTCGGCCTCGGCGATCTGGTGGGTGCTGAACATGTGGCGCCGCACGTCGGGCTGGTTGCGCCAGGCACGCAGCAGCTGCAGGTCGCCGGCCGCCAGCGGGCGCAAGGTGTCGGTGGGCGCGGGCATGGCCATCAGCTGGGGGTGAGCAAGGCGTCGGCCACCCGCTGCGCGCCCAGGCCGTCGGTGACGGCCGCTGCGGCGGTTGAAAGCGGCTGCAGCGCCCCTGGTCTGGCCAGGCGCTGCAGGGCAGCGGGCAGCGTGGCCGGCAGATCGTCGACAAGACCCAGCGCCAGCGCCGCGCCCGCGACCACCAGGGCCTGTGTGCCAGGGCGCTGGTTGTCGGCCAGCACCAGCAGCAGGCTGGGCAGGCCAAGGCAGCAGCGCTCCCAGGCACTGCCGCCGGCTGCGCCGATGGCCAGGTCGGCCGCCTGCAGCAGCGGCGCCATGTCGCGCACATCACACAGCAGCTGACTGCGCCAGGGCAGGGCGGGCAGCAGGGCCTGGACCGCTGCCAATGTGTCGGCCTGCGCCCCCAGCACCACGGTGATGCTGACCTCGGCCGGCAGCGGTGCCTGGTCCGGTCCCTGGATCGGCGCGTGTTGCAGCGCCTGCAGCACCCGCAGCGTGGCCTGCTGCGGATCAGCGCCGCCCATGCTGATCAGCAGGTGGCGCAGGCGGCCATCGCCACGCCGGGCCAGGCTGGCAGCGCGCGCGGCGGCGAACTCGGGCCGCAGCAGGGCAAAGGCCGGGCCGGTCAGGCGGACCGCTGCCGCCGGCAGCAGCGCGGCGTAGTCGCCCGGCTGGCGGCCCAGGTTCTGGTCGAGAAGCAGGTCGGCGGCATGCGGCCGGTCGGCCATGTCGTCGACCACCGCCAGGCGGGTGCAGGCCGGGCGCAGCTGCCGCTGCCAGGCAGCACCCAGCGCGTAATGGTCGACCAGCAGCCAGTCAAACCGTGTTCCGTCGCTGGCGGCAAGCAATGCAGCCAGGCTGGCCTCGGCGTCTTGGCCCGCATCCAGCCCTGCGGGCAGCAGCGTGAGGCCATGACCCTGGGACTGCACCCGGTCGCCCAGGTGGCCCGGCAAGTCAGCGCAGAAAAAGTGCAACGCCACTCCCCGCTTGCGCAGCACTGCGGCCAATGCGAGGCAGCGCATCACATGGCCGCTGCCCAGCGTGCGGCTGGCATCTACCCGCACGGCCACCCGCACGGCCACCCGCACCGGCGTCATCCGGCGCCGGCGCCCGGCTGCATCGCCCGCCACAGCCATTCAGCGCGGGTCCAGTCCTCTGGCGTGTCGATGTCCTGCACCCGGTGGCGCGGCAACTGCACCGGCACCGCATCGGGCGAGAAGATGCGCAGGCCCTGCAGCCAGGCGCTGGCGCGGCCCCAGTAGAACTGGCCGGCATCATGGAAGGCTTCTTCCAGGTCCTGGCTGCGGGTGTTGAATTGGGCCGGGTCGAACATCGCCACACGTCCCTCGGGTGTCAGGCGGACGGCGCGCTGGATCGGAAAGGCATAGCTGGTGACCGAGAACGCGTACTGCGCGCCGGTTGATTCCAGCAGCGCCAGCCCGCGCTGCAGGTCGGCCGGCTGCACGAATGGCGCGGTGGCATACAGGCAGCACACCTGCTGCGGTGCCAGGCTGGCGCCCAGATGATCCAGATGCCACTGCACCGCATGCGCCAGCACCGGGATGGTGCCGGTGTGGTCGTCCGACAGCGCGGCCGGGCGCATGAACGGCACGCTGGCGCCTTCACGGCGTGCCACGTCGGCGATTTCGTCATCGTCGGTGGACACCACCACCCGGTCGAAGCAGCCGCTGCGCAGCGCGGCGTCGATCGACCAGGCGATCATCGGGCGGCCGCCGAAGGGCCGGATGTTCTTGCGCGGGATGCGCTTGCTGCCGCCGCGCGCGGGGATCACGGCCAGGCGCATGCAATGTCCCGGTTCAGCCCAGCAACTGCCGCAGCGCGGCGATCACCGTGCCCTGCTGCGCGTTGGTCAGCGTGGCGAACATCGGCAGCGAGATGGCGCCGGCGTAATAGGCCTCTGCCGCCGGAAACTGCCCCGGCGAAAAGCCCAGGCGCCGGTAGTGCGGCTGGGTGTGCACCGGGATGTAGTGCACGTTCACGCCGACGCCTGCCGCGCGCAGACCGTCGAACAGCTGGCGGCGGCTGAGCGGGCTGCGCACCGGGTCGACCTGGATCGGGTACAGATGCAGCGCCGAGTGTGCGTGCGGGCTCTGCCAGGGCGTGGCCAGCGGCAGGCTGGCCAGCTCGGCGTCGTAGCGCCCGGCGATCTGGTGGCGCCTGGCCACCGATCCTTCCAGCTGCGCCAGCTGCGAAGAGCCCAGCGCCGCCTGCAAGTCGGTCAGGCGATAGTTCAGGCCCAGTTCGATCTGCTCGTAGACCCACGGCCCTTCGGGCTCGCTTTCCATCAGTGCGGCATCGCGGGTGATGCCGTGGCTGCGCAGGCGTTCCAGCCGGGCGGCCAGCGCGGCGTCGTTGGTCATCACCATGCCGCCTTCAGCGGTGGTGATGATCTTCACCGGGTGGAAGCTGAACACGGTGAGGTCGCTGAAGCGGCCGTTGCCCACCGGCTGGCCGAGGTAGCTGCCGCCCACCGCATGCGAGGCGTCCTCGATGATGCGAAAGCCGTAGCGCTGGCCCAGCGCGTGGATGGCCTGCATGTCGCAGCTCTGGCCGGCAAAGTGCACCGGCACCACCACCTTGGGCAGCGTGCCGTTGCATGCGGCCAGTTCCAGCTTGGCGCTGAGCGCCTGCACGCTCATGTTGAGCGACAGCGCATCGATGTCGACGAAATCGACCGAGGCGCCGCAATACAGCGCGCAGTTGGCCGACGCCACGAAGGTATTGGGGCTGGTCCAGAGCCGGTCGCCGGGGCCCAGGTCGAGCGCCAGGCAGGCGATGTGCAGGCCGGCCGTGGCATTGCTCACCGCCACGCCGTGCGCCGCGCCCACGCGCTCGGCCAGTGCCTGCTCGAAGCGCGGGATCGCCGGGCCCTGGGTGATCCAGGCGCTGCGCAGCGCAGCGAGCACCGCTGCCTCGTCGTCGGCGGTGATGTGCTGGCGGCCGTAGGGGATCATGCTCAGGTGGCTCCGATATGGGCTTCGTCGGCTGCCGCCCTGGTGCGCAGCCGATCTATGTCAACCGCGCCGGGTTGATGTTGCTGGCGCAGTCGGAGCTCTCTGGCAAGCCCAGGTACCTTCACGCCGTTCTTGATGCGCTCACTGTCAGTGTCCCAGTTGTGGATGGCCGGCAGAAACTTGAAGTAGTCGGCTTACACAGGGGTGTAGACCGAATCTGCCAGTCCGACTCGCGCTCCGTCAGGCGTGGGCCATCCGCACTGCGGCGGTCAGGCCGGCCCGGTTCTGCAGCATGCTCAATCTTCCTCGATGTGGCGCGGCGGGAAGGTGTCCCAGCCCAGACAGCCTGGGCATTGCCAGAAATGGCGCTGCGCCTCGAAGCCGCAGGCTGCGCAGCGGTAGCGCTGGCCGGCGCGGGCGGCGCGGGCCACCGCGTCGCGCACGCTCTGGCGCGCGCTGTCGGGCCAGTCGGCACGCGGGGTGTCCAGCAGTTCCAGTGCGGCCGACAGGCTGGGCTGGTCGCGCAGCAGGTCCATCAGCCAGGGCGACGCGCCGGGGCGGCTGCCGTCCAGCGCAGCCAGCGCGCGCAGCAGGTCGATGCTGGGCGCTTGTTTGAACAGCACGGCCAGGGCTTCGCGCGCTGCTGTGGCCTGGCCGGCGGCCTGCGCGCAGGCGGCATAGTCGCCGGCCAGGCGGCCGAAGGCCTCGGGGTTGCGCTGGCGCAGGCCGTCCCACACCACCAGCGCGGCCGCATGGTCGCCGGCCTTGGCCAGGCGCTGGGCTCGCTGCACCGCCGGGCGCGCTGCCTGCGGCGCCAGCGCCTGCGCCTTGTCGAGCAGGGCCGTCGCAGTGGCGGCGTCACCGCGGGCATCGGCCTCCAGCGCCAATTCGCACTGGTAGTGGGCCAGCCGGTGGCTGAACGAGCCGGTACCGCTCTTCTCCAGCTGGGCAGCCACGTCGGCCGCCGCATGCCAGTCGCGCGAGCGCTCGGCCAGCGACAGCAGTGCCAGCCGGGCCTCGGTCTCGAACGGCGTGCCCATCAGTGCGCGAAAGGCCGCCTCGGCGCGGTCGAACAATCCGGCCTTCATGAAATCTTGCGCCAGCGCATGCTGGGCACGCTCGCGGTCGCCCGGGCTCAGGTCGGCACGCTGCAGCAGGTGCTCGTGCACCCGCACCGCGCGTTCGAACTCGCCGCGCCGGCGGAACAGGTTGCCCAGCGCGAAGTGCAGCTCGCTGGTGTCGGGGTCATGCTGCACCGCCTCGATGAAGGCGTCGATGGCCTTGTCGGTCTGCTCGTTGAGCAGCAGGTTCAGGCCCTTGAAGTAGGCCTTGGGCGCCTGCCGGTCGCTGCGCCGCCACTGCCGCAGGTCGAAGCGCGAGGCCGCCCAGCCCAGCAGAAAGGCCGCAGGCAGCGCCACCAGCAGGCCCAGCAGCAGCCCGGGGGTGTCGAGATCCATCGCCTAGAGGCCTTCCCGCGGCGGGTGTTCTGGCCCGAGCTCGCTGGGCGCTGGCGTCACGGTGTCAGGCGCCGTGCGCTGTGGCGGCGGCGGTGGCGGCGCATGGCGGCGCGCCACCCGGCGGTGGCGCCACCAAGCCGGCACCATCGCCAGCACGCCGACGGCCGCACCGCCGGCGAAGGCGGCCAGCACCACGATCACCATCGGCGCCGTCCACCGGGCGCCGAAGAACCAGTGCACCACCACCGGTTGCTCGTTGTTCAGCGCAAAGGCAAACAGCGTGAAGAAGATGAAGAGCCGCAAGGCCCAGAGGAAGACGCGCATCGAGCGGCCATTCTAAGGAGACCGGCCACACCCGCCGCCGTTGCGGCGCGGCCATGAACAAGGGCCCCGAAGGGCCCTTGGCTGCTTGCTACTGGCGATCCGACACTGCCGCCGGCGGCTCGTCATGCACTGGCAGGCGCTCGTCCACCGATTCACGCAGCGCCTTGCCCGGCTTGAAGTGCGGCACCAGCTTTTCGGGGATGGTGACCTTCTCGCCGCTGCGGGGGTTGCGCCCCAGCCGCGGTGGGCGCCGGTTGATCGAGAAGCTGCCAAAACCACGGATCTCGATGCGGTGGCCACGCGCCAGGGCGTCGCTCATCGCATCGAGGATGGTCTTGACCGCGAACTCGGTGTCGCGCTGCGTCAGCTGGGTGAAGCGTTCGGCCAGCTTGTTCACCAGATCACTGCGGGTCATGTCGTTGGCTGTACTGCAAAACAAGGTGAGAAGCTGACCGACCGAAACCCGCTGCCATCAGGCAGCGGGGCATTCCGCTCACTCTCGGTTGCTGTCCAGCTTGGCGCGCAGCAGGGCGCCCAGGCTGGTGGTGCCAGCGTTCTCACGCTCGCTCACCTGCGACAGGCGTTGCATCTGCTCTTGCTGGTCGGCAGCGTCCTTGGCCTTGATCGACAGCTGGATCGAACGGGCCTTGCGGTCGACGTTGATGATCATCACGCTGACTTCGTCGCCTTCCTTCAGCAGGTTGCGGGCGTCTTCGACGCGGTCGCGGCTCAGCTCGCTGGCACGCAGGTAGCCGGTGACATCGTCGTTCAGCTGGATCTCGGCGCCACGCGGGTCGACGGTCTTGACCTTGCCGTTGACCAGTGCGCCGCGGTCGTTGACCGAGGTGTAGTTGGCGAACGGGTCACCGTCGAGCTGCTTGATGCCCAGGCTGATGCGCTCGCGCTCCACGTCGATGGCCAGCACGATGGCTTCGACTTCCTGGCCCTTCTTGAAGTTGCGCACGGCGGCTTCGCCGGTTTCGTGCCACGACAGGTCGGACAGGTGCACCAGGCCGTCGATGCCCTGGGCCAGGCCCACGAACACGCCGAAGTCGGTGATCGACTTGATCGGGCCCTTGACCTTGTCGCCACGGTGCACGTTGCCCGAGAACTCTTCCCAGGGGTTGGCCTTGCACTGCTT
>Ga0105047_10020576_pt1 | contig 10131 bp, 13 predicted proteins | sample MAT04_FD_78384 | JGI IMG/M metagenome (GOLD analysis project Ga0105047, IMG submission 78384) | Freshwater microbial communities from Lake Fryxell liftoff mats and glacier meltwater in Antarctica - MAT-04 (megahit assembly) | ecosystem: Environmental > Aquatic > Freshwater > Ice > Liftoff... | reverse complement strand
GCGCCATCGGTGCCAATGCCGCGTGCCGCGGCGGCCAGAAAGAAGACCTCGGCGCAAAACGGGAGTGGTGTCCCGGGTCCCTTCTAGTTCCCGCAACGCGCAGGCGTTCGGGACGGACAGAAACACTTACCTGACCTCTACACACCAGCGACAACGAGCGGATACCCCAGGGCAACTGACAGACAGGAGAACGAGAAACAGAAAGACGGCGAATGCGAAACCTGAACTTTGAGCTGAAGCAGCTTTGCCGGCGCAACCGCGACGGCAGCGATGCGACCCAACGCAATCGCGAGCGCGTGCTCGACCCGCACGCCGAACTGTTCAACTACATTGAGGTGTCCTACAACCGGAGTCGTCGCCACTCCACGCTGGGCCACAGTTCGCCGGGTCGGTTCCTCCAGGGCTGGATCAGCAGGCGTGTCGATCAGCTACGAAAGGCGGCTTGAGCACGACCAGTTGGAAGGCGGAAGGCGAAATTCGATGGGCACCTCAACTCGCGTTTTCACCCCTTCTTGCCTAGACGGGAGCATTACTACTTGGGGCCCACATGCGTGCCCGCCTGGCCCAACCCGGTAGTGTCATTTGCGTCATCCTCCATTTGTCGGCACGGCCAACATGGACGCATCTACCCAGGCTGAAACCCTCGCGCTTGCCAAGGTCGATCAAAAGCGGCTCGAACGCCTGGCCGCGCTGGCAGGCCGTTCTCCCAAGTCGCTGCTCAGGTTTGTCCTGCGCGATGGCTTCGACGCAGTGGAGGAGGATATCCAGGAGTCCCTCGCCGCCATGCGCGACATTGAGCGCCATGGCACCGTCCCGCACGCCGAAGTGATGCGCAGCGCCAAGAACATCATCGAAGTTGCGCGTGCCGGAAAGAACAAAAAGGCGGCTTGAGTGGGCGCGCCCCGCGCGGGCTGCGTACGAAGCAACTCTGGCTCGCATCGCCGCCGAGGATATTCATACCGCCTCCCTGGTTGAGGCGCGTGTCGCGCGCACCCTCACCTTGCTGCAAACACACCCGGAACTCGGCACGGCCAGCGCACTCACCGGGCAACGCTCGTAGTGCATCGCCAATACCGGGCACAACCTGAACTATTGCGTCACGCGCAATGCGATCGTGCTGGTGCGCTGGTACCGGCAGCGGCGCAATCTGCCGAGATGAGGATCGATCAGACAAGAACGGCTTCCTCCACCAGTTTCAGCCTGCATCTTCTTCATCATCTCGGCGCCGCCGTTCGCGTCTCGTCCCAGTTCCGGTTGAATACCTCCTCCATACCGGCGCACACACGCTTGGTCCTGGCCAAAGCGTGAACTTGTTTGATAATTGGCCCATGCACCCAGTCCTGGCCAACAAGATTCCGGAAATCGCCATGCTGTGCGATCGCTACGGGGTGTCCCATCTGGAGCTGTTTGGTTCGGCTGTGGGGGCCGACTTTGATCCCGAGTCCAGCGACTATGACTTCCTTGTGGAACTTGATGACCGCGCGACCGGATCTCGCGTCCGAAGGTGGCTTGGCCTTGCGGAGGCGTTGGAGGCCCTGCTTGGCAGGCATGTCGATCTTGTCAATCCGCGATCGATACGCAATCCGTATTTCCTGCAAGCAGTCAACAAGAGCCGCGTCCTCATCTATGACCGACAAGACGCCCAAGCTGTTGGTTGATGCGTTGGGCGCAATCCAGCTGGCGCAGGAATTTGTTGCGGGCACCTCGCTTGAAGGCTACTCCAAAGACAAGATGCGCCGGTCCGCGGTGGAGCCAGAGCGACAACTGGGAACTCTCGGCGAGGCGTGCGCCCGGGGGCGTTTGAAACCCATGGCCTCACTTCATCTTTCGAAAAAACTTGACGCCCGCCATCCCTTCAAAATCTTCGTCCTGTGTCCATAGCGTTGCGCCAAATTCGAGGGCGGCGGCATAAATGATGCTGTCGGCCATGGGCAATTTGTATTTTATGGACAAGGCGGATGCGGCACTGGCCCGGTCCGCCGTCAGGTCGATCACCTCAAAACGCCGCATGTGGGACTCCACACGTTGCGCCTGCGCCTTGGTGCCCAGTATGCGCACGCGTTTGGTCACTTCAAAGATGGTGGTGGCTGGCACCACCAATTCGCCGCTGTCAATGAGGTCAACAAAGGTCTGCGCATTAGGGCCGTGCGCGAGCACCTCCAGCCAGCCGCTGGAATCAACGATGTTCATATGCGGTCTCGCTCGCGTGGGACTTTGGTGTCAGCTCCCACAAACATGCCCAGCAGCGCCGCGACAGGCTCCTGCGGCACAAGTTCAATCCGGTCGGACTTGACCCGTACCTCCAGGCAGTGGCCCGCCCGCAGGCCCAACTGACGACGCGCTTCAGACGGAATGGTGATTTGGAATTTGGACGAAAGCGTGGCAACGGATGTCATGGCGGATACTTCAAAAAGGTAAAGCGAATGTAAATTGTAAAGCAAACCTATTTTGTCCGTTTGAATTCGACACCCGAGGGTGTTGCCACTGTTGCTACTCTCGCTACCGTCGACCAGCACGAATGCTGTTCGGTAGCAGGAGGAATTCACGCTGGGTGCGGCCGTTGCCCTCCCGAAACGGATGCAGCACATTGATCTCGCCCAGAAAGTGACCCGCGCGCTTGCTGAACTTGTCCTCACCCAGTCCGGACAACTGCTGTTCCTTCGCCAATTGCCCCAATAGCTTGCGCGGCAGCGCTTGTTATGGCCATCTGACCGGCAAAGATGGTCTTGCCTTTTTGAATTTCGACATGGCGCACCTGCCCTGCCCAGTCGTACACGTCACCAAACAGCCGTTGGTGGATGGCTGGCACGTGCGCCAAATCAAATTGACCCTGGACCGGTTGTTCGCGCAATTCGGTGGCGCGCAAAAAAGACAAGCTGGATTCGGCTTTGTCGAGTCCAGCTTGATCCTTGATGCCCAGTAGATTGCGCAATACGCCCGTATCCTTGTCCAGATACGGACCAGATCACCCCGGTCCCCGGCAGTTGGCCCGAGTACCGCGGACTGCAAGCGCCAGCACAGGAAGCGGTGCTCGCCCTGAGTTCAGAGAACGACCCGTGGTTCCAGTTGCCGGTCTCGCGCGGCGATTGCGGAGCGTTCATGGCCGCTTCATCGCCGCTGCGTCGTTCGGTCGTGTTTCGACCGCCACATCCAGCAGCGTCTGTGCACGATCTCATGTGGAACCAGGAAGCGCGCGGTATCGTCCTCGACTTTCTGGATCTTGCGCTAGCGGCAATACCAGTGCGTTGACCCCGCCTGCCACGCACATCCCTCGCACCATCACCCAGGCACCCGGCAACCGGTCCCCGTTGCACCATCTGCGCGCGAATGACGTTCGTGGCGCCGCCCAGTTGCCCACGCAGGCCACCGCAGGCGTCATGCAGGGAATAGATTTTTCAAACGGCGTGGATTCGGGCCTACGGGGACGGGTGAAATGCCTTGTCGAAAAACACAGGCAGGTCATGCTGTAGTTGCCGCAGGAACGCCTGGCGATCGAAACCCGGTGGGTTGGCACCGATGTCGCCATCTTCAGACGGAATCGGCGTACTGGGTGTGTCCATGAACGCAAAGTGCCAGGCGTTGGGCACCCGATGGAACTCGGCTCCCGGCAGATTGCGGGCGATCCAGTCTGTATGAAAACGCGGCACCAGGAAGCGGTCTTGTTCCGCTGCGTAAATCGCCGTCGGGATTCGGATTTTGGCAAGTGATTGGGCGCTGAAGACCACCCCGACCGGTGCAAGCGCGACAACCGCCCTCACGCGCGTGTCGATCAACGGCGGGATCGGCGGCGGCGGAGACAGCGCGGGGTTGGATGCCGGCGGCCCCGTCCGGCCCATTGCGCAGAAGATCGGGTCCTCGGCGCGGTAGCTCTCGCAATGCGATGCGAAGCGCGGCAGATCGGGTTGGCCGCCGGCCAAGGCCAACACGGTGTACCCACCGGCCGAATGCCCGAGCGCGCCAATGCGAGGACCCTGGGCGTCTCTTGCGATGCGGTCGCCCCAGTCGGGGTCGCGCAGCAGCGCATCGATCAGGCGCGATACGTGTTGCGGCCGCTCGCTGAAATAGCGCGCTGCACTTTTCTGCAAGAGGGAGCGATCCTGCCAATTGTCGCCAGGGTGACGCAGCGCGGCCACGAGATAACCATGTTGTGCCAGACCTTCGGCCAGGCTGGTGTGGCCCAGTTCCGAGCCGCCTGTTCCATGGCTCAACACGAGCAACCCTTTGAACGTCGCGTCCGGTGGGGCCTGAATTGCAACCCGGACGGTGAACGGGCCCATGGCAATGGCACGCGCCGGCGCCTGGGTCGGGTAATACAAAGCCACCGGGATCGGCGCGGCATCCGCAGTCGCGCCCGCTATGCTGATTTGACGCCAGCCGGCTTGGGTGGCCATCAGCTGTGTCGTCAGCATCAGGCCCGCAAGAGCCAGGGCGATTTGTCGCAGGGATCGGTGCATTGCTGGTGTCCTTGGTGTTGCTTGGTTCGAAGCGCCAGGTGATCATGGCAGCGAAAGCCATAACCGCCTTATGGATTGCGACGAAACGCCTGCAAGACAGCGCCAGATGCCGATCGTGCCGACCGAGCCGTGCAATAAGCGGGCCCCGCAGGAACTGCTCGCGACGGGGGCCGTCGTCGCGAGAGACCCAGCCGCCGCGATGTCGTCGCGACGGCCAAGCACTTCCGTCGCGCGACATCCTGACCCGGATGTACCTCGCCTCCGATCCCGGAACCTTCAGGCTCAGGCAGGGTCCGGCACGGCCAGTTTGTCCTGGGTCCTGGTGTCGAAGTCGCTGGCATCGTGGCGCTCGTGCAGCTGGCTGGCCGGATCGCCCGCGACCCGGTTGACCATGCGACCCCGTTTCACGGCCGGGCGTGCGGCAATCTGGTCGGTCCAGCGCTGCACGTTCTTGTAGTCCTGCACCTGCAGGAATTCACCCGCGCCGTACACCAGGCCCTTGGCCAGTGCGCCATACCAGGGCCAGACCGCCATGTCGGCAATCGTGTAGTCATCTCCTGCCAGGTACGGGACCTCGGCCAGACGACGGTCCAGCACGTCGAGCTGGCGCTTGACTTCCATCGCGAAGCGGTCGATCGCGTATTCGATCCTGGTTGGCGCGTAGGCGTAGAAATGCCCGAACCCGCCACCGAGGTAAGGCGCGCTGCCCATTTGCCAGAACAGCCAGGACAGGCATTCGGCGCGTTTCTCCGGCTCGGTCGGCACGAACGCGCCGAACTTCTCCGCCAGATGCAGCAGGATCGCACCCGACTCGAACACGCGGATCGGCGTGGGCCCGCTACGGTCCAGCAGCGCGGGAATCTTGGAGTTCGGGTTCACCGCCACGAAGCCGCTGCCGAACTGGTCCCCCTGGTGGATCCGGATCAGCCAGGCGTCGTACTCCGCGCCGCTGTGTCCCAGCGCCAGCAGCTCCTCCAGCAACACCGTGACCTTGACGCCATTGGGCGTGGCCTGCGAATAGAGCTGGAGCGGATGGCGCCCCACCGGCAGCTCCTTGTCGTGCGTCGGCCCGGCGATCGGGCGGTTGATGCTGGCAAAACGGCCACCGCTTTCCATGTTCCAGGTCCAGATTTTGGGAGGGGTATAGGGAGATGAATCGCTCATGGGGTGAACTCCAGATGGTGGGCGCAAAGGCATGGATGAACCGGGGCATCGGCATCGGCGCCCAGGGTCACCAAGCTTTGACTGGAGGATATCTTCGTCGATATCGGATTCGGAGTCTGGATCGGGCTGAATTTGTCCCATCGACCAGACGCGACGTCATTGGCTTGCCCCGAATGGCGTAAGCGCCTCCCGGCTTGGCATCACACGCTGCGGCGTTGGTCGATGGCGGGCCCAGCTCTTCTTCATTCCATTCAGCCTCCATTCACACACTCCGAGGCACCATGGGCTCCATCCCCAACCAAGGAGCCTCTCCATGAACCGCTTGATCCTTCTCCCCGTGCTCGCTGCCACCGCACTGGCCGTACATGCCGAGACCTATATCGACAACGCCCGCGTGCGCAGTGTGCAACCACAGTACCAGAGCGTGACCGTGCCGCGCCAGGAGTGCACCAGCCAGTGGGTCAACGAAACGCGCCGGGTGGAGGCCCCGCGCAACTACGGTGGTGCCGTGATCGGTGGCCTGGCCGGGGCCGTGGTGGGTAACCAGGTCGGCAATGGCCATGGCCGCGAGGCTGCCACCGCGCTCGGCGCCGTGTTGGGAGCTTTTACCGGCGACCGCGTGGCCAGCCGCGACCGCGGTGGCGACCGCTACGAGCAACTGCCCGCGCGTCAGGTGCAGACCTGCCAGACGGTGAACGACGTACAGCAGAGCCTCACTGGCTACCAGGTGGCCTACGAATACCGCGGCCAGCAGTTCACCGCGCTGCTGCCGCAGGACCCCGGGCCCAACCTGCAGGTGCGGGTATCGGTCGACCCGGTGGCGCGGTAGTACGATGCCAGGGTGTCTGCCCTTGCCCTGCATCGCCTGATGAAAAACACCCGCGCCATCCCCCTGCTGGCCGCCTGCGCCTTGACGTTGGGCTTGACAGCGCCGGCCTGGGCCGACATCAGCCGCGAACAGGCCGCCGCCGTGGCCCAGCGCCAGACCGATGGCCGCGTGTTGTCGGTGGAGCGGGCCGAGGCCGGCCGCCGCCCGGTGTGGCGCGTCAAGGTCGTCACCCCGAAAGGCGAGGTGCGGGTGCTGTTCATCGACGCTGCCTCGGGCCAGGGCGGGTAGGGCCGGGCACCCATGCGCCTGTTGCTGATCGAGGATGAAGCCCCGTTGCGGCTGACGCTGGCGCGCCGACTGGAGGCCGACGGTTACCGCGTCGACCAGGCGGCCGATGGCGAGGACGGCTTGTTCCAGGCGCGCGAATTCCCGGTCGACCTGGCCATCGTCGACCTCGGGTTGCCCAAGGTCAACGGGATCAGCATCGTGCAGCAGTTGCGTGCCGATGGCCGCACCCTGCCGATCCTGATCCTCACCGCGCGCGGCGGCTGGCAGGACAAGGTGGCGGGTCTGGAAGCCGGCGCCGACGACTATCTGGTCAAACCCTTCGAATACCCCGAGCTCGCGGCGCGCATCAAGGCGCTGCTGCGCCGCTCGACCCACGCCGCATCGGACGTGCTGACGCTCGGGCCGCTGGCAATCGATTTCTCGGCGCAACACGTCCGGCTGGATGGCGCACCGGTGGAGCTGACCACGTTCGAATACCGCGTGCTCGAATTCCTGGTGCGCGAACGCGCGCGCGTGGTGAGCAAGCAGGAGCTGTCGGACTACCTCTACCCGCACGACGACGACCGCGACAGCAACGTGCTGGAGGTGCTGATCGGCCGGCTGCGCCGCAAACTCGACCCGGCCGGCACGCTGGCGCCGATCGAGACGCTGCGTGGGCGCGGGTACCGCCTGACCCTGGCATGAGCGGCGCGGGCGCCCTGCAAGATCGCCGTCACCCATGCCGCGATCCATGCCGCGCTTCCTGAAGGACTCGATTCGCGCGCGCCTGATCCTGGGCGCCACGCTGGTGCTGGTGGCCTTCGTCGCTGCGGCCGGATGGGCCGTGCAGCGCGCCCATGCCGACAGCGTGCGTACGGCCCGTTTCGCACAGTTGCAAAGCACCGTCTACCTGCTGCTGGCCGGCGCTGAAGTGGACGCCAATGGCGCACTCGTGATGCCGCCGTCGTTCCCCGAGCCACGCCTGTCATTGCCGGGCTCGGGGCTGTACGCCAGTGTGCTCAACCTGGCGCGGAACGAGCAATGGCGCTCGCCGTCCGCTTTAGCCACCAGCGCGCCATTCCAGCGCGCGGCGGGGGTGGGGCAATGGCGCTACGAGCAGACGCCTCGAAGTGCCGACGGGCATGCCTACCTTGCCGTGGGTTATGGCGTGCACTGGGCCGAGGGCACGCATACTGTGCCCCTGGTGCTGTCGGTGCTCGAAGACCGCGCCGAATTCGACCGCGAGATTGCCGTGTTCGACCGCACTTTGTGGACTTGGCTCGGCGGCACGGCCTTGTTGCTGCTGCTGTCCCAGGCCCTGCTGCTGCAATGGGGGCTGGCTCCGCTGCGGCGCGTGGCACAGGAGATCGTGCGCATCGAACACGGCGAGCAGAACGAGGTGGTGCAGCGTTATCCGAGCGAGATTGCGGCGCTGACCGACAACCTCAATACCCTGATGCGCCAGGAGCGCGTGCGCCAGACACGTTACAAGGAGGCCTTGAGTTTCCTCGCCCACAGCCTCAAGACGCCGCTGGCCGTGCTGCGCAGCGCGTTGGGTGAACCCGAGCGCCTGGAGGCGACGGTGGCCGAGCAGGTCACGCGCATGGACGACATCGTGCAGCACCAGCTGGGCCGGGCTGGCGCCAGCGGCACAGCGCGTTTTGCACCCTACCTGCGCCTGCAGCCCCTGCTGGCGCGTATCCGCGATGCACTGGCCAAGGTGCACGCCGGCAAGAAGGAGGGACTGGACTTCACGCTGGACTGCCCAGCCGACCTGGAATGGCGCATGGATGAAGGCGACGCCTTCGAGCTGCTGGGCAACCTGATGGACAACGCGTCCAAATGGGCCGCGCGCCGCGTCGGCGTATGGGTGGTACGCGACACACATGGCCTGACCCTCCGCGTCGACGACGACGGCCCCGGGTTCGGCAGCGACACCATGGCGCTGCTGCAACTGAATGTGCGCGCCGACGAGCAGGTGCCCGGCCACGGCGTGGGCCTTGCCGTGGTCAACGATCTGGTCGCCAGCCACCAGGGCACGCTGACCCTGTCACGCTCGGATTGGGGTGGGGGCCGGGTCGAGGTCGTGTTGCCGGCGCCATGACTGGAAGGCGTCAGCCGGAGCGAGGCGTACCGAGAAGGCCCACGATATCGCTCCCATTCAGGTCGGGTTCAGGCTGCGGGGCGCACCATGCAGGCACACCAACCCAAGGAGCAACACCATGCGATCCTCCCTCTTCTCCAACACGATCACCAGCCGCTTTGCAGCCATTGCGGCACTGACCGTCGCGGCCCTGGGCGCAGCATCGGCCGCACACGCCCGCAACGACGTCACCTGGTCCATCGGCATATCGTCGCCAGGTGTCTATGTGCAGCCGGCCCCCGTGTACCTGCCGCCCCCGCCTGTCTACTACCAGCCACGGCAGGTCTACGTGCAACCCGCGCCGGTGTACCTTCAGCCAGCCCCGGTGTACGTGCAACCCGCGCCGGTGTACCTTCAGCCAGCCCCGGTGTACGTGCAGCCTCAGGCGTATGGCTACTACTACGACAACGGCCCCGGCTGGCGCCGCGCCGAGTGGGAGCGCAGGCAATGGCGGCGGTACCATCACGGTCGGAGTTGGGATCGGGACGGGCACAGGGATTGAGGGTCGACGCTGTCGCGTGATTGGACACCGCATTTCCGCCATCGACCGTCGCGCGTGCGCAGGGTGAGGCCCTTGAATCAGTCGCTCCTTGCGTTGCAGGACGGGCGGGTTTAGAGATTCATCGTGCCGCCGGTAGGAGGTGAGGACACTGAACCCCGAGGCTTGGCTGCGCAGCTGCGGCGCGTTCGATTGCCCAGGAGCGCCGCCGCCAGCAATGCGGCACCGGCCACTTCGCGATGGCATCTGATCACGACTTCGCCGACTTCATACGCTGACGGGATTGTGTGGAGTTGGGGGGCCCCGGGAGACCCGCCCATCGGTCAGGCAGGATGCCTCAACGCCGTGAGAAGAAATCCAGGCACCTTCCAGCATCCGGGGAACTGGATTCCCAGGCTGCACGGCAACGTGCAAGCCACGCTGGGCCCCCTTGCGGACCAACTGCAACGACCGCTTCGGTGCGGCGGTGGGATACCTTACTGCAGACCCGACGGCGATCCAGGTCGGCTGACGTAGCCTGACTCGTGGCGCTTTCGTGGCGGACGGGGTCATGTCGGCGACCGCCGAAGTGCCGAACACCCGGACTGCGCAGCCGCCGACAGCGTCAGGCGATGCAATCCGACCAGGGCGTCGCGGTCCAGGCGGTCTCCAATGTACCCGCCGGCCAGCGCGAACGCGACCGGCAGGCCCTGGCGCGCGCACCAGGCGAATACCATCTTGTCGCGCGTCTCCAGCAGATCACGCGTGATGCCGGCCAGGCCACCATCCCCGCACG
>Ga0105047_10020575_pt1 | contig 10131 bp, 7 predicted proteins | sample MAT04_FD_78384 | JGI IMG/M metagenome (GOLD analysis project Ga0105047, IMG submission 78384) | Freshwater microbial communities from Lake Fryxell liftoff mats and glacier meltwater in Antarctica - MAT-04 (megahit assembly) | ecosystem: Environmental > Aquatic > Freshwater > Ice > Liftoff... | reverse complement strand
GCAAGGGGAAGAACGGCGGCACCGGACACCACGCCGACCTCACGCCGCTCGTCCTTGCGGGCGGCGGGCTCAAGATGGGTCAGGTAATCGGGAAGTCCGACAAGACCGGCTCGAAGCCGGTGACGAAGGCCTACAAGCCGGAACACCTGCTCGCGACCGTGCTGCACACCATGTTCGACGCCTCAGCGGTGCGGACCAACCCGGCGCTGCTCCCGGCCGAAGTCGCGAACCTCATCAACACCGGCCAGCCGATCAGCGAACTGTTCTGATCGGATCGCGGCTCAGCTCTTGACCTTTCCGGGGCGGTGAGCCGGAGCGACACGCTCGCCCCCGGCCCGACGCGCTGGTGGAGATCCGCGGATCGTTCCGGGCGGATTCGCGCCGCGAACGACCCGTTGCCGCGGGGTTCGCGGTCGGGTAACATCAGGAGCGTTCGCCCATCATCCTGAAGAGGCAGTAACAATGGCGGCGATCGTGGCGTTCGCACTGGCGGTGTTAGGGCTGGGTCTCGGGTCGGCCGCGCGGGCCGATGACGCCGAGGACAAGGCCGTCGCGTTCGTTGAGAAACTCAACGGGTCGCTCTCCCGCGACGAGAAGGCGCCCGGCAAACCGGTCGTTGAGGTGCGTCTGAGCGGCACGAAGGTGACGGACGCGGGGCTGAAGGAACTCGCCGCCCTCACGAAACTCACCAGGCTCTTCCTGTTCAAGACACCGGTGACGGACGCGGGGCTGAAGGAACTCGCCCCACTCAAGGCTCTCACCAAACTCGACCTGGACGACACGAAGGTAACGGACGCGGGGCTGAAGGAACTCGCCACACTCACCAACCTTACCAACCTGTTCCTGACCAACACACAGGTGACGGACGAGGGTGTCAAGGAACTCCAGAAGGCGTTGCCGAAGTGCAAAATTGTGAAGTGAGAACGGGCCATTGACTTCGCTCCCCCGGCGCGGACAATCGGTTGCGAAGGCCGCCCGCGAAGCCAAGGACGCCGCCCGGCAGACCCTCCAAGACGCGGTGCGGGCCGTCGTGCGGAAGATCGGGGCGACGACATCGGTGACCGATGCCGCGCGAGCCGCCGCGGGGCTGACGGTCCCTGGTTCCAACGCGACCCCCACCGGCCCGCCGACCACCGTCCCGATGGGGCGGATCGACACCGCCGTGCGGCTGCAGCACACGGTCCGGTACTTCTGGGCACGTCCCCGCTACGGTGGGCGGGGATTGAGACGATCAACCAAGACGGGGCACCAACTCGCTCACGGCAACTTCGGCGGGCCGCGGCGGAGGTTCCGCGGGTCGGGCGTGCCGGCGAACCCGCCGATGATGTACGGGTACTTCCCGGGCGTCACGTGGTAGTGCCAACCGCGTTCCTCATCGTGCCTCATGTTGAACTCGTCGAGCGGCTTGTCCTTGTCGTCCTTCGCCATCAACCCCTTCACCACCTACGGGCCGTATCGTGGGAACCCGTCGAGCGCGAAGCCGATGAGCGGGGAGTGGCCCTCGCCGTCCTCAACGAACGGCGATTTCACGTACACCCGGTACTTGTGGTAGTGGTACTCGTTGTTCGGGGCCGGGTGGCCTCAGCAACGGTCCAGGATGTCGATGGCTTCCGCCCGCTCCATGTCGAACCGGTTGAAGAACGCGACCCCGTTGACCGCGAACAACAAAGCAGCGATCCTTCGTCTGGTTCGCACGTTGAGGCACTCCGGTGATAGTGAACGGTTCGGTTCCTGTTGGCCGGTCGGCGTTGCCCACTTCGATTGCTCTACGGCTTCGGCAGCGGCGGCAGGTGTTTCGACAGGGCCTCGATGACGGCCTTGTTGTCGGGCTTGTCGGCGACGTTGACGGTTTCGTCCGGGTCGTTCTTCTCGTCGTACAGTTCGGTGGCCGCGATGGCGCCCGTTTTGCGGTTCCGCCACAGCGTCAGCCGCCAGCGGTCGTCGCGGATGCTGTAGCCCATGAGTTGACCGGCTTCCGCCTTCGCACCGCCCCGCGGGTACTGGCTGATCGCGACCTTCTTCGGGAACGCCACAGTCGGATCATCGAGAACCGCCTTCAGGCTGATGCCGTCCAGACCGGCGGGAATCGGCAGGCCGCAGACCTCCGCGAGCGTCGGGTACACGTCCACGAACTCGACCGGTGCCTCGAACTTCTTCCCGGTGGCCTTCTGTTTCGGCACGCTGATGAAGAGCGGCGCACGGGCGGCCAACTCGAAGTTCGTGTGCTTGTGCCAGAGGCCGTGTTCGCCGAGTTGCCAGCCGTGATCGCCCCAGAGCACGATGACGGTGTTGTCGGCCAACCCTTCCTTGTCGAGTGCGTCGAGCAACCGGCCGACCTGCGCGTCGGTGTAACTGATGCAGGCATAGTACCCGTGCCGGAGCTTCTTCGCGAAGTCCGCGGGGATCGGGTTGTCCTTCGGCACACCGGTGTAGCTGTGCAACTCGCCGTTGGTGTGCCCCGCGAAGCTCGGTGCGCCCTTCGGCAACGTCGCGATGGTCGGGACCGGGATCTTGTCGGGGTCGTAGAGGTCCCAGTACTTCTTCGGCGCGACGAACGGCAGGTGCGGCTTCAGGAACCCGACCGCCAAGAAGAACGGCTCCGTCTTTTCCTTCAGGTCGTGCAACCGCTTCACGGCCTCCTTCGCGGTGAACCCGTCCGCCAATTCGTCGTCATCCTTCTTGCTCACCTCGAACGCCGGCCCTTTCGCCCCGTCTTCCTTCACGGTGAGTTCGACACCACCGGCGTACTTTTTGACGATCCGCTTGGTGGAATCGTTCGGATCGGTATCGACGGTCTGGCCGTTCGGGTACCAGTGCGGTTCGCTCCACGAGCGGCCGTCCTCGTAGCCGCGGTGAAAGACCTTACTCAGTGCCGTGGTGTGGTAGCCGTTGGACTTGAAGTGCTGCGGCAGCGTGACCGCGTCGGGGAGCGCGGTGCGGAAGTGCGTCACGAGGTCATACACCTTCGTGGCGTCCGGTCGGCGGCCGGTCAGGATCGAACTGCGGGACGGGCTGCACACCGCCTGCTGGCAGTACGAGTGCGTGAAGACCGTGCCGCGGGCCGCGAGCCGGTCCAGGTTCGGCGTCTTCACGACGGTGTTGCCGTAGCACCCGATCTCCGGGCGCAGGTCGTCCACCGCGATGAAGAGAACATTGAGCTTCGCGGCGGGTTTCTCCACGGGCTTGGGCGCGGGTGCGTTGTCGGGTGCCGTTCCGGTTTTCGGTGTGGGCGGTTTTTCCGCCGCCGGTTCCGGGTCTTTCTTGCCTTTGGCGTGGCGCCCGGTCCCGTCGCCGGTGTCCTTGATGCCACCCGCGGGGTTGAGTTGCTTGAGGGCGGCTTCCAGGCGCTTTCGCGCCGCGATCGCTTTCTCGTCCGTTAAGTCGGTGGCCACCAACTTCTCCGTGAACGGCGCGTCGCTCATGTCGTACAGTTCGCCGTTTTCGTTCAGCTTCCAGCCGGTCTCGCGGGCGTACCACATGTTCGCGAGTTGGATGAAAATCCAGTCGCGCGGGGTGCCCTTCTCGCCCCGCAGTTGCGGCGCGAAACTGCGGCCGTCGATGGCGGTCTTCTCGGGCAACTTCGCGCCGGCTAGTTCGGCGAACGTCGGCACGAAGTCGCTGGCGTCGATCAGGTCCGCCGACACCTTGCCCGCGGGTGTGACACCGGGCCAGTTGACGATCAGCGGAACGTGCGCATTGCCTTCGAGCATCGAGCCTTTCTCGCCGGAGAGCTTCTTGCCGCCGACCGTCGAAGCGGCGGCGTGGGCCTTTCCGGTGCCGTTGTCGCCGAAGAACACGATCAGCGTGTTCTCGCGCAGTTTCAACCGGTCGAGTTCCGCGACCAACTTGCCGACGAGTTTGTCCATGTACGCGAGGTTGTCCGCGTACAGGTCTTTGCTGTCGGGCGCGCTGTCCGGGGTGGGCAGGATTTCCGCGTGGACGTGCGAGAGCGAGTAGTAGAGGAAGAACGGCTTGTCGCGCTGGTTCGTGATGAACTCGACGGCGTGCCGGTGCATCAAATCGGGGATGTACTCCTTGTCGTTGAGTTTTGCGGTCTTGCCATTCACCTCGTAGTTGCTTGCGCCCGTCTGCGTATTCCAGTACTTGCCGCTCCCTTTGAACTTCCAGTAATCGGTGAACCCGCACTCGGCTGGCCCGGCCGGGAGTTGACCCCACTTGCCGATGCACGACGAAGCGTACCCCGCCGGCTTGAGGAGTTTGGGCAGGAAAGTTTCGACGGTTGGCTTCATGAGCCCGGTGGCGTCCTGGTTGGTCGCGCCTGTGCGGAAGGCGTACCGGCCCGTCAGGATGAGCGCCCGCGATGGCCCGCACAGTGTCGCGGTGTAGGCGTGAGTGTACCTGGTGCCGCCCTTCGCCAGCGCGTCGATGTTCGGCGTCTTGACACCGTCCGCGCCGTAGCAACCGACGTTCCCGACGCCCAGGTCGTCGGCGAGGATGAAGACGATGTTCGGCTTGGTGCCCTTCGGGGCATCGGCGGCATGGGCCGCGAAGGGCGCGGCCAGCAGTGAGAGGAGGCTGAACAAGTGCTTCATGGTCGTTGGCCGGGTGAGAGGAGTTATTCGGTAGCTTATGGGCCGTCCCTACGGACGCGACACCGAGTTGAGAAATCGGTGTCGGGCGGCTGGACGGCGGCAACTACACAGGTCCGGTCACTGGTTCTTGGTGTCGAGCAGTTGCTTGTACCGTTCGCGGTCGGCGGCCTCACCCTTTCCGCTCACCGGGATACCGGTTTCGTAGAAGATGCTTTCCTTCAACCCGAGAGTCGCCAGACTTGCTCACGAACAGAATGGGCTTGCCCGTGCGATTCGCCTCGGCGAGCCCGCGGTCCAGGGTCGCGTACTACTGGATTCCGGCGACGTCCGGCTTGCCTTTCTCGGGCGGGGAGGGAGCCTTTTCAATCGGTGGCCGTTCCGTGCCCTTTCCACCCTTGTCAGCCACGGGTGGCGGTGACCCTTTCCCACGCTTCTCGCCGGGGTCGCCCTTCGCGCCCGGCCGGGCGGTAGTTCTCGACCGTTTTCTGATTCTCCACTGGTTGGAGACACATGCCGTCCGGAGTTCCCTCCGATTCCCTTGAGGGTTCGACCTTCTTCGTGAGTTTCAGCGACTTCGAGCGTCGCTCAGCACCACCTCCGATAAAACGACGCGAACCTACTCTGGCACCGCCACCGACGAAACTCCAAAGGTAACATCATGGCAACCCGCAGGTTCGCGCTTCTCCTCGGACTGTTTTGCTTCGCAAGTGTTCCCCCTGTCCGCGCGGCCGATCCGCCGAAGCCGGTGAAGGTGTTCATCCTCGCTGGCCAGTCGAACATGGAAGGCCAGGCAGTCGCGGACCTGGAAGGCAAGGACTACAACGACGGCAAGGGCACACTCAAGGCGCTGCTCAACGACCCCATGAAGGCACCACTGGTCAAGCACCTCCGCGACGACAAGGGTAAGTGGACGGTTCGCGACGATGTGTGGGTTCGCTATCAGCGCGAGAAACAACCGCTGCTCGCCGGACCGCTGAGGATCGGCTTCGCGGTGTACGGCGGCACACACCACTTCGGGCCGGAGTTGCAGTTCGGGCACGTCATCGGCGACCACTTCGCCGAACAGGTGCTGCTCATCAAGACCGCGTGGGGCGGGAAGAGCTTGTACAAGGACTTCCGACCGCCGAGTTCCGGCGGCGAGGTCAGGCCGTACTACACGAAGATGATCGCCGAAGTCCGCGAGGCACTCACGAACCTCAAGACCGACTTCCCGACCTACGCCGATCAGGGGTACGAACTCGCGGGCTTCGTGTGGTACCACGGGTGGAACGACGGCGTCGATCCGAAGAAGGCCGTGCCGGAGTACGAGCAGAACCTCGTGAATCTCATCAACGACGTGCGCAAGGAGTTCAAGACGCCGAAGTTGCCGGTCGTGATCGGCGAACTCACCGGACCGTGGGTGGACGCACCGGGGGAGTGGGCGACTTTGCGGAAGTCGCAAGCCAGCGCTGCTGCGAAACCGGAGTTCAAAGGGAACGTGCTGTTCGTCGCGACTCGCGACTTCGTGCGCCCCGCGAAGGAGTCCCCCAACCCAGGCCACGGGCACCACGAGTTCGGCAACGCCGAAACCTACTTCCTCGTGGGCGACGCGCTGGGCAAGGGAATGCTCAAGCTCCTCCCGAGGTCGAAGGACAAGCCCGCGCAACCGAAATCGCGATTGCCGAACATTCTCTGGCGGTGACGGCCGAGGAGCGCCCGCAAGACGGCGGCACTTTCTCGCGGTCGAAGAAGCCGCTCTTGACGGCCTCGATACTCAGCATCACCTCCAGACCTTGAAGGTCAAGGTCTGGAGGCTGGTGAACTGGGGGTTCGCCAGGTACTCGGCCGCGGTCAGAAGGGCGTTTTCGACTTTGGGGGTTCGAGATGGTGCTCGAAATGACACCGGCGAGGGGCACCACTCGAACCGGCACGAGTGGCCGTTCGTCGTGGTCGGCGGGCGGAACTTCAAACTCAAAACCGCGGGGCGGTGTCTGCGTTACTACAACTACGGCACCAACGGGCACAAGACCATCGGTAACTGGTACACCACGATCCTGCAAGCCGCCGGGTTCCCGCACCAGAACCACTTCGAACAAACCGACCCGAACCTGCGCGACATCGACATCAAGGGTCCGCTCGCCGAACTCGTGGGGTGAGGTCGTCCGACGAATGTGACCGCCGCTTTCATCTGCCCCAGCACTCCAACGAGGGACCGAACTCCGTGAACGCAGCTTGCACACTCGCCTTGCTTCTTGTGCTCGGAACAGGGGCCTGCTTCCGCCGAGTACCCCAGGTGGGAGCACTCCGGCTCGGTGTACGTCCTAATCTGTGCAATGCAGAGTGCGATCTGCTGAGCTCAGCGAAGGTGCCACGGTGCCACGGTGCCACGGCACCATGATTCGGTACCCGCTGGCACCGTGGCACCTTCGCATCCGAGAGGAGAAGCGCAGGAACTCTAGCGGAATCGCTGTCGCGTCCGGTGAGCCGTGTCAAAAATTCTCTTGAACCGGTGCAGAGCTTCCCCCCACGAGCAACCATTACCTGTAGTCACCAAGATTCTGGAACCCTCAGCCGTGCAAACCAAATCGTGGCGAATTCTGAATCAGTTACCCCGGCCGGAGGATTCTGAGGCGGTGCTGGTGCGTCGCTTTGCGGAGGAAGCGGTGAAGTAGACTTCACACTCCCATACAGTCTCTTGTATTTGTCCATTTCCAATATCAGAATGGCAGCCGCCCTCGCGAGCCACCTGGCGATCGGCTTGACGGGGTGCGAACTGTTCCGACCGAGTTTTCCCATGGGAGATCCCATCCATGCGTGTAGGCGTGCTTCTCGCGGTCTCACTTCTGCTCTTGGGCGCCCCCAGTGGGCTGCTCGCGCAGGACAAGGTGAAACCCATCGTCGAATGGGTCGGTGAAGTGTCGGACAAGGGGTTGATGCAAAATGCACCGCGGAGCGGGTTCATCACCAATCCCATCGATCTCGAAACCTTGTGGCGAGCCTGGCGAGGGCAAGAAAAACCTCCGACCATCGACTTCGACGGCCACATGGTCGTGGTCGGGTTGTCGGATATCCCCATATCACGACTGAGTTTCGATTTGAAGAAGACCGGCGACCTGGAGTTTTTCACGCAGGTTCCCAACCCGTTCGCGAAGCCGGAAAAGGGCTTCTGCTACGGCATGGCTGTCATTCCTCGCGCGGGCATCACTTCGGTTCTTGGAAACCCCTTGATTGTTCCAGGGGAATTGACGCTCCGAGGGCACAAGGGCACCGTTTGGTCCGTGGCGTTCTCCCCGGACGGAAAGTTGCTCGCCACGGCCTCGCACGACAAAACGGTCCGGCTGTGGGACCGCCGCACTGGCAAAGAACTTGCCGCGTTGCAGCACGCAGAGTGGGTCTATGTGGTGGCGTTCTCGCCCGACGGAAAGCTCCTGGCTTCCCCGGACGGCAATGGGAACGTCGTGCTATGGGATGTCGCCGAGCGCAAGAAGTTTGCCATCATGAGCCTGCACAAAGATCGGGTGCGGGGCCTCGCGTTCACGCCCGACGGGAAGACGCTCGCCTCGGCGGGTTGGGACAAAAAGGTGGTGCTGTCGGACGTCGCCACGGCCAAGGAGCGGGTGACGATCTCCCTGAACACGGGCTCGATCAATTCGGTCGCGATCAGCCCGGACGGCAAGACGGGCGCCGCGGTCGGCATCGGCAATGGCAGCGGCAAGGTGGTCAGCCTGTGGTCGGTCGAAACCGGCCGAGTCTTCGAGGCCCTCAAACCCTCCGGGACGTACGTCGCCTTCTCCCCCGACGGGAAAACCCTGGTCGCGACGCTTTGGATCTGGGATTGGACCAAACCCAGCGAACTGCGGAAGCTCATGGTGCCCGAAGAGCATGACGTGAACGCCGTCGTTTATTCGCCAGATGGGAAACGGATCGCGACCGCCGGGGCCGATCGAACCATCCGGCTTTGGGATGCTGCCACGGGCCTGGAAGTGGCCAGTTTCAAAGGCCACACGAAATCGGTGACGTCGGTCGCTTTTTCGCCGGATGGGAAATTGCTGGCCTCCACGAGCCTGGATGAAACCGTGCGAATCTGGCCGCTCAAGTAACAGGGGAATTATTTGCCAGACGAGAGGAAAACCATGCAGAAGGCCAATTATCGGTGGGTGCGCAAAAACAGGTGGCGTGGGATTTGCGAAGTCGCGTTCATTACCAGATTCATCGTTGGGTATCTTCGCATTTTGTGCCCTCTCAAAATGTGAAGATCGGCTCGCTGCGATACGGCCCCAATGGGGAATTGAATGAACCCGGGACTCCAGTTCCGTGGTGAATTCCGCTTGCCTTGGATTGGAACACGGATTTCACGGGGCCGTGATTCCGGACTGCAAGGGTCGATTTTCCTGTCCACGATTCCAACCACGATTCGGAATAGGCTATTCAGTAGAACCAGGTAAAATAGGCAATCCCAACATCGAACCGCGGATAGGAACCTGTTTTACCCAGACGTTTTCCTTGGATTCGGTAAGTTGATTCCAGCGACGTGGACGATGTAACAAGGGTGACAACCCCATTGATGCCCGCACAAACGTCCCAACTGATCGGGATTGTGCGGGTTTTCCTTGCTCTGTATATTTGTTGTTCTTCCGGACCGGCGAAATTGTCGCAATCCGCCGATATTGAAGGGTTAGCGTGGTATGCGGTTCCAGCTGATCGATCGAATCGACGCTCACGAACCCGGCAAGTTCCTCCGCGGGTGCAAGTATCTGGCCCTGGGCGAAGAGTACCTGGCCGACCACTTTCCGCGGTTCCCGGTGATGCCGGGCGTGTTGATGTTGCAGGCCCTCGTGGAAGCCGGGGCCTGGTTGTGGCGGTCAACGACGGGGTACCGCCATGCGGTGGTGGTCCTCCGGGAAGTTAAAAACGTTAAATACGGCAGTTTCATGCTGCCCGGGCGACGAATGGATCTGGCTGTCGATTTGGTGAAGCAAGACTCGGCCACGGCAACGTTTAAGGGTCGCGGGGCGGACGACGAGGCCCAGCAAACCGTTTCCGCCCAGTTCGTGTTACATGGGTACAACCTTGCGGACCGCGGTGGTGCTGGAGTTGCGGCCGATGCGAAGTTGCTCGAGCATCTGAAAGCCCGCTGGGCCGTGTTGACCGGAGAACTTGCGGCCGTACGGGCTGGATAAACTCTCTCCTGCTTTGAGATGGCACCATGCTTTTGAAGGACCAAGTAGCAATCGTGACGGGCGGCAGCCGGGGCATCGGCAAAGCGATCGTCCTGGCCCTCGCCAAGGAGGGGGCCAAAGTCGCGTTCGTGTACAAGGGAAACCAGGCGGCCGCGGAGGCCCTGGAGGCGGAAGTTACGGCGGCCGGTGGGATCGCCAAAGCCTACCAGGGCGACGTCGCGGACCCTGAATCGGCCAAGCGCATCGTCGCAGGGGCGCTGTCGGAGTGGTCCCGGATTGATATTCTGGTGAATAATGCCGGAGTGATACGGGATGGCCTCTTCGTCCGGATGGACGTGGAAGCCTGGAAACAGGTGCTCGGAACCAACCTGGATGGAACGTTCTACTTCGCTCGGGCCGTGGTCGAGCAAATGGCTTTG
>Ga0105047_10020574_pt1 | contig 10131 bp, 11 predicted proteins | sample MAT04_FD_78384 | JGI IMG/M metagenome (GOLD analysis project Ga0105047, IMG submission 78384) | Freshwater microbial communities from Lake Fryxell liftoff mats and glacier meltwater in Antarctica - MAT-04 (megahit assembly) | ecosystem: Environmental > Aquatic > Freshwater > Ice > Liftoff... | reverse complement strand
TTCATCGAAGGTCGAAATGTGGTGCCGCTGCATGAAGCGGGCGAGATTCGACTGCGCGATCGTCTCCGCAGAAGGTCGCCACATGATCTCGCCGCCGAAGTCAAAGTTGTTGCTCATAGGATTGTGGAACCGTAGATGAACGCGGTTAAAACGCAGATGAAGAGAAGGCGAGAGCAGAACACCTGTTCATATCCCTACATTACTCTCTTATCCGCGTCCATCCGTGTTCATCTGCGGTTCAAGCTACTCCGCAAATGCTTTCCGGTGGGCAGACAGAAATTCCTGCTTGAGCGCCACATTTTTCTGTCATACAGCCGCCGCATCGCTGTGAGCCGACCAACTCCTGCTTTTCTGCCCACTGCCCACTGCCTGCTGCCCCGACTCACACTTCCACCAACGCTCCGCCGGCGTTGAGGGAGGCATTCATGTGAGAGCCGGGTTGTTCAACGATCGGCGTACGCAGAACGCCCAGGCGTTCAATTTCCAGTTCGATGGTGTCACCGGGCTTGAGCCATCCACCGGTGTTATCCGGGCCGGCTTCCAGGATCGACCCGCCGCCAATCGTGCCCGAGCACATCAGATCGCCGGGCGAAAGTTCCACATCTCGTGATGCATGCTCGATGAGTTGCGGCCAGGAGAAGAACATAGTCGACGCATTACCGCGCGAAGTTTGCTTTCCATTGAGCCTTGCGGTCATGGTGAGATGGATGTGACCTTCCAGATCGATTCGATCGGCAAGATCGTCCAGCGTCACCAGGTAAGGACCTACGGCGGTCGCGAAGTCGCGACTCTTACCCGGACCCAGTCCGGTCTGCATCTCGAGACGTTCCAGCTGCCGGATCGAAAAGTCGTTGATGATCGTAAAGCCGGCAATGTGCTTCCATGCATCCTGCGCCGCGATGTTCTTTCCGCCGCGACCGATGACGACACCGAGCGCCAATCCATAGTCAAACTGCCGGCAGTCGCGCGGGCAGCAAACTGGTGCCTCGTGGCCAACGAGCGTGGCGCTGTTGCCGAAATGAAACGCAGGCTGGGTTAACCACGCTTCGGAGAATTCCAGGTTGAGTTTGCTTCGCCAGGCGCGGGCGTGATTTTCAAAGGCGTCAAACACGCGAAAGGTTCGCGGCGCTGGCACCGGCGGAAGAAACCGGATGCCCGGAGAACTGATGGATGACAGCGGTGGTTGCACCTGGCGCCATTGGCGAATCGCGGGAAGAACGATGTCGAGGTGCGATGCCACCCCGGCGAGATTTTCGAAGTTCTCGAACGACGCGCCCGGGGGCGCATAGTGTACCACGTCAATCAATCCCACCCGCTGCCCGCCGGGCAACACGAAAACGGTGGTGGCTTTCTGCGAAGAGATGTCGAATAAAGTCGCTAAACGCATAGGTCGAAAACCCGAATGACCAAACCAGAATGCCGAATCAAATCCGAATGACCAATGACGAATAGAGGCGCGTTCGTCGTTCTGGTTTGGTCATTCGGGCTTTACAGAGTTCCTCTCTTCGCCTGTTCCCGTTCAATCGCTTCAAATAAAGCTTGAAAATTACCTTCTCCAAAACCATCGGAATTTCCGCGCTGCTGAATGATCTCGTAGAAGAGCGTCGGACGATCAAACAGCGAGTTGCTGAAAGGAACACTGCATCTTACAAATATACGTCAGGTCCTGTTTGGTCGCAAAGCGGGGGAAACCCATTGTAGTGCCGCAGAAATTAGCTTGGGGCAGGAAATTCTTGTCGTGGTGAAAGGGTGCCTCCCTGCCGCGCACGCGAAATAAAAAGCCCCGCGACTCGACCCGCGGGGCATTCGATAAGCTTCGCGACAGCACCCTCCGGGGTGTTCACGAAGGGACTATGCGGTCTGAGCGTGAAATTCCTGCGTTTCGCCGCTGAGAACCTGGTCGATCGTCTGTTCAAGCTGACGTTCTGCCTGACGAACAGCGAATGATGCCACCCCCGCGCTACGGTTAGCAACAAGGCGGTCCAGCCCGCCGGGCTTCGAAAGCGCATCGTGCAGCTTTACATTGATCAGGTTCTCAATTGCCTTGCGCAAGTGCTCGGCATGCATGGTGGAAGAAGACTCCATCGAGAAAACTCCTTTCGAGTGGTTGCAGACGTGCAGGTGTTAAACCTGGGAAAACCGTCTGCAGGACAACAGGGAAGGATCGTAACGCCTACCAGAAGGGCGCTGATCCCTTTCACATGCCTACGGGGTTAGCTGACGGGCTCGGAGTTGAAAGTCTCCGGTGATCAAAAGATCACTGTGCCCCTGTCTTCCGGCGCTTGTTAAAGTTCGCCTAAGACGATGCCGCTTTCGCGACATTGGGTTCCCCGCGTCTGCCAGTGTGATTTGGCAGAGCTTCGGCGGTCAACAGTCGGCGAGTGAGTGTAATAGTTCGCGCAGTCGAGTCAACAAAATTGCGCCCTGTGACACTCAAAAAGCCGTGGAAATCAATCGACTTCCCTATCAGAGAGTCCCTGAGGTGAAATTTATTTCGAAGAAATTTCTGGTTCCTGATGGTTATGACGCTATGATAAGCAACAATACGATATTTCTGTTTAGACAAGCGGGAGAGCAACCAAGAACCGCCGCAGCAGTCACCCGCGACACGGAAAGAGCCTTCCGGTGGCATGCTGTTCGTGACATGCCAAAGTTGCACGTGGCGCGTTGTCAGCCGCTGCTGATTTCGTCACGCAACGGGACATCGAACAACCGGACGCAACTGTTGCGGGCGTCTTTCGGGGAGCGCAACTTCGTTCAGGGTGTATCTCAATTCGCGGACTTCCTGCCTCGCCGACTATTCACTTTGCGCCAGAAGGTTGCCCGCTCCTGCGCGATATCTGCCGGCACGGGATTCGTCGCGATGTACCCTTGTGACTCGGCGATGAGCTGAAAGAATGCCTTGAAATCTTCCGAGTAAATAAACACCCGCGTTTTGCGGATGTCGTCAGTGCCCTTGATTCGGCTTGCCTCCGTCAACACGAGATAGTGGTTGCCGTTGGTCGCGACTTTCAACTGCGCGACGTAGGTCCGCGTGCCGACGGATTTGAAATACTTCTGGAAAAGAATGGCATGCTCGGGCTTGTCCGCAGCGGCCTTGGCAGTTTGGAGATGAGCAGGAGCGGCGGACGCTGTTGCAGGCGCCGTCTTTGCAGGACCCGCCGTCGCAGGACCCGCCGTCGCAGGACCCGCCGTCGCAGGACGCGTGATTACCGTGGGACCGCTCGCCGCGCGCGTCGGATAATTTGAGCGGGCAACGCCGTTGGCACGGGGCAGGGCCGGTTGATTTGGGGCGCGACCTGGCGGCGAAGTCTTCTGCCGCTGCGGTTGTGGGAGATCCTGCCAACTTACTCCCGTGGAGCCTGATTGGGCTGGCGTGGAACGGGACTGCGAATGTACGGCTGCGTTCATGAGATCCTCCCGCCTCGGTTGAGGCGCGTTAAATCCTCTGGCGGACCAGAAGAACCACCGGAAAACGTCACAACATGTACAGCTACAACTCTGTGTCCTGCTACTGAAGGCAGAAACCTCGTGATGATCGCAAGCACGTGATCAGTTCTGATAACTTCTCAACACGCCAATGACCACTCCCTGCACGCGCACCTGGTTTGCATCGACCACCCGCGGCTGCATGGTGCTGTTGGCGGGTTGAAGGCGAATTCTGGAGCCCTCGCGGTAAAAACGCTTGAGCGTCGCTTCTCCACTGTCCAGAAGCGCAACCACCTGCTCGCCATTCTTGGCGTTCTCGCGACGTTCGATGACCACATAATCGCCATCGCACAGATGATCTTCGATCATCGAATCGCCACGGACACGAAGCACATAAACACCCTGGCGGGCGCTGAACATGGTCTCAAGGTCAAGCTCTTCCCGATTTTCGATCGCCTCAATCGGTGAACCGGCGGCAATGTTCCCAAGCAGCGGCAGTTTGGTGGCGCGGTCTTCATCCGGCAGGCGCTCATCGACAACAATTTCCAGCGAACGACTCTTGTGCTTATCGCGGCGGATGACGCGTTTGCGTTCCAATGCACCGATGTGTTCGAAAATAGTCACCTTACTGGTACCCAGTTGATCAGCAAGTTCCTGCATCGTCGGGCTCATTCCGTGAAGATGGCGGTAATTGCGGATCGCGACTAGTACATCCAACTGTCGAGGTGTCAGGTTCATGTTTGGCTCCGTTCACGATCTGTCCCTGCTGTGGCGAGCCACTCGGCAAGCACAAACGTTTGGGGATCGTTCGGTTAAACATTACCCTAACTTGCAAAACGGTCAAGCAGAAAATCGGGAAAAACTTGAAGTCGCGAGAATACAACCGCCAATTGGGCATTTGCCGGGCGTGCGGGCTTGAAATGCTCAAGCCCGAATGCCCGACAAATGAATAAGTCCCAGTGACCAGCGAAGCGAATTTGCACGTAGCCTTCAGGTAATCCACTGGTTATTCAAAATCGCGCACAGGTCACTCATGCGATCGCAGGAATTTCGTTCTCTCATGCTACCCCACGCGCGTGGTCGATAACCATCACTGATGGACCCTCTCATTTCCAGCGTCGTCGGGATGAAGCAAGCGGAGGTTGCATCGCAGATCCAGTTTGCGGTGGCGAGAAAGATCCTCGACAACGACAGGATGCAGGGGAATGCCGCGGTTCAGTTGATTCAGTCGGCGACAAAGGGTGTGAACCAGGCGGGGGATCAACTCGCTGCCGCTGCAACTGGGTTGGGCGGATCGGTTGATACTTACGGGTGACGGCTCTGTTCAGGAACCAGCAAGACCAACGCCTCGCGAGCGAGGCGGCTAAACAAAAGCCAGCGGCGATCCGGATGCCGGATCGCCGCTGATCATTTTGGTGACGGTTCACTGTAAGCCGAATTCTGTTGCTCTGGTCGAACGATGCCCGCCTTTCGGCTCGCTTCGCTCGCTCAAGGCAGGCGACCATTTCTCTAAGGATGCTGATTGCTCAACACCTCAAGCGACCTACCCGCGAGGACTTTGGCGCGTCGGACCGACGCTCCTCGCATATTTGGTCTTGCTGCCGGTGGGGTTTGCCATCGCCGCTGATGTCTCCACCAGCGCGGTGCGCTCTTACCGCACCTTTTCACCCTTACCGGGACAGCAGGCAGCGGGCAGTCGGCAGCAGGCAGTGAAATGCTGCCGGTTGTCCGCTGTCCGCTGCCTGCTGTCCAGGCGGTTTCCTTTCTGTTGCACTTTCCGTCGGATTACTCCGCCCTGGCGTTACCAGGCACCGTGCCCTGTGCAGTTCGGACTTTCCTCATTGACCGTTTGAACGATCAACGCGGTCGCCCGTGAACCGTCGGGGGTATCTTACCAGATTTTCTTTTTAGTACTCCGTCTAGAGTTTCGCCGTTACACGGCATAGCATGATCCAACTTACACGAAGGAGGATCGCATGAATCGATTTTCGTTGATTGTTCCGATGTTGCTGATCGTTGCTCTGTCTGGCTGCAAGTTGTTCGGCAATGAGGACGGAGATACTAAGACGGCCCAAGACATTGCGCTCGCGAAGGTGCAGCCTTCGAAAGCCGCTACCACTCAACCGACCAATCAGAATGTCGAAGGCACCGTGAAATTCGTCGCGATGGGTGAGGGCGTGCATGTGACAGCCGAAATTTCCGGGCTTTCACCGGGCAAGCATGGGTTTCATATTCATCAGAGCGGGGATCTCTCCGCGCCCGATCTCTCCAGCGCCGGTGGGCACTATAATCCCGCATCAGGCAAGCATGGCGACGCCCATGGCGACATGCGCCACGCCGGCGATCTGGGGAATCTCACCGCCGACAGCAACGGCAAGGCGACGTATGACCAGCACATCGCCGGGCTGAAACTGTCCGACATCATCGGCAAGAGCATCATCGTTCATGCGAAGGAAGATGACGTGAAGACCGATCCTTCCGGAAACTCAGGTGGACGCGTCGCGGGTGGGTTGATTGAAAAGGTCGAATGAAGTGAAGAACAAATGAAACGCCCAATGACCAAGACCCAATGACCAACAAATGTCCAAGCACTATTGACCAATTACTTAGGCATTAGTGCTTTGTTGGTCATTCGGGCTTGGACGTTGGTCATTGTCCAACCCCTCCCTACAATCCCCGCCGATGCAAACTTCGCGAGAACTCATTGTCGAGCCAATCGGCCTCGATGTCGACAAATTACCCAAGCCGTTGAATTTTCCGGAAGTATTCGGCAACGATCATCCCGTTGAAATGGAGATCGGCAGCGGCAAGGGGACGTTCATCACTGACCAGGCCCGCGCCCGACCAGACGTGAATTTTTTTGGGATTGAATGGGCCAACTTTTTCTACAAATATGCCGCCGATCGCCTGCGTCGCCATAATTGCCTGAACGCGCGGATGGTGCGAGCAGATGCCGGATTCTTTGTCGTGGAATTCGTGCAGGATGCATCTCTGTCGGTCCTGCACATTTACTTTCCCGACCCGTGGCCGAAAAAGCGGCACAACAAACGGCGTCTTATCCAGCCACCGTTCCTGAAGCAGGTTGAACGTATCCTCAAGCCCGGCGGGCGACTGCAGGTGGTGACCGACCATCTCGACTATTTCGAACAGATTGATGCAGTGGTCCGCGGATCAAACCTTCAGGTCATCGACTACAACCGTCCGGGTTCCGCCAATGACGGGGAATATGTCGGGACTAATTTCGAGCGGAAATACGCGCGCGAAGGACGGCCATTCAATGCAATCGCGGCGATGATAAAGTGACGAGAGATGAGAGATGGGTACGTGCTCATGTCTCATCAACACTCATTTCCGCTTCGATAGCTGATGTCCCTGCACTTCATGTTGGCGCCTCACATTGAAGAGTTCTTTATACGCAGTTCCGCAACTGCGTTCCTGGCTTCCCACTGAAACTCAAACTCGGGAAAGATGCAAAAATTTCTTGGAAATCTTGATCAACACCAAACGGATGGATTCATCCGGTATCATCTCCGGACAAGTGGAACAACGATTGCAAAAGGCGGTTGACGCGGTTCCCGCAGGCCACTGGGCGGTTGGCGTGAGCGGCGGGGCGGATAGCACGGCGCTGCTCCGCCTGCTGGTCACGCGGGACGATCTGCAACTCACCGTCGCGCACCTGAATCATCAAACACGCGGCGAAGCATCCGATGGCGACGAGAAGTTCGTTCGTGTTCTCGCCGCCTCACTGCAGATTCCATTTGTAGCAGAGAAGTTGTCTGCACTCGGTGATGAACTTCAGAATGCACCTGCGAATCCATCCGCGAAATATCGGCAAGCTCGATTCCTGTTTTTCTCGCGGGTCATCGAGCAGCACGGGTGTCGGGGCGTGCTGTTGGCGCACCATGCCGGCGATGTCGATGAAACGGTTTTCCAGAGGCTCATGCGAGGCTCGGGATACACGGGACTGACAGGAATCGCTGCAGAGTTGACGGTTCAGAATGTGCTTGTGCTTCGACCGCTGCTGAGAATTGAACCGATCCTCCTTCGAGACTATCTACGGTCCATCTCGCAGACATGGCGAACGGACGCGAGTAACGACTCGAACGAGTACGGGCGAAACCGTGTCCGCAGCCTGCTCGCGTGTCATCCGTCATTGCGGTCCGCACTGGACGAAGTTCGTCGATCCTGTCTCGAACTACATCAATGGGTCCAGGGCGTATCGCCCTGTTTCCCCCAACGGTTTGCCGCGAAACAGCTGGCAAGTCTTCCATCCCTCTTCTCCCGCGAAGCGGCGAAGCGATGGCTGATCGGCATCGGATGCCCTGCCGATTTGATGGAGCCCCCGGTGATTGAGCGGTTGATCCAGATGGCGAGTGACGCCTGCACGCCTTCGCGACAGGTCTTTCCCGGGAAAATTGTGGTGGTTCGAAAGTCAGGCTGGATCGACTCCTAACCTATGGACCTTGGAACTGTTCACGGGCGTCGTAAAAAGACTTCGTGATACGCTAATACTTGGGAGAAAGCGGAAAAATCCATAAATTATTGATTTTCTTCACTTTTGGGGGCTTTCAATGCCATCTCTAAAAGATTTTGTACTTGATAAAAGGACATAGCTATCCGATAATACTTCGGTCTACTCAATAAGGAGTTCGCTATGCCCGCAATCGTAGAAGCTGAGAAATGTGAAGGCTGTGGTGATTGTGTCCCGGCTTGCCCGCAAAACTGCATTGACATGACCGACGGCAAGGCCGTCACCCGTGTCGACGAGTGCATCGACTGCAACGCCTGCGCGGATGCCTGCACGAAGGGTGCCATCAAGATGGAATAGCCTTCAAAAAGCTCCCAATCGAAACGACAAGGGTGGACTGATCTCCAGTCCACCCTCGTCGTTTTCTAATGAACGATTTGGGATCGGACAATGTCTTGGCGGCAACACCGTGAGTAGGATCGCGTAGCGCGTCGGAAAACGGCGGGCGGGCCCGCCCGCTAAACGATGGTGGTTAATGAGTTGGTCTAAAGGGCTATTTCTTTTGGCGATCCTTGGCTTCCTGGAGCTTTAGATCCAGATTGATTGGCCAAACGCTCTGGGGAAGCTGCTTGATCTTTTCATAGAGTTCTACCGCCTGGACATAGTCACCGCGCGACTCGGCGTCGAGTGCCTGTCCCCACCATTGTCTTGATTGATCCGCCGGATCGGTCATGGGTTGCACCATCACGGGTTGCGGCGTCGGCGGGGTGACCGGTGGATTTTCCGGCGGAGTCGCGTTCTGCGGCTCAAACGGCGTGACCGCCTGCGGTTGTTCCTGAGTTGCGGGGCTCGCGCTGGTGTCAATCACTGGCTGATTCGTCTGAAGATCTTTGAGCAGATTCGGTTTCTCGGGAGCATTTAAGCTATCCCACTTCAAGTGCGCCCACCCGCTGACCTGGCTCCATTGAGAGGTTGCCTGGGCGCGGTATTCCGGTTTGAAATACATCAACGCTGCCACGCCGCCCGCTGCCAGCACCAGGAGCAGTGAGAGTATCTTACCGACACTTCGGGGCTTTTTCGGCGCTGCGGGATCGCGTGCCACGGTGTTTGCAGTCGGTTTGAAGTCAAGCTGGAACGCCGCCGCCAGTTCGCGAGCGCTGAGAATGCCGGCATCCGGTTTCCAGTCGCGGGGCAGTTCATCTTCACGAACGGCGATCTGGCTTTTCGCGGTCGGTTCAGAAGCGTCGTCCGCAGCGCGGATCTCGCGCTGAACCGCCGGTGGACGCGGGGCGGATTCACGCGTTTCAAGCAGGGCATCGGGATTGATCGGCGGCTCCTGGAGACGATCACAGTGCGGGCATTGATTTGCGGTCTTTTCGATCTCCTGCCCACACGAATAGCAAAGCCCGAATTCACGGCTAAGCCCCTTAACGTGAGCGGCGAATCGCCAGAGCTGATGGGTGGTGGGTCCGCGAACGATCGATCGCGGCGTCACCTGTCCGCGGTTGATGAGTGAAAGCATCGTGGACCACTTCATCCCCGGCGCCGACGGATTGCGCGATTGCAGCACATACCACGGTCCGATCCGCGCCTTGGTGGCGGCGCGGGTGGCGGGGCTGTCCTCCATCGTGCAGCGCGGGCAGGGCGCGGTCGATTTTTCATTCACCGACCCGCAATAGGGGCAGACGATCTTTCCCATACTCGCCCTTGAGGCGGGGGCAGCAGATCCTTCGCTGACAACTGAATCGGTCGCACGCGTCATGGAATCATCCCAGAGTTCTTTAGTCTGATCCGGCATAATCCTCGCCACTCCAGTTATGAACTCATCGGCCGAGCTCTTAAACGGCGAGCCTGCTTCCTATTCCAGACACTGTACTCTAACAAAAGTCGGTTTCAATGAACGTCCTCCCTAAGGACGCCGCCGGCGGGCGTGGCTCAACTGACTTTCCTCGCCGGTAGGTTAGCACGATTAGCAGGCATACGGCCAAAATTTCACTGTGTTTGACGCCTGCCGAAGATTTCACGCATTACAAAGCCACGACAGGCTCTATTTTATCAGGTCCTGGAGATAGCGTCGCCTGCTTACGCTCTCTTTGCCCGCATCTCCCATGCCTCCGCCAGAAGGTTGGCAAGGAGAATCAGACCAGCGCCCACCATTGCCTTGGGGCTTAGTTTTTCGTTGATGAGGAAGTACGCAAAGGTTGATGCGAAAATGGGTTCTGTAAGATAAATCA
>Ga0105047_10020573_pt1 | contig 10132 bp, 5 predicted proteins | sample MAT04_FD_78384 | JGI IMG/M metagenome (GOLD analysis project Ga0105047, IMG submission 78384) | Freshwater microbial communities from Lake Fryxell liftoff mats and glacier meltwater in Antarctica - MAT-04 (megahit assembly) | ecosystem: Environmental > Aquatic > Freshwater > Ice > Liftoff... | reverse complement strand
TCGCTGGTAACCACCCGAGTTCTCATCCTCCTTGTGGTTTCAAAGGTGGCGTAGACGAGCCAGTCACGGCGGGGCCATTCCGAGGCCTTGTCGATGTCCACGTTGCGGACTTCGACGCCGTGCTCCTCTGCGTCGCGGACTCGATCTGCTTGAAGCAGGCCTCGGCGAACTCGCGCTGGTAGCCGTTGCCCAGCATGCCGTCGATGAAGTCGGTCTTGAACTTGCCGACACCCCGCCGGTGCGCTTGAAGGTCGCCATGGAGCGGCGGAGCTGGTCGGCGGCCGGGCGAGAAGCCGGCGCCGACGATGGCGATCTTGATCGCCTGTTCCTGGAACAGCGGCACGCCGTAGGTCTTCAGCCGCTTTACAAGTTGGATGGTGGGTGGACCGCAGGACGCGGGCCGCCCATCGCCAGGGAGGCCAGCCGGCCAGCCGCGGTTGCAATATATTGTTGCAGCATAAACAATGCTGGGACGCACAAGATGATCAGGACCGTTCCGAATAGAACACCGTAGCCAATCGATACCGCTAGCGGGATCAGGAACTGCGCTTGCAGCGACGTCTCCATAGTCAAAGGATAGACGCCAAGAAAAGTAGTTGCCGACGTGAGGAAAATCGGACGAAAGCGCTCCTTGGTGCCACGAATTACCGCGTCGCGAACGGGAACGCCATTTCGGATATGTTCATTGTAGACATCGACCATAACCAGACTGTTATTGATCACCACCCCTGCCAGTCCGATGATGCCGAATACTGACAGGATCGTCAGCGGGATGCCGATTATGTAGTGCCCCGCGACCGCACCGACCAAACCCAGCGGGATGGCGAACATGACGACGATGGGTTGAATGTATGAGCGAAACACCAGCGCCAGCAGGGCATAGATCACGAACAGGGCAATGCCCAATGCCGTGCCGAGCGCTGATTGTGCGTCGCCTTGCTCCCGCTGTTCGCCGCCAAGCGTTACGATCAGGCCAGGATGCCGGGCCTCCAGCGCAGGCAGGATGTCGGCCGTAATGATGGCGTTGACCTGGCCCGACGTCGCAATGCCGGTATCGAGATCACTGGTGACGGTCGTGATCTGTCGACCGTCGCGGCGCAGGATCTGCGTCGGCGCAATGGCCTCTTCGATCTCCGCCACTGCGACGAGAGGAATGAGATCGCCGGCGGCAGTCGCGATCTGCATATCCAGCAGATCCGAGAGGCTGTTGCGCTCATCCTTTGGAAAGCGCAGCACAACAGCGACATTGTCTGCGCCGCGTTGAACCGTTGTAGCCTCGATGCCGAAGAAGCCGGCGCGGCTCTGCGCGGCGAGATCCTGCAAAGTCAGTCCGTAGAGCCGTGCTTCTTGCTTCAGGACCAGCTTGTATTCCAGACGCCCCGCTGAATTGTCGTCGCGGAGGCCGAAAATGCCCGGAATTTCAGCCAGGCTTTCACGCAGCCCAGCCACTATCGGAGCGATATCCTGGCCATCGGGAAGTGACAGTTCGACAGCGATTGGATCTCCCGCGTTGATCAGGTCGGAAGAGACAGTAAGTTGGTTCACTGCCGCGATGTTGCCGATGGCACGGCGCCAAGCGGTTTCAAACGCGCTGCTGGGCCAGTCCCGTTGTTCCGGATCTGTCAGTCGCACAACGACATTGGCAAGCGTTGCGCCACTTGCCGCCGAACCGCCTGCAGGGCCACCGCCGCCAGTGCCCTGCCCCACTACGACATTGACCCCGACGATGACCGGTGGCGAACCAGCGGGCAAACTGGCCTGGACCTCGTTGCCGGCCGCCACAGCGGCGAGCCGAACGGTTTCGGTAACGGCTTGGGTCAGCGCGAACGTTGTGCCGTCCGACATTTCAATACTCGCCGTCACCCTGTCGGACGCGATCGAGGGGAAGAACTCGAACCGGACATAGCCAAAGGCCAATACACCGATGGACAGCACAATCAGTGAGAACGCCGCTGCAAGCGGCAGGACGAACGCAAAACCTCGGGTCGTTGCCCGCAGGACAGCGTCAAGCGGGACACGGATGAACCACTGCATGCCGATGTCGACGATTCCTCGCACCAGATTTACCGCCCGAAGGACCAGGTTTGGCCGGTCTTCCGAAGAGAAGTCGTGCTTTGACAGACTGCGCGGCAGCATGAGAAGTGCCTGAAACATCGACAGCGTCAGAACAATGATGACGATAGTCGGAATGTCGCCCAAGAACTTGCCGAGCGTGCCCGGCAGTTGCAGCAGCGGCCAGAATGCCACCAGCGTGGTCAGCGTCGAAAAGATGACTGGCACGGCAACCCGTTGCGCGCCCTTTACTGCGGCCTCCAGGGGCGACATGCGTTCGCGACCGTTGGTATAGACCTGCTCGCTGACGACGATGGCATTGTCGACCACGATGCCCACCGCCAGGATGAAGCCGAACAACGATATCTGGTTGATCGACACGTCCAGCAACCCCATGACAATGAAGGTCGCCGCAAAGGAAATCCCGATCCCGATTGCCGACCATATCGCCAAGCGCAGATCCAGAAACAGCGCGAGGCAAAGCACCACCAGAGCCAGACCGAGGACCGCGTTCTCGAGCAGAAGATCCAGTCGGCTCTGCAGCGATTCCGCCTCATTCTGCCAGACTGTCACTTCGATACCTGCGGGCAGGCCTGGAAGGAATTCGGCATCGAGATACGCCAGGGCCTGTCCCACAACGCCCAGAACCTGCTCGTCGCCGACGCGGAACACGTCGACCGAAACAGCGGGTTTTCCGTTGAAGGTTGCTGCGAGGTCAGTGTCCTCGAAACCATCGACCACGGTGGCTATGTCGCGCAGCAGCACCTTCCCGCCAGCGGTCCCGGCGCGGATAACGATGTTCTCGAAATCCGCCTTCGTAAGATTGCGACCCGCGGTCCTGATCGGTATCGAGATCGTCTCAGTCTCGATCGCCCCGCCCGGCAGTTCGAGCGAGTTCTGACCGATGATGCGCGCCACCTCGTCAAGCGTCAGTCCGAAAGCGCGCAGAGTGTCGCGGTCGATCTCGATACTGATCTCGTAGTCTCGCGCCTTGCTGACCTCGGCAAACGAAATCCCGTCCAGCAGTTGCAACTCATTGCGCAGGCGTTCGGCTGTTACCTTCAGAATCTGCTCGGAGACATCGCCGTGGATCACGATTTCCATGACACGGGCGGAATTGTTGCCAATCAGGATTATCGGGTCGCTGGCGTCCTCGGGAAACACCGTGATCCGCTCGACAGCCGTCTTGACCTCGTCGAGCTTTTCCTGGCGGTCGCCACCGGCGATGAAACTGACAGCAATGCCGCCCCGGCCTTCGGAGATGGTGGCGGTAACGCTGTCGATCCCTTCGATGCCGCTGAGCTGATCCTCAATCGGCCGCACGATGCTCTCCTGGATCTCTGCAGCGGAGGCTCCGGGATAGGCGACGGAGATACTGACCACATCCAGCGTGAACTCTGGAAACGTCTTCTGGGGCAGTTGTAGCGCGGTCAGCACTCCGATGCTGACGAGCAGTAGCGCTGTAAGATTCACGGCGAGTGGATGCTCGGCCAGCCACCGGATGATGCTGTTCACTGGCGCTGCTCCGTCTTGGTGTCAGGTGGCAGGGCAGCGAGGTCGCGCAGGCTCATCCCCTCGATCGGGCTTGCGAGCGCTGTCAAGATCAGACGCGCGCCATCCGGCAAGGCGTCGATGCGGACATAGGAGGTCTCACCATCGACATGCGTCAGTTCGGCGGGAAGGATTGCAAGGGCCGCCCGATCGTTCAGCACCCAGACTGAACCGCCGTTCCGGAGTGCGGTCGAGGGAATGGCATACGTCGCCGTGGGCTGGTCGCCGCTTACGACAACCCTGGCAAACGCGTTGATAAGCGCCGGAGGTGCCCCGGAGGCCAGATCTGCCATCCGATCCGTGCGGCCGGCTGCAACGTCTGTAACTTCGACCGTGATGGTCAGAGTTCTCGTTTCAGGGTCGACTTCGGGTGCAACTCGCGTGACCCGTGCATCCCAAAGTATGTCGCGCCCGGCAAAGCGGATAGTGACGATGGCCGGCACCTCGACCCCCGCGAAAAGCCCGGGGATCAGGGCGGCATCGGCTTCGCGGACTGCGATATCCACATCCAGCTGACCGTTCGTATAGATTTGGGCAATAGACTGGCCCGCAGCGACGACGCTGCCGACTTCGGCCAGCTTGGTCAGCACCGACCCGGCGAATGGCGCGCGCACGGTTCTGCTGTCCAGCGCGATCTGCCCTACAACAAGAGCGGCTCGAAACCCTTCCAGATTGGCAACCAGTTCAGCATTCTGCGCCGTCAGCTGATCCAGCGCTCCCTGGCTGGCAGAGCCAGTTTCGCGCAAACTCTTTGTCCGCTCGAGTTGGGTCCGGTTCAGATCGAGCCGGGCTTCCGTTGCAGCTATACTCGACGCTATCTGATCAAGGCTGGCGAGTTCATTGCTCTCATCAAGCCTGACCAAGACATCGCCGGCCGCAAATTGCCCCTGGCTGTCGATGAGCGCAGGGTGAAGCTCCACGATACGGCCGCCCCCGGTCGCAGAAAGTGCAACGCTCCGGTAGGGCTTCACGAAGCCGTCGCCCCGAACGGGCAACGGCCCAGCGATAAGCACAAGATCAGTCGTTTCAACCAGAGCAATAGGCCGCTCGACCGGCGCGGGCTGAACTACAGGCCGACGATCCCCCAATAGTTGGAAACCTTGAAATCCGCCATAGACTACAGCACCGGCGATCGCGATCCAGACCAGCTCGCGGAATACGCGCCCGATTATGCCCACTGCTTTGCGCATTCTGTTTCCTGAAGCGTCAGGTAATCCCTGAAGATTTTCGATCGTGGTCCACCAAAATTGTTTCAGGCTATCCCGAGCGCGCGCCAGGGAAAGTTTAGGGCGCAACACAAATTCATTCGGCAGTCGCTTCAGCCGCTGGCCATGATTGTGGTTGTCGTGCTGCCTTCACCATGCCCCCTGTACCCCTCGGCGCCGCAACGAGATGTCTTTGCTGAGTACGCGTAGATACGGACAGCTGGCGGGGGGAGTTTCACGCGCGACGCAATACGCTCAGGAGATTCACTCTGCGATGGGACCAGGGCTCACACACAGAGGCGGGCGAGAAGCTGCACGCTGATTGGGCCACCGGGCGTTGAGGCAACGATGGAAGCAATGGCGGTCGCAAGCACTACGCCGAGAACGCCGTATTTGTCGCGATGATGGACGGGCGGCCTGCAATGGTTCGGGGATTGTTGTAGCCGCGTACGAGGGGTGGTGCACCTCCGTGGTCTCAGGATTTGCCGGCACTGCTCCAGTCGAGGTTGGCGGGGGTCATGCTGAGGGCGGAGCGGATGTCGCGTTCGGTGTCTTCGAGGTGGGCGCGCATGGCGGCGCCCGCTGCCTTGGGGGTGCCGGCGCGGATGGCGGCGAGGATGGCCTCGTGTGCCGCGATGGTGTCGGCGACCGAATAGCCGCGGGCGTCATGGCCGCGGCGGCTGAGGGCGAAACTCTTCTTCAGCGGCTCGGCCATCGCTTCGAACAGGCTCGAGATCAGCCGGTTGCCGCTCGAGAGCGCAATCGCCTCGTGGAAGCCGACATCGTGCTGGTGGAAACGCTGCTCGGATTCCTCGGGGTCAAAGCCCGAACGGCCATCCTCGACGGCGGCGCGCATACCGTCCATTTCGGCTTCCAACGCCGCAATGCCGGCACGGTTGGCGCGCTTGGCCGCCAGCGTCGCCGACTGGACCTCGAGCGTCAGCCGCAGTTCGACGAGGTCGAACAGGCCCTTGGGATCATGGCGGATCAGCGTCGTCATGTAGTCGGCAAACGCGATGCCGCTGGGCTGGATGATGATGGCGCGACGGCCGCGCCCGAGGTCCAGCAGGCCGCGACCGGCAACCATCTTGACCGCCTCGCGAATTGTCAGCCGGTTCACCCCGAAGCGGGTGGCAAGCTCTCCCTCGCTCGGCAGGTTCATGCCCGGCTGCAGTTCGTGCAGCACCATCTGCGCCAGGGCTTCCGCAATGCTCGACGCCGCGGTCGTACCGGGTCCGCCCGGGCGATCTGAAGCTGTCTGAAGCGTCATCATGTTCCCCCTAAGATATCTGATAACTTCTAGAGCCTAGACGGTTTGCCGACCCAACGGAATTGGACATTGGGCTTGCAAACGGCCGGTAATATATAAGGCCATGTTGACTTCTGCAGTCGCGGCGCTGCTGCTCGCGAAGACGCGATCTGGCCCTGCTTTACAAAAATATCTGACTACTCTAATTCTCCGGCCGTGCGGCTACCGCACATAACAGGCTGCAAAAGCCGGCGTCGGGAGGCGATTGGACCATATCGATGTGACGCGGGACGCGATCGTCCGGCGACAGCGGTTAACCCCGCGGGACTCGAAGCCAGCACGTTAGCGCAACGGACTTCTCGCATCGACATTTTCGGCATCGCACCCCGGCTGACACAGCCAACACATTCGTTCCGGGAGGACGCTCGTGAAACTACTGAAACTCATCGCTGCGACTGCCGTCGTCGGCGCCATGGCGCTGTCGACTGCCGCCGTCTACGCGCAGGACAAGGGCCTGATCGGCGTGCTGATGCCGACCAAGACCTCGCAGCGCTGGATCAATGACGGCGATGCCGTCAAGGCCCAGCTCGAGGCCAAGGGCTACACCGTCGACCTGCAGTATGCGCAGGACGATATCGCCACCCAGCTCAGCCAGCTCGAGAACGTGATCACCAAGGCCCCCTCGGCCCTGATCATCGCCTCGATCGACGGCACGACGCTGGCCGACGCCCTGCAGAAGGCCGCCGATGCCGGTATCGTCGTGGTCGGCTATGACCGCCTGATCAAAGGCACGGCCAATATCGACTACTACACGACCTTCGACAATTTCGGCGTCGGCGTGATCCAGGCCAATTCCCTGCTCAAGGGCCTCGGCTATCCGGAAAACAAGGGCCCGTTCAACGTCGAGCTGTTCGGCGGCTCGCCGGACGACAACAACGCCTTCTTCTTCTACAACGGCGCGCTCTCGATCCTGCAGCCGCTTATCGACGACAAGACCCTGGTGATCAAGTCCGGCCAGATGGGCATGGAAAAGGTCGGCACCCTGCGCTGGCTCGCCGCCACCGCCCAGGCCCGCATGGACAACCTGCTGTCGGCCTACTACGCCGACGGCACCCGCGTCGACGGCGTGCTCTCGCCCTATGATGGCCTGAGCCGCGGTATCATCGAGTCGCTCCGCGCCGTCGGCTACGGCACTGCCGACCAGCCGTGGCCGGTCGTCACCGGCCAGGACGCCGAGACCGCTTCGGTCAAGGCGATCATTGCCGGCGAGCAGTACTCGACCGTGTTCAAGGACACCCGCGACCTCGCCAAGGCGACCGTCGAACTCGTCGACACCGTGCTGTCGGGCGGCACGCCGGAAGGCCTCGACACCACCACGTACAACAATGACGTCAAGGTCGTTCCTTCGATCCTGCTGACGCCCTACGACGTGGACAAGTCGAACTACCAGGCCCTCGTTGTCGACTCGGGCTACATCAAGGCCGACGACCTCAAGTAAGGTCACGCCAATCGATCCGGGGTCCCGCCGCAAGCGGGGCCCTTTTCGTTATCCGGCCATGCCGGTATTGTCAGAACCACCCGTCCCAGGAAGCTGTACGCGAATGGCCTCGCCGATATTGGAGATGCGCGACATCACCAAGACGTTCCCTGGCGTCAAGGCGCTGTCGAACGTCACTCTGAGCGTCGAGGAGGGCGAGATACACGCCATCGTCGGCGAGAATGGCGCCGGCAAGTCGACGCTGATGAAGGTGCTGTCGGGCGTTTATCCGTCTGGAACCTACGACGGCAAGATCATCTATCGGGGCAAGGAGTGCCACTTCAAAGGCATCCACGACAGCGAGCAGGTGGGTATCGTCATCATCCACCAGGAACTGGCGCTGGTTCCGATGCTGTCGATCAACGAAAACATCTTCCTCGGCAACGAACACGCCAAGGCCGGCGTCATCGACTGGGACGCCAACGAAGCGCGCACCGCGGCGCTGCTCAAGAAGGTCGGCCTCAGCGAAGACCCCAAGACCCTCATCACCAATATCGGCGTCGGCAAGCAGCAGCTGGTCGAAATCGCCAAGGCGCTGAGCAAGGAAGTGAAACTCCTGATCCTCGACGAGCCCACCGCGTCGCTCTCGGAGAAGGACAGCCAGGCGCTGCTCGACCTGCTGCTCGAGTTCAAGCGGCAGGGCATCACCTCGATCCTCATTTCGCACAAACTCAACGAGATCAGCCGAGTCGCCGACCATGTCACGGTCATCCGCGACGGCCAGACGATCGAGACCATTGCGCGCAGCGAACTCACCGAGGACCGGATCATCACCTCGATGGTGGGCCGGTCGCTCGAAGACCGTTATCCGCCGCGCGCCCCGAAGATCGGCGAGGTGGTGTTCGAGGTGAAGAACTGGAACGTATTCCATCCGCTCCATGCCGACCGGCAGGTGATCAAGAATATCAGCCTCAACGTCCGCAAGGGCGAAGTCGTCGGCATCGCCGGACTGATGGGCGCCGGCCGGACCGAGTTCGCCATGAGCCTGTTCGGGCGGTCTTACGGGCGCAAGATCAGCGGCGAGGCCTTCCTGCACGGCAAGAAGCTCGACCTGTCCAATGTCGGGAAGGCCGTCGAGCAGGGCATCGCCTACGTGACCGAGGACCGAAAGACCTATGGTCTCAACCTCATCGACCAGATCAAGCACAACATCACCATCGCCAACCTGGATGGGGTGTCGCGGCACGCGGTGATCGACGACCTGCGCGAGCTCGATGTCGCCAACGACTACCGGGCGCAGACCAATATCCGTTCACCCAGCGTCTACCAGAAGGTCGGCAACCTGTCGGGCGGCAACCAGCAGAAGGTTGTGCTGTCCAAGTGGCTGTTCGCCAACCCCGAAGTGCTGATCCTCGATGAGCCGACGCGCGGCATCGACGTGGGCGCCAAGTACGAAATCTACACCATCATCGGGCGGCTCGCCGCCGAGGGCAAAGCCATCATCGTCATCTCGTCAGAGATGCCGGAACTGCTTGGCATCACCGACCGCATCTACGTGATGAACGAGGGGCAGTTCGTCGGCGAGATGGCGGCAGCCGACGCCACCCAGGAAAAAATCATGCGCGCCATCGTGCGCGGAGAGCAGAGAGCATCATGACCACGGAAACCTCCCCGGCCCCGCAGACCGGTGTCGCCGAGACCGCGACGCCGGCCCCGCGCTTCGCCCTGTCCTCGCTCACCACCAACCTGCGCGACTACGGGCTGGTACTGGCGCTCATCCTCATCATGGTGTTCTTCCAGTTCACCACCAACGGCACCATGTTCAAGCCGCTGAACCTGTCCAATCTGGTGCAGCAGAACAGCTTCATCATCGTGATGGCGCTCGGCATGCTGCTGGTGATCGTCGCCGGCCATATCGATCTCAGCGTCGGGTCGGTGGCCGGGTTCTCGGGTGCGCTGGCCGCCATGATGATGGTGATCTGGCCGCTCGGCTTTGCCAGCAACCCGCTCGTCGCCTCGATCATCTGCCTCGTCATCGGCGCCGGCATCGGCGCGGCGCAGGGTTATTGGATCGCCTATCACCGCATCCCCAGTTTCATCGTGACGCTGGCCGGCATGCTGGTGTTCCGCGGTCTCTGCCAGGCCCTGCTCGGTGGCGGTTCGTCCGTCGGTCCCCTGCCCGATGCGTTCAAGCAGCTGAGCTCGGGCTTCATTCCCGACCTCATCGGCACGCTCACCCTGATCCCGCCGACGGTGAACGCCGCCGGCAAGACCATAATCGGCAGCGGCCTGGTGTTGCACATGACGACGCTGGTCATCGGCCTCATCGGAGTCGTCGCCTATATCTGGTTCGGCCTCAGCTCCCGCCGGACCCGCGAGCGTCGCGGCTACAATGCCGAGCCGTTCGCGCTGTTCGCCGCCAAGACGCTGGTGATCGCCGCGCTGGTGCTGTTCCTCGTGTTCCAGTTCGCCAGCTACAAGGGCCTGCCCGTGGTGCTGCTGGTGATGAGCGTGCTGATCGGCCTGTTTATCTTCGTAACCCGGATGACCACCATCGGCCGTCGCGTCTATGCGATGGGCGGCAACATCAAGGCGGCG
>Ga0105047_10020571_pt1 | contig 10132 bp, 8 predicted proteins | sample MAT04_FD_78384 | JGI IMG/M metagenome (GOLD analysis project Ga0105047, IMG submission 78384) | Freshwater microbial communities from Lake Fryxell liftoff mats and glacier meltwater in Antarctica - MAT-04 (megahit assembly) | ecosystem: Environmental > Aquatic > Freshwater > Ice > Liftoff... | reverse complement strand
TATACAGTGTTAACTTGCCAGCGGTGTCATCGGTGGTGAAACGATAGGTGTGGAACGCATTGTCGTTGACAACGGGATAATCGCCGGCGCCAATTACCGTGATATAGTTCGTTCCAATCAAAATGTTGTAATTGTAAATGCCAGTATCGATATTGAGGTTATTGGCCCAGTCAATGTCCGGATTAGACACCACGTCCAGCTTGACCTCCACCGTGCTGCCGGCGGCGGTGGGATTCCAGGCGCTGCCGGTACCGCCACCAATCTGAAATTCAAGATAATCCGGTATCGTATTAGTGGTGATCGTGAGAACACCACCCGAAACCGAAGCAGATGAGCCAGCCGTTTCGTTTGCCCTCACCCAGAAGGGGTTGGTTGCGACATTGTCGGGTAACAGATCGCCCTCATAAGCATAATCGAACGGCGCAGGCGCCGCTTGGGATACGCCCGTTACGCCCAGAATCGCCGCTGCGAGAATCAGAGTCCTTCTATTCATAGCCTCTCCTCTCCGGGGTGTCCCCGGTCATGCGCCGCCACCTGAACGGCGGCGGCATCTTTTTAAACCGAACTGTCCATTAGCGACGAAACCGGCGAAGCATCGCAACGGCACTTAAACCTGCCAGCGAGATCATTGTCGGCTCGGGTACGACTGGCGCAAACGCGCCCTCGTTAGTCCATTGGATGTAGTCCCATTGGATATCGCCGTTGGCAGCACTGTGACCGTCGCCAAATGCCAGACGGTTTCTGCCGCCAGATGAGCTTCCATTCCACGAATAAGCAGGCGTTGTGCCATCGTCCACATAGAGTTGAAGCGGCCCGACGTTCTCATCGGCGAGTGTAAACCGATACGTATGAAAGTCGTCCTCTGCGTGGACACCAACTGAGTTCAGATCAAGCTCGCCGCCGCCTCGCAATTCGGTAAACCACCGGTTGCCGAGAAGCAGAAAAAACCACCTGCCGTCTACCCCGCCTGATCCTGGTGTGATGATCTCAAGTGTGCCCGCATAGCCGTTTGAACCGTGGTTGGTCTTAAATCGAGCCTCAACCGTCGTTCCCGCGCCGGTGGGATTCCAGGCCCCCGGGCCGGACTGGTAGTATTCTATATTGTCAGCCAAGTCTGTCGTGGCGGTGGTGAGAATGCCGCCCGACACTGAAGCCGACGCCCCGGCTGTTGTATTCACCTCCGCCCATGCCGGCGTCGAGGCAGGCGGCAAGGCATTGCCGTCGTATTCATAGCTAAACGGCGCCGGTGCCGCATACGCCGCCGAACCGAGCATGGCGACCGCCGCAGCGGTCAGCATCATTGAATTGAACTTTCGCATTTTCTACCAGCCTTTCCGGGATGAAATCCCGCGTGGCGAAGTGACCTTCGCCTTGAGATGTGTGTTGGAGGCCTACTGCCCCCAGATAAAATCTTTGTTCTGGGCCCAGTCGCGAATAGTAACGCGTTTCGCAGAGCCGTCGATAAAGCTAAAGACCGCTGCCTTGTTGTGGCGGGGGTCGACGTGGTTATAAGGTGATGGACGCGGCGAGGTTGCATAGACGCCAGAGTTGCTGTCTTTCACTCCGTCACCGTCGGCATCGAGATTCAACGGCCAGGTATTCGGACTGTAAATTGCAACATCGCCAATTCCGGTCCAATGCATGCAATCTGTGGTAAGAAATGTACCGCCCTTGACCTGCGTTAGTTTTTTGGAACCTGTAAACTGCGGAGTCTTAAAGCCGTTAGCGTAATAGGTAATGACGGCTTTCTGATTGGAGTACCCATAGTTCACGCCGTATGAACCGAAGCGCGCCAGCGCTGGGTCCACCTCACTGGGGCAACGCAGGAAGGTGATGCCTATTTGGCTGTTAGTTTTGCTGACATATTTTGACGTGATATCCCACCAGTGCATTCCTGCCACGTCTGAATTGAAACCCGGGTTGATATATCCATACGGCGGCAAAGTTCCCCGGTTCTCGTTGGCATACATGATGAACGTCGTCGCCAGTTGCCGCTGATTGCTGAGACACGCGGCGATGCGGGCTTGCTCGCGGGCTTTGCCAAGCGTTGGCAACAGAATCGCGATCAGCACTGCGATGATGCCGATCACCACCAGCAACTCAACCAACGTAAAGCCGCTTTTGCACGCCGGAACGGCAGAATGCTGCGCGAAGGAAGGACTGGTGTGAACTCGCGTTGACTTATTATTCGCAATCATCAATCACTCCTCGCAAGGCCCCGAGTCATCGGGAATAACATTCGAATACGAAACTTCAAGCTCCGTGATCAAAGGACGAAACGGCTGCAAATTCTGCAATCGGGCTTTCGGAAACCGCTGCCTTCACCAGCGCGGCATCACGGGCGGCGCTGCCAAGGCTTCGCGGATAGGTGCCGCAGGATTCGCGGATAATCATTCGCGCCTTCAGTCGCAGGCGTTGCGACGGGCGGATGGGGTTGCGCATCTGGTTCACCAGAGCGCCAGCTGCCAACCGAGTAATTTCTTCACGCGGAATTGCCATCGTCGTGAGCGGGATTTCAGCAATCTCGCCGCTTCGATCGTTGGCAAATCCAACCACCGCGGCATCTTTCGGAACCGACCACCCCGCCGCCTGTAATAAATCGATCGCGCGGAGGGCAATTTCATCCCACCACGCCACGATGCCCAGGCGCGGACGCAGCGACTGCAACTGCGATGAAAGCTCCTGCCGAAGGCACTCACCCAGTTGTAACGGTGTTTCCCGGTTAGGCAGCTTAATGACGCGATGTGGCAGATTCCCCCACTTCGCCGCCGCATGCCTGAAGCCGCGCTCGCGGAGAAGGTGCGTTGTCCACGCACGTTCGGAGTTAATGAACAGCAGTTGTTCGCATCCAAGGCGAATAAGATGCTCTGTTGCTTCGAAAGCGGCGAGTTCATCGTCAATGCCCGCGAAATTGCAGTCCAGATCTGGAAAATCGTGATCGAAAACGACGATCTTCATTCCCGCCTGCTCGGCGGCTTTCAGATGAGCAAAGCTGTTCGAGGGATGACACGAATAGAGCACCAGTCCCGGGACGCCTTCAGCGACGAGTCGCTGAACGATCTGCACTTCTTTTTCGGGTTCGCGATCGGCGACATAAAGCGTCGCGCCATAGCCTTCGGCTTGGAAAGCCTGCTGCAGACCGTCGAATTCCTCGGCGGTCGAACTGTCGCGCACACGACCTTGAAAAATGACGGCGACGTTCTTGTGCTTGCTGGCAGGGGTCTTCGTCTCATGTCGCACCACCACGGTGCCGCGACCTTGATAACGGCGGATGAGGCCTTCGGCTTCCAATCGGGCAAGTCCTTCACGGACGGCGCGAGAGCTGACGCTGTATTTCTTGGCGAGTTCGCGCTCGGGCAGGAGATAATTATCCGCCCGCAGCACCCCATTGCGAATCATCTGACGAAGGTCCGTCACCAATTCATCATGCACGCGAGGTTTCTGAGTCTGGGTTGTCATGAATTTTGATGACATGTCTGGCACGACCGTTCGATCACTTATGACAACTATTCAACCAGCAACGAGCAAAGAATGCAAGAAGAATATCGCGAGAACCGAGGATATTTTTCCCATCTTCAGCAAGGAAAAACGCATTTCGGGTGCTCGGAGCGGGCTATTTCCTGTGGGCCTGCAAAGTGCGCGCATTGTTGACATCAATACATCATTTAAACCCAAAGAATCTGGCTTTTATGAGCTGCCAGCGTCGTTCCGGCGAGCTCTGCATGGATAACGCTGCCAAGACCGCATATTACAATAATTTGCTCGTCACCTGCGGGAATGATCTCAGGCGCGTTCGGCGGGCGGATTGTTCTGCGCCATGCACCCAGTTTGGGGACACGGGGAACAGACTCAGGCATTCAGCAGTTTCTTCAGCGACTCGGGTATGTGAATGGCATTCGGATACTTCTTAGTGGCTCGTCGCAGGTTCAGCAGGTCGCAATCGATCGAGTGGACCTCCGGCAGTTCATGCGAAACGGGTTCGACTCCGCCCACATAGGTCTTGCCGCTCGGATGCTGATACAGGTCGATGCCGGCGATATGCACCGGCTTCTTCAGTGAGATCGCCAGCAGGGCAAGGAACACGCCGGTGGTCGGATAGGGTTTCCGTGGTTGGTGAACGTACAACCCTTCGCGGATGAGTTGTGGCAGAATCGGCACCGGGCGAGGAAGCCCGTGCGAAACGAAGTCAAGCATCGGCACACCAGGCAGATACATGTGCATCAACAGCGGGCGTTTTTCTGGATCGGTCTTCAGGAATCGCGCCGCCACCCCCGCGAGATCCTGCGAGCGATCACCAATCAGGACGGCTGCGGGCTCTCCGTCAAAAACATCGCGCGAGACATAGGTGGGATCGGTCACCAGCACCCATTTGCCCGGGAACGCTTTCGCGCGAGGCTCGGCGGCACTGGGACCGCGACCAAGGACGATCAGTTCATCCGCATCCGCGAACCACTCCTGCAGCACATCGCACGAATCGACCTTCTCATGCCCAAGAAGCGGAAGTTTCTCGTTGTCGCGCCAGCGATCCAGGAAGCCCCGGTTCCATCGCGGGTCTTTTCGAATATCAATCGGCAGGTCCAGCGGCTGATATGGCTTGGATTTGACGCGCATCTCGCCCCAGCATTGCCCGCAGTGATTATGCTCATGTACTGCCACTTCAACGCCCGCTTTCGCAAGCAGCGGCCCCATCCAGCCCATGCAATGATCGCAGTAATCCTCATCGGCGTTCAGATCGTTGTCGATCAGCAGACCTTTGCTTGGGCATTGGCGCATATCCCAGCGGAGCACATTTCTGGATTCGTCGAGCGTGAAGGTCCAGTCGCACTGTTCCTCCTCACCCGTCTTCACCCAGCATTTGTAGAGCCCGGCGAGACCTTCTTTTTCGCCTGCCTCAAGATAGTGGTGTTGTGAATCACCGCCTATCGCGCCTTCCCACAGTTGATGCACCGCTTCCTGACCGAAGCGCCTTCGGGCGTAGTGGAAGGTCCAGTCGTAATATCCGCAGAAATCCTGACAGCCGAGCATTATGGCACCGATCCTTTCACGCTGACTCGCGTGAAGCTTTGATGGCATGATCCCATGCCCCCTTCGCGGCGAAAGCTCAGGCCTGCCTCCTCCGCCATCGCCCCACAGACATTGTCACAGTGTTCGCAGAAATAGGGGACGATATCCCGGTTATGATCGCGCAGATGCTTGATCGCGGGACACACCTTGATATCCAGTTCGACTGACTCGTTGCCCAATACACTGACATCCACCTGGGACTGCGGCTCGTGCGAGAAATATTCCCGCCAGTCTTCGGCGATCGTTTCCAGCCCGCCTTGCTTCCATTTCTCCACCCTGCCAGCGTAATACTCGCGGCCAAGGCAGCGCCAGTAATCCTCCAGCACCTCTTTGCCGTAGGTGTCGTTCAGATAGCGGAACATGGCGTTAACAGCGAAGTAGAAATCAGGTGCAGACATACATTCCTCATACTTCGACAACTGAACTATGTTCGTGGGATTTCAACGCCGCCGTGAACAGCCGATGCGATAGCGCAGCTTCCTCGGGCGTCACGCAACCTGCGAATCGCTTAGGCGGTTTACCTGAGGCAAGTTCATGCACAAACGCCGCCCACATCTGCAGGATGGAATCGGTAAATCCGAACTCAAAAATCCCACCAGTGATCGATTTGAATGCGGTCTCATACCCGGTTTCAACCTGCTGCCAGGCTTGTTCGCCGCCTTTGTAATCCAGTATTTCCAGGCGCTTCGGATTCGTGCTCGACCATCGGGCGGACATCTTCGTTCCCAAGACTTCAGTGTACCACGTGTTCTTGTTTCCCGGAGCGATGCGATGGGTCTTGATGGTAAGGGGAAATGATTCTCCACTCCGTGTGTCGCGGGCATCACAGAGCAGCGTGGCGTTGTCCCACGTCTTGCAGGGAGCCATCCCGCCTTTGCCATCGGGACGTTCAGAGACGATTTTGTTCAGATACGCCCGGACGTTTTTGGGCACCCAACCCGCGCGGAACGGCACGTGGCAGGCATGCATTCCCAGGTCGCCCATGCAGCCATATTCGCCGCAGAACTCGACCATTCGTTTCCAGTTGATCGGCTTGGTGGCGTCGAGATCGCTTGAGTGCAGAAATCCCGTGTTCACTTCGATGATCCGTCCAAACGCGTTCGAATCGATCATGTCGCACAGCCGCTGCATTGCAGGGTAGAAAGGCGATTCGGAACTGCACCTGACGAAGACATTAGGATGACTTCGGATGGTCGCCAGGATGGCGTCATTCGCGGCTTTGTCGATCCCGAAGGGCTTCTCGCCCATGAGATGCTTGCCGGCTTCGATGGCGGCGATGTAGATCTCCTTGTGGAGATTGTGCGGCACGGCGACATACACCGCGTCCACCTCCTTGCTGGCAAGCAGTTCGCGGTAATCCTTCGTCGCCAGCTTGAGCTTTGGGCAGGCTTCCCGATACCACGGAAACAGGGCATCATTGGTGTCAGAGATCGCGGTGATCTCCGGTTTACCGGTGACGTCGGTCAAATGCACCCATCGCGCCGCAGCCGACGCGAATTCGCGGCCCATTAAGCCGCAGCCGATGATTCCGAAACGGATGGTCTTCATAGTTTCTTCCTGATTGCGGGCAGCGCAGGCTGCGGGCTGCTGGCAGCGTTGTCGCAGGAAGCATGTTCCTGCGGTGACCGTCCTGCCTTTGCTGCCCGCTGCCCGCCGCCTGCTCCACGCTATTAGACGTAGCCCAACTCCTTCGACGTCTCGCCGATCGCCTCATCAATCATGTCGAGGCCCTTCATCAGTACTTCGTCTTCCATGATGATCGGCGGGCTCATTCGAAGGATGTGGCCGGCGGGAATCCACGCCAGACCCTTGGCAAACGCTTTCTGATAGACACGCTTGCCGGCTTCGTCGAAGGGTTCCTTTGTCTTGCGATCCTTTACCAGTTCGATGCCCATCAGGCATCCCTTGGCGCGAACATCGCCGATGATCTTGTGCTCGGCCTTCATCTGGTTCATGCGTTTGATCGCAAGTTCGCCAAGATGCGTGCTGCGTTCGAGGAGATTCTCATCCTGAATCACTTCGGTAGAAGCGAGCGCTGCGGCGCACGCCATCGGATTGCCGCCATAGCTTGAAGAGGCGCTGATGGCTTCGAAAGATTCCTTCAGATTCTCGCGCACCGCAACACAGGTGACCGGGAAACCATTGCCGAAGCCCTTGCCGATGCTCACGACGTCGGGCACGACGTTCCAGTGTTCCATGCAGAGGAACTTGCCGGTGCGACCCCAGCTTGTGAGGACTTCGTCCGCCATCAGCAGGATGCCGCGACGATCGCACAGCTTGCGCAGTTTCGGGAAGAAATCATCAGGCGGCAGCACGCTTCCGCCCCAGCCCTGGATCGGTTCCAGGCAGAACGCCGCGACGGAACCGACGCTGGCGCGCTCGATGTACTCGTCGTAGAACTCGATGTACTTGTCGGTGTCGATGGTCCCGTCAGGCTTCGTCCAGTGCGGACGATAGGGGTTCGGGCGCGGCACCATGTGCATGCCGGGGGCGCGAACAGCGCCATAGACGGATGACCTGATTTCCGCGAGCGACACCGCGCCATAGGTCTTGCCGTGGAAGTCGTAGAAGGCAGAAACCATCTCGTGCTTCTTCGTTCCCGCGCGGCAGACCCGAATCCCGGATTCAACGGCTGCGGTTCCGCAATCGTAGAACTGGAATCCGTTCAGGTCGCCCGGCAACACTTCTGCAAGCTTCTCGCAAAGCAAGGTTTTGATTTCAGTGGTGAAATCGTGCGCGTTCATCAGCGTCCGGGCATACTTCGCCACCGCTTCGCTGATTTTCGGATGACAGTGTCCCAGCGTGGTCACATAAATGCCGCTGGAAAAGTCGATGTACTTGTTGCCATCGACGTCCGTCAGCGTGCAGCCGCTGCCCGATTCAAATGCGACGGGGAACAGCTTTACCTGTCCCGAAAGTCCCTTGAAGTATTTCGTGCAACGGGCATGAAGCGCCTTGGATTTCGGACCCGGTGCGGGCACCTTCATGGAAGGCACCGATTCCAGATCCACATGCGCCCAGTTTTCAATTGATGTTTGCGTTGGCATAACTTTCGACTCCTTAAAATGTTTCAATAGCCCTTGTCCCAATCAGGCTCGATATCGCGGGCAATGGTCTCGGACATGTAAGCATCCGACTTCAACAACTGGTGAATGCTCGTTGGCAGTCTCGGAGAAACCGGACCGTGATAGCAAAGCCGTGCAATCAACCGTTGCCAGCTGGTGGCGGTGCCGTGAATGCCTATCGCGGAAATGTCGAATCGGTACTTCGATGCAATGACTTCCGCGGGTCCGATGGTGGCGGCTTTGGGTGGGACAGCGGCAAGGTCGCCGCTCATTCCGAATCCGCCGTACAACGAATTTTGCGCCAGCGTGAACGGGCTGAGGGTCACAATCCTCGGCCCGCACTTCTTCCACTCTTCCAGGGGCATATCGAACTCAGGCGCATCGGGTTCGATGAACGCCAGATGCCCGGTCCAACCCGGACCGCTCCAGCACGCATCCGCCCCGCCGTGGTCGGCAATCATCTTGCCGTAGTCTTTTATGTTCTTGTTGGTGAAGAGAACGACGTTCTTCTCCGGCATGCGGAGTTCCGGATCGATCTCATTGAACATGTACTTCTTGAGCGCGTGTCCAAACCCATGCTTCCACGATTCGGGCGCAATCTCGCCCTTCTCGTTCGCATATTCATCCATCGCGAAGAACACGACTTTCGAGCAATCCACCTTCAAAGCATTGATGAGTCTCGCCACATGCCGGTAAGACGGAACCGGGTTGGGCATGATCATCACAAGCTTCCTGCCCTCATCAGCCGCCTGGTTGATGCGCGAGAACATGGCGGTGATCCAGATCAGCTCGACATCTGAATCCTTCACCACGCGGATTTTGAAATCCTTATTCTTGTGTTTTTCGATCTCCGAGCGCTTAATCTTTCGGCAGCGCTCGATAGCCTTCACATCCCGAAACGGCACACATTCTGCCGGGGCAAACTTGAACTTGCTCACAGACGTTCTCCTTCTCTTGCGTAAACGCACTCACCGCCCACCCAGGTCCGAACCACTTGCAGGGATTCATCCCACAGCACCAGATCGGCATCCCTGCCGACGCCAATCGTCCCCTTATTGTTCAATCCCACCACCCGCGCCGGATTGCTGGTGCCCATCGCCCAAGTTTCATGAGGCGCCAGCTTTAACCATCGCGACAGATTTCGAATTCCCTGGTCCATTGTCAGGGCGCTACCTGCAAGACAGCCATAAGCCCGGTGCCCGGGAGTTGCGATCCGCGCCGCATCGCCGGCAGCGACCTTCACGCTGAATCCCCAGGTGGTTTCATATTCACCGGGCGGAAGACCAGCGCCGATGTTCGAATCCGTGATCAGGACCACCCCGCGATAGCTCTTCGCCGCCATCGCCGCGCGAACCGCAACCGGTGGAACATGCACACCGTCGCAGATGAAATCGACGGACACGCGCGGGTCAGCAAGGATTGCTTCGACGGTCCCACAAGCGCGACATCCTGGCTCGGTTTCGGCGGGAATCGGGAAGACGTTGTAAAAATGCGTCGCGTGGTGCGCGCCTGCTTCAATTGCAGCTTCCGTCTGTTTCACCGATGCGTGCGTGTGCGTGATCAGCGGCGCGATCTTGCGTTCGCGCAGCAGTTCGATCACCGAAATGATGTTGGGCGTGTCCGGACTGATCGACATCGCCAGCACGCGGTTGCGACATGCAGCAAGCACATCCTTCAGCAGTTCCACATCGCCAGGAATGGTGTCTGCGCCCGCGCCCGGAAGCGCCAGGAAAGGCCCTTCCAAGTGAAAGCCCGGCATGCAGACGCCCCGAACCGATGCCATCGCGTCCGACAGCGTTTCCAGCAATTTCAACGATGACCGGGTCATGATGCGATACAACGTCGGAAGAACTGAGGTCGTCCCGAATTTCGACAGCTCGCTGGCGGCAGCGTGAAAGTCTTCGGGGCTACGCTCGTACAGATATGTCCCGATTCCATGCGTGTGCAGGTCGATCAATCCGGGCGTAAGAAGCTGGTCCTTCCCGTCGATGATCGACGCCCCG
>Ga0105047_10020569_pt1 | contig 10132 bp, 10 predicted proteins | sample MAT04_FD_78384 | JGI IMG/M metagenome (GOLD analysis project Ga0105047, IMG submission 78384) | Freshwater microbial communities from Lake Fryxell liftoff mats and glacier meltwater in Antarctica - MAT-04 (megahit assembly) | ecosystem: Environmental > Aquatic > Freshwater > Ice > Liftoff... | reverse complement strand
GCCCGCCCGCCAGATCCGTTCGTCGCCGGGTGTCACGCTGATCAGCTTGGAGAGAAAGCCGAAATCGACGCTCACATAGGCGAGCACGGCCCAGGCGAGCGCCGCCGTCGCCGGCAGCATGGAGGTGCCCTTGACCACGAAAAGAATGGTCAGGAACACTGCAAGCAGGCCGGCAATGCCCAGCACCACGCCACGGTAGAGCGTGAAGGCGTTGATCGTATCCTTGTAGGAATCGGGCTCCCAGAGATAAATCTGCGGCAGGCCCGGTGAGGCGAGTTCGGCCACGAAAGTGACGACGGTGCCCGGATTGAGGGTGATGCGGAAGACATCGTCCTCGTCGTTGGGGACACGGTCGAGCGCGAAGCCTTCGCTCGGCGTGATGCCGAGAATGCGTCCCGAGCCGAGATCGGGCCAGACAAGGCCCGAGCCCACCAGTCGAAAATGCGGCGCAACGATCAGCCGGTCGATCTGTTCGTCGGTGACATTGGCGAGCGCGAAAACCGCCCAGGCACCCGAATGGTCGGGTGAACTCGCCCGCACTTCAATGCGGCGGACGATGCCGTCATTGCCGGCGGCCGTGGAAACCTGGAACACGTTGCCACGCTGGGCATAGATTTCGGTGGTGGCGGTGAGGTTGAGGGCGGTGTCCTCACGGCTGATCCGGACCGGCTCGACAGCCGCTGCCGGACTGGCCGCGCCGCCTGAAGTGAGGAGCGCGAGCGCCACGCAGACCAACCATCGCCGAAGGCCCGCGCCCGGGCGCGGGCCTGGCCTTGCGTGCATCGCTGTCATGTCAGAGGTCATCCGGTCGCCTTGGCGGTGTTGGCGCGGCTTGTCTGAAAATCCTCGGCCAGCAGCGCGTAGAGCAAATGATCGCGCCAGGCCCCGTTGATTTTCAGGTATCCGTTCAAGTATCCCTCGCGGCGGAAGCCGACTTTTTCAAGGAGCCGCAGGCTGCGTGCGTTGTCGGGAATACAGGCGGCCTCGATCCGGTGCAACTGCATCTTGTCAAACACATGGGGAAGGACAGTGGCGAGCGCGTCGCCCATCAGGCCTTTGCCGGCCATGGGTTCGCCCATCCAGTACCCGAGCATGCAGGATTCGGATGCTCCACGCCGGATCGAGCCGATCGTCAGCCCGCCCGCCAGCCGGTTCGACCCCTTGAGGCAGACCAGCAACGGCAGCGCCAGGCCGCTGTCAAAATCGGCCTCATAACGGCGGATCCGGTGCTGGAACGCGCTGCGGGTCAGGTCGTCGCCCGGCCAGCGCGGCTCCCAGGGTTCGAGAAAATCCCGGCTGCGCTCGCGCAGCGACGCCCATTCCGCATGATCGGCGAGATGGGGAAAGCGGAGATAGACCTCGCGGCCGACCAGACGGAAATTGTCCCGGTCACGGTTTCGGAATCGGAAAACCGAGCGCGCCATGGCCGGGGACCACGCGGGGCTTATTCGGCAGCCGCCGGACGCATGTTCCGACCGGCAAGCGTCGCCGACATGTCCGACAAAGCCATCAGCGGCACGACCGGGCCGACGGCCGAAATCGTCATGGGCGTGTCAAAAAACAGGCGCTCGGCGAGATCGGTCAGGCGATCCGGCGTGATGGCAGCCAACCGCTCCATCAGTTCCGAATTTGGCACCGGACGACCAAACAGCAGCATCTGGCGGGCAATCTGGCTTGCCCGTGCCGCCGGGCTTTCCTGCGCCATCAGAAGGCCGGCCCGCACCTGAGCCCGGGACCGGTTGATCTCCTGGACGTCGACACAGTCGGCGACCCGTCCCAGTTCGGACAGGATCACCGGTATCAACTCGGGAAGGTCATCTGGACCGGTCGCGGCATGGATGCCGAAAATCCCGGTGTCGGAGAACCCCCAATGGAAGGCATAGACCGAATAGCACAGGCCGCGCTTTTCGCGCACTTCCTGGAACAGCCGCGAGGACATGCCGCCGCCCAGGATATTGGCCAGCAGTTGCGAGCAATAGAAATCGCGCACCTGATAGGCCCGACCCTCAAAGCCGATGACCACCTGAGCATCCATCAGGTCGCGGGTTTCGCGGTAGTCGCCGCCCGTATAGATCGCCTTCGGAATGGAGCGCACCAGGGCACCGGTCGGCGCGATGGCTGATCCGAGGCGGTCTTCGACCATGCGCACATAGGCCTCGTGGTCGATGGCACCTGCGGCCACCACGACGATGCGGTCGCCGGTGTAGTGCCGCGCAAGATAGGCGCGTAATTGGTCGGCGGTAAACGACTGCACGGTCTCCGCCGTCCCGAGAATGGGGCGTCCGACGGTCTGGTTCTCAAACGCAGCCTCCGCGAAGCGGTCGTAGACCACGTCGTCGGGCGTGTCGTTGGCCGCGCCGATCTCTTGCAGGATGACGTGCTTCTCGCGCTCGAGTTCGGCATCTTCGAAGGTCGAGCTGGTGATGATGTCGGCGAGGATGTCGATGGCCAGCGCCACATCGTCCTTGAGCACCCGGGCATAATAGGAGGTTGTTTCCGTGGAGGTCGCCGCGTTGACCTCGCCGCCGACATTCTCGATTTCCTCGGCGATCTGCCGGGCGGTGCGACGCGCCGTGCCCTTGAAGGCCATGTGTTCGAGAAGATGGGCGATGCCGTGCTCGTTCTCGGCCTCGTCGCGGGACCCCGCCTTCACCCAGATGCCGAGCGCCACGCTTTCGAGATGGGGCATGGTGTCGGTCACGATTGTGATGCCATTTGGAAGCCGAGTCGTCTTGACGTTCATGCGCTTACTTTCTCCGGTCAGCGGGCCGCTCTCGCAAGTCCCAGGATGTGGGCCTCGACCCGATCCTGAGCTGCGGGCAGAACGTCGTACCGCTCCTCCCTCTGCATCAGGTTAGAGAGCCATGACGGAAGCGCGGGGTCAATACCGCAGGCCGATTTTACCGCCTGCGGGAACTTGGCCGGGTGCGCGGTGGCGATCGTCACCATCGGATGGGCCGGTTTTTCGGCCTTGCCAGCGACATGAAGCCCGACGGCGGTGTGTGGATCGACCACATAACCGGTCTCTGCCTGCAGGGCGCGGATCACCTCCTTGACCTGGCTCTGGGTTGCCCGGCCAGCTTTGAACTCCGCCCGGATCGCCTTGAGCGCCGGTGCGGCGATATCGAAGGCACCCGACTGCTTGAGGCCTGCCATGGCGGCACACAGCTGAGCTGCATCGCGGCCGGACGCGTCGAAAAGGAGCCGCTCGAAATTCGAGGAGATCTGGATGTCCATCGACGGCGAGGTTGTGGCTGAAACGCCGCGCATTTCGTAGCGCCCGGTCCTGAGCGTGCGGGCGAGAATGTCGTTCTCGTTGGTGGCAATGACCAGCCGGGCGATCGGCAGGCCCATGCGCTTGGCGCAATAGCCGGCGAAGATGTCGCCGAAATTGCCGGTGGGAACCGTGAACGAGACCTTGCGGTCGGGCGCGCCGAGCGTGACGGCGGCGGTGAAGTAGTAGACGATCTGCGCCATGATCCTGGCCCAGTTGATCGAATTGATGCCCGACAGATGCACCTTGTCGCGAAAGGCGGAATGGTTGAACATCGCCTTCACCAAAGTCTGGCAATCGTCGAAATTGCCTTCGAGGGCCAGCGCATGCACATTGGCGGCTGGCGATGTCGTCATCTGCCGCTGCTGCACCGGCGAAACCCTGCCCTTCGGAAACAGGATGAAGATGTCCGTCCGGTCCCGGCCCGCAAACGCATCAACCGCCGCGCCGCCGGTGTCGCCCGAGGTTGCCCCCACGATGGTCGCGCGCGCCGAGCGCTCGGCCAGCACATGGTCCATCATCCGGGCGATGAGCTGCATGGCCACGTCCTTGAAGGCAAGCGTCGGTCCATGGAACAGTTCCATCAGAAAGGAATTTGCCCCGGTCTGGACCAGTGGCGCAATGGCCGGATGCCTGAATGTAGCATAGGCACCATCAATCATCGCCTTGAGATCGGCGGGCGCAATGTCGGTGCCCACGAAGGGCGAGAGTACGCGGAAGGCCACGTCCTGATAGCTCAGACCGCGCAGCGCGCGGATGTCCTTGCGGCTGAATTCAGGCCAGGCCCGCGGCACATACAAGCCGCCGTCGCGGGCAAGACCTGCCAGCAGCGCATCGCTGAACCCCAGGACAGGGGCTTTACCCCGTGTAGAAATATAGTCCACTGGCTCTTCCCCGATGGTGGACGCGGATCGCGCAAGGTGAGATAAGCCGGTCGATTTTCCGGCGCGCGGCTGGTATAGACCAAGCTCGCCCGGCATGCAAAGGTCGGTTTGAGGCCCGCGGGCGACCCGTTCCGGGTCATGAGTTTGAAGGTAGGTTCATCGTGTCAGGTTCAGTCATGCGCAAATCGTCCCTTGGCCAGTTCGCCGCCCCGGCCATCCTCGGCCTCGCCCTGCTTGCGGGGTGTACATCGACCGACACGGAAAATGCGCTCAACCCGAATGCCGCGCCTGCGGTGGATGCGGCGACGCAGTCGCTGGTCGTCCAGGGCGCGTGCCCGGACGTGAACCTGCGCGAAGGAACCGCCTATTTCCGCGCTTACGAGAAGGGCGGCGACAACGATCCGACGAAGGTCATCCACCAGGCTTCGCTCGTCGACACCACGCGCCAGTGCCGTGTGGATGGCGACCAGCTGGTCATGACGGTTGCTGCCTCCGGTCGGCTTGTAGCTGGCCCTGCGGGTGGTCCGGGCGACATCAGTCTGCCGATCCGGGTGGTCGTGGTGGAAGGCGAAACGGTGCTTTATTCCGAGCTTGTCCAGCAGGCCGTGTTGCTGCCGAGTGGCACGACGACGACACAGTTCATCCACACCAACCCGACCGTCACTTTTCCTTCGACCTCGGGACGGACTGCCAAGGTCTTCATCGGATTTGATCCCGGACCCTATGACACGCCGTAAGCGTGGGCATCCATCGCCACAGACGACGCTCAGAGGGCGACGCTCAGAGGGCGACGATCAGAGGGCGACGCTCAGATCGGGTCTGACCAGGCACTGAGCGCAGCAATCGTCGCGGGCAGGTCGGACATGCGCCGGATGACGGTCTCCGCACCCGCCTCCGTCAACCGGTCGGCATGGCCGGGATAGCTGTCGGAGGCGCCGGTGAAACCGATCACCCGCATGCCCGCCGAGCGCGCGCCATGGATGCCGTTCACCGAATCCTCGATCACCACGACCCTTGCCGGATCAACCTGGAACTGCCTGGCCCCGTGCAGGAACACATCCGGGGCGGGCTTGGTGCGGCCTTCGCCCAGGTCCTTGGCCGAATAGACATGAGCGCCGAACAACGGTGCGAGCCCGGTCTTCTCAAGCATCATCTTGAGGCGGACCGAAGCCGAGTTCGAGCAGATGCAGCGCGGGCCAGACAGCCGCGCGATCGCCTTTGCCGCGCCCTCGATGGCCACGACCTCACGGGCAAGTCGCGCGTCAAGCAGTGCCTCAGACTTGTCGATCAGGGATGCCTGCAGCGGAATGCTCGACTCCCGCTCCACCGCGAGAAGGATATCCTTCCAGGTCAGTCCGGCAAAACGTTCGCCAAGCTCCATCGCGCTGATCGGATATCCCGCTTCGGTCAGAAGCGCTGATTCCACCTCCGCCGCGATGACTTCGCTGTCGACCAGCACGCCGTCGCAGTCGAAGATGATGAGATCAAAACCGGCCATTCCAATTACCTGCCTTTTTCTGGAAAACGGCTTTGAGCTACAGGAAGGGGCTTGCTGGCGCAAGGCGTCAAACCAACCTCCCGCCGCCATGTCCTGCCTTGCGTCAGGGCACTCGCGCACAATTTCTTCCGCCATTCATCGCTTCTTTACCCTGTTCGGTAACCATGAGGGTCAGTCTTAGTTGTGCGTCGCGTGTTGTGTGAGTATCCCCATGTCCCCAAGTCTCTCTCTGCTCAAGGCCAAGGCCGTCCACGGGTCCGGTCCTCTCCCGTCCTCCATCGCCGCCCATCTCGACACCATCATCAAGGGCGATTGCGTGGCTGCGCTTGAGGCGTTGCCTGCGGCGTCTGTCGACGTCATCTTCGCCGATCCGCCTTACAACCTCCAGCTCGGTGGCAATCTGCTGCGGCCCGACCAGTCGGTGGTTGACGCGGTTAATGACCACTGGGACCAGTTTGACGATTTCGCCGCCTACGACGCCTTCACCCGCGCCTGGCTGATGGCCTGCCGCCGGGTACTCAAGCCCACAGGCACGATCTGGGTGATCGGGTCCTATCACAATATTTTCAGGGTTGGAAAAGAGCTCCAGGACATCGGGTTCTGGCTCCTCAATGACATCGTCTGGCGCAAGACCAATCCGATGCCGAATTTTCGCGGCCGCCGGTTCCAGAACGCCCACGAGACGATGATCTGGGCCAGCCGCGACCAGAACGCCAAAGGCTACACCTTCAACTACGAAGCCATGAAGGCGGCCAACGACGATGTGCAGATGCGCTCGGACTGGCTGTTTCCGCTTTGCACCGGCCATGAGCGGCTCAAGGGTGACGATGGCCGCAAGGTCCACCCGACCCAGAAGCCCGAGGCGCTGCTCGCCCGCATCCTGATGGCCTCGTCCAGACCCGGCGATGTGATCCTTGATCCCTTCTTCGGCACCGGCACCACCGGCGCGGTCGCCCGCAGGCTCGGTCGCCATTTCATCGGCATCGAGCGCGAGCAGGACTACATCGACGCCGCCACCGCGCGCATCGCCGCCGTCGAACCGCTCGGCAAGAACGAGCTCACGGTGATGACGGGCAAACGCGCCGAGCCGCGCGTCGCCTTCAACGTGCTCATCGAAGCAGGCCTCATCAAGCCGGGCGACATTCTCCATGACGCCCGCCGCCGCTTCCCGGCCATCGTGCGCGCCGACGGCACGCTTGCCGCAGGCGGCCTTGCGGGCTCCATTCACAAGATCGGTGCCGCCGTCCAGGGCCTTGACGCCTGCAATGGCTGGACCTTCTGGCACACCGACACAGAAGCCGGATTGAAGCCGATCGACGATCTCCGGAGCGAAATCCGCGCCGGCATGGCGAAAGCGGGGTAGGGCATGTACGTTCTCGCACAAATGAATCCATTTGCGCGCGACACGCATTCGCACCGGTTTTTCGCTGGTTTCCTGTGCGTCGCCCGGCTGTCAATCTTGGCTGGCGCGCCGCCAGGGGATATGTAGCATGTAACCTGTTCCGTTGATGGAGATTTGCCGATGCCCATCCCAGTGCGGGAGCGTGTCCGGAAGCGGCGAGATGCAATGCTTGCAGCCGGGTTGCGCCCTGTGCAGATCTGGGTGCCGGATGCGCGCCGACCGGAGTTTATCGACGAATGCGGCCGTCAGGCCCGGATTGGGGCGGCTGCGGATGCGGCCGATCTCGATGTGATGGCGTTTGCCGATGCGGTGCTCGCGGATCTTGACGTTGGCACCGAGTGAAACGCGGAGACCTTGTCACCGTCGCCTTGCAGGGCGATTTCGGGAAGCCGGGGCCAGCCCTTGTCATTCAGTCCGACGCGTTTGCGGACACTGCGACGGTGAGCGTTCTCTTGATTTCGAGTATGCTGGTCGATGCGCGGCTGCTGCGCGTCACGCTCGAGCCAACGCTTGAAAACGGCCTTCGCGCGCCATCTGAGATCATGATCGACAAGGCCATGACTGTGCGCCGGCAGAGACTGGGCGGGGCCATCGGGCGTCTTGACGCTGAGACGATGCTTGCCGTCAACCGCTTGCTGGCACTGTTTTTTGGCTTTGGGAGGTGACACCGACACCCGGGACGCCAGATTGGGCGCGCGCCCCGGGTGCTTGATCGCGTCGTGGGAGGACCTGTCAGGCGGCTTCGTTGACTTCCGACACCGCCAGATTGGTCAGCTTCGAATTGGCGGCCTTTTCCTGGTCGAGGATCTGCGACAGCATGTCATGGGCTTCGGTGTGGCCGAGAACCTTGGCCCACTCCCGCAGCGTGCCGTAACGGGCGATCTCGTAGTGCTCGATGGCCTGGCAGACGCCGATCAGGACAGCGTTGAGGGCCTCGCCTTCAGCCTCCTTGATGAGACCCTCGGTTTCCTTGATCAGGCCTTCGATGGCATCGCATTTCTCGCCCTTGGCGGGCTTGCCGAGTGACTTGAAGACCTCTTCGAGCGTCTTGACCTGCTCTTTGGTTTCGGCGAGGTGGGCCTCAACGGCTTCCTTGAGCTTGGCGCTGGTTGCGGCCTTGACAACCTTCGGCAGTGCCTTGGTCAACGCCATTTCAGCGTAATAGATGTCTTGCAGGGTGTGTTCGAATGCGTCGGAAAGGGTTTTCATGTTGGGTCTCCGGGGGTTGCTTCAACCTCGAAAACGCCTGATTGGGGTTCCAGTTCCGCCTCAGGTCACAAATCCGTGAAAAAAATCGCCATTCTGCCAAGCTCGCCAATTTGTCTGCGGGCTCAACCCGTCAGCCCGAAACGCGTCAGATCCTCGCGGAGTTGTGCGCCACCGGTGTACTGCACCGCCTGCCATCCGGCGTTGATGGCACCCTGCACGTTCTTCAGGCTGTCGTCGATGAACAGGCATCCGGCTGGATCGAGGCCGAAATCCGTGACATGGCGCTCATAGATGCCGAACTCGGGCTTGAGCATCCTGACATCGCCCGAGACCGTGACGCCGCGCGGACGGGTCAGGAACGGATACATCGTCTGCGCCTGCCGGAAGGTGTCGGAGGCGAAATTGGTCAGCATGGTCACATCGCGGCCCTCGTCGATGAAGCCGAGCATGATATCAACGGTGTCCTGATAGGGATGGCTGACCATTTCATGCCAATTCTGCCGGAATCCGCAAATGAGATGCGCTTTTTCGGGGTGGTCGGCGATCAGCAGCGCCTCGGCGTCCTCCCAGGTCCGGCCCCGATCCTGCTCGATGTTCCAGTCATGGGTGCAGACGTCGGCGAAAAACGATGCCCGCTCCGTCGCATCAGGAATGAGCCTTCGGAACGGGATCTGCGGATCGTAATGGATGAGCACCGCGCCGATGTCGAAGACGATGTGGCGGATGGGGGCGTGGGCTGCGTCCATGGTCAGGGTTTCCTCGGTCTCAAGGCGTCGGGCAGGGCTGTGGCAATGGCCTTTTTCATCACGGTCGGCAGCGCTTCGCCGGGCAGCGAATCGGGCGAGCTCCACCAGCCTTCCGTAAGAGGGCGTGGTGCGACATCGGCGCGATAGACGTCAAGCCGGAGTTCGAAATGGGTAAAGACATGGGTGATCGTCCCGGCCGCCTGCCAGGCTGCCGGAAAAGGGGCGGCGCCCGGTCCGGTCGCACCGTCCGCCCGCGCCGTCCAGTCGGTGGTGGGGACCCCACTCATGCCCCCGAGCAGGCCCTTGTCCGGCCGCTTGCGCAAAAGAACCGCGCCAGCCCTATCCACTGCCACAAAGGCGGCGCCGCGCCGCACCGGCTTGGCTTTCCTTGCGGCTTTCACCGGGAAAGCTTCCTGCCGGCCCGAAGCGCGCGCCTTGCAGAAAGACGAGATCGGGCAGAGCGCGCAGGCCGGGCGTCTGGGTGTGCAGATCGTTGCGCCGAGATCCATCAGCGCCTGGGCGAAGTCACCCGGGCGTTCGGTGGGGGTGGCGTGCTTGACCTGCATGCGGATTTCATTTTTGGCCGCGGGAAGCGGCGTGTCGATTTCATGGAGCCGGGCAAACACCCGCTCGATATTGCCATCCACCACCGCGGCCGGCCGGTCAAAGGCGATTGCCGCAATCGCCGCCGCCGTGTAAGGCCCGATGCCCGGCAGGCTGCGCAGGCCGTCTTCTGTGTCGGGGAAACGGCCACCGTGGCTGGCCAGCACCGCGTCCGCGCAGGCTTTCAGGTTGCGGGCGCGGGAATAGTAGCCAAGGCCGGCCCAGGCCTTCATCACCTCCTCTGTCGGCGCCCGCGCCAGATCGGCAACCGTGGGCCAGCGCGCCAGAAAAGCCTCGAAATAAGGTTTGACCGCCTGCACGGTGGTCTGCTGCAGCATGACTTCCGACAACCAGACCGCATAGGGATCATTGAGCCCGCCCAGCGCCCGGTCCGCAGGGCTCGTCCGCCAGGGAAGAGTGCGGTGATGGCGGTCATACCAGTCAAGCAGGGCAGGGGCGATGGTCACTGACGGGAAGCCTGTAAATGTCAAATTCATAAAATCCACTCGAATCGTG
>Ga0105047_10020568_pt1 | contig 10133 bp, 12 predicted proteins | sample MAT04_FD_78384 | JGI IMG/M metagenome (GOLD analysis project Ga0105047, IMG submission 78384) | Freshwater microbial communities from Lake Fryxell liftoff mats and glacier meltwater in Antarctica - MAT-04 (megahit assembly) | ecosystem: Environmental > Aquatic > Freshwater > Ice > Liftoff... | reverse complement strand
TGACTGCCGCTGGATCGCGGTGGTAGCGTCGCCACAAGCGCTCGCGCTGCGCGGGCTGCAGATTGGCCCGACCCAGGTCGCAGCCGTAATGCGCAGCCACCCGAGGGTCCATCACCGAGAACCACAACGGCGGCACATAGGCCAGCAACAGCATCGACGCGTAGCCGGTGGGCAGTTGCGGGCTGCTGTCGAAGTGGCGCAACGCCTGGTAACTGCGCGCCGGGTGGGCATGGTGGTCGGAATGGCGCTGCAACTGAAACAGCAACAGGTTGGTGACCACGTTGTTGCTGTTCCAGGAATGTTCGGGTGAGCAGCGCACATAGCCGCCCTGCGCATCACCTTGTCGCAGCAGGCCGTAGTGTTCGAGGTAGTTCACCACCTCCAGCAGCGAGAACGCGTACACCGCCTGCGCGGCCAGGAAGACCAGGGCCCAGCCACCCAACCAGGCCGTCAGCCCGCCAAACAACAGCGCTGTCAGGCTCCAGGCCTGCAGGTTGTGGTTGCTCCAGTGCCAGGGGCTTTTTCCGGCTGCATCCAGACGCACGGCCTCCAGGCGCCAGGCTGAAGCCAGGCTGCCGAGCACCGAGCGCGGCAAGAAGCGCCAAAAACTTTCGCCCATGCGGGCGCTGGCGGGATCAGTCGGCGTGGCGACGTTGCGGTGGTGGCCGCGGTTGTGTTCGACGAAGAAGTGGCCGTAGGCCGCAGGCGCCAGCGCCAGCTTGGCCCACCAGCGCCGGGACACCACGTGTTTGTGGCCGAGTTCGTGGCCGGTGTTGATGCCAAAGCCGTTCATCGCGCCCACCGACACCACCAGACCCAGCCAGACCCACGGGCTGGTCGGCAAATGGCTGGCACACCAGGCCCCCAGCACGGTCACAGCCACCTGCAAGGGCACGGACAACAGCACCAGGCGCTCGTAGTAAGGATCGGCTTCAAGCGCGGCCATCGCCTGCGAAGGCGGGTTGCTCGGGTCAAGCCCGATCCAGACATCCAGCACCGGAATCAGACCAAAGAGCAGCAGCGGCATCAGCGCCAAGGCCCAGGTCCAACCCAGCAACGCCCAGGCGCCCAGGCAAAGCAGCGTCAGCAGCGGCAGCGCCGGCCCCATCAACCAAGCCCAGCGCTTGCCGTCCACCCACACGGCATCGGCCTGATTGATGGGCGGGGCGGCTGAGGGTCGGGTGCTGGGCATGGCCCGCAGCTTATCGGCACCTGCCGGTCAAGTCGAAGCCGAAGGTGACGAAAACACAGTGTCTTACCCGTTTTGTCGGGTCTGAAGGTCTATGTCCGGTCCTGTTGACTTGCATCCGCTGCGCTCGCGCCGACTGCCGCCGAGCCGGTGGCTGCTCGGGGCCGACCCGGTCCTGCGGCAACGCACCGCGCGGCTGCTGGGCTTGCTCTGGCTGAGCTTGTTGGGTGTCACGCTGCTGGCCCTGGGGTGGGCTGCGGGCCTGGTGCCAGCCTGGTCGGTCTTGACTGTGTCAGGCGTTGTGGTGTTCAACCCGCTGGCGCTCTACTGCGTGGTGCGCAGCGGCTGGTGGGCCCACTGGTCGGACTCGTCGGTCGCTTTTGCCCAGGTGATGTCGTCCACAAGGGCCGGCTCGCCCCGTCACAATCAACGCCGTGGCGGCTTTCGGGCCGCCACGGCGTTTTCACTTCCGGCCTGACCCTTCATGTTTGATCGCTTGCGTGGCCTGATGCCCACCCCCGAGGTGATGGCGAAAAACCGCTGGCTGCGCTGGATCGGGCCTGCGCTGCTGCACCCGCGTGTCTGGCACCTGTCGCGCCGCGGCGTGGCGCTGGGGGCGGCGGTGGGAGTGTTCTTTGCGTTTGTCACGCCGATCGCACAAATCCCGTTGTCGGCAGCGGTCAGCGTGCTGCTGCGCTGCAATGTGCCGGCGGCCGTGGTCGCCACGCTGGTGAACACGCCGCCGACCTTCGGACCGGTCTACTACGGGGCGTGGAAGTTGGGCAGCTGGGTGCTGGATGAACCTGTCGACGCCGCGAACACGCCGGTGCTGCTGGCGCAGGTCGAGGCGCCTGAGTCGGGCGCGGAGTCAGCGGTCGACCCGCGGCCTTGGTGGCAGCGCTGGCGCCAGACGCTGGCCGAGATCGGCAAGCCGCTGCTGCTGGGCACGGTGATCTTCTCGTTGGTGTTTTCGGGGCTGGCCTATGGGCTGGTCAGCGGCGTCTGGCATTGGCGCGTGCGGCTCAAGCGGCGGCGTCGGCTGCGAGCCCGCGCTGCCTGAAGGCTGTCGGCGGCGCTGGAGCGCCCGGGCTCTGGGTTCAGCCAGAACGCGCGCAGGTCTTGCAGCGACTGGCCAAGCGCGATGGACCCGCACGGTGAACCCGAAGCCACCCACCGCCGACAGGGCCACGGCAACAGTGCGCAACGCTGCAGCAGGCGGGCCCGGCAGGACTAGGATTGGGGCATGACAGCCGCCCTCACCCGCCGCAGCCTTCTGACAACCCCGCTGGCCCTGCCGTCGATGGCCCTTTCATTTGCAGCGCTGCCGCTGGCCGCCATCGCCACGCCAGCCGCGCCAGGCCAGGCGGTCTTTTGGCCCGGCGTCGCCCTGCTGGGCGGAGGCCGCTTCGGCCCGGCGCAGGCCCAGGGGCGTGCGGTGGTGGTGGTTTTCTGGTCAACCACCTGCCCGTTTTGCCGCCGCCACAACCCCCATGTGGAAAAGCTGCACCGCGCCGCGGCCGGCAAGGCGCTGACGGTGCTGACCGTCTCGCGTGACCGCGACACCACCACGGTGGCCCGTTATGCCCAAGCCCAGGGCTACACCTTCCCCATCACCCTGGAGCATGCGCCACTGGCTGCTGAACTGTCGCAGCGCAACGTCATTCCTTTGACCGTGACGGTCGACCGCAAGGGCCTGCTGCGCCAGGTCATCCCAGGCGAAATGTTCGAAGAAGACGTGCTCGAACTGCTGGCTTTGGCCGTCTGAACATGGCCACTGTCAGCCTCGACAGCCAGCTCGACAGCAGCGCCGAGCAGGTGTTTGCCAACGCCGCTGACCTGTTCAAGCTGTTGTCCACGCCGGTCCGGCTGAAGATCATCAGCGCCTTGTGCGGGCAGGAAAAGAACGTCTCGCAGCTGCTCGCAGAAATCGACACCACCCAGCCCAACATGAGCCAGCACCTGGCTGCCTTGCACCGGGCCGGCGTGTTGCAGCGCCGACGCGAGGGCACACAGGTGGTCTACCGCATCGGCAATGAACGCGCCGCCACGCTGTGCCGGGCGCTGTGCATGCAGATTGCCGTGGACCTGGCTGGATGATTCACAGCACCGCCGGCTGCAACAGCCGCAGGGTGCCGGCGCTGGCATCCATTTCCGCCACCGCGCCCACCGGCAGGGTGAACTTGCGTTTGATATGGCCGAAGCTGGCCCCGCTGTACACCGGCACGTTCAGCGCCTTGAAGTAGTCGTCAAAGACCTCGTCCAGCGTCAAGGTGCCAAAGCCGTTACCCGGGTTGCAGTTGGTGAACGCCCCCAGCACAACCCCGGCCAGGCGGTCCAGAGCACCGGCAATCTTCAGCGTGGACAACATGCGATCGACGCGGTAGATGTATTCGTTGACGTCTTCCAGGAACAGGATGGCCCCGTCCAGTTGCGGCCAGTAGGGTGAGCCCGCCATGGAACTGAAAACCGCCAGGTTGCCACCCACCAACGGCCCGCGCGCCACGCCGGGGCGCAAGACGCGGGTGCGGTTGCTGCGCGAGACCAACAGGTCGTCGCGGTCTTTGGGGTTGGCCATGAGCGCGGCTTCGGCGTCCATCACGACCGTGCGGAACTGGCGCACGCTGAAGTCGTTCCATTCAGAAGCCGCCATCGGGCTGTGAAAGGTGATGAGGCCGGTCTTGGCGTGCACGGCGTTGATGAGTGCGGTGAGGTCTGAGAACCCGCCCAGAAACTTCGGCGTGCGCAGGATGGCCGCGTAGTCCACCAGCGGCAGGATGCGGTTGCCGCCCGAGCCGCCTGTCACGGCCAGGATGCCCTGAACGCCAGGGTCAGCAAACATGGCGTTGATGTCGCTCGCACGCTGGGCATCGGTGCCTGCCAGGTGGCCGTAACGCGCACGCAGGTTGGGCGCTTCCCTGACCTTGAAGCCCAGGGCCTGCAAAGACTCGATGGCCAGTTCATACGGCGCCCGTTCATACAGGGCTCCGCTGGGGTTGATCAGCGCGACGGTGTCGCCCGCCGACAAGCGGCGCGCGCGCAAGGGTGCGGGGCTGGGGCGGGGACTGGTGCGGGTGCGGGTGCTGGTGCTGGTGCTGGTGCCGATGCTGTGAGCACGCATTGGGTACGAGGCGGGCAAGGCCAGCATGCAAGCAGCGCTTTGCAGCAGATGGCGGCGTGACAGTGTCATGGCAACTCCAGCGTTAGACCACACGCGGAAAAGTGCGGCGCACCGTTTCGCGTGAGCCGTGGTCAAAGTGCCACCACTCGGTGGGGATGCCGGCAAAACCGCCCTGGGCCATGGCCGTGCGCAGGCAATCGCGTTCGGCCACCTGCGCGGGGGTCAACACGCCTGTGGCCAGGTGCTGGGCGTGCAGTTCAGGGTGTGAGCTGGGCGCCATCTCATCGAAGCCACTGCCCATGTCGGCCTCGCAACCCAAGGGGTCGATCAAGGTGGCGTCAACAGCCATGCCAAAACTGTGGATGGAGCCGCGCACCGGCTCGGCAAAGTACATCGCCATGGGCGTGCCCACCACATCGGCCCAGATGGCTTCTTGCACTCGCTGCGGGCGCAGGGCGTCCAGCACCAGCAAGCGCCAACCCGGCCGCTGCTGCGCCAGCCACTGCGCGGCTGTCAGCAGGCCGCTGGCAGCCTCGGCGCGCAACCAGGCGCAGTCGATGTCGCGGTACAGCACGCGCGCAGCAAAGTTGTTGGCGCTGGCGTAGCGCAGGTCGTGCGGCACACCAGCCAAGGTGCTCAGGTGGCGAAACGCAGCATGGCGCGGCACGTCCTCGATGCGCACCGGCAGCACGGCCCTGCGGCTGGGGTCAGGGCTGGTGCGGTTGCCACTCATTCGCGCCACACCCCTTCAAAGTCCACGCTGCCGTCTGGCGCCACCACAAACCCTTTGACGTCTTTGCGCAGTGGCATGTACAGCGCCGAATGGGCCATGGTGATCCACGGCCTTTCGCGTTTGAAGAAGACCTGGGCGCGTTCATACAGCGCCAGGCGTGTGGTTTCGTCCACCGCGGCTCGTGCAGCCTCGAGCAGGCTGTCGAGCTCCTTGTTGAAGAACTTGATGCCGCCTTTGCTGGACGAACAGCTCAGGTTGGGCGCCAGGAAGTCGTCGGCCGAGGCAACGTCGCTGCTCCAGCCGCTCCTGTGGATATCGTGTTCACCGTTGTTGGCGCGTTTGAGGTATTCGCCCCACTCGCACGTCAGGATGCGCGCCGTGATGCCCACTTTGGCCCAGTCGGCCTGGATCAACTGCGCCATCAGCTGCCCGTTGGGGTTGGTGGGGCGGCTGATGGGCAGCGCCCACAGCGCCACCACCGTGCCCGGCGCCACACCGGCCTGGGCCAGCAGGGCTTTGGCCCGTGCGGGGTTGAACTCGTTTTTCAGGCTCTTGTTGTAGCCGGGGATGGACGGCGGAAACGCACTCACCGCCTGCAGCGCGTCGCCCCGCGGGAACAGCACCTTGAACAGCGCATCGCGGTCGATGGCGATGTCCAGCGCCTCGCGCACTTCACGTTTGGCCAACAGCGGCTTCTGCAGATTGAAGGCCAGGTACGACACGTTCAGCGCCTGTGTCTTCAGCACGTTGACCTGCGGATGACCCGACAAGGCGCTCACATCCACGTCCAGGCCGCCGAACATCGGCCGCGTGGCGCTGCTGGTCGAGCTGCTGTCCCACAACGCGGGGTCAAAACCTTCAGGGCTGGCGTCGGCGCAGAAGACCAAGGGCTTGGGCTTGGCATGGACGGGGCCAGTGGCAGCGAACAACAGCGTGAGTGCCAGCGCAACCACGGGCGCCGATGCCAACAGCTTCATCCACAACGGGCGGGACAGCAACGGCAGGGCTTTCACCGAAAGATCATAGCGGCCGGGCCCTGCACACAATGCCGCGACAACCTCGACGGTCCTGACCATGACCATGAGCGTGACCAGGACTGTGACCAGGCTGCACCCCGGCGTGCAAGCCGTGTGAATTTGTCACACCACCTGGCGCCCGGATTCACGGCCTGTCCAAAAGCCGGGGCCCTAGGCTTCAAACCTGTGGCAGCTCCTTGCGAAACGCCGCGAAAAGCAACAAACAACCAGGGGTTGAGCATGTTTGAAGTCGAAGTCGCTACCGGTCTGGGCCAGCCAGTCTTTCACACCCGGATGTCGCCGCCAGCGGCCATGTCACAAAGCGCCGTGGCAAGCCGCGACGACCGTCGCCAGCGCCAGGACCGGCCGACCGGTCAATACAGCCTGTGGCTGATGCGCATGCTCGATGAGATCGACTACGGCATGTTGCTGGTCGATGCCGAAGGGCAACTGCTCTACATGAACCACGCTGCACGCCACGAACTGGACGGCAAGCACCCCTTGCAGTTGCTGGGCCACGCCCTGCGTGCCCACCACCCCAAAGACGTCGCACCGCTGTTCGATGCGCTGTGCGCTGCCCAGCGCGGTCTGCGCAAGCTGCTCCTGCTGGGCGAAGGCGAACACCGCGTCAGCGTTTCGGTGGTGCCCTTGCCTTGCGCCAAAGACGCTGAGCCCGGCACTCAGACCAGCGCCCAGACAACCCTGTTGGTGCTGGGCCGGCGCCAGACCTGCGCCCAGTTGTCGGTGCAAGGCTTTGCCCGCAGCTTGTCACTCACCCCGACCGAAACACGCGTACTTGAAATGCTGTGCAGCGGCGTGCGCCCGACCGAGATCGCCACCCGCCAGGGTGTGGCGGTGTCGACCGTGCGCACGCAGATTGGCAGCATCCGCGGCAAGACCGGCGCGGCCAGCATCCGCGAGCTGGTGCACCAGGTCGCACTCCTGCCGCCCTTGGTCGGCGCGCTGCGTGGCGCGCCGGCGATGTTCCACAGCTAACGTTTCAGGACATCTACCGAGCCGTCTTTGGCGGCGGGCCGAAGTTCTGGCTGGGTTTGGCGGCGCGTTCATACAAACTCTGCACCTTGGGCAACTTGCCCTGGATGTCGCGGATACGGGTGTCGCCGGCCGGGTGGGTTGACATCCACTGCGGCGGCGCACCCTGGCTGGCGGCCAGCATCTTCTGCCACAGCGTCACACCGGCGGCCGGGTCGTAGCCCGAACGTGCGGCCAGGTCCATGCCGACCAGATCCGCCTCGGTTTCGTCTTCGCGGCTGAAGCGCAAGGTCAGCAACTGGCCGCCCATGTTGAGCAACGTGTTGCCGATATCGCCCAGGCCAAACAACGAACTCAGCAGCCCCGCACCGACCTGTGTGGCCGCCGTCTTGCCCATGCGCTCGCGGGCGTGTTCACGCAGGGCATGGGCCATTTCGTGGCCCATGATGGTGGCGACTTCAGCGTCACTCAACTGCAACTTGGACAAGATGCCGGTGTAGAACGCGATCTTGCCGCCAGGCATGCAGAACGCATTGATCTGCTGGCTGGACAGCAGGTTGACTTCCCAGCGCCATTGCCGGGCCCGGTCGTTCCAGCCCAAAGCTTGGGGGATCAGACGCTGGGCGATGGCGCGCAAACGCAGCAGCTGTGGGTCGTTGTCAGGCGCCAGGGCGCGCTGTTGCGCGGCCTGTTGCGTCATCTGCTGGTACTGCTGACGGGCCGCGGCTTCGACCTGGTCGGCCGAGACGAATTTGGTGAAGCGCGACTCGCGCCCGACGTCGCCCCGCAAGCCGATTTCATCAGCCCGCGCATTGCCGCTGGCCGGCGCCCGCGCGTCCTGGCCCAGCGCCGGCAGGGCGGCAGACACACCCCCGGCCACGAGCAGGCCGGTGAAAAGACGGCGTGACACGAAGCGGCAACGGCAGCCCCAGTCGGCGTTGCCAGCGGGGTGGGTGTCGGCGTTGTCGATGGCCGGCTGGTCCAGTTTGGGGTGCATAGAAACCGTTTGAGCCATGACGATCAGTCTATTCCGTTGAGGTGGGTGGTCAGGAATGGGTGAAGAGGGACGGGCAAGCGGCCGGCCTGCTAGGGTCAACAGCCCGTGCGGCAGGGTCACCGCACTACGATTCGACCCTCACGACAAAGGATCCCCGATGAAATTGATCACTCTGTGGGCCGTCAGCGTGCTGCTTGTGGCCGGCACAGCGAGCATCGCCCATGCCCAAAGCAGCCTGAAGGTCGAACAAGCCTGGGCCCGGCCCACCGTCCAGGGGCAAGGCGGCGGCGGCGGTTTTCTGCGAATCGTCGGTGGCAAGGTGGACGACAAGCTGCTCTCGGCCAGCAGCCCGGCCGCGCCGCGCGTGGAGATCCACACCATGAAGATGGAGGGCGAAGTCATGCGCATGCGCCAGATCGACAGCCTGGCCGTGCCGGCCGGCAAGACCGTGGAACTCAGCCCCGGCGGCAACCACATCATGTTCATGGGTCTGACCGCACCGCTGCAAAACGGCAGCACCTTCCCGCTGACACTGCGCTTCGAAAAGGCCGGCGAGGTCAAGGTCAACATGGTCGTACAGCCCCGCCCCGCGGGAGCCGCTGCTGCTGGGGGGAAACCCGCTGCCGATGAACACAAACACCACAAACATTGAAGTCCGCACCATGAGCACCGCCATCGCGCCCTTTCACCTGGCCTTCCCGGTTGACGACCTGCAGCGCGCACGCGACTTCTACGGCCGAGTGCTGGGCTGCGCGGAAGGCCGCAGCAGCAGCGAGTGGATCGACTTCGACTTCTTTGGCCACCAGATCGTTGCCCACCTGGCGCCTGCGCGGCCGGCTGCGCCCGGCGCGGGTGACCACCACAACGCCGTCGACGGCCACGAGGTACCCGTGCCGCACTTCGGCGTGGTGCTGCCCTGGGACAGCTTCCACGCTCTGGCCACGCGGCTGCGCGAACACGGGCTGAGGTTCGTGATCGAGCCCGGTGTGCGCTTTGCCGGGCAAGTGGGCGAGCAGGCCACCATGTTCTTTCGCGACCCAGCCGGCAACGCCCTGGAGTTCAAGGCGTTCCGCGACATGGGCCAGCTCTTTGCCAAATGACCGCGCAGGTTTGAACGACAGCGCCGCACCGGCTGACTTGCCGGCTGATTTGCCCGCTGATTGGCCGCAGCGCCAGCACAGCCGGACCGTCCAGGCATCCGGCCTGCGCTGGCATTTTCAGCGCGCTGGTCGCGGGCCGGTGCTGTTGCTGTTGCACGGCACGGGTGGTTCGGCCCATTCCTGGTCGGGCCTGCTGCCCGCGTTGGCCGAACACGCCACGGTGGTCGTGCCCGACCTGCCGGGCCATGGCTTCACCCGTGGCGCGGCGGTGGCTGACCTGACCTTGCCGCGCATGGCGCAGGCATTGCGCGACTTGTTGACGGCCCTGCAACTGCCCGCGCCGGCCATCGTGGTCGGGCATTCCGCCGGTGCTGCGCTGGCCCTGCGCATGGCGCTGGACTGGCCGGCCAGCCAGCCCGCCGTGCTCGGCTTTGCGCCTTCGTTGGTGGCACCGCCGGCGGCCTACACGCAGTGGGTGGCGCCACTGCTGAACCCGCTGGCCACGTCCACACCGGTGGCGCTGTTGGTGTCCAGGTTCGCCGGGCCGGCGGGCTTCATCGACAGCCTGCTCAAATCGACCGGGTCATCCTTGACCGCCGAGCAGCGCCAACCCTACAGGCGCTTGTTCGCCCAGGCCGCGCATGTGCGCGGTGCCGTCGGCTTCATGGCGGCGGCCGACCTGCCGCGTTTGTGCAAGGACTGCGCGACCTGGCCCGGAACGGCAGCGTTCGTGCTGGGCGCGCAGGACCGTTGGATCCCTGAAACCGCGCTGCGCCCCGTGCTGCAACGTGCCTTGCCACGGGCCGACGTGCAGGTCTGGCCGGGCGGCCACCTGGTGCACGAGGAACAGCCGGCCAAAGCTGCGGCGCGGGTGCTGGAACTGCTGAAAGGCCTTGGACCGGCGGCCGACTGACAGGCCTTCATGACCGAGCTGACCTTCATCCGTCACGGTCGGTGCGGACGATGCGGTCAGCGGTCAGCGGTCAG
>Ga0105047_10020566_pt1 | contig 10133 bp, 8 predicted proteins | sample MAT04_FD_78384 | JGI IMG/M metagenome (GOLD analysis project Ga0105047, IMG submission 78384) | Freshwater microbial communities from Lake Fryxell liftoff mats and glacier meltwater in Antarctica - MAT-04 (megahit assembly) | ecosystem: Environmental > Aquatic > Freshwater > Ice > Liftoff... | reverse complement strand
GCCGCGCCGGCCACGCGCAGCGAGTACAATGGCGGCGCAATGAGGACGACGGCAACGCGCAAGCGTGCGCGTAAGGCATAGAACTTCGTGGAAGGCGTCCTACCAGTCATCGTCGTGCTCGCGATCAGCATCTTCGCGGTCCTGCGTGCCGCGGACGGGCTGAGCCGACTTGAACGGCAGCTTGTGTGGGCAGGCTGGGCGCTGCACGTCGTGTGTTCGTTCGCCCTGATCGCTATCATGCGTGGCTTCTACGGATACGGCGACGTTCTCACCTACGGCATGTTCGGGGATTTACTGGCGGACCTGATGTGGGCAGATTTTCCGAAGTACGCTCCGGAGGTGCTGAAGCTACTGCTGCATCTGGACACGCAGTTCCCCTTCACCGTGTCTGGGGAGGGAAGCACGACTGGCTCTATGGGTGCCATCGCTGCCATTTGGGGCTTCTTCCTTGCCGGGTCAGTTCAGGCCATGTGCATGGGGATGTCGATGGTCGCCTTGCTTACCAAGGTGGCCATGTATCGGTCTCTGCGTACGACATTCGAGGAACGACTCCGCCCTGGAATCTTCGCCGCGTTCGTGCTGATTCCAACGGCCGCCTTCTGGAGTGCGGGCATCGTCAAGGAATCCGTCGCAATTTCGTCCCTATGCTTGTTGGTTTGCGCGATGCAGCACTTCAACGCAGGGCGCCTGATCTCCGCTGCCATATTGGGGTCTTTCGCCGCGACGGCGCTCGGACTCGTCAAACCCTATATCCTGTTCACGTTCGTTCTTTCTCTGGGTGCCTGGTTCTACGCGCGGAGAGCCATTGCACAATCGGGAACGGTCAGTGTGCGCCCAGTGTACGCGCTGCTGGCCACGACTGTCGCAGTCGGCGGCGTCTACGCACTCGGGCTGATTTTCCCAAGTTTTGGCGTCGAGAACCTCAGTGAAGGACTTGCGCAGCAGCAGGAGCTCGGCGGTCAAGCTGGCGGGGGCTCGTACAGCGAGCTCATTCAGCCCGGAGCGCGCTCACTCGGCGGCCAGCTCGCATACGCGCCAATCGCCCTGCTGTCGGCCCTCTTCCGTCCGACGGTGTTCGAGGTCAGGAATGGTCTCATGGCCATCAACGCGGTGGAGACGACAGCAGCGCTCTGGCTATTCGTGCGACCCATCTGGAAGCGAGGCCCACGCGTAGTGTGGCGAGCGATCTTGAGCGACGCCTTCCTCGTGTTCTGTGCGACCTTCGTGGTGTCGTTCGGGATCGCCGTCGGCCTCGTCACATCGAACCTCGGGACCCTGTCTCGCTATCGGATGCCACTCATGCCGTTCTTCGCTGTGTTCGTGCTCATCGCTGACGCGCATACCCGTCGGAGCCGACCACGTGGATCGAATGCCTTGCCGGCGGCGGCGACATGAGCGCGCTGACGATGCGCGCGATGCGAGCGGACGCCGCCGACTTGGAGCGTATGCGCGCTCTTTTCGCGCAGCACGGCGATGGGCGATCGGTCGCATCGTTCGAGTGGCAATATCTGCGCAACCCGGCCGGGGCGGTGTACGTCGACTTCGCTGAGGACGCAGCGAGCGGCGAACTCGCAAGCGTATATGCCACGCTGCCCCATCGGGTGCGGGTCGGCGAGCACGTGGGGTTGGCCGTTCAGTCGCTCGATACGCTCACATCGGAAGCGTACCGCGGGCGCGGGCTGTTTCCGAAGCTCGCCAAGAGCCTGTTTGCGCGCGCAAGCTCCGCGGGGGCGATGCTCATTTTCGGCTTCCCGAACGGCAACAGCGCGCCCGGGTTCTTCTCTCGCCTCGAGTGGACCGCCCTCGATCCGGTGCCTTTTCTGGTTCGACCTCTGCGGACGGGTTATGTCGCGCGGCGTCTCCCCATCGGTCGATGGGCAGCGACCTTCCCCGACGTCGCGGTTCCGGTAGCGACTCCCACGCTGAAGACCGGGCAGGAGATTCGAGTCCTTCGGCGCTTCGACAGCGACGTCAGCGCGATATGGCAAGGGGTCGCGGGCACCCACTCGATCGGCGTCGAGCGCGATGCCGCGTACCTCAACTGGCGGTTCATCGACAAGCCGGGCGAGAACTATCTGGTCCACGGGTTCTACGACCGCGGCGAGCTTCAAGGTCTGGTCGTCTCGTGCACGAAGGAGAAGCACGGCGGCCGAGTCGCGTACATCATGGAGCTGCTTCACAAGCAAGGACTGACGGACGTCGGCCGAGCACTGCTGCAGACCGCACTGCGCTGCGCGACGATGGCGCGCGCTGATGTCGCTCTCGCCTGGTGCTTCGACCACTCGCCCACTCGTGCATCTTTTCGCAGGAGTGGCTTCTTCACACTTCCGCAGCGCATACGGCCGATCGAGCTTCATTTCGGGGTGCGAGCGTTTCGCCCTCTAGCCGTGCCCGCGGGCAATCGTCGACACTGGTACCTCAGCTATGCCGACTCGGACACGGTGTGAGTGATGGCTGCGCGACTCATCGTGTCACTGGACTTCGAGCTTCACTGGGGTGTTCGCGACCACTCGACGGTCGCGGACTACGCCGAGAACTTGCTCGGAGTGCGCGCCGCGATCCCAGCGGTGCTCGACGTCTTTCGACAGCGGGGTATCCACGCGACCTGGGCGACGGTCGGGTTCCTGTGCTTCGGAACGCGCCGCGAGCTACTCGACAACCTCCCGAGCAAGCTGCCGACGTACACCGACCCCACGCTCGACCCCTACCGCGTGCTCGACGAGATTGGCGCGGACGAGGCTGCGGATCCGTTCCACTTCGGTGAGTCGCTCGTGCGCTCTATCGTGGCAACTCCGGGACAAGAGCTCGCGACCCACACCTTCTCTCACTTCTACTGCCTGGAGCCGGGGCAGACGAAGACACAGTTCTCCTCGGACCTCAACGCTGCCGCAAGGGCAGCGAGCCGTTTCGGTGTCACCCCGCGCAGCATCGTGTTCCCTCGCAACCAAGCGAACGCTGAATATGCGGACGTGCTGCCACGCCATGGGATTCGGGCGTTTCGCGGCACGCAATCACTCTTCGCGTACCGCGCCGCGTCGGCCGCCGACGAGCGTTCGTATCGGCGCGCCGTGCGGTTGCTCGACACGTACGTGCCACTCGTCGTGCCGGCGGAGCCCTCCGGCTCCTTTCGCGAGGAGGGACCGGCCGTCGACGTGCCCGCGAGCATCTTTTTACGCCCGGTGTCTCGTGGTGCGCTGCGCCATCTCGAGCGCGCCCGACTGGCACGAATCGTATGGGCCTTGCGGCGCGCTGCACGCCGCGGAAGCGATCTTCATCTTTGGTGGCATCCGCACAACTTCGGCACGAACCTCCGCGCGAACCTGGCATTTCTCGCGGACGTCTTGAACGAGTTCGACGAGCTCAGGCGGCGGTTCGGCATGCAAAGCGTATCCATGGCCGAAGCCGTGACGGCAAACTAGCGAAAGTACTCGCAGAGCTTGGACTTCGTCGCGTCGCTCATCGTCGTACTGCGAATGGCGCTCACGTGCGCGGCCACATCGTAGTGAACCGGAACGTACTCCGCGCGACACTCGGCACCGTCGACCTCTAGCAGAAGCATGCTCGCTGGGCGCGCGCCGTCTCGCGGCTGGCCGAGGGATCCAGCAGTAAGCACAGCACCGCACGAGAGTGGAATGGTCGACGTGGCATCGCCGTACTGGTGATCGCCGCTTGGGTGCGTGACCAAGATACGATGGCGATGCACGTGTCCGAATACGCCAATTCGCAGACCCCGCGCGCGGAGGCGAGCGCCGGCGTCGAGAAGGTCACGCTCGCTGTTCAGATAGCGCCAGTCGCCCGCTCCAAACGGGCTGGCGTGGCTGAATAGCAGATCTCCGACCACGACCTCATCACACCAAGGAAACATGCTCGCGAATCGCGTGAAGTCGAGCTGCGCGGCAGTATCGTCTACGGACTCCCGAATCCAATCCGGCAGCCTGTCGTAATAGCCGCGCTTGTTGGCCGCGAGATCGAAGTAGAGCTGGTCGTGATTCCCGCGCACCACGGCAGCCGCAACGGTCGTCGAAAGTTCGTGCACGATATCGAGGACTTCCTCGATATCAACGCCGTACGTCAGCAGGTCACCGAGAACGATCCATCGGTCGGGCTTGCGCTCAGCGGCGACCTTCACCGCCTCACGGAGCGCACGTGCGTTTGCGTGGAGGTCACTGAGGACGACGATTCGTTCGGCCGTCACGAGCTGCCATCCAAGTAGTCGCGCAAACCCGTGCGCAACGTGCGCGGGGCGTACCCGAGTTCGGCGCGGGCCCGCGTGATGTCGAGCGCCGAGAAGCCCAAGGAACGCGCGCTGTCGAGTGCCGGCTCGACCACGATCAAGGACGGATCGCTGCTTAGAAGATCGGCGAGCGTGGCAGCGATCTCCAATGTCGACGGGGCGGCACCCGCGCCGATGTTGAAGTGGCCCCGGACGTCGCCCGAGACGAGACGTACGATGCCGTCGACGACGTCATCGACATGCACGAGGTCAGTACGGTAGCGGCCGCCGTCCTGCACCCGAATGGCCTGCCCGGCGCGGAGGCGAGTCGTGAAGTTGGGCACCAATCCAAAGGGAGTCATGCCCGGGCCGTAGACAGAGGACACGCGCGCGATGGCAACGGACAAGCGTCCACCCTGACCGTAGTGGTCGGCGTAGAGCTCTCCCGCGACCTTGCTGGCGAGATAGAAGGGCGCCCGCGCGGATGGATACACAGGGTCGAGCTCCGTCACAGCCACGTCTCGCGCGCGGTACACGTTCCCCGATGAGACATAGACGAAGCGTCGGACTTTCGCCTCGACGGATGCCTGAAGAAGCGCGAGCGTCGCGAGTGCGTTCACCTGCATGCACATCGCCGCGGTCTTCGGGTCGCCGTGGTCCTTGGGAATGTAGGCGCCAACGTGACAGACCACGTCGACCCCCTCCAACAGACGCGTGGCGAGTGCGATGTCCGACGGCGTGAGGTCGCCGAGCTCGAGCTCGCTCCGTGTGAGCGGCCGGACGGTGGCCTCGCCGCGCGGGAGCGCGCTCACGAGTCGACGGCCGATGAACCCCGTGGAGCCCGTGACTGCGACGACAGGAGCCATCGTCACATCACCTTTCCGGCGTCAGAGGGGAGAACCACAGTCTCTGACCAATGACGCAGGATGGTCATCGGCTGGATGACCGGTTGCTCGATGGACTCTCCTAGGACCACCTGCCTTAGTACGAGCTCGACCTCGTTGAATCCGGCGCGCATGCGCAGCGGCGTCGTCCCAGAGAACCGACCGTTGATCTCGAACACTTTGATCTTTCCCGCCGCGACTCTGAACTGGAAGTTCGCCGGGCCGTAAGGTGCGAGCGCCTCGCCCATCCGTCGAACTTCCGCGTTGAACTCGGGATAGTGATCGACGAACGCGCGGTACGTGTTGCCGTCGCGCAGATCGCGGCGCATCACAATCGAGGCGCAGCATGCGCCATCGAAACAGAGAACTCCTGCGGTGTATTCGTCTTGGTCGGTTCCGACACACTCCTGTATGACCGGTCTGTGCGAGGCTGCGACCGCGACGCGTAGCTGCTCGCGGTCGCGGACGACACTCACGCCCACCGACCGCGCGCCGACGCGCGGTTTGACGACGAGGGGATAGCCCACGCGCTCGACCAGTGCGTCCTCTTCGCCCGGTAGCGCCGAGTCCGGATAGTCGAAGCCGTGATCCCGCAAGAAGCGATAGGTTTCGTACTTGTCGTCCGCGATCGCGACGACCTGTGGGCTGCTCACGATGACGTGCGTGCCGTAGTCGCGCTCCAGGTTCTCACGGTGCGCGGCGAGCGCGTGGAGCTCGACGTCTGTCCCGACCATGACGGCGTTCGGCCGCTCGCGCTCGATCAGCTCCTCCATTCGGTCGAGATAGCTCGGATCGCTCGCCATCGGGATGCGGAACCGGCCGTCGACCCAGTAGAGACCGGCGGCGTGCTCGCTCGGATCTGCGGCGAGAACTTCGACCTGTAGTCGAGACTCGAGCAGCGAGCGAATGATGCCTTGGCCGAGGAGGGCGCCGGCGCCTGTGACGAGCACTTTCATGGATATCTCATCGTTTCGGTAGGTAGTGAGGGCTCGGCACGTCCGTTGACGCTAGCGACGCTCTTCGAGCCACGCCTGGAACATCAAGACATTCCACAGGGGCCCCTGCCAGTTCCTGGTTCCCGCGAGATGTTCGGCCCAGCGCCGGTGTACCTCGTCGGCGACGAAGAACCCTTCGCGCTGAAGGCGACTTCGATCGAGCAGTGCCTCTGCCCAGGGCCGGAGCGGGCCTCGCAGCCACGCAGCGAGCGGAATCCCGAATCCCATCTTCGGCCGCTCGACGATGGCGCGCGGCACGTGCGTGTAGAGGATCTCCTTCAGCCATTGCTTGCCGCGGAGTCCAACGAGACGAACATCGTGAGGTAGCGACCAGAGGAAATCTGCGATCCTGTGATCGAGCAGCGGGGCACGGCCTTCCAGGCTGACTGCCATCGTAGCTCGGTCTACCTTCACAAGGATGTCGTCAGGAAGGTAGGTCAGAGTGTCGGTGTACATGAATCCGTCGAACACATCGTCGAAGCTCGCTTGCCGCGCTGGGTCGTCGAAGCCACTGAGCTGATCGTGCCCGCCGCGCACGATCTCTTCGGGGTGTTCCCACGTCATCGCCAGGCCGGCGTAGAACGCTCCCGGTGTGCGAGCCCCGAGCTTGCCGCTGAGCTTGTGAATGCGGTCGCCAGTGAGGTGACCGCTCAGGCCTCGAATCGGGATCCGCGGCAACACCGCGTCCCACGTTCTCGTCCGCGGAACTCGCAGCAGCGCGGCGACACCGTCCCGCACCGGCGCGGGCACGCGGCGCAGCCTGTTCCACAGTCGCTGCGCTAGCGCGTAGCGCTCATAGCCGCCGAAGAGTTCGTCGCCGCCATCACCTGACAAGCTCACCGTCACGTGCTGTCGCGCGAGCTTGGCCACGAGCGATGTGGGTATCTGCGAGCTGTCGGCGAACGGCTCATCGTACATCTTCGCCAAGCCAGGTACGACCGCGAGAGCGTCCTCGCCGGACAGATAGAGCTCGGTGTGATCCGTGCCGAGATGGCGCGCGACCCGCTTCGCGTGAGGGGCTTCGTCGTAGTCTTTGTCGTGAAAGCCGATAGTGAACGTTCGAACCGGGCGCTGGCTGTGCGCCTGCATGAGCGCGACGATCAGTGAGCTGTCGATTCCGCCCGAGAGGAAGGCGCCGAGGGGTACGTCGGCGACCATGCAGCCTCGCACCGATTGCGCGAGCAAGCGCTCCACTTCGACGCGGGCCTCGGTGGCGTCGATGTTGACGGTGGGCGTCAGCGCGTCGCGAAGTTGCCAGTACGGAGCCGGCTCGCCGCGGGATCGCTCGGACACCGTCAGCAGGTGCCCGGGCAGCAGCTTGCGAAAGCCCTGCCAGATCGACTGCGGGGCAGGGACGTAGCCGAAGCGGGCGTAGCCGCGCAGCGCATCGCGATTGACCTCGGACTGGAACGCTGGGTGGGCGCGAAGCGCATCCATGTCGGAGCCGAAGAGGAAAGTGCTTCCCGACCAGCCGTAATACAGTGGCTTCTCGCCCATCCGGTCGCGGGCCAGATAGAGCGTGTGTTCCATGCGATCCCAGAGCGCGATCGCGAACATGCCGACCAGCCGACGGAGCGCGCGCGTCATCCCCCATTCGGCGACGGCCGCAAGCAGCACCTCGGTGTCGGAGTGACCTCGGAACGTGTGCCCAAGCGCGGCGAGCTCCGTCCGAAGCTCACGGAAGTTGTAAATCTCGCCATTGAACGTCACCGCGTGACGCGGCGAGAGCATCGGCTGGTGGCCGTCGGACGTGATGTCTTGAATCGCCAGGCGTCGGAAGCCGAGCGCGATCCCGGCCCGCGGGTCTGACCACGCGCCTCTGTCGTCAGGGCCGCGCCGGGCGATTACGTCCGCCATGCGCAGCGCGGCGTCTTCCAGCTCCGCCGCGGTGCCTCGATAGCCATAGCTGCCGGCGAATCCACACATCAGCTGGCTCCCGCGGGGTAGGTGGGCTCTGTTGCGGCGCTCGGCGTGATCATTTCGTTCCGCTGGCTTCGAGAAAGTGTTGCTCGAACTCGGCGACGACTCGGTCGAGCGAGTAGAGCTCCGAGATGCGGACGCGGTTCGCTGCGCCGAGCGCGAGGCGGTCTTGCACAGGCATCCGCAGAAGCTCGAGCATCGCCTCTGCCAAGACGTCATCCCGGCCCGTCGGCACCACCAGGTTGTTCGGGCCTACGATGGACCGAGACTCGCCCGCGTCACTGCACACGATTGGCAGCGACTGCAGCATCGCCTCGGCGACGACGTTTGGGAAGCCTTCCCAGTCCGAGTTGTGAACGTAGGCGTCGAACGCCGAGTAGGCGTTCTGGGGGCGCTCGATCTCGTCGACGATGTGGATGCGGCTCGCGATCGTCCCCGTCGGCAGATGCTCGGCCAGAGCTGCAGCCGTACCGCGTCCCACGAAGACGATGTGTGCGCCCTGCTCGATGGCAAGCGCCTGGACCGCACCGCGGAGCAGGCCGGTCTGATTCTTCAGCGGTGTGAAGCGTCCGACGTGTCCGAATAGAAACGCGTCGAGCGGGATCGCGTGCTGCCGCCGAAACTCCCCGCCGCGTTCGACGTTCCGCTGGAATTCCTTCGGCGAGAAGCCGTTGGCGATGAACTGGACCTCACCGAATCCAGCTTCCTCGAGGCGCGCGACGGCGGCGTGAGAGTTTGCGAGGCGCACGGCAGCGCGTGGGGACGAGACACGCATCGCGCGCATGATCGGCCGTCGCAGATCGCTCGCCGTAGGCGTACTCCGAAAGTTGAGGACGTAGGGAACGTTGCCTCGCACAGTGGCCAGAATGGACGCGAGCACTCCGCCATAGTTGAGCCAACCGACAAAGAGGTCAGCCCGCGGGACGCGTAGCAGTCGTGGCACCGAGGGCAGCAGCCTTCGGGGCGCCAGGGCCGCAATCCCCAGGTCTAGCGAGATGAACCGCGCGCCCGCGGCCAGTGTTTCAGCCTTCAGGTGGATGCATTCGAGGATCGTCACGACCGTGTGTTGGAAGCGCCGTCGATCCGCGGCGTGGAGAATTCGGCACAACATCCGCTCCGCTCCGCCGACGCCTTCTCCGCCGTTGATGACGTGCACGACTGAGATGGGGGCCATTGCGCGTGGAAATTCCTGGTGGTGCCGTGCGGAGGGACTGCTCACAGCGATGATCTGAATGCTGCGACGGTCCGCTCCGCGGTCGTCGCACGACTGAACTCGTCGATGATCCGCTGGCGAGCAGCGCCGCCAAGACGAGCGCGCAGCATAGGATCGGACAGCAGCTTCGCCATGCCTGCCGCGAGCGCTTCTTCGTCGCCCGACGGCACGACGATCCCGGTATCGCCCATGAGATAGGCGACGGCACCGACGTTCGTGCCCACGCACGGAACTCCTGCGGCCATCGCTTCGCCGATGGCATTCGGGAGTCCCTCGGTCGACGAGGCGAGCGCGTGCACGTCGAGGCCCGCGTAGACAGCTGCGGCATCCTCCACCGATCCGAGGAAGCGGACGCTGTCCGCAAGACCAAGCTCCGCGGCAAGTGCCCGCAGGTCTCTGTCGACGGTTGGGGCCCCGCCTCCCGCCAGCACGAGAACGGCGTCCGGAACCCTACTGAGAACGCGGGCAAACGCTCGGATCAGAAGCGGATGCTCCTTCACTGGCGTCAGACGCGCAACGCAGCCGACGACCGGTCGGTCGCCCACGCCCCACGATGCCCGAGCGAAAGCGCGCGCTTCCGCGTCCGGACGGAACCCTTCGGTGTCGAACCCGTTCGGCACTGTCGCCCACGCGCGCGGATGAATCCCTCGCTCTCGGTGAAGGCCGAAGGATTGCGGAGCATACACGATCGCGAGGGGCACGCTCCTCGCCATGGCGCCGGTGACGAACTCGATCGCGCTCGTGAACCGAGGGTAGGGCTCCCCGGCGCCCCGAATGCCCCAGACCAGCTTGTCGGCATAGCCGAACCGCGTCGCACACCAAGCGGCTCCGTTGGTGATCGTCAAGGCTGAGTAGACGACGTCGGGCCGTTCGCGCGTGATCAGCCAGCGTAGTCGCGCGATCACGCT
>Ga0105047_10020565_pt1 | contig 10133 bp, 6 predicted proteins | sample MAT04_FD_78384 | JGI IMG/M metagenome (GOLD analysis project Ga0105047, IMG submission 78384) | Freshwater microbial communities from Lake Fryxell liftoff mats and glacier meltwater in Antarctica - MAT-04 (megahit assembly) | ecosystem: Environmental > Aquatic > Freshwater > Ice > Liftoff... | reverse complement strand
TGAGGATACCGCAGCAGAATGCGGTAAACGAATTGTTGTGAAGTAGGCACACGGCCATCGCCGCGCCAACCTTGCATTAATTCGAGCCTCATTTGCCGACTCCTGATGGGAATGCGAGCGCGTTGCCCACGCCCAGCCCGGCTAGGCCCAAAATAGTCTAAACGTCAATGAATAAGGATACGTATTCTTAATAACAGTGTTTTATACTGCATGGCAGGTGTCTGTCCCGTGTTATCTCCACACTATTCTTACTACGATGCCACGGAGACGGCAATGCGGTCACTGGTCACGGCTGGGCTCATCTTGGTGTTCGCCGCGTGTCTCTCACTTCCTCACCTCACGAACGCCGCACCTCCTTCCCCGGTGCTGACAGACGCGCAGCGCACTCACATGCTTACTGTCTATGGTAGGGAGCTTGCGCCTATACTCCTGCGCCGCGACGTCGGTCCTGGCATACACGTTCGGCGCCAGGGCCGCGATAGCAATTGCGACTTCATCGCCGCGACGAACGATGTTGCGGCCATCGGGGGAAACGGCGATGAGGCGTACGCCCGCAGCCGCACGCTCATCGCCCAGGCTCCGGTAGACTATCGCGAAGGGTTTTACACCGTCCTCGGACCGAGTGGCTCCGACAAGCCCTTCTCGCTCGACAACCTCGGCGCCGCCCCTGAGGCCTTTATCGGCGTCTACGAGGCCCTTGGCTACGACACCATCCTGCTCGCCGCCCCTCCCGACCAGGTCAACCACGACTTTGCCCGTGCCGTCCGCGACCAGCTCGCCGCCGCACCCACCACATCCTTTGCGCACCTCTGGATCACGCCCCGCCCGTACAACCCCCGCGCCCGCACGCTCACTGTTCCCGCCACAGGCGAGCGCGCCAGCCTGCTCTACCCCTACCACGAGGTCGCCGCGATCGTCGACCCTCAGGCGCCCGAGCGCCTGATCCTGCTCGACGGGCTGATCGGCTATCCCGTCTCGGTTGCGCTCGACGATCTCGCCCACCAGCTGCGCGGCTTCAACAAGGTGATCGTCGTACGTAAAAGCGGGCTCAGTGAGAAGGAGCACCTCACGGCGCAGCTCTCCGGTAGCGCACAGCCGTACGCGGTTGTTGGCCTCGGCGGAGCATTCCTGACAACGGCCCGGCAGCTCTGGGGCCCCTCGTACACCCAGTGGGGTCGCGTAAGCGGCCCACCCCTGCGGCTCCACAATGGAACCGAGATGGTGGTGCGGCTGCCGGGGGAGTATGTGCTCTACGAGCGTGGCTCCGCGGGGGTCACACTCGTCAACCTCGGCTCCTGGATGCGCGACTCGCTGGCCGCCCAGAACGTGCTGAGATTTGAGCAGCTCCGGGCGACCGAGCTGCGCAATGGGCTGCGGGACTGGGCCGTGAGTCACGCGGGCTCACTGGAGCGTTTTCACGCGCTCTACGGAGCAACGCTGACCGAAGAGGTGTGGATGACGCCGGAGACGTTTCGCTCGGCGGTGCTCCGCGGGGCCGCCCACCCGCTCGCTCACGCGCCCACGAGCGGCTATGTCGTCGTCATCACCGAGGGCGCGATGCTTGCCTGGAGTCCCGAGCAGGGCACAACGCTCGTGCCCCTTGGGCTGATCTACCTGAGAGAAATGCGGGCCGACCTTGGCGTGTAGGGCGCGCTCGTGGAGTGATGGCTTCGTCGGACAATGAGTGATTGAGGAGAACTGTTATGCCCCGACTCTCTGCGCTCCTGGTTGTGACGTTCGTGCTGCTGACCTTGAGCAACGTTCCTTCCGCTCAGGCCCAGCGGGGCGAACGCTGCTTTGGCGAGACCGGGTATTGCATCAGCGGGCGTATCCGCCAGTTTTGGGAGCAGAACGGCGGCCTGAGCGCTTTCGGCTTACCGATCGGCCCCTTTCAGGAAGAGCTGATTGAGGGGCGACCAGTGATGGCCCAGTGGTTCGAGCGTAACCGCCTGGAGCTCCACCCAGAAAACGCCCAGCCCTACGATGTGCTGCTTGGGCGGCTCGGGGCCGGGTTCGTCGCCACACAGCCCCAGCCCGCCCCCGAGACGCCCCGCGATGGGTGTCGCTTCTTTGCGGAGACCGGCTTCAACATCTGCGGCGAGACTCTGGAGCGCTGGCGCGCCGGGGGGCTGGAGTTCGACGGCCGACGAGGCTTGAGCGAGCCGGAGAATCTCGCCCTGCTCGGCCTACCGCTGACCGGCCAGTATTCCATGCGGCTCGCCGACGGTAACGAGTATCTGGTGCAGTGGTTTGAGCGGGCGCGCCTGGAGATTCACCCGGAGAATCCTCCACCCCACCGGGTACTGCTCGGGCTGCTCGGCAGAGAGACTCTCGACGCGCGACCGAAGCCGGTGGCGCTACCCGAGTATTGGCTCGACCGCGTCAATTTCTATCGTGCTGCCGCCGGCGTCCCCCCGGTGCGCGAGGATGCGGTGCTGAACGATAACTGCGCCCAGCACGCCCGCTACATGGCCGAGAACGACGACCTCACCCACGACCAGAACCCGGCGCTCCCCTGGGCCTCTCCCGCGGGCCAGATTTGTGCCCAGAAGGGCAACGCCTGGATTGGCGGCGGCAGCTCGTGGCGCCCTGGCCAGACGATCGACGACTGGATGAGCTCCCCCGGCCACCGGCTGTGGCTGATCTACCCCACCACACCGGTCGTTGGCTTCGGCTTCTATACAAACGGTAGGGTGACAGGCGCAGGCCTCGATATCATCTCGCGGGCGCGGCTTGACGCCGATGACGGATATCAGGGCTGGCCGCTACGCTACCCCGTCGCCGGGCAGATCAGCGTGCCCACCAGCCGCTATCCAATCACGCTCCAGTGGCCCTACTTCGGCGAGGCCCCACAGTTGCGGGCGACAAGCCTGACCACGGCGGCGGGAGTCCCTGTTGCCCATACGGCGACGACCAATCTGCCGGTACGCCACAAAGGCATCCTCCTGATGCCCAGCGTGCCCCTGCCTGGTAACACGGTCTTCGTGGTGCAGGTGGAGGGCAGCTACGATGGACGTCCCTTCACGCTCTCTTGGTCGTTCTCGACCGGGCACACACCCATCCAGTGACAACATCTGTGGGCCTAACACTGTGGAACTGAGATCAGGAGACGTGCTATGGGTAACAGACGACGGGTGACGCTCTTCGTGGTACTCGCGCTAGTGGTGCGTAGCGTGACGCCCTCCGCCCAGGCGGCACAGACGGCCTTGGTTGACCCGAGGTTCTCGCGCTACTACTGGCGCTCCGGGGGCGCGCAGGTCTTGGGGATGCTCGAGTCAGCACCTTTCACGATCAACGGGCGGGTGGTTCAGTACTTCGAGAAGGCGCGACTTGAGGATCACGGTGCCGGAGCGACGGACCCTCGGTGGGCAATTATGTACGGGCGGGTAGTGGCCGAACTGATGGCAGCAGCACCCACCACACTGATCGGCGGGACGGATCGGACGTATGGCGATCTGGCTGCCCTTGCGACACCGCAGCCGCCTCCGAATAGCTTCGTCGGCGGGACACTGCGCGTTGCGGACGGCGTGTTTGTTTCCATGTCTTCGGATCTGAACCCTGCACCGGGCTTCGTCTGACGACGGTGGGCACCTTCTCTGCCGTGAAGCCTGGCGGCCCAAAGTCCGTACTGTTCCAGGCGTTCGAACGCGGAATTCTCACCTACGACCCCACGAACCCCGCGGAGTGGCAGGTGGGGCGGGCGAACGTGGGCGCCGACGCACTTCTGGTGCAGGGGCTGACCCCGCTGCACCTACGGCCCGTCCCGCAGCCGGGTCCGCGCTCCATCGAGGTTAGCATCGGCAAGCAGCATCTGTACGCCTACGACGGCGACATCCTCGTGTTCGACGCGCCTGTCTCTACGGGGAAAGACCGGTTTGAGACGCCGATCGGGAGCTTTGCGGTCACGGTCAAGCAGCCCCTCCGCACGATGCGCGGGGCCGAGCAGGGCGAACGCTGGGTGGTGCCCGACGTACCACACGTGATGTACTTCTTCCGTGACTTCGCCCTGCACGGGGCGTACTGGCACAACCAGTTCGGGACGGGGGAGCGCCGCAGTCACGGCTGCGTCAACCTGCCCCTTGACGCAGCCGCCTGGCTGTATACCTGGGCGCCGGTCGGTACTCCCGTCACGATCTTTCAGTAGCCAGATGCTCCCCGGTGGGGCGTCCCTCGTCGTTGAGCCGTGCTCATCAGTGACGGAGCGTATACCAAATTCAGTTGACGCTGCCGCATTGCCCTCATCCCCCCAACCCCCTCTCACTGAGCGGGAGAGGGTAGCCAGACGGCTTCCCAACGCGCTGTGTCGCGACACTCCTCTTCCCACCTGAGGGAGAAGGGGGCCGGGGGGACGAGGGCCAGGCGCCCGTCAATCCCGTGGGAAAGGGCCGAGGTGCTGACAATGAATCACGAATATCGGGGGTGGGGCCCTCGGCTCTGTGTCTCTCTGCTACTAGATAGATTGCGCACACTCGCCATGCTAGCTGCGAACCTTTCCCACTCGCTCCACAAGTGCCTGGCTCTTACGGCGACGCTTTGCCTGCTTGCCGCTCTGGCGTACACCTGCGCCGTCGTGCCCGCCGCGCAGGTGTACGCCAACCCGCCCGAGGCGAGCAGCCTCGCCCAGCAGGTCATCGAGCTCGCCAATACCGAGCGCGCGGCGCAGGGTCTCCCCCCGCTCAAGCTGCAGGACAACCTGCAGAGCGCCGCAATGTGGATCGCTCAGGACAATGCCACCTACAACTACTTCAGCCACACGGATCGCTTTGGGCGAGGGATCGAGCAGCGGTTCACCGACTTTGGCTACACGGGCTACAGTATCATTGGCGAGAACCTTCATGCCGGCTCCATTATCGCCTCCGACGCGGTGACGAGCTGGATGAATAGCCCTGGCCACAGGGCGAATATCCTGAACGGTTCGTTCTGTGAGATTGGCGCCGGGTATAGCTACAACGCTAACAGCGCCTACCAGCGCTACTGGTCCCAGACCTTCGGGTGCCGCTTCAACGTCTACCCCGTTATCATCAACCGGGAGGCGGCCCAGACAACCAGCGCGGCGGTCAACCTGTATATCTACGGCTCAGGCTGGGCCCAGGAGATGCGCCTGAGCAACGACGGCGTGAACTGGACCGCCTGGGAAACCTACCAGTCGAGCCGGGCCTGGACGCTCTCCGGGGGAAGCGGGACGCGCACCGTCTACGTCGATCTGCGTAACGGCACGACAGTCCGCAGTGCAAACGACTCGATCTTGCTGAATGGTGCGACGGCAACGCCCACGCTCACGGCCACCCCGGCAGTCCCCCCGGAGCCGAGCAACCTTGTGGTGAGCGGGAGCACCGCGGCGAGTATCAGCCTGGCCTGGCAGGATAACGCGACGAACGAGCAGGGCTTCCGCATCTACAAGTGGGGCAACGGCACGAACGGCTGGAACTTCTACCCGCTCACGACCGTGGGGGCTAACACTACGACCTTCACTGAGACGGGGCTGGCCTGCGGCGGTGTCGAGTACTTCTACCTGATCACCGCCTTCAACGGCACGGGCGAGTCGGCCGCGACCCCCTTCGTCAAGGGCGTCACCCTCGACTGCCCCACAGCCACGCCGACGCAGACGCACACCACCGCGCCGACGCAGACGCACACTGCCACGCCGGTTGTTACGTCGCTGGTAGCACCCTGGTCGGATAGCCTTGAGAGCGGGACGACCAACTGGATCTCGAGCGGGCTTTGGCACATCGCGCAGGATAACATCAGCCCCTACCCTCTGAGCTACAGCCCGACGCGTAGCTGGTGGTACGGGCAGAACACGACCGGCACCTATAACACCGGGGCCACGAACAGCGGTGCGATCACAGGCCCGCCCGTCCTGCTGCCAGGCACCATCACAGGTGCACAGCTTTCGTTCTGGTCGTGGCACAAGACGGAGAGCAGCACAAACTTCGACCAGCGACTTGTGCAGCTCTCTGTTGACGACGGCGCCTATATCACCTTAGGGCAGATGGAGGTAAGCCCGATGGAGGTGTGGCAGCAGCATACATTTGATTTTAGCGGCTACGTTGGCAAGACTGTTCGTGTACGCTTCGTCTTTGATACGGTCGATAATGTGAACAACGACTTCCGCGGCTGGTACATCGACGATGTGGCGATTACGGTGTCCGGGGTTACGCCGACCAACACCAGCACGCCGACCAACACTAGCACGCCGACCAACACCAGCACGCCAACCAACACCAGCACGCCGACCAACACCAGCACGCCAACCAACACCAGCACGCCGACCGCTACGCAACTGGCGACAACCGCGACAGAGACGTATACTGCAGTCATCACGGCCACTGCAACGGGCGTGGCGAGCACCCCGACGCCAAGCGTAACGCCGCCGGCCCAGACAAACGTTTACCTGCCGGTGCTGGCAAAGCCCCTCCCCATACCTGCCCGGACGGCCACGCCCACGGCTGTCGCAACCACCCCCGTCGCCTCGCTCCTTACCCCGTTTGACGGGAATGTGGAGGATCTGACCGGGCCGTCGAGCTGGTCCGGCAACTACGGTAAATCGCCCGAGATCATCGTCTCCTCCAACGGCGCCGAGCTCGACGTCTTGGTACAGGATTACAACCCCGCAACGCCGTGGACCGCGGTATTGATGCACATCAAGCACACCTCGGCCGGGTATCGCGTCACCCAGACCCTGACAAATCTGCCCATGCTGGATCGCGTGATGGGTCTAGCCACCGACGCGTCCGGCAACCGCTACTACGCCACGGGTGTGAACGAGTTCAGCAAGGTCAACTCCTCCTACCCGCCACTGAGCACCTACCGCAGCAACATCGTCCGTGTGATCAAGGTGGATCAGGTAGGGGAGGTGCAGTTTAATGTCGACCTCGATCCCGCCCGCCACGCCTTCAACAGCAACGCCGAGATGATCATCAACCCGATGGTGGCGTCCACGGCGCGGCTGGCGGTGGGAGGAGGCGAGGTGGCGCTCGTGCACGGCATCAATACGGCGCCGGACTGGGACATCAACGGGACCCGCCACCAGAAGGCCCTCTCCACGCGCCTAAGCGCCGCAGATGGCACAGTGACGCAGACAAACTCGGCCTGGGTCAGTCACTCCTTCGACCAGCGGCTGCTCTTCGACGGCTCGGGCATCGTTGAGTACCACCTCGGGGACGCCTACCCTCGCTACATCGTCTTTGCCCGGAGCGACAGCTCCCACCCTGTGTTCCACATCAAGGGGGAGCTAGGCGAGAACAATACCTACACCAGGCTCGGGAACGTGGCGCTGATCGCGAACACAGGCAGCGTGGCGCCTGACTACCTCGCGCTCTTCGCCAGCGAGAGCACCCCCGCCACCGATAGTGGGATCAACGGTTCGCGCAACCTTGCGGTTGTACGCATCAACGGCACCGACAACAGCGTCGACCAAAGCCTGCCGGACAGCCTGACAGTCTCCTCGGCGGGCACCCAGTGGAACAATCGCCTGAGATGGCTGACCCAGTACGAGCCCGGCTCCAACCTCCACGCCGAGCGGCCGAAGCTGATCGGCATTGGCAACAACCGCTACGTAGTCCTCTGGGAGGAGTGGAGCACCCGAGGCGGCGTCCCTGACACCTTCAAGGGTGTCTACGGTATGCTCATCGACGACAGGGGCAATGTGGTGCGGGGTACCACCCTGCTGACCAACAAACACCATTTGCCCCGCGGCGACGATGCGGTAATGCTGAACAATAGCGCCGCGTGGGTCACCGGTGACGCGGCCCAGCGGCGACTCTATCTGCACCTGGTGGACGATTCGCTGACCTACAAGCTGGTGAATCTGGAGTAGCTAAATAGGGGTATGGCAACGATTCGTGTGAAATCGCGCCATTTGGCCAGTTTAGACTGTCCTCATGCGATCTGAGCGAAGCAGGCTTTCAAGGGCCTGCGTGCCAGAGAAGCCGCAATCTCTGGCATCTCATGAGCGCATCTGCCAGGACCACGCCGCGATCCGAGCGCGCCGAGGGGTGCGCACGCGGGATTTCTCTGGCATCCGAGGCATACCACCTTGATTCTTCACACGAGCGCGTATGAAGAGCGACAGACGACCCGCTTCGCTAGCCTGAAGGTGCGCATTCCCCGTTGTGATGAGCTAAATCGGCCACATGGCGCGATTTTACACGAATCGTTGCCATACCCCTAGCTGGCGAGCGCGCGCCCGGCCTGGCCGAGCAAGGTGCGCTGGCCTTCGAGCCGCGTGATCTGCGCGCGCAGGCTTTCCTCGCGGGCCTCGCGGGTGGCGGCGTCCAGCGCCCCGCTGACATCGGCGCTCACCCCGCGCAGCTGCTCCAGCAGCTCGCGCTCTGGCTGTGGCAGCGCTGCGAGCGGCATCCAGGCGGTGGCATCGCCGAAGCGCTCGATGCGCTCCAGGGTGGTGCAGCGCTCCAGCTCGGCGTGGGCGATGAGCCACAGCGCCTGGGGGACGGCCCAGCCTTGGCGCAGCGAGGCGCCCACATCGGCCAGGGCCGCGCGGCAGCGCTCCGGGTCGTGACGAGCGATGGCGGCGAGATGCTCGGGCAGGCCGTAAAGCGGGAGCTGGATCACCTCGTCGTAGTGCAGCGGCTGGCGGCGCCAGAGGGCCGCAGCCTGCTCCGGTGCCCGCTCGGCTCGCCCGCTCAGCCAGAGACTGAGCGGCAGCTCCCAGAGATACATGGGCAGCCGTAGAAAGGCCACGCCAAAGGCCACGCCCATAGCCACGCCAAAGGCCACGCCCCTGGCCATGCCCCCGGCCACACCAAAGGCCACGCCAAAGGCCACGCCCCTGGACACGCCCACAGCCACGCCCATAGCCACGCCAAAGGCCACGCCCCTGGCCACGCCCCCGGCCACACCCAAGGCCACGCCAAAGGCCACGCCCCTGGCCACGCCCACGGCCACGCCCAGGGCCACGCCCCAGGCCACGCCCAGGGCCACGACAAAGGCCACGCCCAAGGCCACGCCCAAGGCCACGCCCAAGGCCACGCCCAAGGCTACACCCCCGGCCACGCCCAAGGCCACGCCCCCGGCTACACCCCCGGCCAACAAGAATATTTCGCTAGGTAGCCCGAACCAGTTCAGCAACTCCAGGGGATCAAGTTGTCTTAGCGGCGGGTAAAAGCGGGCAAGCAGAGGGCCTCCAAATGTGATTGCTGCGAGCAAGATTCCAAGAACATTTAACCATCCCTCTGCGCGCTCTGGAAAGCGCCCGAGCAGCCAGTCACTCACCGCCGTTCCGATCGTCCAGCCCAGGGCGAGCAGCAGTGCTGACGCCCACGCAAAGCCAGGGAGGAACAATGCGGCGATGCCGCCAAGCAGCACGGTGCCGACCAGGGGGGCGCCGAGCAAGAGCGAATGCCTAGCCCGGCAGAGCGCCTGGAAGCGCGGATCATCGCTCACAGCGGCGCGCACCTTCCAGACCAGCAGCCTTTCGTCCAGATCCTCGTGGATGGACTGGGCGTAGCGGCGCAGGGCCAGCCCGCGGAAGAAGAGCCTGTACAGCAGCTTCAATGGCGAGCGGATCGCCGGAGGTGCCGCCGGGTCAGTCAATGGTGTGCTCATGAGCCTCCTTCGCTTGACAAGGTTGCAGATTGCAGTAGGAGTTACGCAGTTGACGTGCGACCGCATGGCAATGCCGCTTGTCACCCCGAGCGGAGCGAGGGGTCTTCCCGCGCATCAGGACGTAAGATTCCTCGCTGCGCTCGGAATGACATGGGCGCGATTGCAGATTGCAGATTGAGCGCAGCCGGAGGCGCTGCGTGGGAACAAACGGTAAAGCACCTACGAACCTTGGCTAATGGCTCGCAAAAGGTCGCGAAAGGTCTGGAGGTCGATCAGGCCGCTGACGAGCGCAAGCAGCGCTCCACCGAGCACCAGAACGCCGAGCAGGATCACGACACCAAGTACCCGATTGCCCGCCTGATCGGCGCTGTCGCCAAGCTTGCTGCCTGCGGACCCCAGGCCATCAACCCAGCGCCACCAGCTACGGCGAGCAGGCCGGGGGTTGCTGAGAGCCTGCACCGTATCGAACGCCGCCTGCACGTCGCGCCGCAGCGTCCGGTCGGCGGCCTCGCGCAGGCTGCCGTCTGCCTCGTGGATGGGGCCGGGGCGCTGCCCCTTCCAGCGGT
>Ga0105047_10020564_pt1 | contig 10133 bp, 7 predicted proteins | sample MAT04_FD_78384 | JGI IMG/M metagenome (GOLD analysis project Ga0105047, IMG submission 78384) | Freshwater microbial communities from Lake Fryxell liftoff mats and glacier meltwater in Antarctica - MAT-04 (megahit assembly) | ecosystem: Environmental > Aquatic > Freshwater > Ice > Liftoff... | reverse complement strand
GGTCAGTGGTGGCGACACTGAAAAAGGCGCTCGGGGAGGGCGGCACGTTTTCCAATGTCGGCTTGGCCGCAGGTGCCGCCTTGGCCGGACTGGGCAACCTTTTGCTCATTATTTTCGTGGGCATCTATTTTGCGGTCGACCCGGCGCTTTATCGGGATGGCGCCTTGCGATTACTGCCGCCGCCGCGTCGCCCCCAGGTGAAGCGAGCGCTCAATGATGCGGGCGATTCGCTGCAAAAATGGCTCGTGGCCCAATTGATCGTGATGGTGATTGTAGGCGTCGTCACCGGCGTCTCGCTGGCGCTTTTAGGCGTGCCACTCTCACTTTCACTGGGGGTTTTGGCGGGCCTGTTCGAATTTGTCCCCGTAGTCGGGCCGATTTTTTCCGCGGTGCCGGGCCTGTTGCTGGCGTTTTCGCATGGACCCGAGACCACTCTCTATGCCCTCGCTGTCTATATCGGCGTACAGCAGCTCGAGAGCAACGTGCTGACGCCACTCATTCAGCGGTGGGCCGTCGAGCTGCCGCCGGTCGTCGCGCTGCTCTCCATCGTCGCCAGCGGATTACTGTTTGGCGTGATGGGAGTGGTTTTTGCGACTCCGCTCGCCGTGGCGATTATGGCGATGGTGAAACATCTTTATGTCGAGGACACGCTCGAGAATGGTGACGCGGAGCCACCGGTTGCGCTGGCCACGCGACGGCGAAGAGCGGGCGATGAGCCGATGAAGACGTAGTGGAACCGCGGTGCTTTAACCCGCGTCTGGGAGAGCGCTCCGACGCGGGCTAAAGCACCGCGGTACCCTGGAGGCACCCCCGGAGGTGCCCTCGCCAACCCCTAGAAAATCCGGGTCCGCCGGGCGCCGCTCCGGCCCTGCGGTGCCCCTCGTTCGCCGGGGGCACTGTAAGGCTGCCGGCGATATCCGGGACGCGACGGGTCGGCCGCGCAGCGGATCTGAATATCCTGCATGCGGGCAAAAAGATCCAGGAGTTGCGTGGGCAGCGGGTAGCCGTCCAGTCCGCTGCGTTCGAGCGCGACCAGCAATTCGTGAGTGGCTTCAAGCGTCGAGAGACAGCCTGCCTGCGGCTGTTGTTTAATCACGAAACGGCTCGGTGCAGTCGGGGTAAACATGATCCGCGGCAGGCGTTGCAAACTCGGGCTGAGACGCAGCATCTTGCGTCCCAAGCTCCAAGTGGCGTCGAGCAGGATGATCACGAGTTGCCGCGAGCCCAAAAAATCTGGCGGCAGTGAAGTCTCGGATAGATTGAGCGCGGTTCGACCTGGGTACAACAACATCGGCCAGTGGTGCGGATCGCGAAGCAGGGCCTGCACGGGTTCGTGCCCCTCAAAGCTCACCCCCATGTGGATTTCACTGTTGTCCAAACAGAGATGAGTCAGTCGGCCGGTCGCGGCTTTCTCTTTCTTGAATTCCTTCGGATGCATCAGAAACACGAATTTCGTGCGCGTCGGCATGCCGGTGATCGACTCACACCAGCACAATGGCTTCGGCCAGAAGCAACGGTAGCACATCTCGCGGCTCATGGGGAAAGGCGTCGGCTATCGGCCGCTGCGGGATTGACCCCCGAACACCGGGGAGAGAAGTTGCGATCGTGATGGTGCACGCAGAAAGGAGGCAAAGGCAAAAGCCTGACATTGTTAACCGGCAAATCCGCGGAGCAACCTTTCCGCAGATTATACGAACGTGCTGTTGCATCTGGTCCAGCGGTCGCTTTTTTCGTGTCGCCGCACGGCACCCATCCGCCCCATGCCACGCACGCTGTTAGTGATCGACGACAACATTTCGGTTCGCGAATCCCTTCGCTTTGTTCTGAGCCGATTGGGCTATGACGTTCTCTTGGCTGAAAGTGGCGTCGAGGCCCTCGCCATCTCGCGGCAGCATCACGTCGACGGCGCGATGATCGACGTGAATATGCCCGGAATGAATGGCATCGAGGTCTGCCGCGTCCTGCGGCAGGAAGCGTTGTTGGGAGGTCGGGCCTTGCCGGTGTGGATGATCACGGGCGCCTGTTCGCCGGAGGTCGCGAAACTTTCGACCGATGCGGGCGCGCTGGCGTTACTGGGAAAACCATTCGATGTGGCCGACTTGGGCCGCCGCCTCGAAGAACAATTTAATCCCGCTGCGACCACGGGCGTCACTCCACCGGCCCCTGCGCCGGCCGTTGCCGAAGTACCCGTCGCCGCTCCCGCCGCCAACCTCTTGCCACCATCCACCGCGGTTCCCACCTCTCCGTGACCGCGAGAAACGGGGAGTGACGGAAGAACCTGAGATGGCGCCAGCGCGGAGTTGCATGTCGCGGTCGAAGCCAGCGCTCGTCCGTCCCGCCCGGGCGCCGGCAGCGTGCACCACGTCGCTTTTAGAACGACGCAGGCTGATTATGGCAATTGGGCGGGACGCCTTGCCGCCTTTTCTGGAAAGCCGTCGAACGGAAATCGAAGCCGGTCTCAAGCCGCTGTCCACCGCCTGAGTCCAGGCGGAGACGTGCGAACAAGCCCGGCGAAAACGTCCGTGCAACAACGCGGAATTAGATCACGGCGTGCCGCCCGCCCGGGCGGTGCTGAGCTGAAGGGCGTTGAAGAGCAGTTTGAAGGTGCCGTGCGTACCGGCGCGAAATGTCACTTCGGGACAGATCAGGAAAAGTTTCCCCTGACCCACCGGCACCTCGAGCGCCTGGATGGTCTGCGCGAGATACTGCTGGCCCCACGCCCAACCACTGCGGAGCGGCTGATCGGTGGCAAACCAGAGGACCGGCCTTACGTTTTTGGCATTCGCTTCCGGGGAAAGGACGAAGGCCGGGCTGTTGTCAAAATAGACGTCGATGGAGTCCGCCAAGCCCCAGGCGAGTGGGGCCCGGGGATCGACCCGCGCCGTCAGGAGACTTCCCGGAATATAATATTTTTCGCGCGGCAGCGGGCGGACTTTTCCCTCCCGGTCGACTTCCGTCAGGGCGTTGCGAACCGGGACGTCGAAATGAAAAGCGAGATTGGTACTGGATCCAATCGCGACGATGCTCCCGCCCCCGGCGACGAATTTCTTGAGTTCGGGCAGGGTTTTTTCCTCCGAAAGACGGCCGAGCCACGACCGATAAGCCTCGGGCGTTTCCTCGACGCTGGGCACCTTGCTCATGGCGGCGCTGACCCGCGGGCTCGTCACGGAGCCCTGGGCTTTGGGGCGTGGGATCGCGCCGGTGGGAAAAATGATCACGTCGAACTGAGCCCGCAGGTTGCCCGCATCCAGCTTCTGTGGATACACCACCTCGAACGGGAATTCGAATTGTTCGAGCAACCAGCGCGTCCAGCCCGAGGGCATCGACCCTCCATACTGATCCCACAAGGCAATCCGCACGGGTGCCAGGGCGGCTTTTTCACCGGCCGGCGGTGTGGAGACGCCGACCGCGTCGAGTCCCAGTTCGGTGACCGCCCGATTCAGGATGGGCCGGGCCGCGGCCGTGGCGGGCACGAAAATGGCACCGGGCCCGAAGCCGGGTTTCCCGGGCACCCCCGCTTTGAGTCGGCTTACGGCCACCCCCGCTTGCAACAGGCGGTTGACGAGAATGAACCCGTTGTTGACGTGCGGGCTGATCAGCCAGCCCGCCCCGGCCGCGTCCATCCGGCCAGGGGCGAACGCCTGGAGCTGGCCGTAGGGGATGCGTTCAAACGGACCGTCGAAGGCCTCGAGTATCCGATCGAATTGGACGCCCATCTGGTAGGCGAGGGTCCAGCCGGCGGAGTCGTAGGGCGCAATGGGCGGACCGCCTTCATACCTGAAGTCGTTGGGGTGATCCTGCGGTTCAAAGGCATCGAGCAGATACGGTCGGAAGGCCTGGGCCGCCTTGGCGACATACGAACCAGCCGGATATTTTTTCACTCCCACCGTGAAATCAGCGGTCGCCCGGTGCAACGTGAGGCCCGACTTGATTAGCGTGTTCAGAAATTTGATGGCCGTGCCAAAATCAGGTTGGTCGCGGGAAATGAGGTAGCCTCGCGGATCGCGTTGTTCCGGCTTTTGGAACACGCTCGCGTAATATTTCGACGGAATCACATCGCTCCGCGAAGCCTCTTGGGCCGCAGCGGTTTCGCTGCCCGCACCCGGGGTTCGGGGGGTGGAACGAGCGGCGGCGCGCAGGGCTTCGATGCGTTTCGGCGTGGCCGTCCAGTGATCGCGCGAACCGCGGTCGATGGAGTTGCGCCCCATCCGCCAGATATTGAAGAGCAGTTCGTCGCGATGGCGCGCGGCGTAGTTGAGCACCGCGTAGTTGGCGGTGAGCGAATAATCGATCGAGCGGCGAAAATGCCAGCGCTGCGGCGCAACGGGGAACGGCAGATCGCCGTCCGGCAACTGCCGTTCCAGGACGAGCGGCACCTCGATGGGTGTCGGGCTCCCAATCGTCTCTGTGAGCAGGCCCAGCATGTTGTGGAAATACACGGTCGTGCGCAGTCCGCCATTCCACCACGTCGAATACACCGAGCCGCGTTTCATCGTCGACCCCGGCATATTCGACGCAATCCACCGGCTGTGCATGGCCGCGCCGATTTGATCCAGCCCGGTGACGACCAAAGGATCATAGACGTAGTTAAACGGATCCCGATAAGGCGGGCCCGCGACGATGGTTCCAGGTGGCCCCGACTGATGATGATTATAGACGATCTGCGGCAACCATTCGATATAGAGCTGGCGAGCCATGTTGCCGGACTCGCGCATGTTCATCATCATGAAATCACGGTTATTGTCGTGACCGATATATTTTTGATAAAGGCGCGGCTCTTTATCGACGATGCGCTGGGTTGGTTCGGCGCGGCGCATGTACCAGGAGCTAATCAGCTCCTGCCCGTCGGGGTTGGCGTGAGTGAAAAGGATGACGACCTGGTCGAGGATTCGCCGGGTCTCGGGATCGTTGCGGCTGGCAAAAGTCCAAATCGACTCGATCAACTGATGAGCGCCCAGTGTCTCCGTGGCATGAAGGCCGCCATCAATCCAAACCACGGCTTTGCCTTCCTCGGCCAAAGCGCGGGCCTGGGTTTCCGTCAGGTTTTCAGCGCGAGCCAGCTGGCGTGAGATATTCTGCCAGCGTTCCAAGCGGGCGAGGTTGGCCGGCGACGAACAGACCAGCATCCATTGGGTGCGACCTTCTTCGGTGCGTCCGATGTCCACCAGTTTCAGCCGATCGGATTCGCTCGCGAGTTTTTTGAAGTAGGCTTCCGTCTGCGTGTAGGTCGCCAGTTGGTAATCGTCGCCGAGGTTGAAACCAAAGTGTTGTTTGGGCGAAGTCAGCGACGGTAAAGAGCCAGTCGAGGGTGACGCGGCCAGCAGCCAGGGTGCGAAAACAGTTAGTCCGAGCACGCAGGCGGAGAGGCGAAGAGCGTTGAGCATAGGGCGACCGCGCCGGATCAGCCGTTGAGGCGCGGGGGAGGCGAAGAAACATGAGGTAAAATCAAAGATAAAGCTGAGTCTGCGACCCGCGATCGAGTCACGATTAGGGCTGGCGACTTTGCGTGGGAATGCTCCAGTCTCGGGCCATGCTCCCCATGCTTTCCCGCCCCATGAATCGTTTGTTTCGCGCCGTATTCGTGAGTGCCGTGGCCGGCTTTGCCGGCGTCGCCCCGCTTGTGGTGCGGGGTGAGGTGGGGATCGGCGCGAAACCACCTTCCGGCGCCGAGGTGATTGTTGACGGCACCCGGTCGACGCTGGAAGCGAAGTGGACTTACTGGCAGGGACCGCGCTTTGCGTCCGCGCTGCCCATCAAGTGGCCCATCGTCGAGGACCCGGTCGATGCCGGCTCCGTGTTGAAGACGGACGATCCGGTCGTGGCGAAGGGCAAGTATGGGACCGCGGACATTGTCACAAAAAAGACCTATCGGGATTTTCGCCTGCACATCGAATTCCTGGTGATGAACCCCGGTGGCAACAGCGGTGTGTACCTGCAAAACCGATACGAGATTCAGATCCAGGACGGCGTGAAGACAAAACACGGCATGGGTGCGGTGATCAATGAAACCGAATCGCCCTACCATCTTTATCGCGGGCTGCGGCAATGGAACGCCTACGATCTTCAGTTTCGCGCCGCCCGTTTCAAAAGCGGCAAGTTGAGCGAGCCCGCGCAAGTGACGGTTTATTTTAACGGGGTCAAGGTGCACACCAATCAGCTGATCATGAAAGTGTGGGGCGGCGCGAACTCCGGACTGGATGGGGGCAATGAAGGAGGGAAGGGGATCACCGATGTTCCCGGAGGTTTGAAGCTACAGTGTGAAGGTCACGACGTTCGTTATCGCAATGGTTGGATCCAGGAGCTGAACCTTCGTGAAGCGATCACTGATTTCCGAGCCGACCAATAACCAACGGGCTGGAACGAGATCGGTCTGAGCGCGCGGAAAAATCCCGGGGTGCTAAAAAGAGAAAAGCCCGGGCAGATTCTGAATCCCGCCTTCAAGTAAAAGGGGAAGACGCTTCGTTCAAATTCGTTCCGTTCAAATTTCCCTTGATTAAATAACAAGTCTGTACACGTTACCTCCGCTTCGTTAGAGAAAGCGTTAGGTGACAGTTTCTGGTGAGTCGTTGGCTGAGCGTTTGGCTTAAGTGATGATTTCGAAACCCAAGTTGGGAACGGACTGGCAGCAGACGTAGGATCTACGAGACATCAAATGAGTAATTCCAAACTGTACGTCGGAAATCTGTCGTTCAAGACCACTGAAGACGAGCTCCGCTCTGCTTTCGGCCAATTCGGCTCGGTTACCGACGTTTACGTTGCCATGGACAAGATGACCGGCCGCCCTCGCGGTTTCGCGTTCGTCACCATGGGCACTGGCGATGAAGCCAAGTCTGCTGCTGAAAAGTTGAATGGTACCGACCTCGGTGGTCGCCAGCTGACCGTCAATGAAGCCCGTCCGAAGGAAGAGCGCCCAGGTGGCGGCTTTGGCGGCGGTGGTGGTGGTGGCCGTGGCTTCGGTGGCGGCGGCGGCGGCGGCGGTGGCCGCGGCGGCTTCGGTGGTGGCCGCGATCGCGGCGAGCGCCGTTACTAAGAGCTAATCGCTCCTTAGCACGAATTGATTTTCGAGGGACGGAACTCCTTTGGGGTTCCGTCCCTTTTCTTTTATGTCCCTTTCCTGGCCGCACGTGTGTGCGGCGGTTGCGAGTCAGTTCGCAACATGGCGCGCCGACCGCGTCACTCCGCGTTCGTCCGCCTATTTTCGTCATGTCTTTTAAAGCTCTGAATCTTTCCGATACCGTTCTCCGTGGCGTGCAAGCCGCCGGTTACACGGATCCCACTCCTATCCAACTCCGCGCCATCCCGGTTGTCCTCGGCGGCGGAGACTTGATCGGCTCCGCCCAAACGGGCACCGGCAAGACAGCGGCCTTCGCGCTCCCGATTCTTTCCCGGCTGGGGACCCATGGACGTCCCCGGGTCTTGGTTCTTGAACCTACGCGTGAACTCGCAGCTCAAGTCGAGACCGCGTTCCGGGACTTCGCCCGTTTCACCGATCTTCGCACGGTCGCCATCTTTGGCGGCGTCGGTTACGGTCATCAACGCACTGAACTCAAACGCGGCGTCGACGTCATCGTTGCGACTCCCGGCCGCCTGATGGATTATCTCAAAGAAGGGACCATCAATCTACGCGACATCACTATTCTGGTGCTCGACGAGGTCGACCGCATGCTGGACATGGGATTCTTGCCCGTGGTGAAGGACATCATTGGCCGGTGTCCGCGTGAACGGCAGACCCTCTTTTTCTCCGCCACGGTGCCTCCGGAGATTGCCGCCGTCGCCTCATTTGCATTGCGCAATCCAGCCCGGATCGAGGTCGGGGTGAATCGATCGGTCAATGAGTCGGTGAAGCACGCGCTTTATCCGGTCGCGGCCGAACAGAAGTTTGAATTGCTCGAAGCGCTGCTCGCCAAAATTGATTTTGATAGCGTGCTCGTCTTTTCCCGGACGAAGCATGGGGCGGACAAAATCGCCCGGCGTCTCAAATCGGCGAACCATTCGGTGGCGGTTTTGCACGCCAACCGTTCGCAAAACCAGCGCATCGAGGCACTCGCAGGCTTCAAATCAGGCAAGTACGAAGTCATGGTCGCCACGGATATTGCTGCTCGGGGAATCGATGTCGCGGGCGTTTCGCATGTGATCAATTACGATGTGCCTGAAAAGCCGGAGGATTACGTTCACCGGATCGGGCGTACCGGCCGGGCGCAGGCGGTCGGCGATGCCTTCACGCTGGTCACGCCGGAAAACGCCAATGATATCCGCGATATCCAGCGTTTTATCGGACAAAAGATTCCCGAACTGCGCCTCGAAGGTTTCGACTACAAACCCTTCACCGCTCGCACGCAGCAGCCCGAGCCTGCTCGGCAGCGTGGAAGTTTGCCGGGTCAGATTCGGCACAAGGGTAGTTTTAACCGGTATCGCGGTCGCCGCTGAACCCATAAGCCCGAAGTCGAATGCCTCGATTTTGTGCTCTTGTCCGCAAAATCGGACTCCACGCGGATGCCTACGATCGCGGCGGTTGAAAGCCATCTAGCCGCGCTCCGTGCCTGTCGGCGCTGTCCCCGCATGCACCGGCCACCCGTCGTAGGGCGGCCGAGTGCCAGTCGGGTCATTCTAGTTGGCCAGGCGCCGGGCGACAAGGAGCCCGTCCTGGGCCGGCCCTTCGCGTGGACGGCCGGAAAAACATTGTTCAAATGGTTTCAAGCGGGGGTCGGCTGGACAGAAGACGAAGTGCGGGCGCGGATTTATTTTGCCGCGGTATGCCGCTGTTTCCCCGGTAAACGCCCGGAAGGAGGCGATCGGGTTCCGGCGCCAGACGAGATCGCGCGCTGCAGCGACTGGTTGGAGCGGGAATTTGCCCTGTTGCGGCCGGGGTTGGTTCTGCCCGTCGGCAAACTGGCCATCGCGCAATTTCTCGGCGAACGCCCTTTAATCGAGACGATCGGGAAAAAATTTGAAATCACGTATCGCGGTTACGCGGCCGAATGCATCCCTTTGCCGCACCCGTCCGGGGCTTCACCTTGGCATCGCATGGAGCCTGGGCGCACCTTGCTGGGCGAAGCGCTCAAACGGGTGGCGGCGCACGTGGCGATTCGTGAACAAAACGGACGCGAGCTTCCGTTCGTGATGAAGCCGGCGACGTGATCAATTCACCCGATTCCAGACGGGTTGGCCGAGAACGGCGGCCCGGGCGATCTTGGCGGCTGAGCTGCGCATTTCGACCATGCCTTCCGGGCTGCAGAAAGCCGCATGGCAGGTGACGATGAGATTAGGCGTGGCGGCTTCCTCGGCCGTACGCAGCGGTTCCGCTTCCACCACATCGAGACCCGCCCCGGCGAGGTGACCGTTCCGTAGGGCGGCGAACAAAGGGGCTTTTTGAACGATATCGCCGCGGGCGGTGTTCACCAGGAATGCGCCCGGCTTCATCTGGCCGATCTCTTGGGCCCCGATCATGCCGCGCGTTTCGTTTGTCAGCGGACAGTGAATGGAGAGGAGATCCGCGGTCCGCAAAAGTTCTTCGAGACTGTTCACCCGTTCCACCCCGACGGCCTTGTGGGTGCCGACCGGTGCGTAGGGATCGAAAAAGACGGTGCGGAAACCAAATGCCTTGGCGCGGAGCGCGGCAGCCGTGCCGATCCGGCCCAATCCTAGCAGCCCGAAGGTTTGGGTCCGCAGCCGGCGCATCTTGGGCGCGACGTTGATTTTCCAACCCAGTTTTTTCGCCTCGGTATCGAGCGGAAAAAGCTGACGGTACAACGCCAGAGACAAGGCGATCGCATGGTCCGCCACCTCTTCAGTGCCGTAGTCGGGGACGTTGCAAACGGGAATGTTTGCTTTCGCGGCAGCGCCGACGTCCACGCTGTCAAAGCCCACGCCATTGCGAATGATCGCCCGGCAATTTTTTAAATGTGCGATGATCGGAGCGGTGATGAGCGGCCCGTGCCACAGAATGAGGGCGTGTGCGGCGAGGACCTCAGGGGGAAATGGCTCGTCGGCGCCGACCCACACCGTTTTGAGGTCGGCGACATCGCTGAGCAACGGTTGCTCCACGGGGAGATCCTGATCGTTAAATTTGAATTCTTTGGGGCAGAGAATAACGACCGTGGGTTTGTTCATGGAAAAATTCTTTGACCATGGAT
>Ga0105047_10020563_pt1 | contig 10134 bp, 12 predicted proteins | sample MAT04_FD_78384 | JGI IMG/M metagenome (GOLD analysis project Ga0105047, IMG submission 78384) | Freshwater microbial communities from Lake Fryxell liftoff mats and glacier meltwater in Antarctica - MAT-04 (megahit assembly) | ecosystem: Environmental > Aquatic > Freshwater > Ice > Liftoff... | reverse complement strand
GTCGAGCAATTGCTTAAATGCGGCTGGGCTATATCCAAGGCGCCCAGCAACTACAATAAGAAGCTCTTCTTCGGCAGAGTTTAATTGGCCATCGGATAATCCCATGATAATGAGATAAACCAGCAGCATTTGTTTCAAATTATTAGAAGGGCCGCATATGGCCAGGAATTCATTAATTTTTGGATGGATATCGTAGTCTGCTGAAGCGCCTTCCTTGAATAATGCAATTGCCTTTAGTCGATGATCCGGTGTCATGCCGAGTTTCTGCATGAATTGTTGCACATGTGACACTTCAGTCTCTGAAACACGACCATCCGATTTGGCCAGTTTTCCCATCAAAATAAAAACAGTTTCCAGGAAAATCGACTGGCGGCACGAAGCATTCAATGGATTCATCCCAGCCGAACCAAAAGCTCTGAATCGATCAATGATGCTTCCGACAAAGTAACCTAGGAAAATGCCTAAGAAACCAAGGATGAAGAAGCCCGCTATGGCACCAAGTATTCTAAACAATGGAATTCCAAATTAGCAATCAAAGAGGAGATTATAACGAATTACCGGTTGATCAGACTGTTTTAAGGTTTGTATTGCCACCTTAAAACAAGTTTTCTCAATTCCCGGATCAAGACTGGTTAGCCCATTGCTCCGGTGTCAGCGTTTTCATCGATAGCGCATGAATTTCCTGTTTCATCCTGTCACCCAGCGATTTATACACCAGCTGATGCTGCTGGATCATATTTTTCCCATTGAATTGCGCGCTTACAATCAACGCGTGAAAGTGATTCCCATCATCTCCTTCTACCGCTACGTATTCACAAGGCAACGAGGATTCGATATAGATTTTTACGTTTTCAGCTGTCAGCATTTCAGTCTCCTTCACGCATTTTATTAGGTTACAAAATAAGCAATTGGTATCAAAACAATGAATCTAGTAGCGCAATTTATACCCGGCTTTGAGCATGCGAATGGCCAATAGGGAAATGGCCAGCAAACATATTGCCACAATCAACAAGCTAATATAAGGCGAAATATCCGATACGCCAAAGAAGCCATAGCGGAATCCATCGATCATATAAAAGAAAGGATTGAGGTGAGACAGGTACTGCCAGGCGATGGGTAATGAGTGTATGGTGTAGAACACACCGGATAAAAATGACAGCGGCATAATGATAAAATTCTGAAAAGCCGCCAATTGATCAAACTTATCGGCCCAGATACCTGCGATCAAACCCAGCACACCCAAAATCGCACTGCCTAATATAACAAACAACAGCGCCCAGAGCGGCAGTTGCAGCGGAATATCAAAAAACACCAGTGTCACCAAATAAACCCCCAAGCCGACCAACAATCCGCGCGCAATCGATGCCAGAATATAGGCAAAGAAAATGGCGCGATAAGACAATGGCGACAACAAGATAAACACAATATTGCCGCTGATTTTTGACTGAATCATGCTGGACGATGCGTTGGCAAATGCATTTTGTATGACGGCCATCATCACCAGCCCCGGGATCAGGAAAATGGTATAAGCGACGCCTGGATAAACTTCCACATGCGCTTCCAACACATGAAGAAAAATCAACAAATACAGCAATGTGGAAACCATAGGTGCCAGGATCGTTTGAAAACCGACTTTCCAGAATCGCAACAATTCTTTATAGAGCAACGTAAGAAATCCGGTCATTTCGACTGGTTCCCGCTATTTCTCATGATGCTGACAAAAACATCCTCCAGATCGGGCTGCTGCAAATGCATTTCCAGTATCTGGATATCCGCAGTTCGCAATGACGACAAAATAAATTCCACTTGTGCATAGTTTTCAATTTTAAGCTCGGCTATTCCGTCGTGATGACTGATTTGTAATGGCCGCATTGTAGGTGGCAACTTGTCCGGCACCAATCGCAGCCGTACCGATTTCCCGGCGATCATTTTTCCAATCAGGTTTTGCGTACTATCCAGTGCAACTATTTGCCCTTCTTTCAGCATTGCAACCCGATGACACAACGTTTCCGCTTCTTCGAGATAATGCGTAGTCAGAACGATTGTGTGTCCATCTTGATTGAGCTGCTTGATAAACTCCCAGAGTGTCTGGCGTAACTCAACATCCACACCAGCCGTCGGCTCATCCAGAATAATAACTGGTGGCTTGTGCACTAGCGCTTGCGCAACCAAAACACGGCGTTTCATACCGCCTGAGAGCGCGCGCATGTTTGCATTCGCTTTGTCAGAAAGATCCAGGCGTTCAATGATCTCATCCACCCACCGGGCATTTTCCTTAATGCCGTAATAGCCGGATTGAATTAACAGTACTTCGCGTACGGTGAAAAAAGGATCAAAAACCAGTTCTTGCGGCACCACGCCTAGATTCCGGCGGGCTTGCTGATACTGTGTGCGCACATCGTGCCCCATCACATGCACTGAACCTTTGTTGGCAAGCGTCAAACCGGCAATAATGCTGATCAGTGTTGTTTTACCGGCGCCGTTAGGCCCCAACAAAGCAAAGAATTCTCCCGCATGAATTTCAAGATCAATATCGGTTAATGCACGTAAATTACCAAAGTGCTTACACACTTGCTTGACTTCAATGGCAGGCAACATTCAATGGATAGATCAGAAGAAGATTAGCTCAGGGTTTCAAAGATCGGCAGGATTTAACCCGATCAGATAGCGCGTTTACTTGTGGTTTGATTGATTGAAACCGGGATCAATTCCACCACATCATATAACTGAATCAGACTGTTAAGGCTTTCTGGCATATTAATAAACTGCAAAGAATCAGTGTGCTTGCGTGTCGCACGCAACCACTCCAGTAACATACTAATAATTGTTGAATCCACTTCAGTCACTTTATCCAGATCAATTATTAAGGGATGGTCGTCGAACAATGCAATCCCATCCTGAGTCAGCTTCACAACATTATCAATGGTTACCGGGCCTTGCACGATAATTGTATCGTCATCGCGAAAAACTATCGAAGGCACAGCATTCAGATTATTCATCCGCGGTTACTATTTCTTACCTACCAAAGATTTATTCTTATCCTCTAATGCCTTAAGCAATCCTTCGACCCCCCCTTTGCGGACTTGGCTGTTAAAAGTTCCACGATAGTTCGTTACCAGACTCACCCCGGCAACCGTTACATCATAAACTTTCCAGCCATCCGGTTTTTTTTCCATGCTGTAATCAATCGGCACCGGTTCTTTTCCGTTCCCTTGAATGACAACAGTCCGGACTGTTGTCTCCACCTGATCGCCCAATTGCTTGATCGAGTTTACATTAATCGTTTCCTTGTTATAACTGGTCAATGCATTGGAATACGTGCGCACCAGCAGTGTGCGAAATTCGTTCACCAGTTTGTATTGTTGCTCCGGCGCTGCTTTTGACCAGTGCTGCCCCATTGCAAGCTGGGTCATGCGTGAAAAATTGAAATGCGGCAGTATCTTAGTTTCAATCAGATCATGCATTTTATCCCGATCGCCATTTTTCAATGCTTCATCTTTCTGGATAATCTCGATCACTTCCTTAACGGTTTTATCGACCAGTCTGTCAGGCGCTAAATCCATTGACCATGCGGGAAAAACTAACAAATTAGAAAGTAGCAATACAGTTATTCCAAGAAATATTTTCATTGTTCCCTCACCAAAATTTTAAGTAATATGCAATACTAAACCAACAAGAATAAAATTAACAAATATCCGTTCAATCACAAAGAATCATCTTTAGCCGCTTTATCAAATAAAAAACGCCCGATCAGTTCTTCAAGCACCATGGCTGAATTGGTTTTCATGACTTTATCGCCATCTTTTAACATCACGTCATCCCCGCCCGCAGCCAATCCGATATACTGCTCGCCCAGCAACCCTGACGTCAAGATGCTGGCAAAAGTGTCTTTCGGAAATGTAAACCGGCTATCCAGGCTCATGGTAACGATCGCATCATAAGTTTGCGTGCTGAATTGAATATCGGTTACACGCCCAACCACAACGCCAGCGCCTTTTACCGGTGCGCGAACTTTCAACCCGCCGATATTTTCAAAATTTCCGGTGATGACATAGCTCTGTGAAGGGTTATAAACATTCAGATTGCCAACTTTAAGACTCAATATCATGAGTGCAATAATACCCGTGACCACAAATAATCCCACCCATAAGTCCATTGTTGTCCGCTGCATCAACTCACCCCTCTAAACATAAAAGCGGTCAAAATAAAATCAAGTCCTAAAATCACTAATGATGAAGTGACCACAGTTCGTGTCGTCGCACCTGACACGCCTTCTGCAGTGGGCGGTGCATCGTAGCCTTCAAAAACCGCAATGGCTGTGATTGCCACCCCAAAAAAACAGCTTTTAATAAAACCATTTAAGATATCAAATCTAAAATCAACCGCACTTTGCATTTGCGACCAAAAGGAGCCTTCATCCACGCCAATGAATACTACTGTCACCAGATAACCGCCAAACACACCCATTACAGAAAATATCGCCGCCAAAAACGGCATGGAAATCACGCCAGCCCAGAAACGCGGCGCCACCACACGTGCAATCGGATCAACCGCCATCATCCCCATAGCCGCCAGTTGTTCCGTCGCCTTCATTAATCCTATTTCCGCGGTTATCGCAGATCCGGCGCGGCTGGCAAACAATAATGCAGCGACAACCGGACCCAGCTCGCGCACTAATGACAAGGCAACCAGTGTACCCACCGCTGATTCCGAACCGTATTTCTGCAAAGTCTCATAGCCTTGAAGCCCCAGCACCATACCTACAAACAGCCCGGATACGACAATAATAATCAGAGACAAGACACCGGTGAAATACAATTCACGGATGACCAGATTAAAACGGCGCAAGCTGGTGCCGGATTTTAATAAAATCAGGATAAAAAAGCGACTGGCAACACCCAGCCGCCAAACACTTTCAATCACCCGATGCCCGATATTCTGAATACTGGACACGATCCGATTAGACAAAATTATCCTCCAGTTTCAAATCCTTTTTATAAGTTTGCGCAGGGTAATGAAACGGCACCGGCCCATCTTCTTCCCCATGAACAAATTGATGCACGAAAGGCGCGATCGATTCTCGCACTTCTTTTGGCGTGCCTTCAGCGGCTATCACGCCATCTGCAATGAAATAAACATAATCCACAATTTTCAAAGATTCTTGCACATCATGTGTCACGACGATGGACGTCATACCCAATGCATCGCTCAACCGGCGTATTAAGTTTCCAATCACACTCAATGAAATTGGATCCAGTCCGGTAAAGGGTTCATCGTACATAATCAGCATCGGATCCAGCGCGATGGAACGCGCCAAAGCAACGCGCCGCGCCATACCGCCGGATAACTCATTAGGCATTAGGTGATGCGCCCCGCGTAAACCCACTGCATGCAATTTCATTAATACCAAATCACGAATCATCGATTCCGACAAATTGGTATGCTCGCGCATTTGAAATGCAACATTGTCAAAAACCGACAAATCAGTAAACAATGCGCCAAACTGAAACAGCATTCCCATCTTACGGCGCAGCTTGAATAGCGCATCGCGATTGAGTTCATGCACGACCTCTCCGGCAAACTTCACATATCCGGAAGTGGGTTGAATAGTGCCGCCGATCAATTTGAGTAGCGTTGTTTTGCCCGATCCGCTCCCTCCCATGATCGCCACGACCTGGCCACGCGGCATCGACATTTGAATGCCTCTCAGGATCGCGCGCGTACCATAGGAAAAATTCAGGTCATTGACCTCAATTAGAGTTTCAGCTGTCATACAATTTGGCTATGAAATAGGCACGCTATGAATTGATTGAATATCCGTAAATCGGGCGAGTCGCAATTTTAATCCACTTTCCTTTGAAATATTGCGCTATATGCGTTCTCACGATCGTTTTTCTGTTTGTTTCTTCAGATCTTGCAAATAAATCCGCAGATCATTCTTGATTTCGGGTGCCAGCATATATAGCCCAATGATATTGGGAATCGCCATAGCAAACACCATCGAATCGGTAAATAAAATAATATGGGATAATTGCGCTGAGGCACCAATGATAATGAATGCGCAAAATAAAATTTTATATAGCCTTGTTATGACAAGCCGCTCCCCGAATAGATACGTTGTGCATATCAATCCATAATATGACCAGGAAATCATGGTGGAATAGGCAAACAGAAAAACCGTTAAAGATAGCACGTAAGGAAACCACGAAATGCCGGTTGCAAACGCACGGGAAGCCAATTGCACCCCTTCAATGCCACCACCCTCCACATAAGTGCCGGATATGACAATCACCAAGGCAGTAACCATACAAACCACCACAGTATCAATAAATGGGCCGAGCATCGCGACCATGCCCTGACTGACGGGCACATCGGTTCTTACTGCGGAATGTGCAATCGCCGATGAACCCAATCCGGCTTCATTGGAAAATGTAGCGCGCTGCACACCCATTAGTAATGCCCCCATTAAAGCGCCGATACCTGCCTGCGGATACAGCGCCATCTCAAAAATGGTTCTTAGCGCATCAGGAATTGCCGTATAGTGAACGCCGATCACAACAAAACCGGCGATGATATAAATGATCGCCATCACAGGAACAATACGACCGGCTACCGCTGCAATCCATCGAATACCGCCGATAATCACCATGCCAACCAGAATGGCCATGAACAAACCGAAAAGCCAACCTTTGTCAGCCAAAAAGCCGGCCTCTCCTCCCGTTACAACCAATGCCTGCTGATAGGCCTGATTAGCTTGAAACAAACCACCCGCACCGATAGTGCCGCCAATACAGCATACCGCAAACAATCCCGCCATAAACCTGCCCATTTTCGGCTGCTGCAGGCGATCAAACGCACCGCGCAGATAATACATGGGGCCACCCGATATGGTGGCGGGATTGTGCTTGCTTCCATATTGCCGGTATTTAATCCCCAAGGTGACTTCAACAAACTTGGTCGACATGCTGAAAAAACCCATTATGGCCATCCAGAATGTAGCGCCCGGCCCTCCTACTGAAATGGCTACTGCCACACCCGCAATATTTCCCAGGCCAATGGTTGCCGACAGTGAAGTCATCAAAGCCTGAAACCGGCTGATATGTCCGTTTGAATTTCCGCTATCATGTTTCCCGCGCAAAACATCGATGGCGTGCTTGAAATAGCGAATATTGATAAAACCAAGATATACGGTAAAAAAAAGTGCCGCTGCAACCAGCCAAATCAATACTAACTTGATCTCAAGATCCAATAATTGAACACTGTAAAAAATTACCGACGCCACAGCGTTTGAAACAGGCTCAAAAGTGGAATCAATGACCTTATCAATTCCCATGAATTAAAGCACTCCCCTTGTACAAAACATGTCAAACGCAATACGTTTGACGCAAACGGCACATTTGATCTGATTTATTTCAGAATTTTTATACGCTGTGAAAGAGAAAACTGAAATAGGCTTTATCCAAGCAATACCGATAGCCATTTTGCTGATAATATTTCATTTTTATGAGTTAACTTTCTAATCCTAACGCGCAACAATCGCTAAATTTTTCCATTTTTCCACATTTTTCCTGGCGCACCATGGCGTTATATGTGATCTACCAAATATGACACACACTATTTTCTCAAGATAACACCATGTTCTCAAGCAATAAATACTATTTAATCTTTTTTCTGACCCTCGGTTTTGCTACCTCGGTATCATGTGCTACCGAAATATACCGCAGTATCGATGAAAAAGGCCGCGTAACTTATTCGGATAGACCTTCCACCGGTGCAGAACCCGTCAAGATCATCAGCCAGCCGACCCGGCAATTGCACCAAGTCACCCGAGTATACGACGGTGATACGATTATTCTGGAAGACAAGAAGCATGTCCGTTTATTGGGAATCAACACACCCGAAATCGAAAGCCGTCAACGCGCGGAGGAACCCGGCGGTGTCGCCGCAAAAAAATGGTTGCAGACTCAGTTGCAGGAAAACCAGGTTTACTTGGAATATGACCAAGTAAGACGGGATAAATATAAACGTTTATTGGCGCATGTATTTCTACCGGATGGCAAGCATCTCAATCTTGCTTTACTGGAAAACGGCTTGGCCGTAATCAGCATCATCCCGCCCAACGGGCGTTACACCGACAAACTGCTTCAAGCGCAACAGCACGCTGAGAAATTGAAACTGGGTATTTGGGCTATGCCGGAGTATCAGTCCCGGCCAATTGATCAAATTACCAATCACGCCAAAGGCTGGCAACGATTTACCGGGACCCCGGTTGCGATTAAGAAAAACAGAAAATATACGCGACTGCTGTTTAATGACAAAGTTGACATACGCATCGCTAATGCCAATCTCAATCTATTTCCTGCGCTGGATACCTATGTAGGTAAATCGCTTGAAATCCGCGGCTGGGTAGCACGCAAGAAAGATAGTTACACTGTGTTAATTAACCACCCGAGTTCGTTAGTACAGAGATAGCATTACAAGCAATTTCAGTTTAGGGAAATCACAAACCTTATCTCACCACTTAAAATATCAACCAAGCTTCGCGAAATAAATCATATACAATTATTATAAAGTCTCGTTTCGTCTTGATTGCCATTCACGTTTGATCCCGGACAGCTCCAACTAAAGACGAATAAATCATTGGCATAACAGAGGAATATACGTTAAAGTTTCAATCTATTTAATCGCAATTCTACGAGAAAAAATCTTATTATGACTATTGCCCTGATTGCTTTCGATGGTTCAGAAAATGGAATGCGCGCCATTGATAAGGTACTGGATACGATGGATACAGGCAAACTGCGTGTGCATTTGCTCTATGTGTGCGAGCCAGTTCAAATGAACGAAGTCGTTTTTAACGAAAATCCGCTTTTAGACATGCTGAGTACCAAAAATGCACGCGAAGAAGCGGGGATGACATTACTGACACCCGCGAAAGCGCGCCTCGAAAGCGCCGGTATCCCGTTCGATGCGCATGTACGCAATGGTAATCCCGCCGAAGTTATCACCGGTTTCTCGGGCGAGAATCGCTGTGATTTGATCGTGATGGGAACGCGCGGCATGGGTACGATAAAGAATCTGCTGCTCGGATCAGTAGCGAGCAAGGTCGTCCACCTCACCGAAAAGCCACTGCTGCTCGTCAAATAGCCATGTCGACGACGACCGATAATTCAACCATGAACGTGAGAAAAATGAGTGTTTATTTTTCCTATACGCAACATCTTTCTCACCGGCAACCTCCAAAAAATTGCTACTGTCACACTAAGAGCTGCCAAAACGGAAAATTGTGGAAACCAGATAACAACATTGACTATGGCTTTTAACCCGGATATTGCACAGAAATTATCTGCTCTCGCAGGTACTCGCTATCATAGCCCTTGTCTGCAACAATCGCCTCCGCATCAGGTAATTTGGCAATCAAACCGGGTGCTGCAGAACAATCATTGACTTCTCCACCGGTAATTTTAAACTCAACTGATAAGCCATAACCATCAACCGCCAAAAGAATCTTCATGGTATTTCCCGCACGGCTTTTTCCGATGGCCTGTGGCTTCTTACCGACCGTTCCCGCACTATGCTGATGTGCCTTAACATAGCTGCCATCAATAAATTCCCACTCCCAATTCTGATCAATAGCCAATGCCTTGAAAATACTTAACCATTTTTTGCTTAATGACCACTCATTGAGTCTTTTGTAGATGGAATTCCAGCAGCCGAACGCTTGGAGCAGGTCTCGCCACGGGCAACCAACCCGCATTCGATACAGCATGCCTTCAACCGTCATGCGCAAATTGCGCTTGTTATAAATGACTTCTTGAAACAGAACCTTCTTCAGCTTCGACCAGAACTCATCACTGCGCATCAATCGGGGCATCGCAAACTCGTTTTGTTGGTGGCTCGGGAACTTCAACACTACGAGTTTGCTTCTATCTATTAAATATTCATATCAAAACGTCAACAAGCTCTAGCAGAACTCATCAACGGCATTAAATTCGTTAACGGTATTAAACATACTCAACATTAGACATCCAGCCCCCAACCTTGCGTCACCCGAACGATGGCACAACTGGGAGTGAAACGAACGAAATTCATGCCGTTTGCTGCTGACAGTGCTGCTACACCCGTAATCTTGGG
>Ga0105047_10020562_pt1 | contig 10135 bp, 11 predicted proteins | sample MAT04_FD_78384 | JGI IMG/M metagenome (GOLD analysis project Ga0105047, IMG submission 78384) | Freshwater microbial communities from Lake Fryxell liftoff mats and glacier meltwater in Antarctica - MAT-04 (megahit assembly) | ecosystem: Environmental > Aquatic > Freshwater > Ice > Liftoff... | reverse complement strand
GTGAGGGATGGCAGAGTCGAGGTCATTTTTTTGCAGCCGCTGCCGAGGCGATGCGGCGAATCCTGATCGATCATGCTCGCGAGCGTGGCCGACTCAAAAGAGGAGGCGATCTGGCGAGTGTTCCACTGGCTGACCCACTGGATTCCTCCGGGTACGATCCTGATGAGTTGCTCGCCATCCACGACGCCCTGACGGAGTTCGAGCAGTTGATGCCGAGGAAGGCTGCCCTGGTGAAGTTGCGATACTTTGCAGGCCTGGATGAATCGACCGCAGCCGAGGCATTGGGGATCTCGCGAGCCACAGCATCCCGCTGGTGGGTGTTCTCACGGGCCTGGCTCTATGACCGGTTGAAATCGCAGTAGTTCAGAGACATGTCTCAACCGCGAATGAGAAATGCCGCCCGATTGACATCTCCGAGAGGCCTCGTGACGATGGAACCGTGAACTCGTGAATCGCTTGCTACCCGGAATTCGACTTCAGGTGCCGCTTGTCCCACATCCGTTCCTCCATCATCGATCCATTCAGGAAAAAGTGGGGCATCGCCAGCTGGGTGCTCATGGTCTTGTGTGGGGCGATCTCCCCCGTCCCGGTCGAGGCCGCGGGGTGGAAGGCGGGGGTCGCGAAGGCTGACATCACACCAGACAAAGCGATGTGGATGGCGGGGTACGCGTCTCGTCAGCATCGTGCGGAAGGAACTCAGACTCCGCTCTGGGGTAAAGTTTTGATCTTGGAAGATGCCCGTGGTCAGCGAGTGGCAGCGATCACCCTGGACCTGATCGGGATTGACCAAGAGACTTCAAACATTCTCTGCCAGCGCATCACGAAAGAGCACGGGCTGGAGCGATCTCACATTGCGATGTTCTGCTCGCACACCCACTGTGGACCAGTCATCGGCAATAATCTGATGTATCGGTACACACTCCCTGAGGAAGAGCAGACGCTCATTTCGGAGTACACAGCCGGGATGCTCGACAAAGTTGTCACAGCTGTCGGGCAAGCCCTGTCGGACCTGACACCCGCCGAATTACATTGGAGCCGAGGGAAAATCGGCTTCGCAGTCAATCGTCGGACGAATAAGGAGGCCGAGGTTCCTGAACTGCGCGCCCGAGGAGAACTCCTGGGTCCCGTCGATCATGAAGTGCCCGTGCTTCAGGTGAGCAGTGACGACAAGATCAAAGCGATTGTCTTCGGGTATGCATGCCATTCGACGACGCTTTCGTTTTTTGAATGGTGCGGCGACTACCCTGGCTTTGCCATGCAGGAACTCGAGCACGACTACCCGAACACGATGGCCATGTTCTGGGCAGGTTGCGGGGGCGATCAGAATCCCTTGCCGCGAGGCACCGTCGAACTGGCGGAAAAATATGGCAACCGGCTGTCGACGGAAGTCCAAACGGCGCTGCTCTCGGAATCCCATCCCATCAGTGGCAATCTGGATGTCCGCTATGCAGAACCGGTGATCGACTTTGCCAGTGTCCCGACACCGGAGCAAGTGGAAGCCCAGTTGAAGTCGACGAACATCTACGAGGCTGGTCGAGCGAAGTTTCAGAAGCGGGAGATCGACGCCTATGGTGCGGTTCGTTCGTCTTACCCCTATCCGGTGCAGACCTGGAAGTTAGGAGATGGCCCGATCTGGGTGATTCTGAGTGGCGAGGTCGTTGTCGATTACTCAATTCGTTTGAAGACAGAAATCCGAATGTTACACGCGAATCAGCCCGTGTGGGTCGCGGGGTATGCGAACGACACGATGGCTTATATTCCGTCGTTGCGTGTGCTGAAAGAGGGCGGATATGAAGGGGAGTCTTCGATGCTATACTACGGCCGTCCGAGCCCTTGGGCTGACACGATCGAGGAGCAGATTGTCGGCGCAGTGCATGCTCAGGTGAAGTCGCTCTTCGAATCCAGCGATTCCGCTCAGTAGCTCGATTCTCCGCCGGGATCGTTTGGGTTCTTCAGTCGTATCGAGTTCGTACAGATTGAGTTTCAGATGCTGTTGGCGAATCAGGTCGCTGTCGTCACAGGCGGCGCGAAGGGAATCGGACAGGCGTTATGCCGCAGGTTTTCTTTAGAACAGGCCCGCGGAGTTGTGGTCGCGGATATCGATTTCGATGCAGCGTCGGCTTTGGCGTTGGAAATCGGCGGCGTGGCGATTCGCTGTGATGTCGGCCAGGAGACCGAGGTTCAAGCGCTCGTCGCTCAAGTGATCGAGCAGTTCGGCCAGATCGATCTGTTTGTTTCCAATGCCGGAGTCACTGCCAGTGGCGGGATCGAAGTTCCCGACAGTGAATGGCAGCGTCTGTGGGACGTGAACGTCTTGTCTCATGTCTACTCCGCCCGTGCGGTGCTGCCAGGCATGCTCGAACGCGGACAGGGGTATCTGCTCCAGACTTCGTCCGCTGCGGGACTGCTGACCGAGATCGGCTCAGCTCCGTACTCTGTGACCAAACACGCTGCGGTCTCCTTCGCGGAGTGGCTGTCCGTGAAATACCAGAGGCGGGGGATTCGGGTCTCCTGTCTGTGTCCCGCGGGGGTGTCGACTGACTTCCTTGATCTGGATGACCCCGTTCATCAGTTTCTGCATCTCAGCTCGGTCACTCCCGAAGCTGTGGCCGAGTGCGTGATCCAGGGATTGGCTGAAGAGAAGTTTCTCCTGTCGCCACATCCCGAGGTCGAAGAGTTCTTCCGATTCAAAGCGGAACACTATGACGACTGGCTTAAGAATTTTTCCCGGGTGAACCAGAAGATGGAGCGCGCCCAAGAGAAGGGACTCGTCCGTCGTGGGATTGATCCCCGCTAGAATTCGTCACGGCGATCTCCTCGGATGCATCTCATCGGGAGGGCGCGGCCCCTCTGTGGCCCCGCGTGAGACGCTCCCTTTTCAGAGTTCCCGTTGACCGAAATTCGACAACCGGCAAAGATTGCCGGTCTGAAGGGGCATCCTTCCGAGCTGACTGACAGGGATTGTCCGGCAGTTGACTGTGAACGACCAGGGAGGGTGAATGATGTTTGTACGTCGCAATCGACGCACCCTGCGAGCTCTCTGGCTATTGGCGATCCTCAGTTTCAGTGAATACACGGTTTGTCATTCCGCAGAAGGGGAAGCACCGCCCCTCAATCCAGCCTCCGCAGAGACGGGACCAGCGAGTCGCCGGACTCCTTTCTACGAAGAAGAACCGGTGGTGTCGGAACGGGAATCTCGCGCTGAGCAGGTGACTCCGCTGCGAATGAAGTCGCAGTCCAAGACGACGAAAACAGCTCCCCGCCGATCCATGGAAGAGGTCCTCAGCGAATCGGGTCCGGGAGCTGTCGCTCAGAAAACGCCACTTCCAGAGACAACCCACAGCGACGATGCCGCAATCGTCTCTTCCTCCCCAGGTCGCTCAGGATTCGGATCGAGCGTGATCTGGGCGGTCGGAATTCTGGCGGTGGGATGGATCGCACGCCTGTTCATGAAGCCGGGCGGGCCATTGTCGATGGCCGCTCCCTCCGCAATCGAACTTCTTTCCAAGCAGTCGATCGGGCCACAGCAACAGATCGCAATCGTGCGGTTTGGCCGACGACTGCTCCTCGTGGGAACGACTCCCACCGGGATGACGACACTGGCCACGGTGGATGATCCCGCGGAGGTCCAGTCCATCGTCGCCGAACTCCAGACCTCTGCCACGCCCGCGGGACCGACGCTGACTGATCTGTTTCGATCAAAACAAGCCGATTCGAAACAAGCCGGGTCGAGGCGAACCGCATCCCCCTCAGTGGAAGTCACACTCTCCACGGAAAGTCGTGTGGCCGCGCACGAGCGCCATGCGTCCTCACTCTCCCAGCGTGAGGTGACCGATGTCTGATTGGACATCCTGGCTCCCCGCCAGTTGGCTTGGACCGAGCGGACTTGGTCCTTCGACGCAGTTGATGCTGGCTGTCAGCATCATTGGTTTGTTGCCATCGATCTTTCTGTTATCGACCTCCTGGATTCGATTTGTCGTCGTGCTGGGTCTGCTGCGTCAGGCGATTGGCGGGGCGCAGATACTTCCGAATCAAGTCATCACCGGCATGAGTCTGATGCTCACGATCGCGGTCATGGCCCCGGTCTGGGAGGCTGCCTATCACGAGGGGATCGAACCGTATCAGTCGGCCAAGTTCGAGAACGAAGCCGATCAGCGTCAGGCTCTCCGCGATGCGGCCAAGCGAACGTTCGCTCCCCTCCAACGTTTCATGGTGGCCCAGATAAAAGCAGCTGGGAACGAGAATACCGTCTCGTTGTTTCTGAAAGCGCGCGAGCGGGCGTCGGCCTCGCAGAGTCCTCGCTACTACGAAGACCTGCCACTCAGCGTGCTGCTCCCGGCGTTCGTACTCAGCGAACTCAAGGTCGCATTCCTGATCGGCTTGCAGGTCATGCTTCCGTTTCTGGTGATCGACCTTGTGACATCGTCTCTGCTGACGGGACTGGGCCTCGCCTCGCTCCCTCCGATGTGGGTGTCGCTCCCACTGAAGCTCCTCGTCTTCGTGTCGATTGACGGATGGTATCTGACTGTCGAAATGCTGCTCCAGAGTGTGAGTACCGCGTGATGTCTGGAGAAATGGGTCTGGAATCGATGTTGGCGGGGCTGTGGGAGACACTCACGGTCGCGGGACCGGTATTGGGTCTGATCCTGGTAGCGGCACTGGGAATCAGTCTGTTGCAAGCGACGACCCAGCTCCAAGACCCCTCGCTCGCGATCATCCCACGCTTGTTCATCGGCGGCCTGGCGTTGCTCTACGTGCTGCCTTGGATGGTTGATCGACTGGGGGAGTTCACTCGCGAGACAATCCTGCGAGTGGCTTCCGGAGGATCGTAATTCCATGCCCCCCACCGCGCTGCTTGAACTGCTCTCCCTCAACGCCGGTACTTTCACAGCTGTGGGATTTGCGGCGCTGCGCATCGGGGCGGCAGTCTCGGTGTTACCCGTGTTGGCAACGGTCCCCTGGCGAGCCCGCATCGGTATCGCGATTGTGATGGGCCTGGCACTAGGAGGCATCCACACCGGCTCTGCCGTGAACTGGTCCGTGGAGGGCGCTCTGTGCGAGCTGCTGACGGGGGCCTCTCTGGGAATTGGTCTCCGAGTCACCCTCTCTGCACTCCAGGCTGCGGGCACGTGGATCGATGAGCAAACGTCAACAGGCCTGACTGCCGAGTCGGTCATGCCTGGCTCCGATGAGAACACGTTCGGCACTGCGCAGGTGCTCTCCTGGATGGGAGCCTGGCTGATCCTGACAACTCCTCCGTGGGGATCGGATCTGGCGATCATGCAGCGGGCCATTGACTCGCTGAACGTGATCCCCCTCGGGACAGTGATTGCACCTTCGCAGATTCCCGCATGGACAGTCGGAGTGCTGCAAGGCTGGAGTCATCTGGCGGTGGGCGTGGCCCTGCCCGTGTGTTTGGTGGCTGGCTTGATCCAGGCAGGCCTCGCGATGCTGGGTCGTGGTCTGGGAGTCGGACTCGCTCAGGCGATGACCCCCTTGCGAGCTGGCCTGACGTGCCTAATGTTGATTGTCGTTCTCCCCCGGCAGGCCGAGCAGATCGATCTGGCCATCCGCCATCCGCCACGAGCCATCAGCCAAAATTCAACAGCCAGCGAGGTTCGTCCATGAGCGATTCCTCGCAACCCATCCCCATCAGTAAACACAGACTCCAGGAAGCTCGCCGTCTCGGATACACCCCGCGCAGTTCGGAACTCACATCTGGTGTCGTCCTGCTGACAGCGGCCTGGATCGGACACATGTGCTTGCCCCCGCTCTGTCTGGCGATTCAGGAACTGGTCGCCAGTGGATTTCAGCTCTCCGATTTGAACACTCGGGATGCCGTCACGGAATTCAGCCCGGCAGCTGTCCGAGTCGGACGCGAGATCCTCCGCATCGGTGCGGCGTGCTGGGCAGCTGCGTTGGTGACCGATCTGGCTCAGGTGGGGTTTGTGTGGAGCCCCGTGTCGCTGCTGCCGCATGAGGAGCGGATTTCTCCGTTCTCGGGCTTGGCACGAATCCTGAGTTGGCCAACATTCGAGAGGGCGAGTTTACTCTCGATGAAGCTGCTGATGAGTGTGGTCGCCTTGGCCTGCTTCGCCGAACTTGCTCTGCGATTCGTCTTCGCCGGTGCGGACGATGCCGATCGAGGGATGCCATTCCTGTGGGGAGTGGGGACGACCTGGACTTGCTACGCATTGGCCTGTGTCGGAGCAAGCTGTCTGGTTTCGGGAATCGTTGACGCCTGGGTCCGACAGAGACGCTGGCGGCTCACCGTCGAGCAGACGGAAGATGAGCGACGGCGTGGCGAATAACTTCACCCCTCATCGCTTCATGGCGAGGCTCTCATGAACACCCCGCGTCCGGTCCCCCTGCCAGTCACGATCGCCTTCACCTTGTTTGTGGGGGTGCTGGTGGCGAAGTACCTGCCCGCGTATGGGCCGCTGAACTTTCTGTACATCTGCGACATTGCCCTTCTGATGACGTTGATCGCCCTGTGGCGCACGAGTCCGCTTGTGGCCAGTATGGGAGCGGTCGGAATTCTGCTGCCGCAGAGCTTGTGGATGATCGACTATCTGGTGCGACTGACAACGGGAGGTCATGTCCTGGACATCACCGAGTACATGTTCGATCCGCAGATCGAACTCTTTGTTCGTTTCCTGTCGTTCTTTCACTTCTGGTTGCCCATCCTGCTGTTGTGGCTCGTTTGTCGGTGGGGATATGACCGAAGAGCGTATCGTTGGCAGTGCGGACTGACATGCGTGGTCCTGTTGGTGTCCTACCTGTTCACGGAGAGTCCGACGGGGCCCGCAGCGAACGTCAACAAGGTTTTCGGACCGGACGCCGGGACGCTTCCGCTTTCCGAGCGCGGGCCAGTCTTGAGAGCTCTCCTGACTCATCGATATCTCTGGGTCGGCGTCCTGATGCTGATCCACTGCATCCTGATCCTTGGGCCGACTCATTGGGTGTTGAAGAGGTTGATCCGCCCCGTAGATTCCCAGCTGCCCGAGAAAGAATGACTCCTGGGGTGGGAGTGGGCGGGAACGGGGAGCAGGTCATCCTGGAGATCGAGGATTCGATCGGGAGGGTTGTCATTTCAGGGATTGATTGACGGTCTCCGTCGACTGGCCTATTGTCGAGTTCCGTCGAGTCAGCGACCTTCGAAACTCGGATCAGTCGCAGCAACAGTGAATTCTCAGGAACAGGGCTTCCCATGAGCGAAGAGGATCGGTTGGTGCGGATCGAATCCGCGCTGATGGAGTTGCAGCGTCATGTTGAATTACTGAATGAAGCCTTGTTGAATCAGCAACGAGACTTCCATGTCGTTCAGTCCCAGGTCAAACGCATCGAGTCGCTGGCCTCGGAATGGTCCGATTCGCCGCAGTCGCCGAGCGACGAGCGCCCACCGCATTATTGAGGTCTCTGATCGTCGATCATGGACCTCGCGCAGGAATTCCTCTTGAGTCGATTGCCCGCTTCGCGGATACATTGCGGCTTGCCCCAATCTCCTGTGAGCTTGGGGTGCTCTCGAAGGACCCTCCATGCGCTCTCTCATCGCCTCCGTCGCCACAGCTCTCATTGCCTGTTTGCTGACATTGTGGGCTGTGGACTTGTTGCCGGTCCCGGCCCTGAAAGCGCAGGGACCGGCGATTGGCACCGATCGCCACCGCTCTGCACTGGCTCCGATCTCGGGCAAAGCCTCAAGCACATTATTCAACGAAGACGGTTTGACTCCCGATGAGGTCGTCAACGTCGCAGTCTACGACCAGTGCAACCGCAGCGTCGTCAACATCTCGACGGTCACTGTGATGCGTGAGGGGCTCTTCCGCCTCGCGCTGCCCGCCGAGGGAGCAGGTTCCGGTGCGATTATCAGCACGGAAGGGCACATCTTGACGAACAATCATGTGATCGAGGGGGCCAAGCGGATTCAAGTGACGCTCTTCAATGGAGAGTCGTTCTCGGCCAAGCCAGTCGGGACCGACCCCGTCAATGATATTGCCGTCATTCGCATCGAAGCCCCCGAGGAAGACCTGTATCCCGTCGAGCTCGGCGACTCCGACACCGTGCGAGTCGGAATGCGTGTCTTTGCTTTGGGGAACCCGTTTGGCCTGGAACGAACCATGAGCCTCGGAATCATCTCCAGCTTGAACCGTACTCTTGAGATTCAGGAGAACTGGGTCATCAAGTCGATCATCCAGATTGACGCCTCGATCAATCCCGGCAACTCGGGAGGCCCGCTGCTCGACTCTCATGGCCGGATGATCGGGATCAACACGGCCATCGCCAGCCGCGTTGCACAGAGTGCGGGAATTGGATTTGCGATCCCGATCAATCTGGTGAAACGCGTCGTCCCCGAACTTTTGGAACATGGACATGTCGTACGCGGCGATATCGGAATCACCCATGTCGAAGTGGTTGAAAAGGGACTCCGGATTGCCCGACTGGAACCAGAAGGAGCAGCGGGACGGGCGGGCCTGCGGGGGCCGAAGATTACCAAGCGGGGCGTCTTTGTCGTGGAAGTTGCCGCTGCAGCTGATGTCATCATCGCCGTCGATGCGGAGAAAGTCGCCACGCCCGCAGAGTTCCTGGGTCTCATCGAAAGCAAGAAGCCCGGAGAGAGCGTGACAATTACAGTTCTGCGCGATGAGCGCCCGGTCGATGTCACCGTGGAACTGGCCGGAGAAACCAAGCCACGCGAAACGACTCCCAAGCCGGAAGCGAAATGATTCGACCTGAGGACTCTTTTCGAGCTTCCGGACACAAATCAATGACACTCTCGGCTTGAGACGCCTCAATCACAGCGAGCCTTATCGAGCCTGAGATAAGCTGCGCTAACTCGCGTTAAAATCTGTCCTATGTTTTCAACGCAAGTCCGGAACCAGTCAGGATGTTTATTTGAGTGGAGGATACCGGACTTGAACCGGTGGCCTCTTGCATGCCATGCAAGCGCTCTACCAACTGAGCTAATCCCCCGAGTGGTGTGCAAACTGTTTGGTGCAGGTTGCATCAGTTTGATCGGTTGTCGGAAAGGCAACGATGAGTGAATCTTCGATGATTCCCCGACGGGCGAACGATATCGGGACGCCGGGTGACCGTCAAGTAAACGCGATGGGCAGAATAGGCCGAGTTGGAGGGCTGAACGTGCCAGGAATTCGGCTGTCGTTTCCAGTGGAGACGGTTCTTGGGACTGGCGATGGAGGAAAGGGAGAGGGATCTCAACAGACCTCTCCGATGCGTGATGCCTGCGAAGGGGAGAAATCGGTTCAACAGGTGGGCTTTAGACCTGCTTCGACATTCGTTCTGCGAGTCGTCTGAGCGCTGAGCTAGTGTCATCGGGCTTGAGGTGGACGTTCAGGAGGCTGAACCCGTCGGTCTTGGCCAGACCCGCTTTCACGCTCTGGTGCAACTCTCCGACGGTGTGTACTTCAAATCCCCAGCCAGCACCCAACAGATCGGGCAGGCGATGGTACTCCCAGTTCAAGATGTTGTTGAACGCCCCTTCGAGCAGGAATCGCTCGGTCGTGTAGCCCTTGTTATTGAGGACGATCACCAGGGGATTGAACCCGTGCTTCGCAGCTGTCGAGAGCTCCAGGCAGGTCATCTGAAACGCGCCGTCCCCCACGAGTACGAGCGGTCTGAGCTTCCGGTTGGCGGCTTGCACTCCCACGCTCGCGGGGATGGCAAAGCCCATCGAGGTGTAGTAAGCCGGACTCAGAAATTCGGTCTGCTTGTGAATCGTCAGATCGCTGGCGGCAAACAGCGAATCACCCACATCGGCCACGACCACCATTTCGTCATCCAGGATGGCGTTAATGTGTTCGAAGAGCGACGCGATTGTGACGAGCTCACTGGCGGGACGCTTCACAATCGGCGAGGCAGCCCGCGTGGGTAGAGGCGTCTTCTTCTTGGGTTTCATCGGCAGTCGGGTCAGCCCAATCAAAAAATCCTCAAACAGCACATCGTGGAAATGATGGTGTCCAATTCGCAGCTTCTCTGTCGTCGCCGAGATGCAGAGGCCCGGTTCGAGATGAGCTGTGAATATCCCGAGGTTGATGTCGGTCATGAACGCCCCGAGCAGCACGACACAGTCCGAAGACTCGACGTACTCGGTGACCTCTTTGCGGCCCATCGCTCCCTC
>Ga0105047_10020559_pt1 | contig 10136 bp, 7 predicted proteins | sample MAT04_FD_78384 | JGI IMG/M metagenome (GOLD analysis project Ga0105047, IMG submission 78384) | Freshwater microbial communities from Lake Fryxell liftoff mats and glacier meltwater in Antarctica - MAT-04 (megahit assembly) | ecosystem: Environmental > Aquatic > Freshwater > Ice > Liftoff... | reverse complement strand
TAAACCCGAAACTTCCTCCCGCCCCGTTTCACGTGAAACGGGGCGGGAGGAAGTTTCGGGTTTATCGTTGATCACCGGAGGAGCCATGTCGTCCGATCAACCCTCATCCTTCAGTCCCCTTATCCTTCGCTCCGTTGTCCGGGTGGGTTGGGAATCTTGTCCAGAACATGATCGATCAGACCGTACTTCTGAGCCTCTTCCGCAGACATGAAGTTGTCGCGATCGGTATCGCGCTCGATCTCGTCGTAGGTCTTGCCGGTGTGATGAAGCAGGATCTCATTGAGTTTCCTCTTCATCCGCAACAGCTCCTTGGCGTGGATTTCGAGCTCGGTCGCCGTTCCCTCCATGCCAGCCAGAGGTTGATGAATCATGATACGGCTGTTGGGCAGCGAGTTCCGCTTGCCCTTGGTTCCGGCAGTCAGCAGCAGCGCTCCCATACTGCTCGCCTGACCCAGGCAGTACGTCGCCACGTCGCAGCTGAGGTACTGCATCGTGTCGTAAATCGCCATTCCGGCTGTCACCGATCCACCGGGGGAGTTGATGTACAGGTGGATATCCGACTTCGGGTCATCGAACTGGAGGAACAGCAGCTGGGCGACCAGTGAGTTGGCCAGCGTGTCAGTGACCTGCGTTCCGAGGAACACGATGCGGTCCTTGAGCAAGCGGCTGTAGATGTCCATGACCCGCTCTTCGCGGCCGGACTTTTCGAGAACGTAAGGAACGAGTGTGGTCATGAGGGAGGACTTATGGCTGATGACGGCTGGCTGGTGGCCAGATTGTGGATGGGGAATTCGCAGGCAGGAATCAAAACGTCGCTGACTATCAACTGGTAGCTGATAGCTGACGGATTACTCGATTTTCGCCTCGACGGGCTTCGGCTTCTTCTTGTCGCGTTTGATCGCGACGACTTCGTCGACGAGCCCGTACTCTTTGGCCTGGGCGGCACTCAAATAGCGGTCGCGTTCGGTGTCTTTGGCGACACGTTCGACCGGCTGACCTGTGTGGTCGGCCAGAATCTGGTTGAGCAGCTCGCGAGTCTCGATGATCTGGTTGGCCTGGATTTCGATGTCGGAGACCTGGCCTCCCACCTGTCCGTAAGGTTGGTGGATCATCATCTTGGCATTCGGAAGGATCTTCCGCTTGCCATAGGCACCGCCGGCAACCAGGATCGCTCCACCGCTGGCTGCGAGTCCGACACAGTAAGTCGCGACATCGCACTCGATGAACTGCATCGTGTCGTAGATCGCCAAAGTCGCGGTCACCGACCCACCTGGTGAATTCACGTAGAGGTGGATGTCCTGATGACGGTTCTCGCTCTGGAGGAACAGCATCTTCATGACGATCATGTTGGCCATGCCATCATGAATCGCCCCATCCAGGAAGATGATCCGGTTCTCCAGCAGCAAGTCCCCGAGGGTCAGCTGCCGGGTCCGTTGGTAATCAGCTCCCGCCGAAGCGGCGTTCTGAGGCGAGTATTGAAACTGTTTGAGGTTCATGTGGTCCATGTGCAATCGCGGCAAGGCGTGAATCGAAGGGTCCATCCGGTGAGCGTCCCGCTTCGGGTGTTGGTTCATGAGGCAGCCAACGAGTAGGACTCGCTGGGCATTCTAGACCTGCCGACCGAAAGGGACTCCGGATTGTTCGCAATCCCCGTGAAGCGGTCAACCCCGGCTGTAGGGTTGTAGGCGAATCTGGGGGTTTTGCCCAATGGAGGTTGTCATGGCGTGGGCTTCAGACAACTCGACTCGCTGGGGATGCGCCCGAAGGAGCAGCTAACTTCACAGTCTGGGATAATGCCCCATTGATGGGTTAGACTGATTCAATTGGATACATTGTTGTCGGAGAGTCGCCGCTTCCTGAGAAATGGCGGACAACCTGAAACCCAACAAACGCCTTCGAGGATGGGGAACGCATGAGATCATTTACATTTTTTTGGGGGGCAGTCCTCTGCCTGACTCTGTGTATCAGCGACTCGTCACTGCGAGCAGCTGACGACGAGGCTGGGTTTCACTCGATTTTCAATGGGACCAGCCTCGAAGGTTGGCGACCGTGGACCGGAGATGAGGGGTTCTGGAGGATCGAAGAGGGAGCGATCACGGGCGAATCGACCGTTGAGAAGCCGCTGAACCACAACACCTTCCTGGTCTGGGATCACGGCGAGGTCGACGACTTTGAATTGCGGTTACAGTTCAAGCTGACCGGAGACCAAGCCAAAGCGAACAGCGGGATTCAGTTCCGGGGCCAGCAAGCCGCCGACGGACACGTCATCGGCTACCAGGCCGATATCGATCTGGCGGGCCAATGGGCCGGGTCATTGCACGACGAGGCGGGACGAGGCGGCCTCGCAGCTCGTGGAGCCAAGTCGACGATCACCGCCGATGGAAAGAAAACCATTGAGACGATTGGCGATGCCGCCGAGTTGTTCAAACACATCAAGCCCAGCGACTGGAACGAGTACTCGATCACCTGTCATGGCAATCACATCACCCTCAAGGTGAACGGTCATGTGACCTGTGAACTGATCGACGATCAGAAAGATCCGGGCCATGACGCAAGCAAGCAGGCCGATCGCATTGGCCTGCTTGCTCTCCAGATGCATGTCGGTCCTCCGCAGAAGGTCCAGTTCAAGAACATCCGTCTGAAACGACTCCCGCTCGCCGAAGGGAAGAAGGTCGTCTTCGTCGCCGGAAAGCCAAGCCACAATCGAGGGGCCCACGAACACAACGCGGGGTGCCTGCTGCTCGCCAAGGGGATCAATGACTCGGGGCTTCCGGTCATCGCCACCGTTTACCGCAACGGGTGGCCGAAGGACCCGACGGCACTCGACAACGCCGACACAGTCGTGGCGTACTGCGACGGAGGTGCAAGACACTTTCTCAATGACCGTCTGGATGAATTCCAGAAGTTGGTCGACGCTCGAGGCGTCGGGTTGGTCTGCGTTCACTATGGAGTCGAGACGACAATCGGGAATTGCGGAGATCACTTCCTGAGTTGGATTGGCGGATTCTTCGAGCCGCACTGGTCGGTCAACCCGCACTGGACCGCCAAGTACACCAAGTTCCCGGAGCATCCGACAACACGCGGAGTCGCACCGTTTGAGATCAACGATGAGTGGTACTACCACATGCGGTTTCCGGAGGGGATGAAAAATGTCACCCCCATCCTGACCGATCTCCCCCCGCGCGAATCGCTGAGCCGCGACGATGGACCTCATAGCGGAAACCCAGCGGTGAGGGCTGCGGTCTTGGAACGTAAAGAGCCGCAGCACATGGCGTGGGCCTACGACCGCCCGGACAACAAGGGACGCGGCTTCGGCTTCACGGGAGGTCATGAGCACAAGAACTGGAAGAACGACAACTTCCGCAAGGTCGTCCTCAATGCCATCGTCTGGACAGCGGGTCTCGAAGTGCCAGCCGAGGGGGTCACATCGGCCACTCCGTCTGACGCAGAGATAGAAGCCAACATGGACGAGCCGAAGGAAGGCGGCGCCAAAGCAGCTCCCCAGAAGAAGGCTGCGGCATCCGGAAACGGAAGTCACGAACTCGTCGACTCGGTCTCGCAACTCGATGTCGGCGAAGGGCTCGAAGCCTCACTCTTCGCGGGTGAGCCGAACCTCTTGAATCCGACCGATATCGATATCGATCACCTGGGTCGGGTCTGGGTGTGCGAAGCGGTCAACTACCGCGCCTTCGCCAACAAGGATCTGATCGGAGACAAGGGCGACAAAGGCGATCGGCTGATGGTCCTGGAAGACACCGATGGTGACGGGAAATGTGACAAGTCGACGGTCTTCTTTCAGGGACACGAGGTCGACTCCGCTCAGGGGATTTGCGTCCTCGGGAATCGGGTCATCATCTCGGTCGGCGACAAGGTCTGGAACTTCATCGATGACAATGGGGACCTCAAAGCCGACCGCCACGAATTGATGTTCAGCGGAATCTCTGGAACGCAGCACGACCACGGCATTCATGCCTTCGTCTTCGGGCCGGATGGCAAGCTCTACTTCAACTTCGGGAACGCGGGAAAACAAATTCGGGACAAGGACGGCAAACCGATCGTCGACTTGCGAGGGAACGTGGTGGACGATACTCGCCACCCGTATCAGGAAGGGATGATCTTCCGCTGTGACCTCGATGGGTCGAACTTCGAGACACTGGCCTGGAACTTCCGCAACAACTGGGAGGTGACGGTCGACTCGTTCGGCGGGATCTGGCAATCGGACAACGACGACGATGGCAACCGTGGCGTGCGGATCAACTATGTCGTCGAGTACGGGAACTATGGATACAAAGATGAGAAGACCGGCGCCGGATGGCAGGCCTACCGTACCGGGTGGGAATCAGAGATCCCGCTCCGGCACTGGCACCTCAACGATCCAGGAGTGATCCCGAACATGCTCCAAACGGGAGCGGGAGCTCCCACCGGAATTTGTCTCTACGAAGGTGAACTGCTCCCCGCAGTCTTCCGTGGCCAGCCGATTCATTGCGACGCCGGACCAAATGTCGTCCGCGCATACCCCACGAAACAGGTGGGCGCGGGCTACTCCGCGGAGATGGTCAACGTCCTTTACGGAGCTCGCGACAACTGGTTTCGCCCCAGCGATGTCTGCGTCGCGCCCGATGGCTCGCTGATGATCAGTGACTGGTACGACCCCGGCGTCGGGGGCCATAAAATGGGTGATGCCGACAAGGGACGTATCTTCCGCGTCGCGATTCCGGGGGCCAAGTACGTCATCCCTAAGTATGACTTCACCACCCCCGAAGGAGCTGTTGAGGCTCTCAAGAGTCCCAACCTGGAGGCCCGTTACCTCGCGTGGCAGGCTCTGCATGGAATGGGAGAGAAGGCCGAAGCGGTACTCACGACGCTGTGGAAGGACAAGAATCCACGCTTCCGTGCCCGGGCCTTCTGGCTCCTCGGCAAGCAAGAAAACCGAGACAAACGGGTCGCGATCATGCAGAGCGGACTCCGTGACGCAGATGCCGATATCCGCTGCGCTGCCGTCCGTCTGGCTCGCCAGCTCGTCGGCCAGTACTCGATGGATGAGATTGGTGAGGCGATCAATATCCACGATCCGTCACCCGCGGTCCGCCGCGAAATCCTGATCGGGCTGCGCGAGATCGACTTGGCCAAGGCTCCGCAGATCGCAGAAGTCTGGGCCGAACTTGCCAACCAATATGACGGACAGGATCGCTGGTATCTGGAGTCACTCGGCATCGCTGCCGATGGTCGCTGGGACGCGATGCTGGATGCGTGGCGGTATGCCGGTGGCAATTCGAATTCCGCAGCGGGACGCGACATTCTCTGGCGTTCTCGCGGGAATCAAACAGCTGATGCTCTGGCCAAAATCATTAGTGATCCCACGACAACGACAGCCCAACTGCCGCGCTACTTCCGGTCGTTTGACTTTCTCAGTGGAGCGGGAGTCCAGACCGCGATCGCGGAACTCGCATTCTCCGAAGCAGCAGGCGATGAAGCTCGCAAGAACTTAATTGTCAGCGAAGCGATCACTCGTCTCCAGAAAGATGTCGCCTCGAGCCCCAAGTATGCAGCAGCTGTCTCGCGCGTACTGGAAGCTCAGAAGGGGACATCAACCTTTGTCCGTCTCGTCGACACGATGAGTCTCAAGGACCATTATCCGGAACTGCTGGAACTCGCGGTGAGCAAGCCGGAAGAACAACTCGGCGTCGAGGCTGCCACCGCGCTACTGCGTAAGGAGCAGTGGGACATGTTCTCAGCTGCGCTTCACGGCGACCCTGCCAAAGCTCTGGCGACGATCACCGTTCTGGGTTTGACCTCCGATGGAAAGGCCGTTGACCTGTTGATGGCTCCTGTGAAGGATGACAAGGTCGCCATTGACCTGAGGCGGGCGGCGGCGAAATCTTTAGGAAATATCAGGGCCGGAGCCCAGGAACTCGCCAAGCTGTCCGGTCAGAACGGCGTGCCCACTGAGCTTAAAGATGTGGTAGCTGCCACGCTGCACGGTGCCCAATGGGGGGACATCAAGGAATTGGCGAACAAGCTCTACCCGCTTCCCCCAGGCAAGGACAGCGAGCCGATTCCCCCGTTGGCCGAACTGGCGAAGCGTACCGGCGACATCGCGAACGGACGGATCGTGTTCAACACGACCGGCACCTGTAACAAGTGCCACATCGTCAATGGCATCGGTCGCGAGGTCGGCCCGAACATCTCTGAGATCGGCAAGAAGTTGAGCAAGCAGGCGATGTTCGAATCGATCCTCTATCCGAGTGCTGGCATCAGCCATAACTTCGAGCAGTGGTCGATCACCACCGTCGACGGTCAGGTCTTTGTCGGTCTGCTGGTCAGCAGCACCGATACCGAAACCCAGATCAAAGACATCAACGGGTTGGTAAAAACCTTCAAAGCTGCCGAGATCGAGGATAAGGTCAAACAGTCGATCTCCCTGATGCCCGCCGATTTGCAGAAGGTCATGAGCGTCAAAGAACTCACGGACGTGGTCGAGTACCTCACCACGCTGAAGGAAGTGGTGCCGGGGGAGAAGAAATAGCTCGCTCAAGAGGATCTGAAATCTCTCGAAGCCCTCGGCCAACGCCGAGGGCTTTTTTGTTTCACCGGCTGGGGGGCGACGGGGACGAACGAACTGCCACTCTTTCGCGTGGATCAGATTTGGTCCAATCGTGACTGCCAGCCAAGCCGTGTGTACACGATGAAGTCGAAGTGCTCCGATCATCGCCTGGTGATTTGCGAACTCAGTGGGGATGACTGACTGCCATGTGATATCGGATTGAATTGGTACAAACGAGCCAGTTGCATATTCTATGAGTCTCGATGTCCACGGGATTGGTGGGAGGATTTCTCATTCACAGTTTGAAACACACAGCCACGCTTTCGCGAACTCTCTGTTTGGTAACGCTACTCTGGATATCGGTGGCCCAGGCATCTCCCCCTCAGATGAAAGTTCTTCATCATGCTGCGGTGAACGATGTCATTGTTGATGCCCAGACGCCAACGGGTCTTGTCATCGACCCGACCGATCAGAGTCTGGTTCTGGCGTTTCAGGATCATGGCGATGTGGTGGCGGGAACGGTGACGCATTATGTTCGCAGTACCGATGGCGGTCGGTCGTGGGGGAAGCCGTTTTCCAGCTACCAGCATCCGGACAAGACTGTCGGCGCGGGTGTCGGGTTTGTGCAGCTGGCGTCTCAGCGTGTGATCGCGGTCATCATGGAGATCTCACATACCGATCTTTCGGTCGAAGGGTTCAAGGCCCCTCGTAAGTCCCGGACGGTGATTGCCGACTTCAACGCACAGACTGCGGAGCTGACTCCGGTGGCAGTGCTGCCTCAGCCGGACGAGACACTGGTCGGGGTGATGGCGACCAACGTCTTCTCACTTTCCAATGGCGACCTCATCCTTCCCGCTTATCAAGTCCCGATGGACTCCACTCATCCGAGAGCGGGAGTGACATACGGCTCAGGGCTGTTCCGCAGCTGCGATCAGGGAAAGACGTGGGGAGCGTTCGAGCTGGTCTTTGGCACGAACGAAAAGCACCCCGAGATTTTCTATAACGAGTCGGTGATTTTCGAGAAGCCCGATGGGACACTCGTGGCGTGGGCACGGTACGACAACGAGACACCACCGGCCCAGCGGTTCATGGGGATGACGTTCTCCCGAGATGCGGGCCGCACATGGAGCCCGCCTCAAGACAGTCCGATCCCGGCGATCTGCCCATCCCGGCTGCGGTGTCCCGATGGGAGTTACCTGATGTTCGCCGGGGCACTTGATGAGTCGGTCCCGCGGACCTGCATGCTCTACCACAGCCCGGATGGCGAGACCTTTACGAAGATCGGCCAGCCGTACTACTCACGCACCGCAGGTCGTCCGTGGAACACAGCCACTGGCGGGTCGCAGGTACTGATCCACTGGAAGGACGATCAATACGTCCTCTCGTTCTACGCCGCAGACAAGCTCTTGCCGGGACGCGACCATACCTATATCGACAGTAATGTGGTGGAAATCAAACCCGGCCCATCGAAGTAAGCTGTGACGCCACTCAACGTGAATGCAGTTTTCTTCAGTAACCCGACGCGTCAGCGAGGTCGCGTGGACCGTTGACGCTGGGACACCAACAGAAATCCTGTGCGCAATTGCATTCGAAGCGAACGAAAGTGTGAGACACCCGCAGTGACGCTCGTCCTCGCTGACGCGTCGGGTTACTGATTCAAACGACTTGCGAGCGACTTTACGCGTCGGTCGTCGGGGCAGCAGGCGGTGTGTTTCGCTTGAAGGCGACGGACGTATCAATGTGGTAGTCACGCACCAGAGATTGATCGAAGTCGTAGACCCCAAAGAAGTCGGTCAGCTGGTCTCGATCGGTTTTTCGCATCTCGCCGCACTCAATCAACTCGAACACGATGCGACCAAAGTCGTCCGTTGACCGGACCCCCCAGAATTGGAACACGGCCTTGGCCAGCATCCCGAATTTCTTGAGGCCCAGCTCACGTACGCCTGTCAGCAACTCGGGCCCGCTGATGTGCGCGGACTCTTCATCCGCTTCCTGTGAGTCTTTCTTCATATGCTCCTGCGAATACTGCAGGGCTTCGAAGACAAACCGGTAGGCGTCTGGATGGAATTTGAGTCGAGAGGGACGCAACTTGCTGGTGAGGGCCATGACACCGATTCCCCGAGAGCGACGCAACTGCCGCACTCCACGTTGGAGGGCGACCGCCAACTATATACCTTCATCGGTATTCAAGGAAAGCCCCTCTGTCGAGATGGTCTGTTCCCGCCAGTTTTTCCTTACAGAAGTCATCGAAAGTGGCTTGACACTTTAAGCAGAGTAGCGAGATCGAACCACCACAGAAGTGCGAGAATTCGATAGCTTCAGACGCTACCACCGCTACAGGCATCCACGTTTCTCTGGAGCGACTCTTCCGGCAAAGTTTGCCTCACAGGACAAGTCACTGGCCGACGATACTCATGGCGGGGAGAGTCCCCATCCACTGATGTGCCATCGAAAAGAGAATGGGGATCGTCGTGAACTCGTCCAGCGACACCGCCCGACCACTGCTGCGCCTACTCGGTTTGCTCGCCTCGGTAGTGGTTTTTGCTGGCCTCTGCTCAGGGGACCAGAAGATTCAGAAAGAAATCGCTGCGAACCGAGCCAAGAGTCGACCCGTCTATGCGGGCCCCTCTGTGATGCAACACTTCCCTATTTTTCCTCGCCGGGCCACAACACAAATGGCCTGCCTGACCAGTGCACCGGCGCTTGGTCTCATCAACCAGATCCCCACAGGTCAGTATCGTCTGTCCGACAACCAAGGGAACTACGGCACATTGGTCTGGGAGAATCGGGACCTCACGAACCGGAAGTTGGATTCCCGATTCGGCCTCCATCCGTCGCACAAGACACTGGCGACTCAATCTCGGTTCAGCGAGATGCGTTTGAAACCGATCCAGTCGGTTTCCGCGTCATCGCTGATTACCCGGTAGTCACGTGGTCGATCTGAGAGGCCCCGGATCGACCACATGCCCGATACTGAGTGAGTCTCCTTACTTCTTCAACTTCTCGACCGCAGCTGCGACAGCTTTACTGTCATCGGCAGCTGCGACCATTGTGTTCTTGTAAGCAATCTTGCCATCCTGGCCGATCACGAACGTCCAGCGTTTAGCGGTCGCCTTGCGGGTCAGGGAAACCTCTTGGCCGTCAGATGTCTTCACCTTGGCGACCTTCACGGCGACTTCGACAGGCACGCCAAACTTGGTGGCCACTTCGCCAGTCTCATCCGCCAGCAGCGCGAAGTTGAGCTTCTGATCTTTCTTGAAGAGTTGATGATTCTCGACCGAATCTCCACTCACTCCGACAACTTCGACGCCGTCCCCCTGCAACTTGGCCATGTCATCTCGAAACCCGCAAGCCTGTTTCGTGCAGCCTCCGGTCAGGTCCGCAGGATAGAAGTAAACGACCACGATTTTCTTGCCGAAATGATCGGCAGACTTCCAGTCCTTCCCGCCATCGTCTTTGACGGTGAATACCGGAGCAGCTGCACCGACTTCAAGCTTAACTTCCTCTGCCATAATTCCTTGCCCTCCACCGAAGATAGACAATCCAAAGGCTGCGAAGCCTGCCAGAATTCCTGTACATAGCCGTTGCATTG
>Ga0105047_10020558_pt1 | contig 10136 bp, 12 predicted proteins | sample MAT04_FD_78384 | JGI IMG/M metagenome (GOLD analysis project Ga0105047, IMG submission 78384) | Freshwater microbial communities from Lake Fryxell liftoff mats and glacier meltwater in Antarctica - MAT-04 (megahit assembly) | ecosystem: Environmental > Aquatic > Freshwater > Ice > Liftoff... | reverse complement strand
TCTTGCGGCGCTCGTGGCGCGATCTCGAAGAAGGCGTTCTGCCCGATCGGGACGTGCTCGACAAGGCGGCGCCCGACCACCCCGTCATGATTCAGGCGTGGGCGCCCGTTCTGCCCAACGTCGTGGCATTCAACTCGCTCGCGCTCGAGCGCCTCGGAATCGACGAGTCCACGCCCGACCGTGTCGAGAACGTCTGGATTAAGAAGGACGACAGCGGACGGCCGACCGGCATCCTCAATGGCAGCGTGACGACCTACTACAACGGCGATCCCTACTTCGAAGAACTTCAGACGAAGATGCCGCCGCTCATCCAGGAGGACGTCCTGCCCGCTGCACACGGGGCGGCAATGGCGCGCTATCAGGCGCTCGGTATCACCTCGATCTTCGAGGCGCATGAGATGGACATCTCTCAGGTCGAGGCGTACAAGTTCCTGCACCGGAACGGCTGGCTGGCTCCGCGTCATGGTCTCGCACACGCTCGAGATCACCTCGATGCCCGCACCGACCAAGACGATGGAAGACATCGAGGCCACGCTCCAGCACGCGCTCGCGGATCGCTCCGTCGACGACGACTGGTTCCGTGTCGACACGATCACGGTCTGTGGATATGGTCCCGCCGGGTGCGGACGTCAGCTCTGGAGGCGCGGCTACAAGGATTCGTGGGGTGGAACCGCCTACGGCGTGCGTCAGACCGACGAAGAAAAGGTGCGCTACGCGATCGACTGGTGTCTGAAGCACGGGCTCGCGTTGAACATCATGACGGCTGCCCCGGACGAGCACGACGAATACCTCGAGTGGGTGCCGGAATCGATGAGGGTTCACGGCATCGACAAGGTCGACTGGATGCTGCAGCACGGACTCATGATGCAGCCCGAGCAGGTGCGGAAGTTCGCCGACCTGGGTTTCGACATCACCGTCTCGGCTGGGTTCACCGCGGGCAAGGGGGACATGATCGCCGACCGGATCGGTGAGGACGCGGTCGAATGGCTCAACCCGTTCCGCGACTTCATCGATTCGGGCATGGCCGTGGCCGCATCGACCGACTGGGGCCCCGCTGACCCCTTCGGTCAGATGTGGATGGCTCTCACTCACACGATGTATCCCAGTGGCAAGACGAACCTCGGTCGCGCGCAGAAGGTCACCCGTGAAGAGGCGTTCGACATGTGGACCCGCGGCGGTGCAGAGGTATTGCACTGGCAGGGCATCGGATCGCTCGAGACGGGATCGTTCGCGGACGCCGTGATCGTCGACCGCAACCCGATCAGTTGCGAGCTTGACGAACTGCCGCACACGAAGGTTCTGGGCACCATTCTGGGCGGCCGGGTCGTGTACGACGGCGGGTTCTTCGCCCCCCAGAGCTGAGTTGTGAGCTCCGACAGTCAGGGGTCGACAGAGCACGAGATGTCGGCCCCCTGATTGTTGTGCGCTCGGCAAACGTGACCCTGAACGACCTATCGGAGGACAATGATGACCAAGCCCACTACCGTCGCGGGACGTGACTATCTCTGGAACGAGGGGTGGGGTGCGGAGGGGCACCATGACGGTTCGTCGACCGGCTGGGCCCATCACGGCCTCGTCGTGACCGCGGATGATCGCGTTGTGACGTTCAGTGAGGAGTCACCCGAGGTTCTGATCCTGTCGTCGGACGGGACGCTTTTGGATCGTTGGAGTGTCGACGGTGTGGAGGGGCATGGACTCGCACTCACACAGGATGCGGATGGTCGGGATTTGCTGTGGATCAGCGACATCGGCACGAAGAATCGTCGCGTCGAATCGGGGGAGTACGCGCCGCAGCCCTCCGCCCCGCTGCGTGGCGCGGTTCGGGTGTACACGCTGGCGGGTGAACTCGTGCGCACGATTGGGGCGCCCGCTCTTCCCGTGTATCGGGACGGTGGTGATTTCTGTCCCGCGCAGGTGGTGGTCGACGAGGAGCGTTTCGGTGGGAGCGGCGACATCTGGGTGACGGATTGCTATGGGCAGGCGCTCGTTCACCGTTTTACGAGTGATGGCGGATACGTCCAGACGCTGAGTGGGGAGGAGGGGGCGGGTCGGTTCGCGCACGCGCATTCGTTGTTCATTGATCGACGTGGTGACCGGCCGGAGTTGTGGGTCGCTGATCGGCGTAACCGTCGCATCCAGGTGTTCACGCTCGATGGTGAGTATCTGCGCACGTTTGGTGAGGACTTCTTTTCCACACCGGGCGGTTTCGCGCAGCTCGGCGACTTGGTGTTCGTGACCGAACTCGACGAGCGGATCGTCGTGCTGGACCGAGACAACGCACCGATCGACTACATCGGTTCTCTCGCCGAGAGGGGTCCGGGGTGGCCGAACGCACTGGGTGCCGACGGTCTGCCGGTTCGTCCTCCGCTCGAGGAGGGCCGCCCGCACACCCCGCACGCGATCGCGTTCGGCGCCGATGGAGCGATCTATCTAGCCGAGTGGATGATCGGCGGACGGCTCGTCAAACTCGAACCCGTCACCTGACGCCGAACCTCGGACATCGGCGGGCTCGCGCGTATTCCAACGGATCCGCGAGAGAAGGCGGCGACGCCGAACGACGTCGCCGGTCACTGAATCTAACGATAGTGAAGCCCGAGCTCTCGTCGCTGGCGAGCGTGGCTTGGCTACGCGCTCTAGTGTCGGGGGTCTAGATGTGATGTCCAGGGACGTTGCTTCGTGAATCGCGTGTGATCTGATGACACGCGAAGGCCTCCTGTTGTGAAGTGGAGCTGTCTAAGAAACCGCTTCACACATCAGGAGGCCTTGCGGCACCATCGTCGACACGGCGGCGGAGGACGCTTCCGACCGGCTGAGTGCCGACGAGCCGCACCTGTACGCGGGGTTGATCAGGCTGCGCGACCGCATCCGTGGGGATGCGGCATCCGTGTCGACCCTCGAGCGTCTCCACGCGATCAAGAACACGATGGGCTACGGGCTGAACGCTTTCCTCGACTACGACGAGCCGGTCGACATCCTCGCGCACGTTGTGGTGGGGTCCGAGGGAACCCTCGCTCTCGTCGCCGAGGCGACCTTCCGCACGGTTCCCCTCAAGACCAGCGTCGCCACGGGACTGCTCGTGTTCGCGACGCTCGACGAAGCGACGGCAGCGCTTCCGGCCCTCGTTGACACGGGTTTCGCGACGATCGAACTCATGGATGCTGCGGCCCTCGTGTTGCGCAACGCGATGCGGACGCCCCCCACGATCTGCGCGCGCTGTCCGTCGTGCAGCATGCGGCACTCCTCGTGGAGTTCCAGGAGAAGTCGCCCGAGGCGCTCGAGCACCAGCTCGACGCGACCTCGTCCCTCTTCGCTACATTGTCGTTGTCGAGCACGCCGCAGTTGACCTCGGATCCGACGACGCGAGCGCGCCTCTGGCGCATCAGGAAAGGACTCTTCACCGCGGTCGCCGGCGAGCGCCCGTCGGGGACGACGTCACTTCTGGAAGACATCGCGGTTCCCGTCCAGCGCCTCGGGGAGATGTGCGGGGAACTGACACGGCTGTTCGATGTCCATGGGTACTCCGATGCGGTCATCTTCGGTCACGCGAAGGACGGTCTACGACCTGAGGAGCAAGGGGCGTGGTCCTCATGGGTTCCGCGTCGGCACGCAACTGCGGTTTCGCGAGAGCGAGATTGACGCGTGGGTCGAGCGAATGGAACTCGCCGACGAGCAGCGCCACAACGGCGGCGCTTCGTGAACGGCGGCCGGCCGCGCACTCTGATCGGCTCGTACGGAACCATCAGCGTCAGCAGACGTGGCGCCTCGTTCGTGGCGCTGGCGCGATTTCGCGACTCGGATGGACGCCTGCGGAGAGTTACGGGTGCGGCACCTAGCGTTTCGGCAGCCCGCGCCCGGTTGAAGGAGCGCTTACTCGATCGGCCTGGTTTCGGCGGCGGGGGCGTGCTCGATCTCACCAGTTCCTTTCGCGATCTCGCCGACCTGTGGCTCGAGGATCTTGATCTGCAGAACCTGTCCGATGGAACAAAAGAGAACTACCGCGACGACCTGCGCCTCCACGTGTTGCCGCAGTTCGAGCACTTCGCGCTAGGCGAGATCACCACGGGGCGAGTCGAGTGGTTTCTACGCTCCGAGGCTGCCGTGTCGTACTCCCGCGCAAAGCACTCCCGGACGATGCTCAATCTCCTGTTCGGCTTCGCGCTCCGGCACGACGCCATTCCTCGGAATCCGGTGCACGGTACGAGTCCGCTGCGCAGACCGAAGGGCGAGCCGCAGGCGCTGACGCTCGACCAGATCACCGCAATCCGTGACGCCGCGAGTCGTTGGCGGACTGGACCCGACGTAAAGGGACCAAAGCCGGACGGTCAGGTGCGCGACATCAGCGAGGTTCTCCTCGGAACCGCGCTTCGTATAGGGGAGTGCCTGGCTCTCCGTGTGTGCGATATCGAGGACGGTCCCAGCGGAATGACGATCTCGGTGACGGGGACGGTCGTGTTGCGCACCGGCAGCGGGGCTGTCCGACAAGACCACCCGAAGACCGAGCACTCCATCCGCCGAATCGCGGTGCCGGACTTTGCTGCGGACGTGATTCGAGCACGGCTCGCCGACATGCTGACCACCGACCCGGAACGAACCGTCTTTGCCAATCGTGCGGGCAAGCCACTGAGCCCGTTCAATGTGCGACGCACCTTCCGAGCGTTCCTCGAGCTGGCCGACCTCGCGGGGGAGGGGATCACGCTGCGGTGGTATCGGCGGACCGGAGCAACGGTGATCGCGCGCGGCGCGAGCGCCGATGCGGCCGCCACCTTCCTTGGGCACGGATCGACCGCGATAACGGAGGGGCACTACATCGAGCCAGATCGCACCGTGGATCGAGGGCCGGCGGGCATCCTTGAACGGACCCTGCGCCGTTTGAACCCCGACACCTCGCTGCTCGTGGGCGATGATGTGGCGGGCGATGATGCGACGCTCAACTTCCTCGATGAGGAAGACATCGAAGCGGCGTAGCAGCTACTCGGTCGCTCGGGTTCGATTGTTCGAACCCCAACTCGCGATCGGTCCGCCGTTCGGGCCATGGTTGCGCAGGAACTCCGTGTGCACCCGCTCACACGCGACGCGCAGGGTCGTTGACCAGCCGATGACCTCGCCGCGAAAGCTGACTCGGTAACGGACCTCAGCGGCGCTCACTCGACGGAGCTCGATTGTTCCGTACACGCGGTCGAACGCATCGACCAAGCTCCACGTGCCCGTCGGATCTTCCCGCGCTACGTGGAGCGGGTGCCATCCGCGCCGGTCGACCATGACGTTCCTCCTCCGGCCGACACGGATGAGATTAGAACGAGCCGCAGACATCACCCCACGAATTGTGGGCACTCACGGTGCACCTTCATGCCATGAGCAATCGTGAGCGCGCCGACGCCGTCCTCGAGCACGTGGCCGTGCTCGCATTCCTTTACTACCCCGGCATCGAGGTGGACGATCCCAGCTACAGCCTCGCCGACGACATTGAATGGTGCCTGGGACTGCTGCACGGATAGGTGACAGGATGTCACCTATCCGTGCAGCAGTCCCTTGGGCCGAGATTATGGAGGTCCCTAGAAAAGTGGCCGTGGAGCTGATGGTGGTCGTCGAGGAATTGGCCGTCGCAGTGGGAGCTGTCGGACTGATAGCCGCCAAATTGATCGGGACTAAGAGTAAGCCTCTTGCAGCGGTGGGCCTCCTGGTGAGCCGTTTTGGTCCGGACGTGGCGAAGCTGGTGAAAAACAAACTGATACAGGCCAACTCCAACGCGCTCACCAAACAGAACAACCTGACGGCCCTCCTGGCCAAATTGCGGGCCGACTTGGAGAAAGGCAAATCGGAAGAGATCCTCCTTACGAGCGATCGATGAAGCTCATCTGGCTTACCCGCGGGATGACCTGGGGGTTCCGATTTCTCCGTGACGGGGGAGAGGCAGATCCACTACCGGCTTACGACGAAGTCTTCTCAGGCCTCGAGGCTGAGCCGGAGTTCTGCCGCCACGTCGGCAAGAAGGTCGCGCTGCGCTTCGCAGATCCATTGAACCGAAAAGACCGTGCTGGCAGAGTCATCCCGCAGGACTTCGTCGTCTTTGGCCCGCTAGCCGCTGAAATCGACACAGTTGAGGACGGTCTTCGCCTGGTCTGGCCGCTGGTTGCTGACGAGTTCGACCGGATCTGGAAGCTGGCCAAGCCACCTTCCAACGCGACGCTCAACCCTGACGGCGGCAATCAATGACCGACCGCGAAGAGGTGGTTGGAGACGCGGCGGCAGCACTATCTGAACGTGGCTGGGGCATCCGCGAGGCACCGCAGCACGTAGCTTCCGTGCCCGGCCTGTACGCGATTCATGCGGCTGCTGTGACCTGGGAAGAGTTGGGATTGCCGATCCGGGCGGGAGTGCCGTTGTACGTGGGAAAGTCGGAGGGCAGTCTGGTTACCCGCGAGCTCGAGGGGCACTTCGCCAGCAATCCCGAGAAGCCGGCGCGCACAGGGAACTCAACTGTCCGTCGCTCGTTCGCGTCTTTACTTCACATGCCCCTTCAACTCTCTGGGAGACCGCGCGGTCACGCGAGGAAGATCGCCTTCTCGGAGGCCGACTTCACCAACTACGAGCTTGATGTCGACGGGGATCAACGCCTCACGGCGTGGATGCATCGGCAACTCCATTTGAGCGTGTGGGCCATGCCCGCCGACCTGACTCTTCGCGAACTGGCCCGAGTCGAGGTCGCGTTGATTCAGCGATGGACTCCGCCCATCAACATTCGTGACAACCCCCGGAAGGATCCTCGCCTGACCGCTGCAAGAAAGCTAATGGCAAATGAAGCTCGCGCGTGGGCGAGCTCTATCTAGACGGTGGCTCAGACGGCCGTCGGCTGGCGCTACTCGAGGGTGGGGGAGCGGTGGCCCGTTTCTGTGCGAAGTACGGTGGCCAGCCGAGCGCGCATCCGATTTCGCCTAGTCTCGAACACGTCGATGAACGAGCCGAAGTCGAGCTCGAGGTCCGCGAGGTCGTTGCTGTGCAGATAGTGGGCGCGAGCTTCCGCTTCCGGGTAGCGATGCTCAATCCACTCGGCCGGGAGAGTGGCCTGCTTCTCAATGTTGGCCGTGTCCTGGAGCAATTGAAGGTTCGGCAGCTGGTCCACGTACTCGGCATACCGCTCCGCTTGCGAAGCGTCGATGCCGGCTGCCGCGAGCTTCGCGCGCGTGAATCGCGATCGGGGAAAGACGTGGTCCTCATGGAACGTCTGCGAGAAGTCGAGACCTGGATACAGCAGCGAGAGCGCGGCGAAGGTGCGCGGCCCGGAGTAGCGCAGTGCCAACACGTCATCTAGCTCGGCGTCCTGGAAGGTCAACGACTTGCCGAGGCTAGTGAGTTCGCGCTCGATTGCCTCAACCGGAAAACGCGCCCCCGGATTTTCGTCGATCGCCGTGCGCAGCCTCGCGAGCAGAGTATCGAGACCGGAGCCCCAGATGCCCGGCTTGAGGAGCGATCGCGCTACCCATGCGCGCAGCTCGTCGCGCTCGGACACAAACGACGTCGACGCGAGGAATGCCTGCGGCTTGTCGAGTCGCGAGAAGAAGTAGGTCAGAGGCAGCAGCACGCTGTCCGCGGTGAGAGTCCGCGCGTGGTACCCGAAGCGTCCAAGCAGAGTCGCTGCGCCTATCAGCGAGAGCTTCGACTGCTCCCACGACGCCTCGACCTTGGCCATGTTGTCCCGCGTGAAGTTTGACACTCTGAACTGCAGGTTGACGCCGGCAACCATCAGAGCCGACTTCAATACAACGTCCTTGGAGAACGTGAACTCGCGAGAGCCGCCATCGTTGAGCTCCTGCACCACTCGGCGCACCTCCTCGCGCGCGTCGAGGTGCTCCCACTGATTGGTCGCCATGGACAGCAGCAGGTCTGACTGCGAGAGTGTCGTCCCGCCACTGTTCACCCGCACGAAGATGTCGAGCACCTTGTCAGAGTCCTGGTCCTGCTCGAGGTACCAGTTGATCGGCTTTACCACTCTCACGGCGTCGTAGAGGCGGTAGAGGCGCTCGAACCCCACGTTGAGATCGACACCCCGGCGGGTGAGCTCGGCCATGATCGCCGGGCCGGAATCTGCGAGGAGAAAGACGTCATGCAGCAGGAACCATCGGTCCGGCTCATCGTCTTGGCGAGCGGCTTCCTGATCCGTCAAGAAGCGCAGGTCGTAGCGGAGGCCGAGCTCCTCCCGCTCCACGTCATCAGCCAGGTTCAGGTACACGCGCCTCTTCGGGTAGGCGTTGAGGTTGGACGACCAAGCACCCTTCTTCTTCTGTGAGTGAGAACCGTAGAACGCAATGTTGAGCGACGTGAGGCGCTGCTGGCCGTCGAGCACCGCAGTCAGACCCCGCCCGGCCGCGATTGTCGCGGTGGTCGCGTACGGCGCATCCTTCTCGTGGAAGTTCGTGATGAAGTTGTAAAACGTGAACGTTTTCGTGCTCCCGGGCTCTACTTCCCAAAGGAGGAACGACCCGATCGGGTATCCGCGCATCAGGCTGTCGACCAGAGCGAGGATCTGATTCGGGTCCCAGACAAACTCTCGTTGGATCGCGGGGAGAAGGTATTTGCCGCTATTGATCTCAGAGAGGACATGCTCGACGGTGACCGGAGATTGGAACGACATTGAGATCCGCGCTTTCTAAAGTTGCTCCGACTTTAGTGCGAGCATCCGTCACGGTCCCTCGCTTGTAGCTGAGCGGCCTGCGCCGTCCGTCGCAGGGTTACGGCAGCCACTCAATCAGCGGCGCATCGCCGAGCACGTAGAGCGGATGCGTCGGCTGCCCACCCTCGTTGATCCCCAGCGCGTGGAGAGGCGGCAGAAGCGCCACCGCCTGGGCGACGCGCTGCGGGTCGGCGCTGTTGCCCCATCCGGCGACGACGGTGCCCGTGACACCTGCGAGCACGAGATCGTTCTCAGGCCCAACCGGATCGACCGCGGCCTTCATCAACTTCGGGGACTTACTGCGGAACGCGTACAGGTTGAGGATGACCATTCCGCCGTACCCATCGCGCTTCGCGAAACTCACGCACCTCCGCAGTGTCGGGTCGAGTTGCTGCGCGTCGGCGGTGCTCGGGTTCAGCAGCACGAACGTAATCATCGGCCGCGCTTCGTCCCAGATACGGGTCAGCGAGTAGCGGTAGTCGCCGCGGATATCCGCGGTGGCGGATATGAACTCAGTCACTAACCCTCTTTCGGTCGGGTAGATCAGTTGTCGCGGCGCTCAAGTTCGATCGTCCACTCGCCGTTGAGCGCCGTGACGAGTCAGGTGTAGCTGCCAGGAATCGCTGCACCCAAGTTGCCGGGGGAGCCGTGCACCAGCTCGTAGCGTTGGTTCCATTCGTCACGACGAATGGCGGTGGTTATCTTGGCCACCGAGGCGAGGTGATCCTGTGGCCACTCGAGCATCCTGTGCCATCGCTCATCGAGGACGCGGATCGACTCCTCGGGCACCTCTGTTGAGGCGACGATTTGCGATACGCGTGCGCGAGTGACGCCGGCGAGCTGCGCGAGTCGAACTTGGCGGACTCCGTGCTGCTCGGCAACGACGATCGCTTGGTGTTGCGCTAGCTCCACCTCGGCAAGCTGGCGCAACAATGCGGCCCTGTGATCGCTGAGTTGCCACACCCTGCCGGCGAGGGATTCCTGCTGTGCTGTCAGTGAGCGCGTCATGCGAGTAGGGTACTCGAAAAGGTAAGTAAAGTAACCTAAGTTAAGCGCACTTGACATAACGGCGGTTATCGGTTACGCGCCGTTGTCGTCGCCGTTCGAACGGGTTTGAGATGCCGTAATGTGTCTTGGCTTACCAAAACGAACTCCACAGGCACCTCTAGTCATTCGACACTGCGCCAGCTACTCATCCTTCTAGGAGCTTGCGGGGGTAGAGGATCTTCAGACGGCGTTTTTGGTTCTCTAAATAATGGATCCAAGCAAAATTGAACAGTCCGAACTACACACGTTCCTTCTTGCTAATATCGACCCCACCGAAGCTGGCAGGCCCACAACAAATTGGGCGAAGGCGGTGTTGTTAACGCCGACCGAAAACAGGACCGTTAGCGCCGGGCGGGTTCTAGGTCTCGTCGCAACACTCCATCAGAATTTGGAGTGTGAACAGTATGGGACGACGGGGACG
>Ga0105047_10020557_pt1 | contig 10136 bp, 9 predicted proteins | sample MAT04_FD_78384 | JGI IMG/M metagenome (GOLD analysis project Ga0105047, IMG submission 78384) | Freshwater microbial communities from Lake Fryxell liftoff mats and glacier meltwater in Antarctica - MAT-04 (megahit assembly) | ecosystem: Environmental > Aquatic > Freshwater > Ice > Liftoff... | reverse complement strand
AGCCGTACAGGTTGTCGAACTTGCTCTTGGTCACGCTGTCGTTCACGTTGATCGCCGGGAACAGCAGCGTCCCGGCCTTCTGCATCTCGTACAGCCGGTGGACGCCCGTCGTCGTCTCCTCGCTCACGCCCTTGACGTTCTTCCCGACCCCGGTCCAGCGCGTCGGGCTCTCCTTGAGCGTCTTGGCCAGGAGCTGCAGGATGACCTTGAACTCCTCGTTCTCCGTCGTCTCCGGCCCCGGCACCTTGCCGGCCGCCTCGAACTCCGTCCCCTTGTGGATCAGCAGCGTCACGTCGCCGCCGTCGTCCACGATCTGGTCGGGGCCGCGGCCGCCGCCGAAGTCCAGCGCCCGCTCGGTACACCACCAGTACTCCTCAAGCGTCTCCCCCTTCCACGCGAACACCGGCACCCCCGCCGGCGCCGCCGCAGTGCCCGTGGGCCCGACGGCGATCGCCGCCGCCGCATGGTCCTGCGTGCTGAAGATGTTGCACGAGCACCACCGCACGTTCGCCCCCAGCGCGGTGAGCGTCTCGATCAGCACCGCCGTCTGGATCGTCATGTGCAGCGATCCGACGATATTGAGGCCCTTGAGCGGCTGCCGCGCCGCGTACTCCGCCCGCACGGCCATCAGCCCGGGCATCTCCTGCTCCGCGAGCATGATCTCCTTGCGCCCCCACTCGGCCAGCGCCAGGTCGCGCACGTTGAACTCGATCTTCCCCGCGCCCTGCGGGGCCACGGACGACGGTTGGGTCAGCGTTGCGGTCATCGGGTAACGGGTCTCCTTCGTATTTGACTTGTCGTATGCGCACGCGAGGTGCAATCCTCGGGCGCGCGTGTGGCCCCTCACAGCGTGCTGGGCACGGGGTCGTCGAACTCGTTATTCATGAATGACGTGCGCTGCTCCTCCGGCGACAGGAGCAACAGCACCGACACTTCCTGGACGGCGTCGTCGTCCATCCGTTCCACGATGAACCGCCACACCAGGTCGTGCCGCTCCGGCTTCGACATTCGCGAAAAACGCCCGTCGATGATCCGAACGCGGACAGACGCCGAGTTCTGGCGGTACAGCGTCGCCACCGCCCCCGGGTGCTGCCGCTCGTACTCCTCCAACGCGCCGGCCAGCTTCTCGACGAGCGCGTCTCGGGTGCCACGGGTGATCGTTGCCATAGTCACATCCTCTGGTCGGCCCACTTGACGATCGTCTCCGCCTCTGCCAGGAACCGCGTCGCCTTCGCGGGGTCGCCAGGACCTGGCTCGTAGCGCTGTTCCGGGTGCCACGTCGCCACGTACACCAGCGCGCTCGTCACGTCCGGCGGGAGCTTCCCGCACCGCTTTCTCACCGCCGCGCGCATGAGCTCAAGGTAGTGCCCAATCTCCTTCTTCCACCACTTGACCGTCTTATCACCCGGCGGCGGCCGCTCGCTCGGTGGCGTTGTCACGATGATTAACGCCTTGAGCATGCACTCCACAGCATAGCCGCCGAGGTACTCCGCCGCCGCCGGCAGTTCGACCTTGGTCAGGATAACCTTGGCCTCCTCAAGCCGCTGCTTCGCCACCCGGTAGTACTTCCGCGCGTCGATGTCCTTGGGCAATGCCACGACGCCACCTCGAACTTACGCCGCCGGTCCCATCGTCCCCACCGCCAAAAACAGCGCCGGCCCCTTCGCCTCCGGCTCCGGCGGCAGCACGCGAACGCTCGCCTCCGCGAACCCGGCCGCCCGCATCATTTGTTCCACCGCGGCCGCGTCGAACCCGCCATGCACCTGGTTCATCTGCCGCCGGAAGTCCTCCCGGTCGTGCGGCAGCAGGTCCACCACCACCCCGCGCCCGCCCGGCCTCAGCACCCGCGCCATCTCCCCCAGCACCACCGCCGGGTTGGCCACGTACGTCAGCGCCAGCACCAGCAACGCCGCGTCGCACTGCCCGGCCTCGATCGGCAGCGCCTCCAGCTCCGCGCGCCGCAGTTCCACGTTCCCGAACGCCTCCACCCGCTTCCGCGCCGCCTTGAGCATCGGGGCGCTGTTGTCCACGCCGATCACCCGCTTCACCACGGGCGCCAGCGCCGCCAGCATCTGCCCCGTCCCGCACCCCAGGTCGGCCACCACGTACTCCCGCGGCAGCAGCGCCACCAGGGCGGCCGGCGAGAACGACCGCCCGTACAACCCGTCCCGCAGCCGGTCCCACTCGGCCGCCGCCCCCGCGAAGAACGCCTGCGTCTCCACGTCCCGCTCGCGCAGCCGCCGCGCCAGCCGCAGCTCGTCCTGGTGGACCGCTGACCAATCGTCGGTCTGCTCCCGCGCCAGCACCCACAGCCGCCGGGCCGGCGGGTCCAGCTCGTCCAGCAGCAACCGGTACAGGTGGGCCGTCCCCTGCCGCCGGCTCCGCACCCACCCCTCGTCGCTGAGCACCTTCAAGTGCCGGCTCACCGTTGACTGCGGCGACTGCACCACGTCGCACAAGTCCACCACCCCCAACTCCTGCCGCTCCAGCAACCGCAGCAACCGCAGCCGCATCGGGTCCGCCAGCGACCCCATCCAGCCCAGCCACGCCTCAGGTTGTGCCGACGACTTAATCATCCTTCCATCCGGATACATTGTTGGATGAATCGGCTGATCCGTCAAGCATGTTCCCCTTTTTCGAAGGGGTTCGGTACAATGTGGGAACCATGGTGGACCGCAAGGCGATGTTAGAAGCCGTCTTAAGCCTCCCCCCTCAGGAACGCCTCACGTTTGTGCATGAGGTGTGGGACTCCCTTGCGGACCAACCGGAGGCTCTTAAGTTGTCGCCTGCGCAAGAGGAGGAACTCGACCTCGCCCTGCGCGAGTACGCCGACGATCCCACGGCCGGCGACGATTGGCCGACCGTGAAAGCGCGAATACTCGGGCCACGCTCATGAGGGCGAGACCTGTCCGGCTCCTACGCCGCGCGGAGAGCCACGTCACCAAGGCTTTCGATTGGTACGAGTCGAAGCGACCGGGATTGGGCGCCGACTTTCTGGCGGCATTCGAGAGATTCCTCCGACGTATCGCGGGTAATCCTGGCGTCTGCCCAGTGTACCGCGACAACGTCCGGCGCCTCTTCATGAAGTCGTTTTCCTACCTCATTTTCTACAAGGTCACAGACGCCGAATCGATCGTCGTTCTTGTCATCCACGCCAACCGCGACCCTCGGTACTGGCCGTAGCGGTTTCTGGCTTTTGGCCTCCAACACCTTGCCTTCCCATCGCTATCAAGGGGCATGAGGATCATCGGGCTATTTGCGTTCGTTCTCCTCATCGCACCCCCGTCGTCCGCCGCGCCCCCCTCCACCCAACCCGCCAACACCTGGCGCAAGCTCTCCCCCGTCCCCGGCTCTCCTCCCTCCCCGCGCCTGGGCTACGAAGGCGCATGCGTCTGGGACCAGCGCCACCGCCTCTTCATCCGCCACGCCGGCCACAACCAGGGCGGCGGCGGCGAGCAGCACGCCGAGACCTGGACCTTTGACCCCCTCACCCTCGTCTGGCAGCTCAAGTTCCCCAACACCGCCCCGCCCGGCGTCTGCTGCGCCCAGCAGAACGTCTACGACCCCATCGCCGGCCGCTACCTCCGCTTCGCCGCCTTCAGCGGCTCCCACGGCTGGCAGTGGTTCCGCGAGATCCAACTCGGCAACGCCTCCACCTGGTCCTACGACCTTGCCACCAACACCTGGCGCGACCTCCGCCCCTGGCCCACCGTCCGCGTCGCCGGCCTGCGCGGCGCCGCGTGGGACTCGGCCCATCAGGTCGTCGTCATGTTCGGCGGCGAAAACAACAACGAGGGCACCCGCGTCTTCGACCCCTACGACAACGCCTGGACCAAGCTCAAGCCCCCCGTCCAACCCGCATCCCGCTCCGGCGGCAACCTGGCCTACGACGCCCGCGCCGGCCTCCACGTCCTCTTCGGCTCGCAATTCTCCGACGACCCCCACACCTGGGCCTTCGATCTCGCGAAGAACCAGTGGCGCGACCTCAAGCCCCCCACCATGCCCCTCACGAAGGAGAACGACGCCGTCCTCGCCTACGACACGGCCAACGGCATCATCGTCGCGGTCATCAAAGTCACCGAGGGCAAGGAGGAGAAAGCCAAACACCGCCTCGAAACCTGGGCCTACGAACTCGCGAAAAACACCTGGACCAAGCTCAACCCGCCCCAGGAGCCCGACCCGTCCGGCAGCCGCGCCCGCAACCTCGTCTACGCCCCCGAACTCGGCCTCTTCCTCCTCGAAAACCGCACCCACCCCCCCGCCGGCCAGCACGAACAGCAAATCTGGGCCTACAAGTACGCCGACCCCGCCCCTGCGGCCGCCCTCCTTGCCCCCACCGACCTCGCCGTTACCACCGCTGCGAAGTCCGCCACCCTCCGCTGGTCGCCCACGACCGCCCCCGCTGCCGCGCGCATCGAGATCCTCCGCGGCAGCGGCCCCCAGCCGTGGCAAATCGAGTACAAGCGAATCGCCGATGTCCCGGCCACCGAAACCACGTTCCGCGACGACACCGCCGAGCCCGGCGTCACCTGGTTCTACGCGCTGCGCACGCTCGATGCCGCCGGCAGCGCCAGCGGCCTGAGCATGAAGGCCCGCACCCAGCCCCGCATCGTCGAGGACACCGTTGTCTCCATCCTCTCCGCGAAGCAGGTCGAGTTCTCGTGGAAGCCCTCCGCCGCCCCCGACGTCGTCGGCTACGAGGTCGAGCGCGCCCCCGTCGAAGTCTGGAGCGACGACCAACTCGACCGCCAGAAAAGCCAGGTCGCGCCCCTCGATTCCACCTCCGTCGGCGCCATCCGCCGCATCGGCCCCTTCGCCAAGATCACCCCCGCCCCCATCCGCGAAAACAGCATCACCGACGCCCTCGACCTTTCAACCCCCCACCAACTCACCGGCCCCGAACTCCTCGACAGCAAGGTCCAGGGACGCCCTATCCCCTCGCCGTCTTCGCCTACCGCGTCCGCGCCGTGAATGCCCTGGGCGTCCGCTCCGGCCCATCCCCCTTTGCCCTCACCATCCCCTCCGCACCCCAACACCTCTTCTCGAAGGAAGAAGGCCCCACCGCCCGCCTCAAGTGGGCCGCCAATCCGGAGAAGTCAATCAAGGGCTACCGCGTCTACCGCCTTGACGGGCAGTACATCAAGACCCCCATGGTCCGCGTCACCCCCGACCCCGTCGCCGCCACCGAGTTCGCCGACCCCTCGGCCGGCCCGCGCGAACGCCGCTTCTACGTCGTCGCCGTGGACGCCCTCGGCCAGGAGGGCATCCCCTCCACCCCAGTCTGGCACCAGCGGGGGTACGCAAAAATCTACGCCCCATTCATGGGCGAGTGGCACCAATAACCGACCCCACGGCCAGGCTCATGCATTATCTGCCGTGCATATGTTTCCAGCTGCATGAGATTGCTTCCTCGCGGTGGCGTTTCTGCGTGCCCGCGGCCATTTTTCGACTGGCACGCCTGTTGCGTTAACAGTTCCTCGTAACCGCACGACCCCTCAGAGGTTCCCTCCCCCCGACCACCCTCTGAATCGTGCGGTTTTTTTATGCGCCCGCCGAACACGCCCGCCCGAACCTGACTCTGTCGTAACCGCCGCGGCGACCGATTCGCAATAACAGGCACCTGCCCTGCGTTGTACACGTGTAACGGAGGCGCCTTCCATGTTGACCCGCGCGACCACGGCCACCCGCGTCCTCGCCCTGCTGTTCCTGCTGTCGGTCGCGCCCCTTGCCGCCGCCGCCGATTCCTGGACCCGCGACGACGCCGCCCACCTCCTCCGCCGCGCCGCCTTTGGCGGCACGCCCGAGCAGGTTGACCGCCTTCACGCCCTGGGCAAGTCCGCGGCCGTCGAGTACCTCCTGGGCGCCGCCCCCTCCGCGATCACCCGCCCGGCCGGCGCTCCCGCCATCTTCCCGCCCGCCGATTTACCGGACTTCAAGTCCGAGGCCATGCCCCCCGAGATCCTCCAGATCCAGCGCTGGCGCCGCCTTGAGACGCTCCGCCTCCGCTCCTGGTGGATCGACCGCATGGCCCGCACCGACCGCCCCCTTGAAGAGAAGATGACCCTCTTCTGGCACGGCCTCTTCACCTCCGGCATCCAGGAGGTCAAGCTCCCCCAGTTCATCAGCCGCCAGAACGCCCTTTTCCACGCCCACGCCCTGGGCAACTATCGCACCCTCGCCGAGGCCGTCGTCCGCGACCCGGCCATGCTCCGCTACCTCAATGCCGACTCCAACGTGAAGGGCAAGCCCAACGAGAACCTCGCCCGCGAGCTCATGGAGCTTTTCACCATGGGCGAGGGCAACGGCTACACCGAGCGCGACATCGCCGAGGTCGCCCGCGCCCTCACGGGCGCCACGACAAGCCTCATGGGTTACGTCTACCGCCCGGTCAAGCACGACCAGGCCGCCAAGGTGATCTTCGGCAAGGCCGGCAACTACCGCCCCGACGACATCGTCCCGCTGATCTTCCAGCGCCCCGAGCCCCCGCGCTACCTCGCCCGCCGCCTCTGGGAGTTCTTTGCATTCCCCAACCCCACCGACGCCGACATCGCCCCGGTTGCCGCCGCCCTCGCGGCCAACAACTTCGAGCTCCGTCCCGCCCTCCGCGCCCTCTTCACCTCCCCGGCCTTCTACGCCGACAAGGCCAGGTTCGCCGTCATCAAGAGCCCCGTGGGCCTCGTCGTCTCCACCCTCCGCACCATGGAGCAACCCTCCAGCCCCGACCGCATGCGCGGCCTCCTCCAGGAACTCGACAAGATGGGCCAATCCCTCCTCCAGCCCCCCAACGTCAAAGGCTGGCCCGGCGGCGAGCACTGGATCACCTCCGCCACCCTCTTCACCCGCTACAACGCCTGCTCCACCATCGTCCAGGGCGGCATGGGCTTCACCCCCGTCTCCCCCGCCAGGCTCTTCCCCACCCTCCCCCGCCCCACCGCCGACCAGTTGGTCGATGCCGCCATCGCCCGCTACCTCCAACGCCCCCTCCACCCCGACAAACGCAAAGCCCTCATCGAAACGCTCGGCACAAACCCCCTCACCCTCGGCAAAGAAGAATCCGACCGCCGCGCCCGCCAAATGCTCGCCCTCCTCCTCAGCACCCCCGAATACCAGGTCGAGTAAAGGCCGCGCCTTTTCCTAAACTCCAAACTCCAAACTCCAAACTCTAAACTCTAAACTCTAAACTCTGACCTTTCCGACCGGAGCCGCCCATGACCACCCCCCTCTTCTCCCGTCGCCTCTTCCTCCAGCGCGGCGCCCAGCTCCTGAGCGTGGCCGGCACCCTCCCCCTCTTCCTCGACCACAGCGCCCACGCGCTCGCCGCCGACTACGCCGCCAACCCTCAGGGCGCCGGCCGGCCCGACCGCATCCTCGTCGTCATCCAACTCGCCGGCGGCAACGACGGCCTCAACACCGTCGTCCCGATCCGCAACGACAACTACTACCGCGCCCGCCCCAAGCTCGGCATCGCCAGGCAGGTCGCCCTCCGGCTCACCGACGACTTCGGCGTCCACCCCGCCGCCGCCGGCCTCAAGAAGCTCTACGACGCCGGCCACCTCGCCGTCGTCCACGCCGTCGGCTACCCCAACCCCAACCGCTCCCACTTCCGCGCCACCGACATCTGGGCGACCGCCGAACCCGACCGCATGGGACAATCCGGCTGGCTCGGCCGCTACTTCGACGCCTGCTGCAACGGCCACGACCCCGGCCCCAAGCCCGCCCCGGCGCCCGGCAAATCCGCCACGACTGCCGCCGAGCCCAGCGATGCCATCGCCCTCCTCAACGAATCCCCCCTCGCCCTTCAGGGCGACAAGTTCCTTCCGCTCGCCTTCCGCACCCCCGACTCCCTCACCTACCGCGACGGCGTCGGCCGCCCTGCCGTCGCCGGCGCCTTCAACAAGCTCAACGACCTCGACGACGACGAAGGCATGATGGCCCGGAAGCCCGCCATCCCCATGGGCACGGCCGGCTCCCTCAAGTCCGACCCGGTCGCCGACGACTTCCTCCAACGCACGGCACTCAACGCCCGCGTGTACGCCGACAAGATCAAGCGCACCGCCACCAGCGTCCAGAACAAGGCCAAATACCCCGACTCCCGCCTCGCCACCGACCTCAAGCTCGTCGCCCAGATGATCGCGTCCGGCCTCCCCACCCGCGTCTACTACGTCACGCTGGGCGGCTTCGACACCCATTCCCAGCAGGCCAACCGCCACGAACGCCTCATGACCGACCTCGGCGGCGCCATGGCCGCCTTCGTCGAAGATCTCAAGGCCCTCGGCCACCTCGACCGCACGACCGTGATGACCTTCATCGAGTTCGGCCGCCGCGTCACCGAGAACGGCTCGGCCGGCACCGACCACGGCGAGGCCGCCCCCCTCTTCATCGCCGGCGGCGCCCCCCTGAAGCCCGGCTTCCACGGCACCGCCCCCACCTTGGACCCCGCCACCCTCCACCGCGGCGACGTCCCCTTCAACCTCGACTTCCGCCGCATCTACGCGACGGTCCTGAAGACGTGGCTCCGCGCCGACGACACCAAGGTCCTGGGCAAGAAGTTCGACCCGATCGAGCTGTACAAGACGCTCGCCTGATCCCACACAACGCCACCCGCATCGTCCGCCGCCGGGCCGCAGGCTCCGGACGCGACCCCGCGCCTGGCGCGGGGGTTTCAATCCGCCCCCCCTGGCCCCCCCTGTCGGTTCTGCCCCGGCAGTTTTGATCCATCACCCCGCCCGGATATAAACAGGACTGCAGAATCCGAATTCAAGGGGCTGGTCAGTTCGCACGCGCGAGGAGAATCGAGCCATGGGTAATCTCAGGAGGCCCAACGCCAACGACGCGACGGGCACGTTCAACCGGTCCAAGTCCGTCGTGCCGCAATCCGGCCTGTGCGCCGTCTGTCACGACGGCTGCGCGGGCGGGTGCGAGTGCTTCGTCTCCAGCTTCCGCGGCCGCGAGGTCCTCTACCCCAAGCCCTTCGGCCAGATCACCGCCGGGGCCGACAAGGACTACCCCGTTGACTACTCGCACCTGAACATCCAGGGGTACGCCGTCGGCGCCGAAGGCCTCCCCGACGGCGTCACGCCCGGCCCGGACACCGCCACCTTCCCTGCCGTAGACACCACCACCGAGTACGGCTGGAACACCAAGGTCAAGCTCAAGATCCCCATCTTCACCGGCGCGCTCGGTTCGACCGAGATCGCCCGCAAGAACTGGGAGCACTTCGCCGTCGGCGCCGCCATCAGCGGCGTGACGCTCGTCTGCGGCGAGAACGTCTGCGGCATCGACCCCGCCCTTGAGCTCGACGGCCAGGGCAAGGTCCGCCAGTCCCCCGAGATGGACCGCCGCATTACGACCTACCGCAAGTACCACGAGGGGTACGGCGAGATCCTCGTCCAGATGAACGTCGAGGACACGCGCTTCGGCGTGGCGGAGTACATCCTGGACCACCACGGGCTCGACACGATCGAGCTCAAGTGGGGGCAGGGTGCCAAGTGCATCGGCGGCGAGATCAAGGTCAACACCCTCGACCGCGCCCAGGAGCTCAAGCGCCGCGGCTACATCGTCCTCCCCGACCCGACGCTCCCCGAGACCGAGGCCGCCTTCCGCGAGGGTGAGATCTGGGAGTTCGAGCGGCACAGCCGCCTTGGGTTCGTGACCAAGGAAGCCTTCCTGAACGAGGTCGCGCGGCTGCGCAAGCTCGGCTTCAAGCGGGTCACGCTCAAGACCGGCGCCTACTCCGCCGTCGAACTGGCCATGGCAATGCGCTACGGTTCCGACGCGGAGATCGACCTCCTCACCATCGACGGCGCCGGCGGCGGTACCGGCATGAGCCCCTGGCCCATGATGAACGAGTGGGGCATCCCCACCTTCTACCTCCAGTCCCTCGCCTACCAGTTCGCCCAGAAGCTCTCCGCCCGCGGCCTCCGCGTCCCCCACATGGCGATCGCCGGCGGCTTCAGCACCGAGGACCACGTCTTCAAGGCCATCGCCATGGGCGCGCCCTACGTCAAGGCCGTCTGCATGGGCCGCGCCCTCATGATCCCGGGCATGGTCGGTAAGAACATCGGCGAGTGGCTCGCCGACGGCAAGCTCCCCAAGACGGTCTCGAGCTTCGGCCACACCCCCGAGCAGATCTTCGT
>Ga0105047_10020555_pt1 | contig 10137 bp, 6 predicted proteins | sample MAT04_FD_78384 | JGI IMG/M metagenome (GOLD analysis project Ga0105047, IMG submission 78384) | Freshwater microbial communities from Lake Fryxell liftoff mats and glacier meltwater in Antarctica - MAT-04 (megahit assembly) | ecosystem: Environmental > Aquatic > Freshwater > Ice > Liftoff... | reverse complement strand
GCAGGCTGATGCCCGCACGCTGGTAGATCAGCTTGCGAACACGCTCAAAATCGGCGCTGGAGAAGCTGAATTCCGAGTCGCGTGTGTTATCGGGCATTTCGCGTGGTGGATTCAAGTGTGAACGGATTTGCACTGCGAGGCCTCAGGCTTCGGTTTCGCACAATCGACCATGAAAACTGGCCTTCAACAAATCTGTCATGGCGGACGCATTCATCGCCTTGGCAAACAGCCAGCCCTGGTAGACCTCGCATCCAGCGCTGTCCAGGAACGCGAGCTGCTCGGCGGTTTCGACGCCCTCGGCGACCAGCGTCAGCCCCAGGCTATGGGCGAGGGCAATGATCGCGCCGGAAATTTTCACGCCATCGAGGTCGCCGGGTATCTCCTTCATGAAGCTCCGGTCGATTTTCAGCTTGTGGACCGGCAGAGCCTTGAGGTAGGCGAGGGAGGAATAACCCGTGCCGAAGTCGTCCAGTGCCACGCCGCATCCCAGGCTCGCCAAAGCGCTGAGCTGTTCGCGCGCCTGCTCTGGTTGCGCCATTGCCACCGACTCGGTGATCTCGATCTCGAGCCATTGCGCCTGTGCACCCGCGCGCTCCAATGCAGCGCAGATCTTCTCGGGCAGGTCACGCTGGCGAAACTGCTGCGCCGAAAAATTGACGGCCACGCGCAATGGCATGCCTGCTTCCGCCCAGGCGGCGATCTGCGTACATGCCGCCTGCAAGACCCAGTCCGTCAATGGCAATACCAGACCGGTCGCCTCGGCGAGCGGAATGAAGCGTACCGGCGAGACGTCGCCCAGCACCGGGTCGCGCCAGCGCAACAAGGCCTCGGCCCCTACGATGGCGCCGCTTCGCACGTCCACCTGTGGCTGGTAGTGCAATTGCAGGGCACCCAGAGTGATCGCTTCTTTCAGACGGGTGTGCATCTGCAAGTCTTCGTGCACACGCCGGTCCATCTCGGGCGAAAAACAGGCGTAGGTGCCGCGCCCGGACTGCTTGGACTGGTACATCGCCATGTCAGCGTATCGCAACAGGGTCTCGCTGTCGCGCGCGTCGTCCGGGTAGAACGCCAGGCCGAGACTGCCGCCCGAATACACATCCTGGTCCTGCAGGTGGTAGGACGCCTGCAACGACGTCAGGAGCTTGGCCCCCACGCTCACGGCCTCGTCCACCTCGATGACGTCGGACAGCAGGATCGCGAACTCGTCACCGCCCAGGCGGGCCAGCGTGTCGCTTTCGCGCAGCACGGCACGCATCCGGACGCCGACTTGCACCAGCAGCGCGTCGCCCGTGGCGTGGCCGAAACTGTCATTCACGTTCTTGAAATTGTCGAGATCCAGGAACAGCACGGCAACCCGCTGATCGACCCTGTTGGCACGCGCCAGAGCCTGGTCGAGTTGCAGCCTGAACAACCAGCGATTCGGCAAACCGGTCAGTTGGTCGTGTGTTGCCTTGTGCCGCAAGGACTCCTCGAACTGCTTACGTTCGGTGAGGTCACGGATGTAGGCAATCGCGTTGTTGCTACCCTGGTCCCGCCAGTGACCCAATGCAATGTCCACCGGCAGCATCCGGCCATCGCGGCGCAACAGCTTCAGATCCAGCAAACCCATCTCACGGGACCGGGGCGCGGTGAAGTAGCCTCGCATCGACTGCGCATGACGCTCGCGCGAATGCGGCGGCAGGAAGATGTCTACATTCCTCCCGAGCAGCTCCGAAGGCGGGTAACCGGTGAGCACTTCCATTGCCGGGTTGACCATCAGGATGGTGCCACTTTGGTCCACCCACAACACACCATCGGGGGCGGCGCTCAAAGCCACTTTTTCCCGCAGATGCTGCACCTCCATGCGCTCCAGTGGCCGACGCAGGGCCTCGTTGAACGTGGCATGAAACAGGTACAGATAGGCCGCCACCTTGTACACGTGGCAGAGCAGATCGGCAGTGTCGGAGCCGTTCAAGCCAGGCAGGGTCAAGAAGAGCTGGGACACCGCCGACAATGCCGCCGAAAAGCTCAGTGCCATGCCGCATTCATTCAACAGTGCCTTGCGTCGACGCCACAGCACCGCCACGGTCGCACCGTTCATTGCCACCGTCAGCCACTCCAGGCCCGTCTTCCATGCTGGCAGGGTCAGCTCCGCGACGAGCCACGCAGCTACGCCGTCCGGGGGAAACGAGCCGACGGCGGCGGCTCCACCAAGCAGCAGCAACATCAGCAGCACCGCCATCCGCTTTTTGAAGACCGAGACGGTTGATCCACTCGGCAGCTGGGCGTAGACAAGCAACGCACTGGCCGCCAGCACCCGCGCCGCCAGCCAATAGAACACGGTCTCGTGGTGGTCGTTGCCCGGGAATGTACCGGGCATGCCCGGGTAACTCATGGTGTGCAAAAAATCGAGCAGGCCTACGCCCAGGTACGCCACGCCCAGCAGCACCACAGCAGCGTTTCGGGGCGACAGGATCGCGCGGTACCCCGTGACGAAGACCAGCAGGGACACCACCACAGCGAACACTTCCATGGCGGTGTGCCAGAACAATAGATGCAGCGGCGCAATCACAGCCTGGCGCTCCGGGCCTGTCACCCACCACAACAGGGGTATGGCAAAAACAAGCAGGCACCAACCGAGGGCACGCTGGTAGGGGTGCGCTTCCGCCGTCTGGCATGCGGGCTCCGCCAGGACAGCGGTCCGATCCGGGTCATTCTGCATCACCGCGCCTGCATCAAGCATGACCCGGCACCCGTGCAACGCTACGCAGGTGATCGATCAGCGTGGCGGCGATTGCGTCAAGTGGCCTCACCTGGTGGATCGCATTGGCGGCAATCGCGTGCCCGGGCATGTCGAACACGACGCAGCTGGCTGCGTCCTGTGCGACGTTCCAGGCGCCAGCGTCGTACATCTGCTTCATGGCATCGGCGCCATCCGAACCCTGTCCGGTCAGCATCACGCCCAGGGCGTCCGGACCGACCACACGCGCCGCCGACGAAAACAGCGCCGCAACCGGCAACGCGTCCCCCGTCGCGGCGTGGCTGAGGTGCAAGCGAGCGACACAAGCATCTCCTGCTCGTTCGACCATGAGATGCATGCCATCCGGTGCGACATGGATCTTGCCAGGCAATACGGGCTCGCCATCGACCACTTCCTTGACAGTCATGCGGCATGCGCGATCAAGCCAGGCCACGTAGTCACGGGTCAAGCCAGCGGACACATGCAGCGCAAGCAGCACGGCGGGGGCATCCGGCGGCAGATTTTCCAACAACGTTCGGGTCGCGAGGATGCCCCCCACCGCGGCGCCGACAAAAATGAGTTTCTCATCGCACATCCCGCCCAGTCCCGCGGGCCGCCGGGGCGGGAACGGCGCTGTTCCGCATGTAGATCTTGCCGGTCGGCGCGCCTGCGCGCGCGCCGCAATCCGGATCTTGTCGACAATCTCTCCGGCAAATCGCGCCTGATCCAACGGTTCGGCGGGCTTGAATCCCACGACACAGTCGATCGCCCCCATTTCCAGTGCACGCAACGCCACACGGGCTGCGCGCTCCGTGGGCGGCGTGACCACGATCACCGGCATCGGCGAAATCAATACCAGGCGGGTCAGGGCTTCCACCTGTTCCATGCCCCGCATCGCCGCTGACAACGTGACCACATCCGGCTTGAGCGCCCGGATCAGTTCATGCGCGATCTGCGGGTCCGTCGTCACACCGACACATTCCATGTCCGGCTGTTGCTCGATCACGTGCCGCAGAAAGTCACACTCCCGCGGTCCATCGTCCACCACCAATACGCGGGTTGGTAATGTCATGGCGTCAGATCCCCCGAAGCTGGCGGCTCGCGTGGACAAGCGAACCAGGCGCCGTTCGTTTCACGGGATGCGGTTTCGCTTTGGGGTTCCACTCGGCCGGGCCTTTCGCGCTTAGAAGGACGTCCAGTTGGAGTCGCCTGCGGCCACTGGATGGCCCGTTACAGCCTTGGGCGTGGGCGCTGGCGACTCTGGCGGCAGCAGCTTGCCGCTGGTTTTGGTGTTCAGTCGGGGGACGTTCGTGGTACGGCCGGGTCCCCGGCGCTCCACCGCCGGGAAACTTCTTCCAGGTGCGATGGCCAGCGCCCGAGCCGCCGGCATCGGCGCCTGCGACTCGGTGCCATGGGCCAGCTTGAACACCGCCACCGCCTGCACCAGTTGTTGTGCCTGGCTCTTGAGGCTCTCGGCAGCGGCGGCGCTTTCCTCCACCAATGCCGCGTTCTGCTGCGTGGCCTGGTCCATTTGCGTGACCGCCTCGCCGACCTGCGCCACACCCGCGCTCTGTTCGGTGCTGGCCGCGCTGATCTCGCCCATGATGTCGGTCACCCGGCGGATGGAACTCACGACCTCCGCCATGGTGACGCCGGCCTGGTTCACCAGCGCCGTGCCTTGTTCCACGCGCTCCACGCTGGCGCTGATCAGGCCCTTGATCTCCTTGGCCGCTTCGGCCGAACGACCGGCCAGGCTGCGCACCTCGGAGGCCACCACCGCGAAACCGCGGCCCTGCTCACCGGCGCGGGCGGCTTCCACGGCCGCATTCAGGGCCAGGATGTTGGTCTGGAAGGCAATGCCGTCGATCACGCTGATGATGTCGGCGATCTTCTTCGAGCTGTCGTTGATGCCTTTCATGGTCTGGACCACCTGGCCCACGACCTCACCGCCTTTGGCCGCGACGGTGCTGGCACTGATGGCCAACTGGTTGCCCTGACGGGCGTTGTCGGCGTTCTGCTTCACGGTGGAGCTGAGTTGCTCCATCGAAGCGGCAGTTTCTTCCAGCGCGCTGGCCTGTTCTTCCGTGCGGCTGGACAGATCGCTGTTGCCTTGCGCGATCTGGGCGCTGGCTGTCGCGACGCCGTCGGCGTTCTGGCGCACATTGGCAACGATGCCAGCCAGGTTGTCCTTCATGGTGGACAGGGACGCCAGCAACTGCGCGGTCTCATCCCGCCCCTGCGCGCGCAGGTCCACGGTCAGGTCGCCTTCGGCCACACGTTCGGCCGCGTCCCTGGCACGGCCAATGGGCACCGTGATCGAGCGTGCGATCAGCCAGCCGAACAGGCCGGCCAGCAGCAGCCCCGCCGCAATGGAGCCGATGGCCGTGAGCCGGATCGTTTCATAACGAGCGGTGGCGGAGGCGTACTCCTTGTGGGCCTCGCCGAGTTGCAGCTTGATCAGCGATTCAATGCCTTTCTCGACCGGTACAAAAAGTGGGCGGATCTTTTCGACCACGATGCGCTGCGCCTCCTTCACGTCGTTGGCGCGCAATGCGGCGACGGCCGGTATCAGGCCTTCCTGCACGAACTGCTTGCGATCCTGGAGGAAGGCCTTGGCAAGTCGTTCTTCTTCGACGGTCAGTGTGCTTGCCATATAGGCGTCCCACAGCTTGCCGACAGCGCTTACATTCGCATCCACCAGGGCGGTACGTTCTGCAATGACCGGTGGGGTGGGCGTGATCAACGCATTTGCGATGGCCAGCCGGTTACTCAATAACAAGGAGCGGATGTCACCGAGTTGCCCAGTGCGCACCGTGCGATCTTCGTACACGGATTTCAACGCGCTGTTCGACTGGGCAATACCAAAGAGGCCCAGACCACCGATGGCGACCAGCAGTGCCGAGAGCACACCGATCAACAGCAGCAGGCGGGTGGAGATTTTGAGGTTGTTCACGGGGTGGACTCGCGGTTGGAATGGTGGGGCCGTCTATTGCAGGACGCGTTCGACCAGGCCCATCTCGGAGCTGGTCATGAGTTTTTCGATGTCCACCAGGATCAGCATGCGGTTCTCGACCACGCCGATCGCCAGCAGGTGGTCGCTGGCGATGGTGGAGTTGAACTCTGGCACCGGGCGCAGCTGCTCAGGCTTGAGCGTGATCACGTCGCTGACCGCGTCCACCACCATGCCCACGACACGGCTGCCGATGTTAAGCACGATGACGACCGTGAAGCTGTCGTAGCTGGCCTGCGCCAGGTTGAACTTGAGCCGCATGTCAATGATGGGCACGATCACGCCACGCAGGTTGACCACCCCCTTGACGAAGGTTGGAGCATTGGCGATGCGGGTGGGCTCCTCGTAAGAGCGGATCTCCTGCACTTTCAGGATGTCGATGCCGTACTCTTCTGGGCCCAGCTTGAAGGCCAGGAATTCACGCAGGTTGGTGGTGACGGATCCACTGGTTGTGGCGGTGCTTTCGGTGGTGGTTTGTATCTGCATGGGGTTTCCTCAAAAAGAAGTCCAGTCCTCGTCGGACCCGGTCTTGCGTGTCTGGACCTTGGCCATGAGCACCGGCGGCTCCACAGGTTCGGACCCGGGTTTGCCACTGGCCAGCCTGGTGACGTTCTTGGCGCGGTCCGCCGCGCGTCGATCGACCGCTGGAAACGTCCTGCGGGGTAGGGGCGGCGATGCCACTCGCTGGGCGACCTGGCCCTGGCTGCCCTGTCCCGACTTGAAGACCGCCACCGCCTGCACCAACTGCTGTGCTTGCTCCTTGAGGCTCTCCGCCGCGGCCGCACTTTGCTCCACCATGGCGGCGTTTTGCTGCGTCGCCTGGTCCATCTGGGCCACGGCCTCTCCGACCTGAGCGACACCGGTGCTCTGCTCGCTGCTGGCTGCGCTGATCTCGCCCATGATGTCGGCCACGCGCCGGATCGAGCTCACGACCTCGGTCATCGTCGCGCCTGCCTGGTCCACCAGCGCCGTGCCTTGCGTCACACGTTCGACGCTGGCGCTGATCAGCCCCTTGATCTCCTTGGCCGCATCGGCTGAACGGCCGGCCAGACTGCGGACCTCAGCGGCCACCACGGCAAACCCCCGCCCCTGTTCGCCGGCTCGGGCCGCCTCCACGGCCGCGTTCAGGGCCAGGATGTTGGTCTGGAACGCAATGCCGTCGATCACGCTGATGATGTCGGCGATCTTCTTCGAGCTGTCGTTGATGCCTTTCATGGTTTGAACCACCTGGCCCACGACCTCACCGCCCTTGGCCGCGACAGCACTCGCGCTGACGGCCAACTGGTTGCCCTGACGGGCGTTGTCGGCATTCTGCTTGACGGTGCTGGAGAGCTGCTCCATCGACGCGGCGGTCTGTTCGAGCGCGCTCGCCTGCTCCTCCGTGCGGCTGGACAGGTCCATGCTGCCCTGCGCGATTTCGGTGCTGTTGGTGTCCACGCTCGTGGCCCGTTCACCGACGTCGTCCACCAGCGCGCGCAAGTTGAGCCCCGCCTGGTTGATGGCACGCAGCAACATGCCGATTTCGTCCACCCGGTCGAACTGGATGTTGCGCCCGGCCTGGCCACTGGCCACCTGTTGGGCCTGCGCCAGGATGGCTGCCAAAGGTGTGGCCACCTGCGATTCCAGCAGCGCGGTGCCCGCCACTGCGGCCACCAGCAGTGCCGCGGCCACGGCACCCAGGGCCATGCCCGTAACCCCTGCTGCCATGGCCGCCAGCAAGGGCACGATGACCGTCACCATCGCGGACAACCGCATGCGCCAGCGCACCGGCATCGTCTTGAATACCGTTGTCCAGCCCATCCATCCGGTGCGCACCAGGATGCCCTTGTGAAAGGCGAGGCTGCCGGCTCGGCCTTCCCGAAAGCGCCGATACAGTTCGTCTGCGGCGCTCACTTCCTGTGGCTCGGGCTTGGTCCGCACCGACATGTAACCCATCACCGCGCCCCCACGCTGGATCGGCGTCGCATTCGCACGGACCCAGTAGTGATCGCCATTCTTGCGGCGGTTCTTGACCAGAGCCGTCCAGGACTCACCCGCCTTCAGGGTGGCCCACATGTCGGCAAATGCCTGGGTCGGCATGTCCGGATGTCGCACGGCGTTGTGGGGTTGCCCCAGGATCTCGTCACGGCTGAATCCGCTCGCCTGAACGAAGGCTTCGTTGGCGTAGGTGATGTGGCTTTGCGTGTCGGTCGTCGACATCAGCGTCACCCCGTCCGGAAACGGATACTCGTGTTGCGAGACCGGTTGGTTGTTTCTCATGCGTGTTCACCTTTCTAGGCGTTTGTCGAAATGCACCGCAACCTGAACGTGACGTTCGCGTGTTTCATTCCAGCGGGCAGGCGCATGAGCTTGAATGTAGGCACGATCGATGTCCGCTCACATCGGGCCAATACGTGATTCGGTCGGGAAAAATACCTGAGCGGGCTCAAAAGTGCAGACAACACCGCCCCGCATGGCTTATCTTCCGGCCGACGAACAAAAACGAGCGCCTGCAACGTCCCGCCCGGTGGGTTGCTGGGCGGTTGCGGCGAACCAGAAACCTTCTCTACGCCGCGGTAACCCCGGCTGGACTGATCAAATGTTACGACTTGCCGACAACCTGGCGGATCTGACCGCCCTGCGGGACCACGATGCACTGGACCACGCCTTGGTGAGTGCCATGCATGACGTGCTTCAACCACAAAGCACAGCGATCTACCGGGCGGTGGGCGAAGCCGGCGGCGAGCGTTGGCTGACCAGCGCTCATCTGACAGCAGGCCAGGCCACGTCCAGATCCGATCACATCGAATCCGGGCTGGACGCATTGCCAAGACCCTCGGACCGAGCGCTGCGCAGCAAAGCCGTGGCGTCCCGGCAGATGCAGCAAACGGGCGGCACCCCCTGTGTCACTGTATTTCCGCTCGATGCAGGGGTCGGCGCTGTGGGTGCACTGGAAATAGCCACGCCAGAACCCTTGTCAGAGGCGTCCTGCGGGCTGGCGCGTGCGATTCTGCGCCTGTACGTCAACATCCGCGGGTTGCTGGACGACGGTGAACGCGACGCGCTAACCGAATTGCTCAACCGCAAGACGTTCGACGGTGCATTCCTCAAAGCCACGGTTGCGCAACAATCGGCTGCACAGAGTTCGGAGGACGAGCGCCGCGGCCCGGTGGCTTCCGGCAGCTATTGGATTGCGATGATCGACATCGACCACTTCAAACGTGTCAATGACAACTTCGGGCATCTGATCGGGGACGAAGTGCTGCTCCTGCTGGCGCGGCTGATGCGTTCCTGCTTTCGCTTCTACGATCAGCTCTACCGTTTCGGAGGGGAGGAGTTTGTGGTCCTCATGCGCTGCAATAGCGAGCTGGAGGCTGCCGCAATGCTGGAGCGGCTCAGGCACGCGACCGAAACGCACCGTTTCCCCCAGGTTGGCACCATCAGCATCAGCATCGGGTTTACTAAAATCAGGACCGGAGACACGCCCAGCGCGGCATTCGAGCGCGCCGACAAGGCGCTCTACCACGCCAAGGCGCACGGTCGCAACCAGATTTGCAACTTTGCCGCCTTGATCGCCAGTGGTGCGCTGGTCGACAAGGCGGTCCATGAGGGACGCATCGAGTTGTTCTGAAGCCCGCCAGCACCGTGAGCCCAACGCTGGCGGCTCAAGCCAGCGGCAAGTCGATCCAGAAGGTGGCGCCCTGTCCGGGGACAGAGGTAACACCTAGGGCGCCGTGCATGGTCTCGACCAGGGCCTTGGTGATGACCAACCCGATGCCAGTGCCTTCGACGGGTCCGCGCTCGGCACCCAGCCGGTTAAAGGGCTGGAACAGGGCGCCGATGCGCCCGGGTGCCAGGCCTTCGCCAGTGTCGGTAACCGAGATACGGTAGCACGCCTGTGCCTGCGGCGCACCGTGCACCGAGACGCGCCCGCCCTCGCGGTTGTACTTGATGGCATTGGAGAGCAGGTTGAGCAGCGCCTGCGCGAGGCGCGTGCGGTCTGCCCGCAGCACCACCGCCGGCGCCTGCGGTGGTGGCAATTCGAGCTGGATACTGCGCGCCTGCGCCATCGGCCCGATCAGGCGCTGGCAGTCTTCGAGCACCTCGGCCAGGGGCACATCCTCGATGTTCATCTCCAACGCGCCCGACTCGATGCGTGCCAGGTCCAGGATGTCGTTGACCAGGGACAGCAGGTGGCGGCCAGCCTTCTCGATCTCGGCGGCATTCTCCAGCGTGCCCGGGCTGGCGTGTTCGTCCATGGTCAGCAACTGCGCATACCCGAGCACGGAATTGAGCGGCGTGCGCAACTCGTGGCTCATGCTGGAGAGGAAGGAGGATTTGGCCAGGTTGGCCGCCTCGGCCTCCCGGCGGGCTTCGATCAGCGACTGCTCGGTCAACTTGCGTTCGGTGATGTCCTGCACCGTGCCCG
>Ga0105047_10020551_pt1 | contig 10140 bp, 12 predicted proteins | sample MAT04_FD_78384 | JGI IMG/M metagenome (GOLD analysis project Ga0105047, IMG submission 78384) | Freshwater microbial communities from Lake Fryxell liftoff mats and glacier meltwater in Antarctica - MAT-04 (megahit assembly) | ecosystem: Environmental > Aquatic > Freshwater > Ice > Liftoff... | reverse complement strand
GCCGGTGTGTTCGCCGGGGACCCGGAGCAGATCTCGGTCAGCGCCGCGTTCCCCAAGCTGCATGCGCTGGAGCAACGCTGGGGCAGCCTGATCCGCGGGCAGGTCTTCGGCGCCGCCGAACGCCGGCGCCAGAAGGAGCAGGCCGGCAATACGGCGCAGAGTTTCTCGTTCGCTGGCGGCATGCAGGTGCTGACCGATGCCCTGGCGGCGGCCGTGGGCCCGGTGCTGCTGGAGACCCGTGCCACACGGCTGGAGCGGGACCCTGCAGGGTTGTTCACCGTGTCCACCGAACACGCGGGTCAAGTGGCCAAGGTGCGTGCGCGTGCGGTCGTGCTGGCCACGCCGGCCGACGTGGCGGCCGGGCTGCTGCGCGCGCACGCCTGGGACGCTGCGGCGGCACTCGACACCATCGACTACGCGCCGGTGGCCACGGTGGCCTCGGGCTACTCCCGGGCCGGCATCACCCATGCGCTGGACGGCTTCGGTTGCCTGGTGCCGCGCAAGGAGCACAGGCAGGTGCTGGGCGTGCTGTTTTCCAGCAGCATGTTCGCGGGCCGTGCGGGCCCGGACGCGACCTTGCTGACCACCTTTGTCGGCGGGCGGCGCCAGCCCCGGCTGGCGGCATTGCCCGAAGCCGAGATCGCCGCGCTGGCCCATGGCGAACACCAGGCGCTGCTGGGCGCCCGGCAGGCGCCGCTGTTTCAGCACGTCACGCGCTGGCCGCGCGCCATACCGCAGTACGCGCTGGGCCATCTGGGCCGCGTGGCGCGCGCCGACGCGGCACAGCAGGCCTTGCCGGGCCTGTTCTGCTGTGCCAACTGGAAGGGCGGTGTCTCGGTGGGCGACTGCATCAAGAGCGGCCACCGGGAAGCTGACAGCGTTGCGGCCTGGCTGCGCGGGCGGCGCTGAGAGGCCGAGAGGCTGCCGCTGAAACCGGCCAGGCCTTCAGGCGTGTGCGCCCGGGGTCACCAGGCCGCGCCGCGCATCCGGGTGGACCAGCGACTCCTCCAGCGCCATGTGTTCGTGGCAGAGCCCGGCGAATTCCGCCAGACCGGCTTGCAGGAAATTCCGGTGCTCGTTGCAGTAGCCGTTTGCGACGGCCTGCAGGTGGGGTTCGAGTTCGAGCCAGTCTTCCTCCAGCCACATGTGGTCCTGCTGCAGGCGCCGTACATGCTCGCGCAACGCGGCGTCACCCTGGGCCAGCAGGGCGGGGAACACCAGGGTCTCCTCGAGTTCGTGGTGGCCGCGCGCCGGGCCGTTGAAAAAGTCGCAGATCTCGCGGGCCAGTGGGGCCGCGGCCTGCTCCTGCCCGGGCCCCGCCAACAGGCCGGCCAGCTGCAGCATCTGGTCCAGCGCCTGCTGTGTCTGCCGGTGTGTACGGTCCATCATGTCGACGCCAGGCGGGGCCATGGCGGCGGGGCGCGCAGGGCGCGCGGGGCGGTTGGGGCGGCTGGTGCGGGGGGCGCTCATCGCGGTCTTTCTGTGGGGGTGTCCATATACGTTTCATTATTGGGCGCATTGCGTCGGCCGGCCTTTGTGCGAGATCAAGTGGCGCGCACTTGGCTCCTAGCCACTCGCATGTCTGCCCCGATCGACCGGACGGTCATGCTGAGGCGGCATGGGCCATCACGAAATCGGCGATCGCTGCCGTGTCGGCCAGATCGAGCCGCTGCACCCGAGGATCGGGCAGCGCGATGTCGCTCGCCACCGCGAGTATGCCGGGCCAGCCGGGCCACAGCAGCGGCTTGCCCAGTGCCGCACGCCACACCTCCAGTTTGGGAAACCCCTCCTGCTTGAAGCCCTCGATCAGCACCAGGTCGCAGCGCTGCAGGCGGCTGAGCAGGTAGTCCAGTGGCGGCTCCTCGTCGCCGCGCAATTCGTGCATCAGCGCCCAGCGTTCGTTGCCCAGCAGCAGTACCTCCGTGCAGCCCGCCTCGCGCAGCCGGTACGAGTCCTTGCCCGGCCGGTCGATCTCGATGCTCTTGTGGCTGTGCTTGATCAGCGACACCACCAGGGCGCGTGCTGCCAAAGCGGGCACCAGCCGCTCGAGTAGCGTGGTCTTGCCCATGCCGGAATGCCCGGCGATGCCGAAGTGTTTCATGGGGGCCTTGCTGTTTCCGTCCGCTACTCGCGGTTGGCGCTGATTGTCGAGTGTTTCTGTTTGGTATCGACGGGTGAATTGCTTGTTCCAGATCGAGATCGCGCCCACCCGCCGGCCTATCGTGCGCCCATCGATTCGACTCAAGCTGCGCCGATCCTGGGCTGGGCTGCGTTCAAGGCCCGGGGCATGTTCAACGGCCCGAAGTACACCCTCAAGCGCGGCTGGGGCGGCAAGTTCGCCACCGAGACCAGGAAGTTCGAGTTCTACAGCGAAACCATGAAGAAGGGCCTGCTCGAGCACGCCAAGAAATTCAACACCAGTGTCGACGACATCCTGTCGGTGAGCGGGTATGTGGCGCGCGGCGAGGTCGCCTTCGTGCCGCACTACGAGCCGCCCAAGCGCCACGGCAGTGCGGCCGACTACCCGTTCGACTTCGTCGACTACAAGTCGCGCCTGAATCGCGAGGGCCGTTCGGCCAACCTGCCCTGGTACCAGGAGTTCAAGAAGGTCGACCCGGGCGACGTGTCCTGGGGCGACGTGCTGAAGATGAACCCGCTCGACGGCGCCAGGCTCGGGCTGGAGACGGGCGACACGGTCCGGATCACGTCGATGGCCGGGTCGATGGTCAGCGATCTCAAGTTGTGGGAAGGCATCCGCCCCGGTACGGTGACCAAGTGTTTCGGCCAGGGCCACTGGGCCTACGGCCGTGTCGCGTCCAAGGACTTTGCCAAGGGCGTGGCCAACGGCGGCAACAACAACGACATCCTGGTCGACGGCCTGCAACCGGCCTGCGTCGAGGTGTGCCCGTCGCAGGCGCGTATCTTCGGTGACCAGGAAGACCCGAAGGCGCCGATCGCGATGATCCTGGCGAAGGAAAAGTCGTTCCGCCTGCTGGAAGAAAAAGGAACCAAACCCAATGTCCATTACATCGGCAAGTACAGTGTCCGCGCCTGAGGCGGCGCGACCTGCGGCGCTGGCGTTTCCTGTCAGTGACGCGGCCGCTGCGCGCGAGGACCTGTGCCGTTTCCTCGCTGGCTGTTATTACGAGCCGGGGCCCGAGTTCGCCGAGGAGAAGCTCTTTGAGTCGATGCTGGCGGCCGCACGGCGCGTCCACCCGGAACTTGCGGAACATGCCGCCCGACTGGGTGCCACATTTGCGGCGGCCAGCCTGGAGGACCTGCTGGTGGACTACACCCGCCTGTTCGTGGGCGCCCCGCAGGCGCTGGCCAAGCGGTATGCGTCGGTCTGGCTGACCGACGAGCCCGAACTGATGCAGGACAGTGCGATGGAGTTGCTCAGGCTTTACGAGCAGGGCGGCTTCGAGGTCGACCCGGAGTTTCGCGACCTGCCCGACCATGTAGCCGTGGAACTGGAGTTCCTGTACCTGCTGACCTACCAGCAGAACCATGCGGTCGCCACCGGGGACGCCGCGGCGCTGCAGGCGGTCGCGGTGCTGCGCACTGCCTTCCTCATCGGCCACCTGGGTCGCTGGCTCGGTCGTTTCATCCTGGCGGTGCACGACCACGCGCAGTGCGCGTTCTACCAGGAACTCGCCGAGTTCACCGAGCTGTTCGTGCGCCTGGAAGGGCTGCAGCAGGAAGCGTCCGGGGCCATCCGGCACTGACACCGGCCCGAGCGGCCGGAACTCGCCGCGGTCGCCACCGTACGGCAGCGCACCCTCGCGGAAATCGAGACCTGGCACGCGACGTCGGCCGGTGCGTTTTTTCGCAGGCCTGAGGCATCCGTCGGCTGACGGGGCCGGGCACTGCGGCTCCGGCGAATGGTGCACTTCAGGGTTATCCCCAGTATGAACCAAATGGTCTGACAATAAAGTTGCTCAACAATTGGATTGTGATTCGAATTCGCCGCGCGCAGCGCGCCCTTGAACCAGACCACGGGGAGACACGGATGAACATGCGGACCCTGCCCAGAATCCTCGCCGACATCGGCGTGCAGCCGCAGTAAGCCGATGGCCCTGCACCCCGTGATCCAGCAGGCGCTCGCCATGGCGGCGGGTTTGCCGGCGTACAGCGAGATGCCGATCGCGCAGGCACGCGCCCAGGCCATGGCGCCCTACCTGGGCGCGAAGTCGCCGGTGGAGGTGGGCGCCGTGCGCGACCTGGTCATCGACGGGCCGGGCGGGGCGCTGCCGATCCGGGTCTACACCCCGCCGGGCGCCGGCCCGCATCCGGTGCTGGTGTTCTTTCATGGCAGCGGGTTCGTGGTGCTGGGGCTCGACTCGCATGACGATCTGTGTCGGCGCCTGTGTGCCGGTGCATCCTGTGTGGTGATCTCGGTCGATTACCGGCTGGCGCCGGAGCACAAATTCCCGGCGGCGCCCGACGACTGCCTGGCAGCCACGCGGTGGGCGGCCGACCACGCGGGTGAATTTGGCGGGGACGCATCGCGCCTGGCATTGGCCGGCGACAGCGCTGGCGCCTGTCTGGCCGCCGTGACCGCACTGCGCCTGCGCGACGAGGGTGGGCCGAGCCTGCGCGGCCAACTGCTTTTCTACCCGGTCACCGACTATCCCTCGGTACTGCCGCAGTCCTACCACACCTATGCGACCGGATACGGACTGACCTGTGCCGGCACCTTGTGGTTCTGGGACCAGTACCTGCCACACCCCGGCGCTGGAGCGCACCCGCACGCCTCGCCGCTGCGCATGGAGACCCCGGCAGGCTTGCCCGCCGCGTATGTCGTCGTGGCGGAGTACGACGTGTTGCGCGACGAGGGCGATGCCTACGCCCGCCGGCTGCACGCGGCGGGCATCCGCACCGTGTCGCGCTGCGCCAGTGCCATGAACCATGGCTTCCTGAAATTCGCCGGCGTGATCCCCGAAGTGCGTGCCGAAATCGATGCGGCGTGCCAGTGGCTCGACGACGTGCTGCGCGCCTGAGCCGACCGTTCACCAGCACATTCAACCTCCACCATGCTCGACATCACACCCGTCAGTGTCCCCAAGGCCGCCGATGTGCTGGCGGGCATTCTTCGCGAGAAGATCCTCGAAGGAGATCTGCAGCAAGGGGCCGACCTGCCCAATGGGCGCGATCTCGGCGTGCAGAGCGGCCTGTCGCGCGCCTCGGTCCGCGAGGCACGGCGCATCCTGGAGGGAGAGGGCCTGATCGCGACCCGGACCGGGCGCAATGGCGGCTCCGCGGTATTGCGCCCGTCGAGCATCACCATCGAACGCTCGGTCGGTATCGTGAGCGACAGGCGCAAGGAGCAATGATGGCAGGCGTAGTAGGGATCGATGTCGGTGGCACATTCACCGACCTGTTTTACTCCGGCGATGCGAACCAGCCGCACAAGATCCTGAAGGTGCCCACCACACCGCACGATCCTTCGATCGGCATGCTCACACTCGGCCGGCCACCGTCGGCGGCTGGGGCGAAATAGCCTTCCGGTACCGCGTCGCGCGGGTGACAGCCGGCCGTGCAGACGGTGGCCGCGCCATGATCTGGCGCAAGGCGATCGTGCCACCGCAGCGGGACACTGGCCGGCCCGATCGTGCGTGCCGGCCGGTCGGCCCGCGTCGGCGCGGCCGGCGCACGCTGTGCCACCACACAAGGATCACCATGGACTTTCAATACAACGCAACGACACAGGCGCTGCAAGCACGGCTGCAGGATTTCATGGACCGGCTGGTGCTGCCGCACCACCGCCAGTGGCATGACCTGTCCGAGCGCGGCGTGCACCCGACGCAGTTGCTCGACGACCTCAAGGCGCTGGCCAAGGACGAAGGGCTGTGGAACCTGTTCCTGCCGGGTTTGCATGACGACGAGCCCGGCACCCGCCTGTCCAACCTCGAGTACGCGCCGCTGGCCGAGATCATGGGGCGCCTGTACTGGGCCTCGGAAGTCTTCAACTGCAGCGCGCCGGACACCGGCAACATGGAGTTGCTGCACCTGTTCGCCACGCCGGAGCAGCGCACGAAGTACCTGTTGCCGCTGCTGCACGGCACGATGCGCTCCGCCTTCGCAATGACCGAGCCGGACGTGGCGTCCAGCGACGCCACCAATATCCAGACAACGATCCGGCCCTCGGGCGGCGGTTATGTGGTCAACGGACGCAAATGGTTCACCTCCGGTGCCCTGCACCCGCATTGCCGCTTTGCGATCGTGATGGGTGTGTGCGACGACGGCCAGGAACGCGCCGCGCACCAGCGCCACTCGATGCTGCTCGTGCCGCTGGACACACCCGGCGTGCGCATCCTGCGCAATCTGCCCATCATGCACCACCTGTCGGTCGACGGGCACTGCGAGGTGTTGTTCCGCGATGTGCACGTCGGTCCGGAGGCGCTGCTGGGTGAGGACGGGGCGGGTTTTGCGCTGGCGCAGGCCCGGCTCGGGCCGGGGCGCATTCACCACTGCATGCGCACCATCGGCCAGTGCGAACTGGCGCTGGACCTGATGGGTGAACGCGCGCTGGAGCGGCGTGCCTTCGGCAAGCGCCTGGCCGACCAGGCCAACATCCGCGACTGGATCGCCGAGTCGCGCATCGAGATCGACCAGGCGCGCCTGCTGGTGCTGCGCGCCGCGGACCGCATCGACCGCGAAGGCAACCGCGCGGCGCGCGTGGACGTGTCGGCCATCAAGGTGCTGGCCGGCCGTCTGCAGACGCGGGTGCTGGACCGCGCGATGCAGGTCTTCGGCGCCATGGGCCTGACCTCCGACACGCCACTGGCGCTGCTGTGGACCTGGGGCCGGGCGCTGCGTTTCGCGGACGGGCCGGACGAGGTGCACCTGGGTGTCGTGGCCAAGGCCGAACTCGCGCGCATTCAGCAGGCGACAGGCAGCAATGCGCTGTATTACACGCCGCCGCACGATCCGGAGCAGGGCTGAGCCCGTCGCCTATTCCGTGTCGGGCGCGGCGGGCGAGGCCTCCGCCGCCTCCATCGCCACCTGCGCCTTGACTCCGGCCGGCGCAAACTTGCTGTACTTGGCGAACAGCGATACGAGTTGGCCGTAGACCCGCGGGTTGCCGGCCAGGCATTCCTTCTGGTCCAGGAAGTCGGCCTCGCCCGTCAGGTTGCCGACCAGGCCGCCGGCCTCGGTCACCAGCAGCGATCCGGCCGCCACATCCCAGGGCTGCAGGCCGGTCTCGAAGAAGCCGTCGGTGAAACCGGCGGCCACGTAGGCCAGGTCGAGTGCCGCTGCGCCGGGCCGGCGCAGCCCGGCGCAGCGTGGCATCAACTCGCCCAGCATCGCCAGGTAGCTGGGAAAGTTGTCGCCCGGACGGAACGGAAAACCGGTGGAGATCAGGCATTCGGTCAGGCGCACCCGCTTGGATACGCGCAGCCGGCGGTCGTTCAGGTAGGCGCCGCGTCCCTTGGTGGCGGTGAACAGGTCGTTGCGGCTGGGATCGTAGACCACGGCCTGCTCGATCTTGCCCTTGACCGCAAGCCCGATGCTCACGCAATAGACCGGGAAGCCGTGGATGAAATTGGTGGTGCCGTCCAGCGGGTCGATGATCCAGACGAACTCCGAATCCTTGGCGCCATGTTCGCCGCCGGATTCCTCGGCGTGGATGCCATGCCCCGGATAGGCGGTGAGCAGCGTCTCGATGATGATCTTTTCGGCGGCGTGGTCGACCTCGGTGACGAAGTCGTTGACCTGCTTTTGCGAGATTCGCACCGCCTCGACATCGAGCGCGGCGCGGTTGATGATGGCACCGGCGGCACGCGCGGCCTTGACGGCCACATTGATCATCGGGTGAAGATTGGGAGACGGCATGGATTTTGAATCGCAGGAACGGGTGGCGGCCATGCGATGACGGCCGAAGGCTGGCATTTTCCCACGAAACACCGGCGCCGGCGGCGGCCAGCGGCGCGCAGACAATGGCGGCATGAAAACCCGGTTTGTCCTGATCCACACCAGCCATGCCGGCAACGTCGGCGCCGCGGCGCGCGCGATGAAGGTGATGGGGTTCGACGATCTGGTGCTGGTGGCCCCGCGCTGGGCCAATGTCCTGCGGCGCGAAGAGACGATCCAGCGCGCGAGCGGCGCGCTCGATGTGCTCGACAAGGCGCGCATCGTGGCCACGCTGGACGACGCGCTGGAAGGCATCGACACGCTGTGCGCCACGGCGATGACCCCGCGCGACTTCGGCCCCCCGACCTTCAGCCCGCGCGCCTGTTTTGCGCAATGGGTGCCGGCGTCGTCACGGCCCGCTGGCGTCGCGTTCCTGTTCGGATCCGAGCGTTTCGGCATGCGCAACGAGGACGTCTACCGCTGCCATGTGGCGCTGAGCATCCCGTCCAACCCGGCGTTCGGTTCGCTGAACCTGGGCGCCGCGCTGCAGGTCATCGCCTACGAATGGCGCCTGGCCCTGGGTGGCTTCGACGTGTTGCCCGCCACCGACCCGGTGCAGGCGGCCGATGCGCAGCAGGTGGCGGGTCTGCTGGCCCATTGGGAGCAGGCCCTGGTGGCGATCGGTTATCTCGACCCCGCGTCGCCCAAGAAGCTGATGCCGCGCCTGAACCAGCTCTTCAACCGCGCCGCTGTCAGCCAGGAGGAAGTCCATATTCTCAGAGGTGTCGCCAAGGCCATGCTGCAGGCGGCCGAGCGCCCGAAAGGCTAAACTCCATCGATGTTTTCGCGCCTGCGCTCCGACGTCCAATGCATCCTCGACCGTGACCCGGCTGCACGCAGCACCTGGGAGGTGCTGACCTGTTACCCGGGCCTGCACGCGGTGGTCCTGCATCGCCGCGCGCACTGGTTCTGGATCCATGGTTTCAAGTGGTCCGGGCGTTTCGTGTCCCATATCGGACGCTGGCTGACCGGCATCGAGATCCACCCCGGGGCCAGGATCGGCGAGCGGGTGTTCTTCGACCATGCAATGGGTGTGGTCGTGGGCGAAACCGCCGAGATCGGCGACGGCTGCACCATCTACCAGGGCGTCACGCTCGGGGGTACCTCGCTTTACAAGGGTACCAAGCGCCACCCGACGCTGGGCCGGGATGTGGTGGTGGGGGCGGGCGCCAAGGTGCTGGGGGGGTTCACGGTCGGTGATGGCGCCAAGGTGGGTTCGAACGCGGTGGTGACCAAGCCGGTGCCTGCGGGCGCCACGGCGGTCGGCAATCCGGCGCGCATCATCGCGGCCGAAAGTGACGCCAAGCGCGAGGCCGCCGCGTCCAAGATGGGTTTCTCCGCCTACGGCGTGACCCAGACCGACGACCCGCTGAGTCTGGCGATGCGCGGCCTGATCGACAACGCATCGTCCCAGGAGCACCAGATCGCGCTGTTGTGGCAGGCGGTGGCAACCTTGTCCGAGGAGCGGCCCTCCAGCGGGGGCAGTTGTGTGCCGGCCGACGCAGCACGCGACGAAAGTTTCGCGGCCGCCAAACTGACCCAGCTGGTCGACCGCTGAGGGCCGCCGTTGCGCCGGTTCAGGTCGGCGCCGGGGGCCGCTGCGCTGACTTCGGCCGGAATGCCTTGCACACGGAGTCGACGGTCTCGATGTAGGGCCCACCGATCAGATCCACGCAGTACGGGACGGCCGCGAAAATGCCGGGTACCTTGGCCTGCCCGTCGGGCCCGCGCAGCCCCTCCAGCGTCTCGGCGATGGCCCTGGGTTGCCCGGGCAGGTTGATGATCAGGCTCTTGTCGCGCACCACGGCCACCTGGCGTGACAGGATGGCGGTGGGGACGAATTCCAGGCTGATCCTGCGCATCTGCTCGCCGAATCCGGGCATCTCCTTGTGCGCCACGGCCAGTGTGGCCTCCGGGGTCACGTCGCGCAGCGCGGGGCCGGTACCCCCGGTCGTGAGCACCAGGCAGCAGCCGGCATCCACCAGCTCGATCAGCGTCGCACTGATGCGTTCCTGCTCGTCGGGAATCAGCCGCGGCTCGAACTCAAGGGGGTTGCGCAATGCGCGCGTGAGCCATTCCTGCAGCGCTGGCAGGCCCTTGTCGTCGTAGACCCCGCTGGAGGCGCGGTCGCTGATCGACACGATGCCGATGCGCACGGTGTCACTGGAGGGATGCGGGACGGACATGGGAGGAGGGGTCGTCGTTGTCGGGAATCCGGTTCATCTG
>Ga0105047_10020550_pt1 | contig 10140 bp, 4 predicted proteins | sample MAT04_FD_78384 | JGI IMG/M metagenome (GOLD analysis project Ga0105047, IMG submission 78384) | Freshwater microbial communities from Lake Fryxell liftoff mats and glacier meltwater in Antarctica - MAT-04 (megahit assembly) | ecosystem: Environmental > Aquatic > Freshwater > Ice > Liftoff... | reverse complement strand
GCCCTGGACGCGCTGGCATGCCTGAAGCAGGCCGGGCTGCCGGTGGTGGCGATCACCGGCCGACCGCTGGGCTGGAGCGTGCCGTTCGCGCAAAGCTGGCCGGTGGACGCGATCGTGGCGGAAAACGGGTCGGTGGCGCTGGTGCCCGGGCCCGCGGGCCTGGCACGGCTCTACCTGCAGGACGCACCCACCCGGGCGCGCAACTTCGCGCGCATGGAACAAGTAGCCATCCGCGTCATGCGCGAGGTACCCGGCGCCTTGCTGTCCCGCGACTCACCGGGGCGGGAGACCGACATCGCGATCGACCACAGCGAGTTCAGCCACCTGCCCCAGGACGCCATCGCACAGGTGGTACGGGTCATGCAGTCCGAGGGCATGTCGGCCACCGTCAGCAGCATCCACATCAACGGCTGGTACGGCGACCACAACAAGCTGGTCGGGGCGCGCTGGATCGTGCAACAGCTCTGGGGGCGCACGCTCGACCGCGACATCGCGCACTGGGTGTATGTGGGGGACTCGACCAATGACCAGTTGATGTTCCAGGCCTTCGACAATTCGGTCGGTGTGGCCAACATCCGGCGTTTCGTACCCGAGTTGACCCACCTGCCACGTTATGTGACGCAGGGCGAACGGGGCGCCGGATTTGCCGAGGTCGTGCGGGCCCTGCTGTCGAGGCCGGGCCGCCCGCTGCCCCAGGCCTCACCCGCATGAGCCCGACCCCTTCCAGGCTGGGGCTTCTGGCGGTATTCGCCTCCACCTTCTTCGAGCTGGTGGGGTACTTCATGCTGCTGCCACTGCTGCTCCTCCAACTCAAGGGCGGGGGCGTCTCCACCGCGGTGGCCGGCCTGTTCGCCGCGACCGGCTGGGCCGGCATCTTTCTGTTCACGCCGTTCGCGTCCTGGGTTACCCGCCATCTGGGGCGCCGGCCGACCCTGTGGCTGTCGGCAGCCATCCCGGCGCTGGCGGCGGTCGGGTTTGCGCTGACCGATGCCCTGCCGGTCTGGTTTGCACTCGAACTGCTGGCCGGTGCCGCGTCCGGGTTGCGCTGGGTCCTGTCCGAAGCGGTGGTGGCGGAGTTCTCGCCGGCGGGCCAGCGCGGGCGCTACATCGGCATCTTCGAAACCATGGTCGGCACCACGTTCGTCATCGGCCCGGGCGTGCTGGTCTGGGTCGGGCCCGAACAAGCGGCCGCGTTATGGGTGGCGGCCGGTTTCATGGCGGTGGGTCTGGCCTGGAGCCTGGCGATACCGAAAATGCCCGCGGCCGCCGACGCCGACAGCGCGAAGGTCGGCCTGCACGGGGTCTGGCAGGCGCTGGTGAAGCACCCGATTATCATGCTGGCCGGTTTCGTCGGCGGCTTTTTCGAGAGCGGCATCACCTCCATCCTGCCGCTGTACGGCCTCGCCCTGGGTCTGGGGGCGGCCACCGCCGCGCTGCTGGTGTCGGCCAGCGGCCTGGGCAGCGCGCTGATGATGCTGCCGGTGGGCATGATCGCGGACCGCTGGAGCCACAAGGCCGCAGGGCGGCGCAGCATGATGATCGTGCTGGCGTTTGTCACCCTCGCCGCCACCTGCGTGATTCCGTTCGTGGCGCACATCACCGCGCTGGCGTGGCCGATCGTGTTTCTGTGGGGCGGTGCCGGCGGCAGCCTGTACACCCTGGCCATGATTGACATCGGATCGCGCGAGGAGGGCATCACGCTGGTCAACAGCACCGCCGTGCTGGTGCTCACCTACACGCTGGGCGGCATGATCGCCTCGGGGGCTTCGGGCGCGCTGCTGCAATGGTCCCCGGCGCTCGGGTTCCCGATCCTGCTGGCCGTGGTGGCCTTGATGGGCTGGATCTCGCTGCTGCGCACCCGTCACCGGCAGGACATCTGAGCCACGGGCCAAGGAAGAACGGGTACTCGGTGTGCGGGTCGCCATGGATGCTGGCAAAGAACACATCGGGGCGGTCATAGAAGACCGCCTGCGTGCCGTTGCCATGGTGGTGGTCGATGTCGAGCACCGCGACCCGCGCCAGGCCACGATCCCGCAGCGCCTGGGCCGCCAGCGCGGCATTGTTCAGAAAACAGTAGCCGCCGAAAAAATCGGTGCCGGCGTGGTGACCGGGCGGGCGGCTCAGCGCGAATGCGGCACGTGCGCCGTCCGCAACCGCATGTGCGGCATCCAGCGCGCAGAAGGCCCCCTGGCGCGCCGCCACCCAGGTTCCGGACGGGAGCGGAGAGCCGGAGTCGAACGAAAAGCGCCCGCGAAGTTGGCCGGCAACACATCGGTGCGCAAGCCGTGGTTGGGCCGTACCAGTTGCCCGCGGAACATTTCCATCTTGCCCTGGTGCAAGGCATGCAGGTGGTTGTGGAAGGTGATCATGACAAGCGCCTAACGCGCCAGCACCGCCTGCAGTGCCACACCGGTATGGGTGCGCAGAGCCACCACGTCCTCCGGTGTGGCGGCGGCCACCACCCGTCCACCGGCGTCACCCCCTTCCGGACCGAGGTCGATCACCCAGTCGGCCTCGGCGATCACATCGAGGTCGTGCTCGATCACCACCACGCTGTGGCCCCCGTCCACCAGCCGATGCAACACGCGGATGAGTTTCTCCACGTCGGCCATGTGCAGGCCCACCGTCGGTTCGTCCAGCACGTACAAGGTCTGGGGAGGCTTCTGCCCGCGGCGCGTGATGTCGTCGCGCACCTTGCTGAGCTCCGTCACCAGCTTGATGCGCTGTGCCTCGCCGCCGCTCAGTGTCGGTGAGGGCTGCCCGAGTGTCAGGTAACCCAGGCCCACGTCCTTGAGCAACTGCAGCGGGTGGCTGATGGAGGGCATGGCAGCGAAGAAATCCACCGCCTCGTCCACCTCCATCTGCAGGATCTCGCCGATGTTCTTGCCGCGCCAGCTGACCGCCAGGGTTTCGGGATTGAAGCGCGTGCCGCGGCAGGTTTCGCACAGCACTTTCACGTCGGGCAGGAAACTCATGGCCACCGTGCGGATGCCCTGGCCTTCGCAGCCCGGGCAACGCCCCTCGCCGGTGTTGAAGCTGAAACGGTTGGCGGCGTAGCCCCGGGCGCGCGACTCGAGCGTGTCCGCAAACAACTTGCGGATGGTGTCCCAGAACCCGATGTAGGTGGCCGGGCAGCTGCGCGGTGTCTTCCCGATCGGAGTCTGGTCGACCTCCAGCACACGGTCGATCGACTCGTACCCGGTGACGCCGGCACACCCCACCCAGGCGATCTTCTCGCCGGCCTCCAGCGCCTCGCGACCGGCCCGCGTGCTGCGTCTGGCCACGGCCGTCTGCACGTTCGCCAGCAATACGTCGCGCGCCAGCGTGGACTTGCCCGAGCCGCTGACCCCGGTCACCGCCACCAGCCGCCCCAGCGGGACCTGCACCGTGACGTTGCGCAGGTTATGCAGGCGCGCGCCGCGCACCACCAGCGCGGGCTGCGCCGGCTCCAGCATGCTGCGCCGCAGTTGCACCGGATGTTTCATGGCATGCAGCAGGTAACGCCCGGTCTGCGAATCCACACTGCGCGTCACGCTCTCCAGCGAGCCTTCGGCCACCAGCGTGCCACCGCGTTTGCCGGCGCCGGGGCCGATGTCGATGATGTGATCGGCATGGCGGATGGTGTCTTCGTCGTGCTCGACCACCACCAGCGTGTTGCCCTTGTCGCTCAGGCTTTTCAGTGCCGCGAGCAGGATCTTGTTGTCGCGTGCGTGCAGGCCGATGGTCGGCTCGTCGAGCACGTAACACACGCCCTGCAGGTTGCTGCCGAGCTGCGCCGCCAGGCGGATGCGTTGTGCCTCGCCGCCGCTGAGCGTGGGCGCACCGCGGTCCAGCGTCAGATAACCCAGCCCCACCTCTTCCAGGAACAGCAGGCGGCCGCGGATCTCGGGCACCAGGTCGCGTGCGATGTCGGTCTCGCGCTGGCTCATGCGGCCGGCCACCTGCAGGGTTTCGACCCATTTGCGGATGTCGGTCACGCTCAGCCGCGCCAGTTCCGTGATCGCGATGCCGGCCAGTGGCGCGGCATCCCCGGCGAGCGCGTGGGCCTGGACACCGAAACGCACCGCACGCGCGGTCGCATTGAGGCGCGTGCCCTGGCAGGCCGGGCAGGCATCGAGCGCCACGTCCTCCACCTCCACCTCGGCGAAGGTCTGCTCCCGCCCACCATGGTCATCGTCGCGCACCGAGTCGTCCAGCGCCTTGCGCTGCTCCCTGGTCAGCCGTACGCCGGTGCCCACACACTCCGGGCACCAGCCGTGTTTGCTGTTGTACGAAAACAACCGTGGGTCCAGTTCCGCATAACTGGTGCTGCACACCGGGCAGGCGCGTTTGGTCGAAAAGGCCAGCAGCCTGCCGATGCCCGCGGTCGGGGTGCCTGCGAGCATCGCGGCGCGCAGTCCGGTCAGTTCACTCAGCACATGCACGACGCCCTTGCCATGGTCGAGCGCGCTGGCCAGGGCCTCGCGCAGCCCGGCCTCGTTCTCGGCCGTCACGTCCAGGCTCATGACCGGCAGCTCGATGGTGTGTTCCTTGAAGCGGTCGATGCGCGGGAAACCGGTGGTCGGCAGGAAGTTGCCGTCCACCCGCAAATGGGTGAACCCGCGCGGACGCGCCCAGTCGGCCAGTTCGGTATAGACGCCCTTGCGGTTCATGACCAGGGGTGCCAGCAGGCCGATGTGTTGCCCGCGGAAATTGCGCATCAATTGCGCAACGATGCTGTCTGGCGTCTGCGGCGCGACCGCAGCGCCATCGCGGGTGCAGTGCTGTACCCCCAGCTTGACATACAGCAGGCGCAGGAAGTGCCAGACTTCGGTTGCCGTGCCGACCGTGGACTTGCGTCCGCCGCGCGACAGGCGCTGCTCGATCGCCACCGTGGGCGGGATGCCGTACACCGCGTCCACCTCGGGCCGGCCGGCCGGCTGCACGATGCTGCGCGCATAGGCGTTGAGCGACTCCAGGTAGCGGCGCTGGCCCTCGTTGAACAGGATGTCGAAAGCCAGTGTCGACTTGCCCGAGCCGCTGACTCCGGTGACCACGCTGAACTTGCCGCGCGGGATGTCGACCGACAGCGAGCGCAGGTTGTGCTCCTTGGCGTTGACGATCTGGATCGCGTCCGAATGCGGGGCCATGACATATGGCGCGCGCGCCTCCTGCACCGCGTGGGCACCCAGCCCCACCGCGCTTTCGTATTCACGCAAGGCCTTGCCGGTATGCGACGTCGGGTGCTCCTGCACTTCCTCCGGTGTGCCGACCGCGACCAGCAAACCACCGGCATCCCCGCCTTCGGGGCCCAGGTCCAGCAACCAGTCACTGGCGCGGATCACATCCAGGTTGTGCTCGATCACCAGCAGCGAGTGGCCGGCATCGAGCAGTTTGCGCAGGGCGCGCATGAGTTTGGCGATGTCGTCGAAATGCAGCCCGGTGGTGGGTTCATCGAACATGAACAGCGTGCCACGCCGGGCCACGGGCTGGCGGCTGGAACTGCCGCTGCGGGCCGCCTCGGCCAGGAAACCCGCGAGCTTGAGGCGCTGTGCCTCACCACCCGACAGGGTCGGCACCGGCTGGCCGAGCTTCACATACTCCAGACCGACATCCACGATCGGTTGCAGCGCGCGGATCACGTCGCGATCGCCGGCGAAAATGACGGCCGCTTCACTGACGGTCAGGTTCAACACGTCGGCCACGTTCAGGCTCACCAGTTTTGCGGGGGTGGGCAAGGGGCGCTTCACCAGGACCGGGTTGGTGATCAGTTTGCGGGCCCCGGGCGCCGGGTCACCAGCGGCGTCGACCGTGGCAGGCGCCGCTGTTGGCACAGGCGCGACCAGCCCACCCACACGGCGCTCGATCCGCACCTCCAGGATCTCGGGCCGGTAGCGCTTGCCGTCGCAGTCCGGGCAACGCAGGTAGACGTCGCTCAGGAACTGCATCTCGACATGCTCGAAACCGGAGCCGCCACAGGTGGCGCAACGACCGTCGCCACCATTGAAACTGAACTTGGCGGCGGTGTACCCGCGCTGCCGCGCCAGATGGGCGTTGGCGAATATCTCGCGGATCGCGTCCCAGGCGCCCACATAACTGACCGGGTTGGAACGTGCCGTCTTGCCGATCGGGGACTGGTCGACGAACACCACGTCCGACAACAGTTCGGCACCGAGCAGGCGGTCGAACCGCCCCGGTGCATCGGTGGAGCGGCCGAAGTGCCGCATCAGCGCCGGCGCCAGCACGTCCTGCACCAGCGTCGACTTGCCGGAGCCGCTGACACCGGTCACGCACACCAGGCGCTGCAGCGGGATCTCGACCGACACGTTCTGCAGGTTGTGCTCGCGTACGCCTTCCAGCACCAGGCGCGGCGTGTTGTCGGCGACCAGGCGCTTGAAACCCATGCCGACCTGTTTGCGGCCACCGAGGTAGGCGCCGGTCAATGTGTCGGCATGGCGCAGGTCCTGGGTCGAACCGTCGAACACGATCTGGCCGCCACGTTCTCCGGGGCCCGGTCCCATGTCGATCATGCGGTCGGCGGCCAGCATCACGGCCGGGTCGTGCTCCACCACCACCAGGGTGTTGCCGGCGTCGCGCAGGCGCTGCATGGCCTCGATGATGCGGTGCATGTCGCGCGGATGCAGGCCGATGCTGGGTTCGTCCAGCACGAACAGGGTGTTGACCAGCGAGGTGCCCAATGCCGTGGTGAGGTTGATGCGTTGCACCTCGCCGCCCGACAACGTGCGGCTTTGCCGGTCCAGGCTCAGGTAACCGATACCCACATCGCACAGGTACTTCAGGCGCGTGGTGATTTCCTCGAACAGCAGCTTGAGCGCCCTGTGGTCGGCCTGCCCCTGCGGCACCGAACCGGCCGCATGCGAGCGCTCGCCCATCAGGTCGAAGAAGCGCCGCAAGCGGTCGATCGGCAGCAGCATCAGGTCGTGCAGGCACAGGCCCGGCATGGCCTCGAGCTGCGCGCGGCTCCAGGCCACCCCCTGGGGCAGGAAGCGTCGTTCCGGTGGCATCACGGCGTCGGCGTCGGCCTGGCTGCCGATGCGCCACAACAGGCTCTCGGTCTTCAGGCGCGCGCCGGCACAGGTGGGACACGGCGTGTAGCTGCGGTACTTGGAAAGCAGCACCCGGATGTGCATCTTGTAGGCCTTGGTCTCCAGGTATTCGAAGAAACGTTTCACGCCGAACCAGTGCTGGTTCCACTTGCCGTTCCAGTGCGGCGAACCATGGATCACCCAGTGCTGGTGCTCGGGCTTGAGCTTGTTCCAGGGGGTGTCGCGCGGAATGCCGGCGACCTCGGCATGGCGCATCAGATCGTCCTGGCACTCCTGCCAGGCCGGTGTCTGCATCGGCTTGATGGCACCGGCGCGCAGCGTGAGTTTGTCGTTCGGGATCACCAGGCCGTAGTCGACGCCGATGACACGCCCGAATCCGCGGCAACTGTCGCAGGCACCGACGGCGGAATTGAAGGAGAAGGCCGACGCGATCGGATCGGCATAACGCAGGTCGCTGTCGGGGCAATGCAGCCCGGTCGAGAACTTCCAGATGCGTGGCTCGCCCTGGTCCGCCAGGGCATACACGCTGATCCGCCCGCTGCCGCGGCGCAGGCCGGTTTCGATCGCCTCCAGCACCCGGGCGCGCTCCGTGTTCCCAATCCGAAACCGGTCGGCCACCACATCGAGCACCTTGCGCCGGCCGGGCGTGGGGATAACGGCGACCTTGCCGATCTTGCCCGTCTTGCCTTTCTTGGCCGGCACCGCGGGCGCTACCGGAGACGCCGACGCCTCCACCTCGCGCTGCGCCTGGACCCGCGTGTAGCCACTGACCGACAGCCACTGCGCGATTTCCTCGGCGCTGGTGTCCACCGGCAACTCGACCGGGAAAGTCACCACCAGGCGGGGGTCCTCGGTGCCCGCAAGCGCGACCAGCTGGGCGTGGATCGTCTCCGGTGTGTCGTGCCGCACGCCCTGTGCCGTGGCACGGTCGAACAGCTGCCCGGCGCGGGCGAACAGCAGCTTCAGGTGGTCGTTGAGTTCGGTCATCGTGCCCACGGTCGAGCGCGAGGAGCGTACCGGGTTGGTCTGGTCGATGGCGATGGCCGGCGGCACACCCTCCACCTTGTCCACCGCCGGTTTGTCCATGCGGTCGAGGAACTGCCGTGCGTAGGCCGAGAACGTCTCCACGTACCGGCGCTGGCCCTCGGCATACAGGGTGTCGAACACCAGGCTGGATTTGCCTGAGCCGCTGGGCCCGGTGACCACCGTCAATTCACCGGTGCGGATGTCCAGGTCGAGGTTCTTGAGGTTGTGCTGGCGCGCTCCGCGGATGCGGATGGTTCCCTGGGACATGTGTGGCTGCTTTCTGGATGAGGCCAAACATTCTAGACATCGGGTGCCCGATCCACCGGCACGAAGGTTATCGGCCGCCGGAAACCCTCGGCCACGACTGCGCACCAGCCGGAATCGTTGACAATGAGCGCAGTAGCAGCTGGGCCGGTCCGTGCCGGAGCTGGCACCCCTATTCGCAGGCGGGCAGCCAACACCGGCCGCGTTGGCACAGGTGGCGCGGCTGCAGCATCTTCCCTGACGCACGCCGGCCACCGCGAGGGTGGGCTGCCCGCCCAGCCACGGGGCGATGACCGGGAGTCGCTGTTTGCCACGCTGCACATGGGCCTTGCGGCGGGGCTGGACTGACAATGAACGGATCGGCGCGCCAGACGCAGAGATGGCGTAAGCTTGCAATATGTCCGCCGCGTGCGCTACTACCCCCCAGGCTTCCATGACCAGCACCCCCCTGCTGCTGTACGTCGATTCCCACTATGTCTCACCGTACGCCATGTCGGTGTTCGTCGCGCTGCGTGAGAAGGGGCTGCTGTTCCAGACCCGCGCGCTGGACCTGGGCGCCGGCGCCGCCCGCACCACCGACTTCGCGCAGACCTCGATCACGCAGCGGGTGCCCACGCTGGTCGATTCCTGGAGCATTGCGGATGTCGACCTGGCCCTGACGCTCAACCGGCTGGTGCGCAGCGGCGACAGCGTTCCCACCCTGCTGGCCGATTACGCCACGCGCCGTGCAACGGCCATCGGTGCAGGAATGGGCCACGCACGAGCGGCCGGCCCGCTGACCCGGCACCACGCTCCCGCACGCCCCCGAGAACCCGCATCGCACCACGCACCCACCAGGAGAACCCCATGCACTTCCGCTTGCTCGGCCGCACCGGCCTGTACGTCTCTGAACTTTGCCTTGGCACCATGACCTTCGGCGGCACGGACGGCATCTGGAAGGCCGTTGGAACGCTGGATCAGGCGGCGGCCACGGCCCTGGTCAAGCAGTCCTTCGAGGCCGGTGTCAACTTCGTCGATACCGCCAACGTGTATGCGGGTGGCGTATCGGAAACCATGACCGGGACGGCGATCAAGAGCCTGGGCCTGCCGCGCGACGAACTGGTGATCGCCACCAAGGGTTATGGCGTCATGAACGAACAGGCGGTCAACGCGCGCGGGCAGTCGCGCTACCACCTGATGCATGCGCTGGACGCCAGCCTGAAGCGGCTGCAACTCGACCATGTCGACCTCTACCAGCTGCACGGCTTCGACCCGCTGACACCGCTGGACGAGGTGCTGTGCACACTCAACGACCTGGTGCGCTCGGGCAAGGTGCGCCACATCGGCCTGTGCAACATGGCGGCCTGGCAGATCATGAAGGGGCTGGCGATCTCCGACAAGCGCGGCTGGGCCCGTTTCGAGAGCGTGCAGGCCTACTACACCGTGGCCAGCCGCGACCTGGAACGCGAAGTCGTGCCACTGCTGGCCGACCAGCAACTCGGCCTGATGGTCTGGAGCCCGCTTGCAGGCGGGCTGCTCAGTGGCAAGTTCAGCGCCGACGGCAAGGGGCCGGAGGGTGCCCGCCGGGCGACCTTCGATTTCCCGGTGGTGGACAAGCCGCGCGCGTTCCGCTGCGTCGACGTGATGCGGCCGATCGCCGAGCGCCACCAGGTGTCAGTCGCGCGGGTCGCGCTGGCGTGGCTGCTGGCCCGCCCGCAGGTAAGCACCGTGATCGTGGGCGCGAAGACGCCCGAACAGCTGGCCGACAACCTGGCGGCCAGCGCATTGGCACTCGGCGCCGAGGACATCGCCGCCATCGATGCCG
>Ga0105047_10020549_pt1 | contig 10141 bp, 6 predicted proteins | sample MAT04_FD_78384 | JGI IMG/M metagenome (GOLD analysis project Ga0105047, IMG submission 78384) | Freshwater microbial communities from Lake Fryxell liftoff mats and glacier meltwater in Antarctica - MAT-04 (megahit assembly) | ecosystem: Environmental > Aquatic > Freshwater > Ice > Liftoff... | reverse complement strand
TTAAAACAGACTGAACAAGGAAGCTTCGTGGTTGCGATCGCTTGCCCATTAGACGCGATCGATTCCGATGGGCTCCTTGAAGGCATCGACTCGTTCACTCGCCAAACAACCAAAGTATTGATGGACTCGTTGGCTCGCATCGAGTCTCGCATCGAGGCAGATCAAGAAGCAAGCTTAACAGTCGTAGAAAACGGGATGGTTCCGATTAGTGCAAATCTATGTGATGCGATTGCCAAGCTAGAACCGCCAACGGAAAGAGGTTTTGTCGAGATATCTATGACATGGACCAGCACAAGGCCGAATGACGATATGCCACAACGTAAAGTCGTTCGGTTTGCAGAGGACCATTTCAATGTGATTCGAGACATCGCTGCTCGATTGTGACCAAATCACGAAACGGAGGTTGCAAACTTTGCGGGGCAAGTTGAAACGCTCAATGGTGATTTGAACGATGCTGGGAGGCGCTACGGTGAAGTTGTTCTGGATTTGCTTGTTGAAAATGAATTGGTTCGTACGAGAGTTCACTTGGAGCCAAACGATTACGCAACGGCGGATGCTGCCCACATGAACGGTAAGCCAGTGATTGTTCGAGGTGAGTTACATCGGGGGCGAAGAACACACCGCTTGTCAAACGTCACAAGACTTGAAGTGGTTCAAGACGGAGATCAGCCGTAATGTTTATGCTGAGTTTGCCGCCGCTACGCCATTGGTAGTAGCGGGCGATTTCAACAATCATGTTATCTGGGACAAGCCCAAGTCCGCAAGAGCGTAAACATTGACTGGACGCTACGCGAAAGCGTCCGCGCCAAAATTCGGATCATGGTGAAACGAATCCTCAACCGCTACGGCTACCCGCCTGATCTACAGGAAGAAGCCGTAAAGACCGTACTGCAGCAGGCGGAGTTGCTGTACGCTGATTGGAGTGGAGATTCATAGATTTTTAGCCAAGCTTGCCCCTACGGTCCGCGAGCCGTTGCGGCCCATGAACGTAAAGTGCGGAACTTGCTAGCATTTTGACATCTATTGATTACACTTTGAATTTTTGATACCGACAAGGGCTTACACTAACGAGTAGCACTATTGCAGCAAGGCGTTCAGGACATGGCGAAACTTCAGCCAGAACAGGAAATCAACGCGATCGTATACTTGGGGATTTCAATCCAAGTATCTTCCATCCGTCCTGGTTTTCGCAGAACGGGATGCTTCCACAAGAGGAGACGGATGCGGTAGGTGATTTGTTCATAAGCCGCGAAGTCTGGGTATTCGACCGATCAATCCGCCTCTGACCAAGACGTGGAAACAAAACCTCTCGCGATCAACGATTGGTTTAAGCCCACCGTTGACGAAACAAACTTGCACCGTACAGATGGATGGCGAGCTACCCGATCGAATGACGAGACAGGTGCTATTGAACGCAACCGTTGGAATACGCCTGTTCGAAGGGCGGCAAAACGAGTAACTCTTGATGGCGATAGGGTGAAGATTCAACAGCAATGGGAGTGCATTGTCCTAAGCGTCGACATAGACGTTGTTAGTTGTGAAATGCTTGACCTAAATAACGAAGCAAATCCTACAGAGTTTGCAGAAATAGTAGGTTCGCGTCCCGCTCCGGCCACCTTTTGCAATTTGTCTAGACTCGCCTGATACCGCCTGCGAGCGACTTTTGCTTGTTTTTGCAGAGGTTTCTTGCGGTTTCTCTCTGGGCATCCTCCTTTGAGATGCCCCTCACTTGCCTCAGATTGACATTCTTTTCCTACACCGAGGTTCAACCTGCGTCGGTGTGGCAAAGATAACCCGAAGTCGCTTCATCCAGATCACAGGGCACGCTCAGAATCTGCTTGGTTCGTGCGTCGGCAACGAGATGGATAAAGCATTTGACACGCCATCTTTTAGAATTAGTATCAATTTAAGTTCAATTTCCGGTTTCAAAAGAGCGTCTCTAGGAGAGATAAGTGAGAGTCTCATTTTTTGGCACAGTACTGTTCTTTTTTTGTTGCCCACTCGTGAGTTCGGCAGATTGTCTCTGTACGCAGAGAACGAGTCTTTATACTACTCATTCAAACTGTAGTGCTCCGGTAGTGGCCTGTAACTGCGGGTGCCCTGTCGCACCGCCTATCCAGCAGCCGAGTTTGCTTCCGTGTAATTCCTGTAGTGCGACCCGCTCGTGCTCTCCTTCCGATTACACTGATTTCAATCAACGGTTCTATGCCGAATTTTATGCAAGAAACCCCTGGTATTTAGAAGCCAAAAAGAAAGAGGCCGCCGAGAAACTCAAAGCATTTGAGGCCGTAAAACGTTGAACAACGACTTAACTACGGGCAGTTTCCAGGAAACTAGGCGACTTTTTTTGTTGGCACGACCGAAGTTGTCCGATGGCTGTTTACATTGCGGGAATGGATGTACCCAGGAATCGCTATTGCTCTCCAAGTATCACGCTAGAAACGTGCTACGCATTCTATGTCGAGCTTGAATCACGCGGTCTACCGCTAAACGAAAACATGCGACAATCACGGTCTCCTGTTCGAAAGATTCGCTGCAAAACCCATTAGACGGCGTGCTTCTTCTCGCGGCGATTTACCAAGCAGCAACCAAGAGCACCGATGCCCCAAATTACGAGTGCGGAGGGTTCAGGAACAGCAGCGACGTCGTTCGACAACCTATTCCTCTGCCTATCATGAACGCTTTTCTGTTCTCCATCATCATCTTCAGTCCTAAAAGGCTACGACAATAATTGAGCGAGCAGTCCTTACTTGGAATACAACTTCGTCGGCGACTGACTCGACTATTTCGATTGATTCGGCATGGTTATCTCTCAGAAGTTGTTTCGACTTTTGGATTTGATCCGAGTCTCCCTTGAAGGTGACCAAGAACTTGCCCGCTTTGATTTGTGATTCATAGCGGATCGCTTGGTTGATGCTTTCATCGCTGGCCTATCCATCAAGACCAATTCCATAGGTGTTCGCAGAGCGATCGGCTATGTGCCGCAGGCGGTATCCGTTGATGGTTCACTAACCGGATACGAGAACCTGCTGTTCTTTGCGAGCAATACAATTTATCCAACAACCATAATGCCGTACTGGTTAAAAGTCATCTCGCGTTGCAATCCGCTGACTTATGTCGTTGACGCGCTAAGAACGTTTATGGTGAATAGCAGCCAGAGCACACATGGCATAACAACCGACTACACCCTACTGATTCTAAGCACGATCGTTCTGGTCGCGATCGCTGCATGGCTTTACCCACGACTTGCAACGTAGTTTGGAATCGTCTTCTATGCGCTCAAAATTCAAAAAGTGGCTGACCAGCGCAATCGTTGTCGCTGTCGTTGGTGGTATGGCTGCTTGGCTAGTATGGAAGATGGTCATCAAGCCTTCGGGACCTAGCCTGGGATTTGTTAGCGGGAATGGTCGCATTGAAGCTACTGAGATCGACGTAGCGACAAAACTGGCGGGAAGGATTGATGAAATACTAGTTGCAGAAGGTGACTTTGTGGACTTGGGTCAGGCATTGGTCCGAATGAATGTCGACGTGCTCAACGCCCAGCGCGATGAGGCAATTGCTCAGTCAAAACAAGCTATAGAAGTTGTGACCAGCGCCAAAGCGCAAGTTACGGCACGTCAGAGCGACACGGTCGCAGCGATCGCGATGGTCGGTCAGCGTGAAAGCGAGCTGGATGTTACATCGCGAACATTGGCTCGAACTGAAAAAATGACTAAATCGGGCTCGGTATCCATGCAAGAATTCGATGACGACAAGGCTCGCGTTCGAACGGCACAGGCGGCTTTGGCCGACAGTAAGGCGCAAGTTGCTGCCGCAGAAGCCGCGATGGTGGCTGCTCAATCGCAATTCGAAGGTGCCGGCTTTGCCGCGACAGCCAGCCAAGCGACCATCGCACGGATTGAAGCCGACATCGAAGACAGCCAAATCATGCACGCAGGTCGAGTTCTGGTGACCGATTCGCCTAAGGAAGCTTGACGCCGGTGAGCCGACGGCGCTAGCCGCGGGTTCTTCAAGTTCTCTAGATGCCGGCGAGCCGACGGCGCTAGTAGCCACGGGTTCCGCAGTCGCAAACCAAATGGAAATGCAGCCCGTGGCTAGCGCCATCGGCTCACCGGAAATGCAGCCCGTGGCTAGCGCCATCGGCTCAAGTTCTTCGTTCAGTTTCGGACGAGCATGGAGCTACGACCTTCGCGAAACTTTAGACAGGGAACTGGCCAAATCGATGCGACAGGCAAAGTAAGCAACTCGGTTCAAATCGGAGCCTGGGTCGATGGATCGATGCCTCGTCGAGGCGAGACGGTACAGGGCTACGTGATGGGGATGCATCAAGGCTGGTTGCAAGAGCGCGCGTCGATCAAAGCCGGTCATGCAGTTGTCGGCAATGCATCGGCATTTACTCTCAGCCAGATTGCGGCACTATTCATGACCATGCTTGGAACGATGATCGCAGTGATGCAGTTTTCAGGAATGCTCAGCCCCGTTTCTTCGCTGGTCGGCACAGGGGGCAGTAATTGGCAGTGTCTATCCAGCGTCGCACTATCTCACCATCAGCCGCGGCGTGTTTAACAAAGGCGTAGGGTTTACTAGTCTGCAGTCCTCATTCTGGCCATTGCTGGATTCCGGCGTTTACACTTTTGTACTCGATATTCCCCCAGATTTCAGCGCGATGTGCTGGATGGGAAGTCGCCATCGATTCAACTGAATGTGGATGCAGCTCGAATGGGGTAAGCGTTTTCGGGGGTAGTTATATTCAGCAAATGATCTTAGGGGAGGTGAATGAATTTGTCCTTCGTTACCGCGCTAATCTTGTAGAGCCCGTGGAGCTTTCCATGCGAGCACGATTCAAACCGAACTTGGACCAAATTTGGTTTGGCGGACTCGTGGAGATCATCAACAATGTAACGATGCTCTCGATCATCTTGACTGGTGCTGCGCTCATTCGTGAACGCGAGCCTAGTACGATCGAGCACTTGCTGGTGATGCCAGTCACACCTGCCGAGATCAGGCTGGCAAAAATTTGGTCGATGGGCTTGGTGGTTTTACTCTCCGCCGCGTTTTCATTAGTCTTTACCGTACAAGGAATCTTGAAAGTTCCCATAGAGGGTTCCATTGGACTATTCTTGATTGGATCGGCGTTGCATCTTTTTGCCGCCTCATCAATGGGCATACTGATGGCAACCTTGGCTCGATCGATGCCTCAGTTTGGGATGCTCGCGGAACTCATTCTTCTTCCCTTACAAATGCTTTCAGGTAATTCGCCACCGCGCGAAAGTATGCCTGAATTCGTTCAAAACGCCATGCTTTTGGCACCGACAACTCACTTTGTGATGTTCTCACAAGCGATACTTTTTCGCGGCGCTAGCGTTTCGGTCGTATGGCCACAGTTCCTCGCTCTAGCGATGATTGACGCTCCCCAATGATTGGGCGTGGCAACTATCACCAGGTTATGAGAAGTCTGCTAAGCTAAGCAATTGTTTAAGTCGGCGACTGTTGGCGCCGAATCGTAACTCTCTGAGGATCTTCAACATGCGTTTCATGGCATGCGTTTGCACGTCGCTGGTAGTTGTTTTTGCTTTCCAATTACCAAACACCTCGGGACAAGAAGCGACGCAGCTCTTCAATGGCAAAGATCTATCAGGGTGGGTATTGGTTAACACTCCGCCGGAAACTTGGTCTGCAAAGGATGGGATGTTGGTCTGCACTGGCAAACCTATCGGCGAACTGCGGACGGAGAAAATGTATCACAACTTCGAATTGGAACTCGAGTGGCGACACATGGTTCCTGGTGGCAACGCAGGCGTGTTCGTTTGGGCCGATGATATCACTTCGCGCGGAGTGCCGTTTCATCGCAGTATCGAAGTGCAAGTTCTAGAGAATGCGTACGGCAATTCGCAAAGCCACACAACGCACGGCGATATCTTTCCAATTCACGGCGCGACGATGACGCCAATCAATGGTCGCGGTGGTGGCGGCAGCAGAGCGTTTCCGACTGAGGAGCGTTCGAAGCCGAGTCCTGAGTGGAATCACTATCGTATTGTTTGCAACGATGGAAATATTTCTTTGGCAGTGAATGGCAAAGTTGTCACCCAAGGCAAAGAAGCGAGTCCGCGCAAGGGCTATATCTGCCTTGAGTCCGAAGGAGGCGTCGTTCACTACCGCAACCTTCGCATCAAAGAGCTTCCTGAGACTCCGGTTGATGCAAAAGACGTTGCAGTGAGCAACCGGGGCTATCGATCCATTTATACCGGGCTCAACCTCAATGGCTGGAAGATTGAAGAAGCGGGTAAAGGAGCGTGGCACGTTAAGGATTGGGTGCTTTCATTCGATGGTAGCGTGTCGGGCGAGCAAGCTCGAATTGAAACGATTGAAGCGATTCAGTTGAGTGGATTCGTAATGGATTTCCGATTCACTGAAAAGTCGGAGCAACTCAAACTGACTCTTCCTGGTGGCGAAGAACCGCTTACATTCGCGGCAAAGGGTGATTCGTCGTACTCGGCGTCAATGGAGAAAGTCGGGGCGTGGAACCGAATCGAGGCAATTGCCGCAGATGGGCATGTGCAGTTAATTCTCAATGGAGAGGCACATGAATTATCACGTTCATTAGGTAAAGGTTCAATTTCGCTTGCCCCCACTGGTCCAGTTGAGCTCGCGAACATTTTCGTCCGGTGAACGATGTTTGAAGCCTGCAAGATTTTGAATTCTTCGGGATCTGGAGTGCTTTTGGTTAATATTCCGGGTGCCACTGGCTCGGCCAGTGCAAACGAAGTAGCAAGATGATGAGCAGAAATAGTCTGTCCAATTAAGAAAATCGGAACGAAGAATGACCGAAGCAATACACTTGGCGGAGATAATAGTCATTGCAAGGACTTACGAGTAAACATCATGCTGTTTTTTATTGTCGGCTTTCGATCCGCAAAAGAATGGGGAAACGCTACTTTCGCGGAGCGAAAGGCGACACTTATTTGCCGCGCGATGCTCAGTGCAAGTCAATGCCACTTTGGAAATCAGTCAGTCTGGTTAGACTCACACTTCGGCAGTTTAACACCAGGCAGTTATCTCTTTGGCTAAGTTAATTGCATGTAAATTTTACACCTTCGTTCGCACTGGCCGAGCCAGTGGCACACAAAAAAAGATGCCCTACGGATGCTAAATCCGGATGATCCATTTTTTGAATTTATTCTATGCCCCGATTTGAACATATTCGTCATAAGCCGCCAAAAAAGCTTGCTGCACCGCGTGAATTGCTGCTGGTCTCGTGTCCGCTGCGAAGCAATGTAAATCTCAGCCGTATGGTTCGGCTGGCAGGTTGTAGCGGTATCGCACAGATCGTGCATTGCGGTTCTGGCAAAGTGGATCGTGAGATCGCGCGCGACGCGGCAGACACCGTCACCATTACTTCACCACGCAGTTTACCGCCAGTGCTTGATCGCCTGCGAATTGAAGGCTATCGATGTGTGGGGCTCGAACAGACAACGAACTCACAGTTGCTTTACGAATATAAATTTGTTCGTAAAACTGCACTCGTCATCGGCTCGGAGCGTGAGGGACTTCCGCAGGAGATCCTCGATCGGCTCGATGATGTAGTTGAGATTCCAGTGTACGGGCTGCCGGCGAGTTTTAATGTTGTCACCGCCACAACCATGGCTGTCTACGAATACTGTCGGCAGTTTTCAGATGGGTAGACAACCTGTACTGCAATGGTCAGGTGAGTCGAGAACAAGAATATGCCGCAATTCATCATTAGAGCTGTCGCCTTTCGAAGTGTCAGGCCGTAGTCGTTCATGGCGATCGGGTTACGGCGAACACTAGGGTTGCACCCGTCTTGAATTTGCAGAGCGGGAATATTGGAAAAATCTTTGTCGTTGTGTGTCACGAGTGTAACGCTATTCCAGGTCGATCACTTACTCTGCCCGCATGCCTCTCGATTCTGTCGGAGCGGCGGTTCTACGGTCTCCAGTCACAGAGGCGCGGAGAGCATCGAGCTTAGGACTCGCAACTCTGCGACCTCTGTGCCTGCGTGTTTTAATCTTCTTCGTCTTCATTCGATCGCGGCTCCCCCCAAAGTTCGCTACCGTTCGTCTTTTGGTGGTGGGCTCTTCTTCTTACTCTTATTTGCCGGTTTGGTCTCAGGCTTCTGGTAGCCTACCTCGATGCCCAGTGCCAAGTCCGGTGAAAGAGCGCGTAAAGCCGTCAGAGCGCTGATCCGAATAGACGGATGTTCCAGCTCGGATCGAGCGAGCCGGGCCATCGCGGCAGCCGCTGCAACTTCCGAGAACTGCGCCAGGGCAGTGATCGCCAGCCGCCGCAACAACGGATTAGTATTCGACCCACGTTCTTCTGCGATCTGCACTAAAAGCCTGAGATCCGTCGGTCGAAACTTGACGGTAACCGCTCCGCCGTTTCCGCAACCATTCGCCAGCAGCATGAGATTTAGCTCCTGGCGCCGGCGCACTTGCGGGAATGCACGGAGATTGGCTCGCAAGGAAGGACGCTTGCTGCCGCGAGGAATCACACGCGGTTTTTCTTGGTTACGGATTTCATCGAGCAACTTCAAGTCTGCCATTTTTACATCTCCTTTGAACCAGCTATTGGAAAACCATGAAGCCATGGCCGAACATGATTCGGTATTGGTCGTAGTCCAAATTTGGACCACGCGAGCCCGTGTTGGCGAGCATCAGGTTGTTAATCGTGGAAACATGGTCCAGTCCGAGATAATGGCCGATCTCGTGTCCGATTAACTGTGAGAGAACTGCCGTATTCAAACGCGCCGTGCCACTGGCATCCGTGAATCCTGTTTTGTCCCCAGCGATGCCATCTTCCCGGCCAGTTTTCGACGTCGGCCCTGGAATGTTGCCAGCGAAACCGTTAAAGCCCCCCCAGTTGAACTGCTGAATCACGTAAACATCGACCCAGTCGTTCGGGACCGACCACCGTTCGAGCATGTCGCGAAACTCGTTTTCGCTATCTAACACGGTGAACCCTCCCGCCAGCGAATTGTTCAATATGTATCGCCCGACGCCGCGCAACGTTATATCTCGCTGCTCGTAGATCTGCCTCATCTGGTCCACCGCGTCGTACAAATCCGCGTGTTCTTGCGCGCCAAAGTCGCCCACCTTGATGATATTGACGCCAAACGCCAGCATCACGCGGCATGTGATTTCACCTGCTGGCCTTCGCTCGTCCGTTGCCGTCATCTGTATCTGCAATGCCATGTCCTCCTTGCGGTGATAGACATTGTAGATTCCGCTTCCATTCGGCGAACTAAACGACGCGCTGCCGGTCCAGATGCCAAACGCGGGGACCGTTATGGGCCGTCCCCAATCGAGCGTTCCGGATTCAATTTTCGTTCCGCTACCCACACCACCGTCCCAGAATCCCCAGTCAGCACTTCGGTTCAGGGTCACAGGCGATGAGTCGCCGTTGGCGATTGTTACGGTAACCTCTGTTACAAACCTGTCAGACGCTTCGACATAGTCGCCGCGTGCGCTCCAGGTGCCGGTAACAGTTGCCCCAGCCGGCGATAAGGACAGGCTTAACGGATTGGAGGGCAATACCCAGAACGACTTCTGAAAGGAGGCCTGAGCACCGTCTGTCCGATATAACGCGACCATAAATTGCACATGGCCGACGGGCAGAGTTCGTAGTTTGCTGAAGTCGACAATCGCGACGCCTTGCTGGGCTTCCTCTGCGGTAAGCTCCTTCTCCACCGTAAACGACTGCCCAGACCAGAGGACAGTCACCGATGCCAATGCCGCAGACCCCTCGCCTTGGTTTTTGAACTGCACTTTCAATCGAAAGGGCCGGTCGCTGAATACGTAACTGTCTTCCGCCGTCACGTCGTCGATGTAGATGCCGCGGTCGTCGTCAAAGAGCAAGCGGTGCTTTAACCTGTGAAGAGCCGTCTTGGACAGCCCTCGTATTTCCTTGAGCCGATCACGTGTTAGGAGGTTATTTCGTTTATCCTCTGCCAGCAGCGCCTGCAATTGCTTCGGGGTTAATCTGAGCCTCTCCTGCAGCAATGCCTTGTCGACACGCCCCAGCTTGATCTGCGCAAACGGTTCGGAATTGTGAATCCCGTAAAAGTTTGCCGGCCAACTGGAAGTGATTTTTGTGCGTGTGCCCGTAATTTTCGCCATTGATT